>Ga0134124_10001624_pt1 | contig 18097 bp, 21 predicted proteins | sample KB304_FD_96880 | JGI IMG/M metagenome (GOLD analysis project Ga0134124, IMG submission 96880) | Terrestrial soil microbial communities without Nitrogen fertilizer from Kellogg Biological Station, Michigan, USA - KB3-0-4 | ecosystem: Environmental > Terrestrial > Soil > Unclassified ...
GAGCTCCGCGCGCTGCGTGCGCCCGGCCATGTAGGTGAGGAACTGCAGGACGTCGGGGCACATCGTGTAGTCGGTGAAGTGGTGCTCGACGCCCCAGATCGACTCGAACCCGAGCGGCTCGGCCAGGTCGGCGAGCCTCAGCTCGTTGCGATAGACGTCGCGATCCGTCCGCCCTTTCTGCGGATTCTGAAACACCGCCGCCATCCCCACGTGCATGCTGATTCTCCTCTCGCTGCTGCTGCCGAGAGTAGCCTCCGGTCTTCAATGCGTCAATCGGCCGAGGGGTGGTTGTGGGCAGCGGTCCGGTCAGTACTACTTCGTGGCGTCGACGACCTTCTCCGTGGTGCGGACCAGGTCTATCCCGACCTCGTCGGTCCACTTCGTGTAGACACGGCGGGTCTTGTCGCGGAACGCCTGGATGTCGACCGCCGTGAGATGGACCGCCGCCATCCCGTAGACCCGCTGAAGGGTGTCGACCACTGTCGTGGCCTCAGCGAGTCCGTCACGCGTTTCTTTCTTCTGCTGGGCCATGATCTCCTCTCCGGCCTTCCGCACGATGCTCCGATCCTCCCCGCTGAGGCTGCCCCACGTCTTGGCACTGACGGCGAGGATCACCGGGTCGATCGCGTAGTGCCATAGGGTGACGTGCTTGTGGTTGGCCCAGATCCTGTACGGGACGATCAACCAGATCGGATTCTCCTGCCCATCGACGGTGCCCTCCCGAAAGGCAGCCTGGGCGTCGTCCCAGTTCAGGCTGACGGGATTCGCGCCGAGCGCCTGGAAGATCTCGACGAAGATCGGCACCGGGACGACGCGGATCTTCAACCCCTGCAGATCTTCGGGTCGGCGGACGGGCCGCTTGGAATTCGTCAGCTCGCGGAAGCCGTTCTCGCCCCAGGCGATCGGCACGACCCCCTTGTCCTCGATCACCTTGAACAGATGCTTGCCCGACGCCCCGCCCTGCACAGCGTCGAGGGCCTGGTAGCTGGGAAACATGAACGGTAGGGCGAAGAGGTTCAACTCCTTCACCTGGGCAGACCAGTTGATGGTCGACCCGATGGCGAAGTCGGCGATCCCCTGTTGCAGAAGCGTGAACTCGGTCGTCTGCCTGCCCGCGAAGAGCCGTCCGTCGAAGTGATTCTTGATGGTGACGCGTCCCTGCGTGCGATATCTAACCGCGCCGGCAAACCGATTCGCCGCCCGACCCCAGGGAGTGTCCTCGGCGATCACGAGCGACATGTTGAACTCTGTCTTGTAGCCACTCTGCGCCGCACCGGTCGCCGGCGCGGCGGCCGCGGCGGCCAGGGACGTCAGGACAAAACGCCGACGGTCCATGGCGGGACGATAGAGCAGTCGACAGCGAAGGTCAATCTCGGTGCCCACATCGCGACACCACATCGGCGGGATCGAGTCGAGGCGTTCGGTGCGCGTCGCCGCCGGGCTACCGGCGAACCACGAGCTCGGCGTCTCCGGTGCGCGAGAGCATCTCGATCGCCGCGCCGTCCTGGCCCTGCGACGCGCGCAGGGTCATTCGCGACGAGCGGAGCTGCAGGTCGCGCAGCTCGATCCAGGAGAGCCAGCCGGGCAGGCGGGGGCGGTTGAGCGTGAGCTGGTTGTCGGCGGCATCGGGGGTGAGGCCGAGCATCGCGGCGATCAGCATGAAGACGACGCCGGCCGCCCACGCCTGCGGCGAGCAGGCGACCGGATACTGCGTCGGCCCGTAGCCATCCACGCGCGAGAAGCCGCAGAACAGCTCGGGCATGCGCATGTTCTCGAACTGCAGCACCGCCTCGAACAGGCCCGTGGTGAGCGTGATGAACGGCTCGGCGAGCCCGTAGCGGCGCATGCCGACGGCGGCGATGGCGGTGTCGTGGGGCCAGACCGAGCCGTTGTGGTAACTCATCGGGTTGTAGAGGCGCTCGCCGCTGGCCAGCGTCCGCACGCCCCAGCCGGTGAACATGTCGTCGGCCATGAGGCGGCGGGCGACGATGTGCGCGCGGCTGTCGCTGATCAGGCGGGTCCACAGCAGGTGGCCGGCGTTGGAGGTGATGACGCGGCACGGCTGGCCCGCGCGATCGAGCGCGAGCGCGTAGTAGGCCTCGTCGGGCAGCCAGAAATCGGCCTCGAACCGGTCGCGCAGCCGCCGCGCGCGCTCGCGCAGCCCGGATGCGCGATCGGGCACGCGCATCGCGTCGGCCATCTCGGCGGCGGCCAGGAGTGCCGCGTACTGGTAACCCTGCACCTCGGCCAGCGCGATGGGCGGCTCGGCCAGGTGCCCGGAGGCATGCATGATCGCGTCGTACGAGTCCTTCCAGCCCTGGTTCACGAGGCCGCGCGGCGAGCGGCGGACATACGTCAGGTAGCCGCCGTGCGCGTCCGCCGAGCGCAGCATCCACTCGAGCACGCGCTCGGCGGCCGGCCACAGCTCGCGGGCGAGCGCAACGTCGGCCGTCCACTTCCAGTACTCGTTCAGGAGGATCAGGAAGAGTGGCGTGGCGTCGACGCTGCCGTAGTACGGGATGAACGGGATCTCGCGACAGTTCGCCATCTCGCCGCGACGGAGCTCGTGGATGATCTTGCCGGGCTCCTGGTCCGTGAACGCGTCGTCGACGCGGCCGACGTGGCGGGCGAGGAACCGCAGCGTGCCGGCGGCGATGGCCGGCTCGAACGGCAGCACCTGCAGCGCCGTGATCAGCGCGTCGCGTCCGAACGGCGCCACGTACCACGGGATGCCCGCGTACGGCACGAAGCCGTCCGGCGTCTCGGTGAGGAGCAGGTGCAGGTCGCGACGCGAGCGCTGGATCCAGACCTCGAAGAGGTCGTGATTGCTCCGGATGTCGGCGCCGCCCAGGCGCGCGGTGACGGCGCGGCGCCGGCGCAGCGCTTCGCCGTAGCCGAGCACCGGCGGTGAGGGCTCCGGCTCGACGGCCGCGTCGACCACGAGCGTCAGCTCGGCGCTGCCCCCCGGGGCCAGGGTGAGGCGGTACTCGGCGCCGGCCTCGTCGAGATGGTCGGGTGGCGGAGAGAACGTGAGCGTGGCGGTGCGCGTGATCTTGTCGAGGCCCTCGTAGGCCAGGTGCACGGACGCGCCGTCCACCACCGGCGGCAGGACGCGGCCCCGCGTGTCGCGGGGGTGACCGCGCACCTCGAAGACGTCCACGAAGTCGGCGGCGAAGTGCAGGGTGAGGGAGATATCGAGCGGCTCCCGGTTGAACGCCTCCACGATCAGCTGCTGGTAGAGCTGGGCGCTGTGCACGGTGAGCCGCCGGGCGATCCGCAGCGAGCGCCCCGGCAAGACCACCTGCGGGCCGAGCGCGACGTCGGGATTCGTCAGATCGATGGCGGCCTGCACCGCGTCCTCGGAGACGCCGGCGCTCAGCACGAGCGGCCGATGACCGTGCAGGCGAAGCTCGAGGCGCCGCAGGAAGCGCGTGCCGTCCACGTAGAAGCCGAACTCGGTGTGGGGCAGGTTGGGCAGGTCGCCCCGGCGATTCATGACCAGGAACGCCTCGTCGTGCTTGAGGACGAGCTTGGGCAGGTCGGCGGCGACCTCGGAGGCGAGGATGTAGTACTGCTCGCCCACGAGCACGTCGCCGTGCGGCGCCTCCGGCGCCGGCTCGCCGTCTCGCTGCTCGTTGCTCATGCCGCGCGGCGCCGGGACGCGAGCCGGCCGTAGATCCTCTCGTAGTCCTGGGCCATGCGGCCGGCCGAGAAGCGCAGCTCGAACTGACGGCGGCACTCGGCGCGGTCGATCTCGTCGAGGCGCTTCACCGCCTCCGTCAGCTCGACCAGCGTGGACGCCAGGAAGCCCGTGCGACCGTGATCGATCACCTCGGGCACCGAGCCACACGGCCGCGCCACGACCGGCGTCCCGCACGCCATGGCCTCGATCATCACCAGGCCGAACGGCTCCGGCCAGTCGATGGGAAACAGCAGCGCCTTGGCGCCTCCGAGGAACGCGGACTTCTGGTCGTCGCCGATCTCGCCGAGGAACTCCACGAGCGGGTCGTCCAGCAGCGGCGCCACCACCTGGTCGAAGTACTCCTGGTCGACCGCGTCCACCTTGGCGGCGATCTTCAGCGGCAGCCCGACCCGCCGCGCGATCTCGATGGCGAGTTCGGGCTGCTTCTCGGGCGCCAGTCGTCCCAGGAAGGCCAGGTAGCCCTGGTCCTCGGGCGCGAAGGCGTAGCGCTCGACGGGCAGGCCGTGGTACACCGTCCCGGCCCAGCGCACGCCGAGCTGATCGAGCGGCGCCCGCTGCGCGTCGCTGATCGACACCAGCGGCACCGTGCGAAACTGCCGGTACACCGGCAGTAGATGCGGCAGGTCGAGTCGCCCGTGGATCGTGTGCACGGTCGGCGTCGGCGTCAGATCGTGAAACGGGAAGGCAAGATAGTCCACGTGGCAGTGGATCACGTCGAAATCGCTCGCGTGAGAGAACACCAGACCCAGCTCCCGGATGAACTCGGAGCCGAGGAGATCGTGGGTGGCGGCGTCGAGGCGTGTGGCTCGCTCGACGACCGGCACCAGGCGAGCCGTTGTCCGAGAATCGCCGCTCGCGAACAGCGTCACCTCGTGACCGCGACGCACCAGCTCGTCGGTCACGTAGGAAACGATCCGCTCGGTGCCGCCGTAGAGCTGCGGAGGCACCGACTCGAAGAGGGGAGCAACCTGAGCGATACGCATCGAAGGAATCGTGGTATGCAATACGACTGCCAGGGAGTTGCGACCGTGAGGGAGATGGAGACGGCATGATCGCCCAGACCGCCGAGGTGCGCGAGCAGCACCGATTCGACGTGGCGGCGCTGGAAACCTACTTGCGCGAACGCGTTGCCGGCTTCACCGGTCCGCTCGAGGTGAGCCAGTTCCGGGGGGGCCAATCGAACCCGACCTACCATCTGCGGGCGGGGACGCGCGAGTATGTACTGCGACGCAAGCCACCCGGCAAGTTGTTGCCGTCGGCGCACGCGGTGGATCGCGAGTATCGCGTGATCACCGCGCTGGGCCGCACCGACGTGCCCGTGCCCCGCACGTTCGTGCTCTGCGAGGACGATGCCGTCATCGGCACCGCGTTCTTCGTGATGGACTGTGTGCACGGGCGCGTGTTCTCGGATCCGGCCCTGTTCGACGTGACCCCGGCCGAGCGGACGGCGATGTACGACTCGATGAACGTCGTGCTGGCGCGCCTGCATACCGTCGACGCCCAGACGGTCGGACTCGGCGACTTCGGCCGGCCGGGCAATTACTTCAGCCGCCAGATCCATCGCTGGACGCAACAGTACCGCGCCTCCGAGACCGAGCGGTTCGAGTCGATGGAGCATCTGATCGAATGGCTGCCCGCCCACCTGCCGTCCGACGACACGACGACGCTCGTGCACGGCGACTACCGGCCGGGCAACCTCATCATGCACCCGACCGAGCCGCGTGTCGCGGCCGTGCTGGACTGGGAGCTGTCCACGCTCGGCCATCCACTCGGCGACCTCGCCTACTTCTGCATGCCGTACCGGCTCGGCTCGGAGTGGGACGGATTCCGCGGCAAGGATCTCAAGGCGCTCGGCATCCCGAGCGAGCGGGACTTCGTGGCCGCCTACTGCCGTCGGGTGGGTCGCCCCGCGATTCCGGACTGGGACTGGTACATCGTCTTCGCGATGTTCCGGCTCGCCGCCATCGCCCAGGGGATCATGGGGCGCGTCATCGCGGGCACCGCCAACGATCCGAACGCGCGGATGCGCGGCGAGCGTGCCAAGCCGCTGGCCGACGCCGGCCTGACGATCGTGCAGGCGCTGGGGTCGTAGCCGCCCGGGTCATTTGCGGAAGCTCAGGAACGCCACCCAGACGAAGAACGCGACCGTCCCGACCAGGAAGATCCCGAACGCCAGCCGCTCGATCCCGCTCATCGCTGGAGCATCGGCAGCAGGCCGCCGAAGACGTTGTAGAGAATGTCGCCGACCAGGACGAGCAGGTTGACGAGCGCCAGCGCGCGCAGCAGCCGGACGCCCGTCATCGCGCCAGGCCCGGGCCGAGGCCGCCCCAGAACTTGCAGAGGTAGTACACGCCCCAGACCGCCAGCACGGCGTAGACGGCCAGCAGCCAGCGGTTCACGCGGCCGCGGAAGCTGCGGATCTCGCCGCCGGCGAACGCCTCGACCTCGTCGTGCTCATCGGTCATGGTCGATGCCCTCGCAATCGAGCACCTGATACTTGACCGGCTCGACGTCGCGGAAGAGGCCCGCGGCCGCGGCCCACAAGAACAGGCAGAGGGCGCCGAGCCCCATGAGCGCCGACACGACGAACTGTCCGAGAATCAAGTAGTACAGCTCCTGCATGGCTATCGTCCTTCCCCGAAGATGCCCTTGTAGAATCTGACGAGCGGCCTCGGCGCTCCCGTTCCAGTGCTCGCCCCCGGGTCCAGCGCCAGCCGCGACGCGCCGTACGCCGTCCCATCCGACGTGTTCAGACGGGCCCGGGTCGCGGGATCGAGCTTCAGCTTCTGCCCGGTCAGCGGATCGTTGAACGCCGAGAACGAGAGCACGTAGTAGCTGATGGCCCAGCGCTCGTCGTCCTTCATGGAGTCGGCGAACGAGGGCATCGGCGTGCCGTCCATCCCGGTCGTCATCGTGCGGTAGATGTCGGAGACCTCGCCACCGCCTTTGAACTGTCCCTTCGTGAAGTCGGCGGGCCGGATCGGGAACTTCAGGTCGTCGCGGAGCTCGCCGGCGGAGGGCCCGTCCCCCTTGCCGCTGTCGCCGTGACACTGGAAGCATTTGGCCTGCGTGTAGAGCTGCTGGCCTCGGGCCAGCAGCTCGGGCGTGGGCTTGGGAGGATCGACGATAAGAATCGGCGGCTCCGGCTTCTCGTCCTTCCAGCGCGGTGAGAACGTCTTGATGTAGGCGATCACCGCGATCCGGTCCTTCTCGGGCAGCTCGTGCCACGTGGGCATCGCCGTCCAGCGGACCCCGCGCGTGAGCGTGCGATAGAGGTCGCCGTCGGTCGGCAGTGAGCCCGACGGCGTCGTCCGGAACTTGAACGAGCCGAGCGTGAAGTTCCGGGGGCGGGGATCGAGGAACGTGGCGGCCGGACCGTTGCCGTCCCCCTTGGCGCCGTGGCAGCCGGTGCAGCGGCGCTCGTAGACGAGCTTGCCGCGCGCGACCTGCTGCGCGGTGTCGGGCAGCGTCATCACGCTGGCCGAGATCGCCTGGGGCTCGAACACCTCGCGCCACGCCCCCCGATTGGTGCCGAGTTTCTGCGTGTAGGCGACCAGCCCCCGCAGCTCCTCGGACGGCGCGATCACCGTCAACGTCTTACCCTTCCACGCCTCCGGCTTGTCGTACGGCTCGGGCAGCCCGCTCACCTCGAGCACCGGCGTGCCGTCGGTGTCAGCGGTGAAAGCCTCGCCCTCTGGGTTCGGGTACAGCGGGATGCGCGGCTCCGGCTTGAACGTGAACAGCGCCTTGAGCGCCGGGCTGTCGCTCAGGGCCGGCGCGCCCTCACGCTCGACGACCGGCACCCGGGCCGTGCGGTAGAGCCACTGGAAGTCAGGCATTACCGAGTCCGGCACCAGCATGTGCGGCTCCCAATGGTGCGCGAAGTGCCAGTGATCGGAGACCTTCAGCCCCACGCGCGAGAGGTCGGGCCCGATCCGGCGGGTCGAGAGCAGGTGCGGCCAGTCGTAGGCGTACTCGCCGACCTCGGCCACGGGGCCCCAGCGCTGGTCCTCGCCGGCCACCGGCCGCACGTACTGGCTGTGGCAGTACCAGCAACCCTCGCGCTGGTAGACGTTGCGCCCGGTCTGCTCCAGCGGGGAGTAGGGCGTCGCCTCGTACCACACCCACTTGATCTCGCCGAACTCGGTGCGGACGGCCCGCGTGGTCCGCGTCTCCCGCGACTCCGGGATCGCGATGGGCAGCAGCCCCTGGACGAAGATCGCCAGCGAGATGCAGAAGAAGCCGGCGCCGAGCGCGTAGGCCTTCATCGCGCCGCCTCCGCCGCCGGGGCCAGCGCCGTCTGCATGAAGTTGTAGATCAGGAGCGAGATGCCGATGTCCATCGAGAGCCCCGCGAGCGTTCGCACGAACCAGAACGGCTTCATGGTCACGACGGTGTCCACCCACTCGGCGTGGGCCATCAGCATGTAGCCCTGCAGCAGGCCCTGGGCGGAGAGCACGAGGCCCATCGTCGAGATGCCGAGCGTGATGAGCCAGAAGCTCCAGTTGCCGAGGCGGAAGCTCCACAGCTCGCGGCCGACGACGCGCGGCCAGACGTGGAGGGAGCCGGCGATGGCCCAGACCACGAAGGTGCCGAACACGGTCAGGTGCGAGTGGGAGATCACGAAGTCGGTGAAGTGGGTGGGCTCCTGCAGCGAGCGCAGCGCCTCCACGGAGCCCTGGAAGCAGCCGACGAGGTACATGAGCGAGCCCATGATGAGGAACTTGGCGGGCAGGTTCCGCGAGAAGCCGGCCCAGTGGCCCTGCATGGTGCCGAAGAAGTTCTGCAGCACCGTCCACACCGGGATGATCAGCATCATCGAGGAGATGATCGCGATCGTCTCCGCCCAGTCGGCGATGGGACTGTAGAGATAGTGATGGATGCCGACGAAGGGATAGAAGAAGGCCAGCGACCAGAAGCCGATGAGCGACAGCTTGTGGCTGTAGATCGGCGCTCTGACTGAAGCAGGAAGGAAATAGTAGATCAAAACGTAACCAGCCGGAGTGATCCACAGCCCGACTATGTAATGGATGAACAGCCCGTGGAGGGCGGCGTTGTTGATGCCGGGCACCGTCCAGTAGGGCCCGATGATCAGCAGGAGCAGGTTGATGTCGGTCCACACGAGCGCGCCGATCAGGTACCAGAGGCTGACGTAGAGGTCCTTCTGCGCGCGCCGGGCGATCGTCATGAGCAGCTGCAGCGAGATCGCCAGCACCGCAACGGTCAGCACGAGCACGTTGGGTAGCGCGAGCTCGCCCGCCTCCCAGCCCCGGTTGGTGCCGAAGACCGTGATGCCGATGAAGGCGGCGACGAGGTTGAGGTTCCAGATCCACAGCAGCGGCGACGCCCACCGCTCGTTCCAGACTCGGACGCCGGCCAGGCGCGGGGTGACGTAGTAGGCCAGGCCGATGAACAGCGTGGAGAACGCGCCCCAGATCACGCCGTTGACGTGCACGGGGCGCAGGCGGCCGAAGCTGGACCAGGCATACGCGCCGAAGAAGTCCGGGTAGTTGAACTTCGTCGAGATGATGACGCCCACGGTGGGGGCGAGCATCAGCCAGAAGAAGCCCCACAAGAGCCAGTTGCGGATGAGCGTGCGGTCGATCAGCTCGTCGTTGCGGACCATCGCCCGGCCGATCTCGACGGCGATCCGCCCGTCGTCGGCCTGCGGGTCCGCGTGGGTCAGCACCGGGTCGGGCATCACTCTTACCGCGAGACTTTACGACGGTCGGGGGCTGGGGCGAAACGGAACGGAAGACGTCGACGCCCGGAGATGGCGGAGCGCCCCGTGAGCGGGGCGCTCCGCGGGCGCCGTGGGGAGCCTACGCGACCTCGAAGAGGCCGGCCGCGCCCATGCCGCCGCCGATGCACATGGTGCAGACGACGTAGCGGGCGCCGCGCCGCTTGCCCTCGATGAGGGCGTGACCGACCATGCGGGCGCCGCTCATGCCATAGGGGTGGCCGATCGAGATGGCGCCGCCGTCGACGTTCAGCCTGTCCATCGGGATCCCGAGGCGGTCGCGGCAGTAGACGACCTGGACGGCGAAGGCCTCGTTCAGCTCCCACAGATCGATCTGGTCCATGCGCACGCCCGTGCGCTCGAGCAGCCGTGGCACGGCGAAGACCGGTCCGATGCCCATCTCGTCGGGCTCGCACGCCGCCACCGCGTAGCCACGGAAGATCCCGAGCGGCTGCAGACCGCGCCGCTCGGCGAGCGTGGCGTCCATGACGACGCAGGCGGAGGCGCCGTCCGAGAGCTGGCTCGCGTTGCCCGCGGTGATGACGCCCTTCTCACCAGCGACCGGCTTCAGGGCCGCCAGCCCTTCCGCCGTGGTGTCGGCCCGGTTGCCCTCGTCCCTGGTGAGCGTCACCGCCTCTTCGCGCGTCTGGCCGGTGGCCTTGTCCTGGACGACCTTCGTCGTCGGCAGCGGGACGATCTCTCCGTCGAAGCGCCCCTCGCGCTGGCCGGCGGCGGTGCGCTGCTGGCTGGCCAGCGCGTACTCGTCCTGGGTCTCGCGAGTGATGTAGTAACGCTTGGCCACGACCTCGGCCGTCTCGATCATCGACATGTAGATCTCGGGCTTGTGCTCCTCCAGCCACGTCTCGCGGAACCGGTGCAGGTTCATGTGCTCGTTCTGCACGAGGCTGATCGACTCCAGCCCGCCCGCGACCATGATCGGCACGCGATCGACGATCACGCGGTGGGCGGCCATGGCGATGGCCTGCATGCCGGAGGAGCAGAAGCGGTTGACGGTGACGCCGCCGGTCGTGACCGGCAGCCCGGCCCGCAGGGCCGACTGCCGCGCGATGTTGTTTCCGGTGGCGCCCTCGGGCAGCGCGCAGCCGAGGATCACGTCCTCGACCTGGCCCGGCTCGAGGCCGGCGCGCTGCACGGCGTGCTGGATCACGTGGCCGCCGAGCACGGCCCCGTGCGTGTTGTTGAAGGCGCCGCGATAGGCCCGGCCGATCGGGGTGCGGGCGGTCGAGACGATGACGGCGTCAGCCATGGCGCAATCTCCTCTGTATGCCGACTCTACACCGCGGCCGTGACCATGATCTCGACCAGGTACTTGGGGTTGGCCAGCCGCGCTTCCACGGTGGCCCGGGCCGGCGTGTTGCCCGGCGACACCCACGCGTCCCACACCGCGTTCATCTCGTCGAACGTGCGGATGTCGGACAGGTAGATGACCGTCGACAGCAAATTTGCTTTGCTGCTGCCGGCCGCGCCGAGCAGGTCGTCGATCTTCTTCAAGACCGCCTCGGTCTGGGCCTTGACGGTGGCGCCGTCCGCGACCTGGCCGGCGAGATAGACGGTGTTGCCGTTCACGACCGCCCCGCTCATGCGGGGTCCCGCATTCAAACGCTTCACGCTCATGGATGTCGTCTCCGTCGGGTGAGGTGGTGGTGAAACATATCAATGATCGCACATTGTCGAAACACGGGCGCGGCGAGTAGAGTACCGTTCGTGGACCCGGAGACCCGGACGTATCTCGACGACATGCGGCGTGAGATGACCCGCCGGTTCGACGGCGTGGACCAGCGCTTCGTCCAGCTCGAGGCCGAGCTGCGCCGCCATTTCGCGGTCCTGATCGAGCAGGGTCGTCACGAGCTTCAGGTCGTAGCCGAGATGGTTGTCGCTAACACCGAGGCGATCGCCGACCTCCGGACCCGCCTCGACGCGCGCTAGCCGCGCGGCGTCAAGCCGAACGCTCCGGCCAGCAGCTCGTACGAGCGCAGTCGCGTCTCCCACGTCTCGGTGATCGTCACGACGACGGCTTCGTCGACGCCGTACTCCGCGGCCAGCGCCTCCAGCCGCTCGCGGCACTGAGCCGGAGTGCCGGCCACCCGGCGCCGCCGAGCGTGCTCGACGATCATCCACTCGCGGGCGTTGTACGTGTACGCCTCCGCCTCGGCCACGGTCGGATAGCGGCTGCTACGGCCCGTGTAGAGCCGCACGATGAACAGATCGCGGCTCTGGGCCAGGCGCACCGCCTCTTCCTCGGTCGGCGCGCACACCACGAAGACCGCGATGCTGGCACGCGGCTCGGCCATCGCCGGGGAGGGCTTGAACGCCCGCGTGTAGGCGCGCGTCACCTCGGCGCCGCCGTCGGCGTTGATGAAGTGCGCGAACGAGAAGCCCACGCCGAAGTGGGCGGCCAGCATCGCCGACTGGTCGCTGGATCCCAGCAGCCAGACCTCGGGGGTCGTCGGGCCGGTCGGCATGGCGAGGACGCTGCCGAACGGGTGCTCGGGCGGCAGATCGCCGTTCAGGAAGCCGAGCACGTCGGCCACCTTGCCGACGAAGTCGTCGACGCCGACCCCGGCCGGACCGGCCAGCGCCCGCGCGGTGAGCTGATCGCTGCCGGGCGCCCGCCCGATGCCCAGGTCGATGCGGCCCGGGTGCAGCGTCTCGAGGACACGAAACTGCTCGGCCACCTTGAGGGCGCTGTAGTGCTGGAGCATGACGCCCCCGGAGCCCACGCGGATCCCGGAGGTGACCGCGGCCACCTCGGGAATGAGGACCTCCGGGCTCGGCCCGGCCAGCGCCGGCGTGGAGTGATGCTCGGCCAGCCAGTAGCGGTGATAGCCGAGGCGGTCGGTGGCCCGGGCCAGGTCGAGAGTTTCGCGGATCGCCTCGGCGGGGGAGCCGCCGCTGCGGACCGGCGACTGGTCGAGCGCGCTGAGACGGAGCATTGCCTTACCGCCTATGCTATCAAGGAGTCATGACGAGCGAGGATCTCGCGACGTTCATCGAGCGGCGGCGGCGCTTTACCGAGGCCATCGGAGACGGCCTGGCCATCATCCCGGCCGCCGCCGAGACCGTGCGCAACAATGACGTCCACCACTCCTTCCGGCAGGGATCCGACTTCTTCTTCCTCACCGGCTTCGACGAGCCGGATGCCGTCGCCGTGTTCAACCCCGCCCACAGCAAGGAGCGGTACGTCCTGTTCGTCCGGCCCCGGGACCGCGAGATGGAGATCTGGACCGGCCACCGGGCGGGCGTGGAGGGCGCGGTGGCACACTACGGCGCCGACGCGGCCTACCCGGTCGACCAGCTCGACGCCAAGCTGCGCGAGTACGCCCTCGACCGCTCGACGCTGTTCTACCGGCTCGGCAATCCATCGTTCGACACCCGGGTGATCAGGATGGCCGTGGAGCTGCGGGCCGCCCGCAGCCGGGGCTTCGGCACGCCGGTGCGCATCGAGGACCCCGGCCCGATCGTGCACGAGCTGCGGCTGCGCCGCTCGCCGGCCGAGCTGGCGCGCCAGCGCCGCGCCTGCCAGATCAGCCGCGACGCCCACATCGAGGCCATGCGCTACGCGCGGCCCGGCATGCACGAGTACCAGGTGCAGGCCGCGGTCGAGTTCGTCTTCCGCTCCGAGGGCTCGCCGCGCGACGCCTATCCCTCGATCGTCGCCTCGGGGCCGAACGCGTGCATCCTGCACTACGTCGAGAACCAGCGACGGATGGCCGACGGCGACCTGCTGCTGATCGACGCCGGCTGCGAGTACGGCTACCACGCCTCCGACATCACGCGGACCTTCCCGGTCAACGGGCGCTTCACGGGGCCGCAGCGCGCCGTCTACGAGGTCGTGCTGAAGGCCCAGCTCGCGTCCATCGAGGCCGGCCGGCCCGGGGTGCCCTACGAGGCGATCCACGACGCCTCCCGCCGCGTCATCGCCGAGGGGCTCGTGGAGCTCGGGCTGCTCCCGCGCAACGTCGCCGACTCGCTCGCGATGCATCACTATCGCGAGTTCTTCATGCACGGCACCGGCCACTGGCTGGGCATGGACGTCCACGACGTCGGCGACTACCGGCTGCAGCGGCACTCGCGCGCCCTCGAGCCCGGCATGGTGTTCACCGTCGAGCCGGGCATCTACATCGACCCCGAGCGGGAGAGCGTGACCTTCCACCTCCGCGAGTACAGCGAGGAGGAGATGTGGGAGCGGCGCCTGCGCCTGGGCATGGCGGCGGCCAAGAAGCTCGAGGACGACGAGAAGGCCAAGGCCAAGACCGTCACCCACGCGATCCCCAAGGAGTTCCGGGGGATCGGCGTTCGCATCGAGGACGACATCCTCGTCACCGGCGGCGGCACCGAGAACCTGACGGCCGGCACGCCGAAGAGCATCGAGGAGGTCGAGCGCACCTGCGCCGAGGCCCCGCGCCTGCCGCGCTAGCCGGCGGCCCCGGCGGGGCTTGCCCGCCGGCCCGAACGGCCGCAAAATCCGGGCACCCGACCCGAGGAAGCGCGACGCCGCAGCCCCGCCGCGGGGCGAGGCTAGCCCGCAAGAGGAAAGGATCAGCCATGAGAGAAGCTGTCGTCGTCGCCAGCTCCCGCACCCCCCTGGCCAAGTCACAGCGCGGCTCGTTCAACATGACGCTGCCGTCGGATCTCGCCGCCCACTGCATCAGCGACGCGCTTGGCAAGGTGCCCCAGCTCGATCGCAAGGAAGTGGAGGACGTCATCCTCGGTTGCGGGCAGCCGCACGGCTCGCAGGGCCACAACATCGCGCGGGTCGCGGCGGTGCGGGCCGGCCTGCCGGTGAGCGTCGGCGGATTGACCATCAACCGGTTCTGCTCGTCCGGCCTCAACGCCATCGCCATCGCGGCGAACTACATCATCAACGATGGCGCCGAGGTCATGATCGGCGGCGGCGTCGAGTCGATCACGATGATGCAGCGGGACTCGAGCCCGAACCCGTGGGTGAAGGAGAAGCTGCCCGGTATCTACATGGTGATGGGCGACACGGCCGAGGTCGTGGCCAAGCGCTACAAGATCAGCCGGCAGGCGCAGGACGAGTACTCGCTGCTGAGCCAGCAGCGCACGGCGCGGGCGCAGCAGGAGGGCTTCTTCAAGGAAGAGCTGGCGCCCATGCACGTCACCCGCGCCGTCCTCGACCGCAAGACGGGCGAGAAGACCGGCGAGGAGCCGTACTACGTCGAGAAGGACGAGTGCAACCGGGGCGACACGACGCTCGATGGCCTGCTGTCGCTGCCGCCGGTGTTCGACAAGACGAGCGGCCAGGGCAGCGTGACCGCGGGCAACTCCTCGCAGCTCTCCGACGGCGCCTCGGCCACCCTGTTGATGTCCATGCAGCGGGCCAAGGAGCTCGGCATCAAACCCAAGCTCGTCTTCCGGGGCTTCGCGGTCGCCGGCTGCGAGCCGGACGAGATGGGCATCGGCCCCGTCTACGCGGTCCCCAAGCTCCTGAAGCGGCACGGGCTCCGGGTCGAGGACATCGACATCTGGGAGCTGAACGAGGCGTTCGCCTCGCAGGTGATCTACTGCCGCGATACGCTGGGCCTGGATCCGGCCAAGCTGAACAAGAACGGCGGCTCGATCTCGATCGGCCATCCGTTCGGCATGACCGGCTCCCGCATGGTCGGCACGCTCGCCAACGAGATGCTGCGCAGCAAGGCCCGCTACGGCGTGGTCACGATGTGCATCGGCGGTGGCCAGGGCGCGGCGGGTCTGTTCGAGTCCTGCGCGTAATCGCGAAGTACGGCGGCGCGCCCGGTTCCGGGCGCGCCGCCGGATCCTACTGGGACGGGTTGACGACGACCGTCCCCACCATTCCGATGCCCCCGTGCGGCCGGCAGAAGTACGGATACGTCCCGGGTGCCTCAGCCGCGGACGAGGAGCACCAGGCCGGAAACTAGCAGCAGCCCGAAGACGATCCGTCGGAAGCGGACGGGATCGAGGCGGCCGAAGAGGGCGACTCCGGCGCCCACCCCGGCCAGCGCCGGCAGCGCGAAGGCCGTCGACACGATCGCCACGTCGCGCGTCAGCAGTCCCGCCCACCAGTAGCCGACCAGGATCACGCCCTGGTTGGCCACGAAGAAGCCCATGGTGTTGGCTTTCATCGTGCGCGGACCCCAGCCCTGTGTCGTCACGTACACGATGACGGGCGGCCCGGGAGTGCCGACGGCGCCGCCGATCACGCCCGCCAGGAATCCGGTGACCAGTCCCCACGCGCGCCCCACCAGGCGCGTGGGCATCACGCCTCGGAACTCCAGCGCCACCACGATGATGAGCACGAGTCCGATCAGGCGATTGAGTGCGCTGACGGGCAATGACGCCAGCACCCACACGCCGAGCGGCGCGCCGGCCACGGTGCCGACCAGGAGGTCGACGAGCGCGCGCGGCGTGAGGTCGCGCCGGAGCTGCACGACGACCACGATGGAGAAGACGAACGCATAGAGGGTGAGCAGCACGATGGCCGTCACCGGCGACATGAGCCACGGCAGGAATGCCATGGCGACGAGCGCGATGCCGAAGCCGGTCAGGCCCATCACGAAGCTGGCGAGGAAGATCACGAGGGCGCCCGCCGCCCAGGCCAGGGTCATCGCGGCATTGTACGAGGTGCCGACTCGCTGGCGGCGACCTTGCACCATGGCGCGCCGGAGGTGACGCCATGCCGAGGCTCGGATACAAGCTGTCGAGCGAAGAATTCGGTCCCCGTGAGCTCGTGCGCTTCGCCCGGCGGGCGGAGGACAGCGGCTTTGAATTCGCGCTCATCTCCGATCACTTCCACCCGTGGACCGACGCGCAGGGACAGAGTCCGTTCGTCTGGTCCGTGATCGGCGGCCTGGCCGAGGCGACCTCGCGCCTGGTCATCGGCACCGGCGTGACCTGTCCGACCATCCGGACCCATCCGGTCATCATCGCGCAGGCGGCGGCGACCTCGGCCGTGATGCTGGAGGGCCGCTTCTTCCTGGGCGTCGGCACCGGCGAGAACTTGAACGAGCACATCGTCGGCGCGCGGTGGCCGGCGGTGGACGTGCGGCGGGCCATGCTGGACGAGGCGGTCTCGGTCATCCGGCAGCTATGGCGCAGCGGCTATCAGGACCATCACGGGCGCTTCTTCACCGTCGAGAACGCGCCATCTACACGAGGCCGGACACGCCGCCGCCGATCATGGTCGCCGCCAGCGGCAAGGAGAGCGCAGAGCTGGCCGGAAAGATCGGCGGTGGACTGGTGGTCACGGAGCCGGCGCGCGCCCTGGCCGAGCGCTTCGAGGCTGCCGGTGGACGCGGCAAGCCGCGCTACGCCGAGATCCTGGTGTGCTGGGCGAGGGACGAAGCCAGCGCCCGGCAGACCGCGCATCGCCTGTGGCCGATCGCGGGGTTCAGCGGTCCGCTCGTCACGGAGCTCGCGATTCCCGCCCACTTCGACGCGGCGGCCAAGATGGTCACCGAGGCCGCCATCGCCGAGGAGATCGTCTGCGGGCCCGATCCCGCCCGGCACCTCGAGCGGATCCGCGAATACGCAGCGGCGGGGTTCGATCACCTGTGCATCCACCAGATCGGGCCGGCTCAGGAAGCCTTTCTGCGGTTCTACGAGCGCGAGGTGCTGCCGAAGCTCGGAGAGCGTCGAGCGGCTGCCTAGAGGCATGCGGAATGCAGCCGGCAGAGCGAAAGGAGGCGACGCCATGGCTCGTTGCGACGTCTGCGGTAACGATTACGACAAGGCGTTCCAGATCAGCGTGGCCGGAGCCACCCACACCTTCGACTCGTTCGAGTGCGCCATCCACCGCCTGGCGCCGGTGTGCGAGCACTGCGGCTGCAGGGTCGTCGGACACGGCGTGGAGGCGGCCGGGCGATTCTTCTGCTGCGCGCACTGCGCGCGCCACGCGGGCGTGCACTCGATCCGCGACCGCGCCACCGAAGCGGCCTGAGTCATGCTGCTGTTGCGTCTGCTGACGGTGGCGGCCGCCGGCGCCGGCGTCATGTACTTGCTCGATCCCGACGGCGGCCGTCGTCGGCGTGCCCGCGTGCGTGATCAGCTCGTGCGGGCGGCGCACCGCACGGGCGACGCCGTGGACGCCACCTCACGCGACGTGGGCAACCGGGCGCGCGGCGTGGTGGCCGAGCTGCGCAGCCGGCTCGTGAACGTGGAGGTCAGTGACGGCGTACTGTACGAGCGGGTGCGGGCCCGGATCGGCTCGGTCGTCGGTCACGAGGGCGCCGTCGATGCGACCGTCAGCGAGGGGCGGGTGAGTCTGCGCGGACCGGTCCTGGCCGACGACGTCGACCGGCTGGTGCGGCGCGTGCGCAGCGTGCCCGGCGTGCGTGAGGTCATCAACCAGCTGGACGTGCACGACGAGCCGGGCGGCGTGCCGGGACTGCAGCGGCGACCGCAGGCGGCGCGCGGTGGCGAGGTCCTCGAGTTGCTGCAGACCACCTGGTCACCGAGCGCGCGGATGTTCGCGGCACTGGCCGGGGCGGCGATGACCCTGTGGGGTGTGCGGCGGCTGGACCTCCCGGGGATCGCGCTGACGGTGGGCGGCGTGGCGCTGCTAGTCCGCGTCGTCAGCAGCGAGGGCTTGTCGGGGGACGTCCTTGCCGGCGGCCGGCGCTAGCCAGACCTACGAGCCGCTCGCCTGGTAGCCC
>Ga0134124_10001625_pt1 | contig 18092 bp, 10 predicted proteins | sample KB304_FD_96880 | JGI IMG/M metagenome (GOLD analysis project Ga0134124, IMG submission 96880) | Terrestrial soil microbial communities without Nitrogen fertilizer from Kellogg Biological Station, Michigan, USA - KB3-0-4 | ecosystem: Environmental > Terrestrial > Soil > Unclassified ...
CGCGTCCGTGCGCGTCCGCGATCGAGCTCGCGCGCGATGCGGATGTGCTGATCCACGAGTCGACGTACGACGCGTCGATGTCCGCGGAGGCGAAGGCGCGCGATCATTCGACGGCGACGGAGGCGGCGACGGTCGCACGCGACGCAGGCGCAGGCCGCCTGATCCTCACGCACATCTCGCCTCGCTACGAGTCCGCCGACCTGCTCGTCGCCGAAGCGCGCGCCGTCTTCCCGCCCACCGAAGCCGCGACCGACTTCGCTTGCTTCGACGTCCCCCGCCCCCTATAATCCGCGACCTCTTCCGCAGGAATGTTCGCCGGAGTGAGGCAGTTACGGCGAATACCTTCCAAAGAAATGTGGGGCTGTAGCTCAGTTGGGAGAGCGCCTGAATCGCACTCAGGAGGTCATCGGTTCGATCCCGTTCAGCTCCACCAAACAAATCAACAACTTAGACGTCGCACTACTTCACGGAAAAGTGCAAGTGGTCTAACTTCGCGTCTAGTTTGCGTGAGCCGCCTCGTGATGTTTCAGTCACTTACGCCGACTTACACTCGGTTTTGATCTACATCTTTCAGGAGGTCGCCGGTTCGACTCGGCACCATGCTTATGCTTGTAGAGTTACTACGCGTTGATAGGCGTCGCTTCCTCGCGCCGAGCGAGGCATCTGAGCGCGGCAACGCCTCGTTCCTCGGAAGCATGCTCGATGCTTTCTGGAGCGCCGCGCTCGACGTTCCCGAGCAGGCGCTCTTCCATCGCTTCGGGTTCCGCTAGACGATAATCGAGATGACAACGGAGCTCGATCGGTGATCAAAGCATTTATCACAGCCGCTGCGAAAGTCTCGACGATGTGGAGTCTCGCCGCGTTCTCCATCGCCGCCATCCTCTACATCGCGACGCGAAAGAGACAGAGCGCCCCCTTGTTCGCTGCCATCGGCGCCATCGTCCTGCTCGGACTCTTCCCGATCGCCGGATCGCTCTACGTAAAAGCGGCCGAACAGAGCCAGATCTATCGCGTGCGCGTTACCGTCGTCGGTCCGGACGGCACTCCCCGCGACGATGCGAGAGTTTGGTCATCCCTCGGAGGCGAGCCGAAAGCCGTCCAGGGGGGATGGCAATTCGACATTCCAAAGAGCGCGATCCCGACAACAGGCGCGCTGACCGTGTTCGCGAAACTCGCACCGGAGTTTCTCTTTGGCGAGGAGACGGTGCGCCTGCAAAACGATCCCAATCCTGCGCTGACGATTCGCCTCACCTCCGACGCCTCGGCAAACATCCGCGGAATCGTGCTTGATAAAGCCAATCGTCTCGTCGACGGCGTCTCTGTCAGCGTCGCAGGCTACCCCGAGTCGATCAAGACTGGCAAGGACGGCGCGTTCGTCGTGGCGGCGCACGCCGCCAAAGGGCAGCAGGTGCTGATCCACGCCGAAAAACCGGGATATGCGGCGGTCAATCAATACCATCCCGCAGGTGACGCGCCGCTAACGATCGTTCTATCGCGCGGGCACTGACGGCCCTCAATCTCCCGTCGGGCTCAAACGCTGTAGCTTCGTTCGAGCTAGGGCGGCGGCTGGATCGTCCGGCGGCAGGCTCTTCGACCATTGCCGGTAGAGGTGGATGAGACTTTTCTTGGCCTGCACGCGCAGCGGATGTTGCACTGGAAGCGCCGCATCGGCGATTCCGACCGCTTCGAGCAGGACTGGTTCCGCATCTGCATAACGTTTCATATTGAACAGAAACGTGCCGAGACCTAGAAGGCTGGCGACGATGTCGGGGTGCTGAGGCGGGAGCACCGCGCGGCGCATGTCAAGCGCGAGATGGTATTGGCGCTCCGCATCGGCGGCCTTCCCTTCGTACTCGAAAATGGAGCCGAGAACCGCGATGGCAAATGCTTTGTCGGGAGTAGGGCGATCGCCGTAGATCTCGATCGCCGTTCGCGCGTTTTTCTCCGCCTCAGCGAACTTCTTCTCCTCGATCTGGAGATTCGCAACTGCGATGAGACTCTCGGCGATGTCGTGATGATTCGGCGGCAGCAGCGCGCGGCGAAGGTCGAGCGCCCGCTTGTAGCGATCGCGCGCCGTAGCGTAGTCATCCAGCGCGAACGCGGCGAGGCCGCGATTGAAATACGCATTCGCTATTTGTACGCTGGACTCTCCGTACACGCTCTTCGTATAGAGGATGACCTGATCGAACGCGCGCGCGGCCTCTGCCGGGCGCCCGGTGTCGAGGTAAATCCCTCCCGCGGCATCGATCGCCGCAATCACGCCGGGCTGGTCGGGCGTGCCGCCGAGATCCGTGATGGTTTGCATGACGCGGTTCAGTTCGCGCTCCGCCTCTTCATACAACCCGGCATGTTGCAAGCTGAGCGCGTAATTGATGAGCGTTGCGAGATCGGCTCTCGCGCCGACAGCTTTGCGGAATGATTCGAGGGCATCGCCATAGCGCCCCAGGCGTTCCTGAGCGATACCGAGGAAGAACAGATAGCCGTGGAGGTTGCTCTCCGATCCATTCGCGAGCGCTTTTTCCAGCAACGACTCCGCCTGTGCGGGCTTCCCTGCGTACATCAACGCAACGCTCTTGCTCACCGTATCGGCGTCGGCGCGCGAGATGCCGTCGCGGATCGCCTCATCGAGTTGCTTCGGCGTCACACCGAGCTCCCGGGCCAATTTCGCGAGCGCGGGACTGCTACCACGTTCGACTTCCGTCGCTCCAAGGTAGGCGTCTGCAGCGAGAATGCGCTTCGTGATCGAGGCGATCACCTTTCGGTCGCGCAGCACTTCCGGCGTGCGAACGGCGAGAACGATCTGTACGTAATTGTCGGAGACGTTCGTGGCCGCCGGTTTGTAGATCGTCTTCTCCCACGGATCGACGATGAGCAGGTTGGTCGGCTTCACCACATCAATCGCGATCGGTTGGCTGGCGCCGGCCTGTATTGGCGCGCGCGTCCGGCCGCCGGTATCGCTAGGAGGCATTTGCATCTTACCGTCGAGGAGGAGCACGACGTTTCTCAGTGGATGACCGCTCGTGTCGGAGACATACAGCACGATGTCCGTCTGCGCACGGCTGGATGGAGCGGCGAGTAAGATGCCGAACGACAACGCCAGTCCAACGGTCCGCCGTTTGCGAAGGGAGAGCAGATTGATCATCAGGGCTTTGACGCACATTCTATACGTTGCTCTTCTGCTCCTGACGACCGTGAGCGTCTCCGCGATCGAGCTCTCGGTCCGCGTTCTCGACCGGCGGGGCAAGCCGCTCACCGGAGTGCGCCTCGGCACGCGCGGCGATGGGTCGATCAGCACCCCCACCGCAAAGGATGGATCGACGCGCATAGTTCTGGGACAAGACAACAAGCCGGGTGACTGGGTCACACTGACGATCGTGGCGCCCGATGACTTGACCTTTTACTCGCCGTGGCAAGGTCGCATTCGCGTGCCGCCTCCCGAGCGGAAGGAGCCGCAGAAAATCGTCCTGGCGAGAAAAGGGGACGCGGCCTTGCTCACCGACCCGCTCGCGCTTTCCGGCGTTGCAGCGCGAGCCACCACGGCAGGTTTCGCCATCGCACATGGCCGGAAGCTCACGAACAAGGAACGCAAGCAGGCCATCGCCGACGCGGCGGTGGATTACGGATTGAAGCCGGAAGATCTCGAAGCTGCGCTCCAAACGTTGTCGGCCGGTAATGGCGATGCATTCGGACGGGCCTATGCCGCGTTTCTGCGCGGCGATGACGACAAAGCAGTCGGCATTCTCAGTGTGCTCGTAACAGAAAGCTCGTCGCAGGCGGACGCCGAGCGCGCACGAATCGCAGTCGCGTTCTCCACCTTGGCCGACATCCACCACACGCACGATCGGTATGCCGAAGCGATCAAAGGCTTCCGACGATCGCTGGAGTTGAAGCCGGACGATCCGAACGTGATGGATCACCTCGGCTTATCGCTGCTCGCCACGGGCGATGCAGCGGCGGCGAGGGAAACATTTCATCGATCGGCCGAGACGTTTCGAAAAAACAAAGACCGTTCGAATCCGATGCTGGCCTATGCGCTCGCGGATGAAGCGATCGCTGCAGACGCCGCTGGCGATTCTACGGCCGCGGTGAAGCGAATCGCCGAAGCCGTCAACGTCGCCGCAGAGATCTCTCCTTCGAGCGCTCAACTTGGCGTGCTTCTCGATGATCAAGGCGTTCTGCTGCGTCATTACGGAGATCTCGACGGCTCCGAGAAGGCGAGCAATCGGGCAATCGAGATGATCGGAACGACGGAAGGGAAGGAGAGCGCCGACTACGCGATCGCTCTCAATAACCGCGCGTTAGTGCTCGTCACGAAGGGACAGCTCGCCGGCGCGGAACAATGGTTGCGCGAGGCGCTCACTCTCTTGAAGGCTTCCGTCGGAAGCGACTCGCTCCAAGCTGCGCGCGCGGAGGTGACTCTGGGGGCCGTGCTGTATCAACGGGGTGCTCGCGACGAGGCGGTGAAAGTGCTGACGGAAGCGCTTGCAATTCTGGAACAACACCTCGGGCCAGATCATCCCGACGTCCGTGCGACGCGCGCCGATCTGACCGTCGTCCGCGGCAAATCATGACGGAGAGACGTGTCTGTTGGTTATTTCAGCCAGATGTATGTGGTCCAGTTCTACCATCGTGCCGGGTCGAGTGTGACTACGGACATGCCTCGACATTTTGCTCGGCAGATCTCGAAAGTGACATCTGTCAGTCCATTGACATTTAAACTGCGTGCGCGTCACCCTGCGGAAGCGGGCGATGAAATGCAACGCTGTGCGATCACGGAGTTCCATGTCCTCATCTCCGAGCAAAGCCGGCCGAGGCGGTTCCATGTTCGAGAATGTGCGCGACGCGACAGGGCACAAGACCGAGTCGTTGTCGCGCTCCGTCGCACGGAACCGCCCCAGCGCGGTCCTCACCCGAGTAGGTCGGGGCATGCAGCACGTTCGTCACTCGGCCCTCGTCGTGGGAGTGAACGTTTCCGTTGCCGGAATGTGGTGAGCTTCCTCAAAGGCCAGCAAGTCGCCGATGAGGCGTTTGAATTCGCGCATGCGGGTCCGCGAACTGGAGCTATGCGCGGCGAGATCGATGGCGGCGGCGCGAAGGATCAGCAGCCGGTCTCCGTAAGCAGCTGCGTCGGGAGGCATCTGCGCGCGCGCCCAAGCGGACGCGAAGGGAGAGCTAGCGACGAACTGCGGAGGAGAAAACCGGTGGAGGATCCAAGCGTGCAGCAGCCGATCGATGAACCGCCAGGCAAGCACGAAGAACGCGAAGAGCAGGATCGCGAGCGCCACGGATGGCAGCGATGGGACTGAAGACAGTTCGTACATAGGCGTGGAATGAGAAAATCGACGGGGGCGTGATGCGGACGTGTGCTGGATGCCTTCTCCTTTCCGGTGAGACTCTGTTTCTTTGCGGTACTCGACGCATCGTGAGGCTTCGTGACCATTGCTCAGGCGAAGAGTGACGAATCCCTTCACCCCCGAACACCATGTCCGGACGAGTCCGGCCATGCGTAACTCATTGAAATCTGGAGGTAGCATGAGACGTCCCGAGACCGGGAAGCAAATCGCACTTCAGGAGGTCGTCGGTTCGATCCCGATCAGCTCCACCAATCCAATCAACAAGGAAAGCCGAACGGCGGCGACCGCGTTGCCACGCGGCGACGGACGGCGAAGCAGTGGCCGGCGAACGGCCCGGCCGCGCGCCACACAGAGGATTGCCGGCGGCACACGGATCGCCGCTTCTCGCCTCGATCCTATGCGTACCGGATGAACCAACTGCAATAGACGTTGATCGGACGACTCTCGGCGTCTCCGCCGGCCACGCTGAGAGTGACGGCGTCACCGGACCACCGGCAGATATTGTATGTGCTACCGACGGCCGAATTCTCCTCGTCGTCCACCGGAATATTCGCAGTGCCTGTGATGCCTGTGGTGTTCACCGGTTGCGCCGTGGAATAGCCTTGATAGCTGCCGACATTGTCGCCGCTGGTCCCGGTACCCGGTTGTGGTTGCAATCTCTCTGATGAATCGGGATCGTTTCCCGCTCCATGGTCGACGCCGCGTAGAAACCGGCCTCGATAATCCGGCAGGTCGATCGTCGTCGTACCTTCCCCGCCGTTGGCGGTGCCGATCGCCGTTACCAATGCCGGGTAATCTTGAGAGGAAACCGCCTGCCCGGTGCATTCCAGGAAATTGGCCGATGGAGGAGGAGTGACCGACTCGATGTCGCCGGCGAAACCGATCACGCCGCCGATCGGAAAAGGATCCGGATCCCCTGGCTGGGTCTCCACCTGGCAGATGAACCAATCCACGTAAACATTGACGGGCCGGGTTTCATCGTCGCCGCCGCTGCTCGTGAAGTTGATGGTGACACCGTCGGAGTTCCACTGTGCGTTGTTATATCCTTCGACGTCGCCACAGTCCTGGAGCTCGTTGGGCACCGTCAAGTCCCCGTCGTAGATCGTAAACGGGATCACGGGTGGAGCCGTGGCCCACCCTTGGATTGATCCTACGTTGTCGCCGGTGGCGCCTCCGGGGTTTGCCGCCGTACGCGAACCGGCGTCCGGATCGCGTCCGGTACCGTTGTCGACGCCACGAAGAAAGCGGCCACGCAAGTCGGGCACGTTGAAATCCGACTGCGTGCTGCCCCAGGCGCTGCGGATGGCGTTGAAAAGCGTTTGGTAGCTGCCGCTACTTGGATAGGATGTGCCATCGCACAACAGTAAGTCGGGAGACTCGAAATCAGGCCCAGCGACCGGGATGACCGATCCCGGCAAGATCTCCGCGGTGGGCTGGACCTTGATCAGGAAGTTCACGTAGGCATTCACCGGCCGGGTTTCCGCGTCTCCCCCTCCGCTGGAAGAGATATTCAGCGGACCGTCCCAAACGGCCATGTTGGTACCGTCGGAGTCATCCTGATCGTCGAGCTCGGATGGAGCCCACACGGACGTGGAGAATCCATTGTTCGCGTTCGCAGTGGCATACTCCTGAACACTGCCCACGACGTCGCCGTAAGAACCCCCCTCGCCGGGAGGCACGCGCTTTTCAGCGTCGGGATCATGACCGGACCCCTCATCCACGCCCCGCAGGAACCGGCCTTGATAATCCGGCAAGGTGAAGTTCGCGCCGTCGCCGCCATTGAGCGTTCCGATGGCGGAGAAAAGATCCGGATAACTTTCGGCCTCCAGGGACTGGCCGCGGCAGACCCACCACCCGAGGCCTTGCAGGGCGGAATCGGTCAAGATGCCCGCGTATGCGATCACCGCTCCTACTGGTACACATGTGACGCTGCTGCTCATTGCATTCTCCTTTTCAAATATTCAATGGGCCCCCTGGGTATGAGTCATTACCTAAGGCTCCGCAAGCGCCCTACGAGTCATCGTCTTCGGGCGGCAACACAGGCGCCGGATATTGGTAGTTCGGGTCCAGCTCGGCGTAATCGCCACCAAGGGGTGCCGGCAGACGCGGAACCGCGAAAATCGCGTTGGTGACTGCGCCGAGTCCAATACTCATCCCAAGACTATCGACGTTGTCACCGAGGTGGTTCTGGATCTCGTAAATCGCCACACCCGACCCAGCGCCAATCGCGCCTCCAACGAGGAACCGAACGACCCGCGCCGGGCAGAAGCCGCTCTGAAAGAGGGACGGCGTTCCATTGAGGTATGCTCCGACGGCTCTACTTGTTTCCGATCCGGCCGTGGTCAGGAACGCTGTCGCACCCCCGACTAATATCGCGATCCCAGCACCTGTCCCGGTCAGAGGGGGACCCTCGATGTGCGCCAACATCGCCGCGCCGGTGCCGCTCGATGCCGCGCCGCCGATCGTGTTGAAGCCGATCCTCGTGAGTACCGCTCCCAACTGCATCGCATTCGGAAACATGCGCGCCGCGAGCGTTCCCGCCTTTCCCATGAATCCTGTGATGGCTCCCGTGGCCGCCCCCAGTCCCAACATCTCTCCCCATTTCGCCGCGTTGGGAGAAGAAGCAGAGTCGGCGATTCCGAACTGGATGCCCTGGGTTCCGGCGCCAGTCAGCGCTCCGGTGGAGCTGCCTACAAGCAAGGAGGTGAGTACTTCGCCCAACTCCAGTTCGCCTTCCACCGCCATTCCCGCCGTCAATCCTCCGGTCCAGATCGTCAGAGCGACCCCGACGAGCAAGATCGCGGCACTCGCGAGTATTTCCCACCACACGGCACTACCGGAGAAGTCCGCCAGCATCACGGGATTGTTTCCGACGTAAACGTACGGACTCGCGTACTGGTTCATGGGATCCGGCCCGTAGAAGCGGCCGAGCGCCACGTCGTAATAGCGGGACCTGTAGTTATAGAGCGAGATTTCCGGTTCCCATTCCTGTCCCGTGTAGAGATAGGGTGTGGCGCCGGGCAGGGGCCCATAAGAGCGGCCCAGTTGCCCGAACGGCAGGTAGTCGTAGCCGGCCTGCAGGTTTCCCTGGCCGTCGAGAACGGCGCGCGTGGAGCCCTGATGATCCTTCAAGACGAACAGAGTTCCGCCTGCGCCGTCGATGGCAACCAATCCCGTCGGCCCATAGGCCAGCGCCGTCACGACCGGGGCGGCCGAGCCCGTTTGCGTGATCAACGCGAGGGGAACGGAGTGCATGCCGTATACATAGCGGATCGTCGACGTCACTCCGTCTTGCACCACCGTCTTCAGCAAGCGCTGTCCGCGTGAGCCATACACGTACGACACCGCCGGACCGTCCGCAATGGTCACCGCGGTCGGCAGGCCGGACCTCGGATCCGACGTGATGATCAGCGATCGGGACGGCACGCCGCTGATCAACCCATTGGCATCGTATGAGAACTGTGCCGCGGCCGAACCGCCGGTGATGGTTTGCACCTGATTCGCCACGTAGGTGTAACCCTGCGTGACTCCGCCGGTCTGTAACGACTGGAGATTGCCGCTGGCATCGTAGGAGACCGGCTGTTCGGCCGTCCCAACACTCCATTCGGGATTGTTGCAAGCGGCGGATTGAAGCTGCGATTGAGCGTCGAGCTGATAATCCCAGGACAGCGGCGTTGTGGGCGCCGACGCGCCGCTGTAGCTGATGGCCGCTGCCGCCATGCGGCCGTTGAAATAGCCGGCCGAGCCATCGGCGCGTTGGGTGTAATACATCTGCTCCGTGAACGGTGTGCCCGAGGACCCGATCTGCAAGAGGCTGCCGGATGGATCATACTGATGCGGCACCTCCAGCGGAGCAGACAACCCCAGCGTCTGGTACGCCAGCGCTCCCGTGGGAAGATAAGAATAGCTCGCATATTGGGCAGGGTCTTCCGCGGTTCCGACGGAGACCAGCTCATTGCGCACGCCGTATTGAAGGGCATGCGAGAACAGGCCCGACGACGTCGCGCCAACCGGATTTCCCGCGGCGTCGTATTGATATTGCACGACGTCGGCCGTCTCCGATCCCGGTTGCGTGGTGATGGAAAGCACGTGTCCCGCGTCGTCGTAGGTATACGTCTCGCTCGTGACCACGCCGCCGGTCTGGGTCTGGATCTGGATGACTCTCGTCACGCAATTTGGCTGCGTGCCGTCTCCGTCATAAGAGGCCCGTTGCGACCATGAGAGACCGTCGACGGATGGGGTTGGCCAGTCCGGCTGTCCGGTCAATCCCGGCAGGTTGTTCGCGTAGCCTTGCAGAGTGGAGTCGCTCCATTCGGCGGATATCGTACCGAGCTCCAGCATCCGGCCCATCACGTCGTAGGTCCAGTATTGGAAGTACCCTTCGCTCGCGCCCCGAGCATCCTGCTTGAACCGCAGGCGGCCCGCCGGCGAGTAGATCAAGTTGACGGTTCCACCGTCGGGTGACGTGATCTCCACCATGCGGCTTTGTGCGTCGTAAGACGCGGTGCTGATGAAATCAGCGCCGGAAGTGCCCTGAGGAGGCGTAAACGCATTGGGCGGAGAGGAAGCCAGCAGATTGCCCTGCGCATCATAGAGATAGGTCTCGAGCCACAGGCCGCCGCCGCCCTCGGGCGCCGTTGCCATCGCGATCGTTCGTCCTCGCTTGTCCTTCAATCGGAACGAAACGATGCCGTCGGGATCGGTAGCTTGCAGCACACTGAACTGCGCCGCGGGCAGAGAGAGCAGCGTCCCAAACGTAGCGGGGGTATTGATTCCCCACATGGCTTGGGCGATGTGGCTGTTGGAACCGGTGATCGCGTAGGCCAATCCTGCTCGTCCGACCTGGGCGACGCGGGAAAGCGGCGTGTCGTCATACGCGATGCGATGGAACGGATAGCCCCCATCGTCGGTCGCGCCTCCGCCGCCGGGCGAGTAGTAATCGTTGAGGCTTCCCGTCAGCGGGCCTCCCGTCCAGTCCATCACGGCGAAATCGCCGCGATAGGCCAGCAAAGCGTGGGTGGCGTCCGGAGCCATGAAGGCCGGCTTGGTCGTCACCGCGTTCCGTCCGAGCAGATCCCGAAGTTTGGCGCTGACGGCGGCCTGCCCCGCGTCGAGGACGTGAAGCTGATCGTCTTGCCCCGTTCCGGTCAGATATTTCAGCGTGAGGATTGGATCCGTCGCCAGGAGCAGGTGACGCAGAGCCGTTCCCGTTTCGGCGACGCGAAGAGCCAAAGTGCCCTGCGCAGTCGCGGCATAACTGGTTGCGTAACTGACGATGGGCAGACCGTCGACGAAAAGGAAGAGGTATCCGCCGCTGATCGCCACACAGCAAAGAAACGCCTGCGCTCGCGGGTTGGCGACCGGCGCGGGCGGCTGGCCGCCGCCGCTGTCGGCAAGCGTCCACGTTCCATTGGCGCCATCCGGCTCCAGAGTGATCGTGATCTGCGATCCGGCGAGAATTTGGATCGACTCGCTCAGCGGAGCCGGCACCAGCAGCTCGAACTGCACGGCGCTTGGGCTGCTCGTATCCCAACCGGAGAGTTGCAGCGTGCTGGGAGCCGATCCTCCGAACTGCAGGACGCCTTGGGAAACAGTCCACGCCGCGGCGGAATCGGGAGTCCACACCGACATCCAGTTCGTGGAGTTGTAGAACGTGTACGAACCCGACGTTCTGGCAAGGATATCGAGGCGTCCATTTTGACCGGGTTGAGGTGGTCCAACCGGCGCGTCCCACGACGCCGCAATGGTCAAAACGGAGCCGGCCCGTGAAGAGCCGGCCACACGCGCGGCCAAATCGTAGGCGCGGTACGTAGGATGTCCGTTCTCGTCAATCGTCGCGGTGGGGTGGCGCCAGTGAGGGTCGAGGACTGCGGCGGTCAATCCTCCGACGAAGGGACACAGGCGCAATTCGTCCACCAAGATCGCCGCGCCGGAGGTGTTGTTCAAGCTGACTTGAATGGGTCCGGACTGCTCCGCCGCGCTGAGGTCGAGCACGCCCATGACATACGTCCACTCGTTCACCGGACCATCGATTGGGAGAGGAGGGGCAACGGGCCCGCTCGATCCCGTAAACGTCCAGGCCGAGGATGCGGCTGGGGCCGTACTCTTCACCCAGCACGAAAACAGATACTGGATGGGGCGGCCGGGATTGAATGGATAGGCTAGAAATCCTCCGGGCGCCACCGAAGCGCACTGCAGCCCGGTGTGTGCGTCGTTCGTGGTGATTTGCGGCGGCTGTTGGTCGCTCGCCGCCCATCCGGGATTCGACTCGTACGATTCAAAGCCGTACCAGGCGCCTTCTCCATTGCTGACCCGGCAGTTTTCGATCTGCGCGATCTTCACCGATTCGTCCGCGGTATAGACTCGCGAGAACGCGACGCCGTCCGTATTGGTCATTTCCGCGAGAAGACCGTGCGGCGTCCGCAGGGTGATCGAATCCGCCTGTTGCCAAACCGTCGGATCCGGCGAGCCGTTTTCCCATCCATCAAAAGAAGGCGGCGTGTCGGACGCAGGGCCGAGCCAGACATACTTCGTCGACAGCGCGACCGGGCCGGCGCTCGCCGTGAACGACGCGGAGGGTGCCCACATCCCATCCGCCGCCTGCGTCCAGGGCCACCAAAGCGAGACTTCGCTGGAAAGGTACTCCACCGCCGCGAGGTCTGAAAGTGGGGCCGCCTGCGTGGTCACCTGCACGATCGGAGTCAGCAGATTCAATTCCGCGCTCACCTGCGGTTGGACGTCGCACAGGTAAAGCACCGCCTTCGTCACTTGTGTCAGATTGCCTTCGCTGTCGCAGGTTACGATGCTTTGTGTGCTTGGTTTGCCATTTGTGGCGTTGTAGGCGGTGGTTTGCGTGGTCCTCAATCCAGCCCACAGCGAAAAAACGTCGGACCCGGCGTCGTAGACAATCAGAAAACCGCGATCGTTGGTGTCGTCGAGGACCAGCCAGTTCACGCCGACATCGACGGCGAGAACGTCGACGGTCGTTCCCAGAGCCATGCCCTGGGCATTGAGAGCCGCCGCGATCGGTGGGGGAACATCACCATCGTTGAGAGCGTCGATCATTGCAGCGGTTGCTCCGACCTGACCGGCGAGGACGGCACCGGTGATCATGACCGACCGGGGTGTAGTCAGGTAGTAAGCAGATCCGCCGATGACTTGCTCGATGTTCGCCCACCAATAATTGAGTTGTACCTGAACCGGATTTCCGCCGCCGTCTTCCAGCCGCTCATGGACCAGCATGCCATTCGCGGTGCCGTAGTTGGAGCTGTCCAGGTTGGAGTATTCGCCGGACGGATAAAACACGCCGCCGGCCGTCGGCCGCACGCCGTTCAGAAAGTATTTGTAGCGTGTCCCACAAGGCGGGTTCTCACTGAAATCCGCGGTCCCTTCCTGAACGGCAACCCGCGAGAACTGCGGGATCGGGGACCCCTGTCCATACGACGCACCCTCGGCGATGCTGACATTCTGGCCGTCCTGAGAAGAACTGACGTTATAGTTGTAAGCGGTGTTATAGGTATTTTGACCATCGTCGATGCTCAATCCCGTGACGACTGCGGCCGTCTGGTACTCATACCCAGGTTGGAAGGAGGGGTCGACGACGCGGTAGAGAGTCAGCGCTACCCCAGGGCCGAACGTCGAGCCGGTGGGATAGGTCACGAAGGAGCTTGGGCCTCCCAGAACACAACCAGGTTGCGGCCCCTCGCCACTGCTGGGCGGCACGTAGCAGATTTGACCGAAAATGGATTGGAATGATGCGCCGGCCTGCGGAACGAACGTCCCGTTCTTCAGCAGCATCACATTCGTGGACTGGCCTTCCGCGTCTTGTGACACGATCAGTTGCGGCGCCAGATTGATGGGGCTCGCCGGATTGACGGACGTTCCGAGGAGCCCCGCCTGGACTGCGTTCCAATTCTCCTGCTGATCTTCCGCATACAATTGCCGGCCGACGGTCATGAACCCTTGTCCCAGCGTCGCAGGATAAGGCGCGCTCGCCGCAGCACCGCCTTCGGGCAGCTGAAGAGGAGTGTTCCAAGAATTGCTGTAGGGATCGAAGGTGATCAACGTATAGGCGGTGTTGGAACCCTGAAGCGCGGCCATGACCGCCGCGTCGGCCCAATAGGAAAAGGATGCCGCCGTGCCGGAACTGACCGGCGGCACAGGACCGATGGTGGCCGCCTGCCACTCTTCTCCATCGTAGCGCCAGACATTTTGACAGTTGCCGATCGTCGACTCGACCGCCACCGAGGAGCTGAACGGCAAGTTTCCGGAGCTCGGCACCGGGTAATTTCCAAGGACGACCCACCGGGGAGCCTCGGACGATGACGCCCACGAAAGGGCGGCCACTGTATACGAGCTCTGGTCCGCGCTGATCCAGGTGGCGGCGGCGAAGCAATACCCCACGGACCAGAACGTGCCGGCGACCCAGCTCGCCCAATAGATGCTGTCGATGTTGGCGGAAACGGGCTGCATCGACCATTGACCCGCTGAGAGCACTATGTAGTAAAGGTTGGCCGTTTGCGATGATGTGTCGCATGCCATTGCGACGAAGTTCTCGCCCGCGCCCGCGAGGGCCACATTCGCGCTCCCGACCTGGAACGCCGGCCCGGGTTGCGGTTGCGTCTGTCCGTCGACCACCGTAAACGGCTGCAAGATGCTGCTGTTCAGCGACTGGGTCACGAAGCAGCGCGTCCCGATTGCAACGGTCGCCACCGTGGAGCTCAAGGGCGTAGGGGTCCATTGGTCGGGCGCGTAGGACGATTGCACGAAGACGACGGCGTTCGTCTCGCCCGTCGACGTTATTCCGGTGTAGTACACGACGAAGAAGCCTTCGGAACAATTCACTTGCAGGTCGTCGATGGTCACGCCCTGCGGAACCGTCAGCGGCGTTTGCTCCGACTCGAACCAGCCTCCCATCCAGCTATAGACTTGAAGGCTCAGCGAATTGGAGTCGCTGTCGAAAAACGTAAACACCGCGTAGTCGGGTCCGAACCAGACGCGCGGGTCGCCCTGGCCGCCTCTGACCGGCTGGATGACCAGGGCGTTCCCCAGCGCCACCTGTCCGTAGTTGTAGGTCGCCTGCGCTCCTTGCTCGTAGGAAGCCGTCGCCAGCAGTCCGGCCGAAAGTGAGCCGGCGGGCAGGTAGCCGAATTGGATGCCGGCCTCCGGCGCCCGTCCCGGATATTGAAGGGCGAGCGAATTCAGGGTGCGTTTGAAAAGGCCGGGGGCTCCCGTCCCACTGAAGTCAGTGACAGTGGAACCGATCAGCACGTCGAATAATGTTTGTGCGCCCGCGTCGGCGATCCGAATGCTGGAGAGATATTGCGTCTCATAGACGTCCTGATATGGCGTGCCGCTCCCGGAGGGAGAGATATGCGGCGGCATATACTCCTGGATCTCGGACGTGAACGTTTTCGGCTCGTAGTTGAACGACAGTGTCCGGCCAAAGCAGTCGACGATTTGCGAGAGGTAGCTCGCCCGCGTGTAGTTGAGCGCCGAAGGGCCGATCGGTTGATCGTCGAAGGAGTATGCGTACGTGGTCGTGTCGCCCCAGGTCGATTGGATGCTCTGTAGTTTCCATGCGACCGCAACTTGCTGGCCGCCGCGTTGCGTAGACGCGTCCCGCCAATTCCCCCACGCCACGCCGTAATCGACAAACCGGCCGCCGGGACCGTCACCCCCATACGTCCAAGTGCTGCCGTCGTCGCGTACGACGCTCCAGACCTCGGAGTCTGGATCGTACGTGATCGCCCAAAAAACGCTCTGGTTGGCGACGAACACATTCGGCTCCGTCGACACCAGCGCATACACTTGTCCGGCTGTTTGCAGGTAATACTGAGCTTCCGCGCTGCTGGTGGTCCCCGGCGCAAAGGACACGGTGATCTGCTCGAGGGGCATGTCCCAGCCCAATCCGAGGATTCCGGTGGGCTCCTCGAGATTCCAGGTGGTCGCCTGCTGGGGCGTAACGCCCGTATAAAGGGCACTCACCGAGACAGAAGTTCCATTGCGGCCAGGCAACTGCAGGATGGGCAGGGGAAGGTTGATCGATCCTCGGAAAAGGTTGACGCTTTTCTTGATTGCGCCGGTAAAACCACCGTCGTCGAACTGAAACGTTCGAATTGCCGGATCTTGATCGCTCACAGGGATGCCCTCCGGTTGACAAAACAGGTCCCGCGAGATTGATGACGCGATCGACGGAGTCAGAGTCGTCCCGCTGACCGCTCAGCTTCGCCCGTGATCTGGATATCTCTAGGAGTGCCCGAGAGGGGGTGAATCCCTACCCTGAGTTGTCGGGGGATTCTCGGTTGGACCAGTACGCGACCCGCCCAAGCGGCAGCGGCGTGTGGTCGCCTTTGGTAACGAGCTTGCCTACGTCGATCGTCTGCGCCATCAGGGTCGATGCTCGCGCGAAGATGACCCGGTCGGGCGGCACGAACTCCGCGTTCGAACCGTCGGCGATCAGCTTCTTCGGCTCCGGCTTTCCGAGCTCGCTACCGCTCACCGCACCCGCATCCGACTCTCCACCGACCAACGATCGTCCTGGCGCTACCGCGCCGCGCCAGCGCGCAACTCGGCGAAAATTTCGATTCCCGATCCGCTACTTGTAGCAGCTACGGCGGGGTGACTGCGCAGTCACCCCGCCGTTCGCTCGTGCGACGCCGAGGTAGAATGCACATGGCCAACGCCGCCCGTGCTCGTGGCGTTCGACCGACTACATGCCGACTATTTTTGTCGGTACGGACGTGTCCAGATACTTCGGGCCACGTCTAACTCGTTGAAATCTGGAGGTAGCGTGAGACGTCTGGCGACCCTAGCGAAAATCGCACTCCGGAGGTCATCGGTTCGATCCCGTTCAGCTCCACCACTTCCACTCCTCACGGTCGTCCTCAAAACCCCCGCTTCACTTACCGCTCTCTGAGAGTCGGTACAGCAGCACGGAGGCGCGCTTCGTCTGAACCGGCAGGGTGGTGAGGTCGGCGGTCTCGGCCGGCGAGTGATCGTCGTGGCCTTTGAGGCCGGCGGCGTCGATGATCGACTTCACTTCGCTGGCGATGAACGCGACGTCGGCGGCGCCCGCTTTGTCCGGACTGACGGCCGTCACCGGCCCCAGACCGAGGTCGCGGCTGACCTGGTCGTAGCGGGCGAGAAGGGCGGAGTTGCCCTCCGCCGGTGCGAGCGGCGGATAGCCTTGCTCGAATTCGATCTCTGCCCGTATGGGCGGTGCTGCCGTCGCCGCCGCGGCGCGCATCGTCTCCTCGGCTGAACGGAACTGCTCCATCGTCAAGCCGCGCACGTCGCCTGTGACGATCACCCGTCCCGAAATGACGTTCGTCTTGCCGAACGCGGTCCCGCGTGCTTCCGCCGCGTTCAGCTCCGCCGTCGTGCCGCCGACGATCGCTCCCGGATTGAACGTCAGGTGCGGCTGGCCGGCCAGTTTCTGGCGAAACAGATCGAGGATGCGCGCGGCCTCGAAGATCGCACCCGGTCCGAACTCCGGGTTGAAGATCTGCGACGAATGACCGGTGACGCCGGTGACCGTCAGCCGCCACTCGGCGGTGCCGCGCCGGGCAACGACGGCATGGGCCGGATCGCCGTCGCCGTCTTCGAATCCGATCGCGTACTCCGCTCCTCTGGCCGCGTCGACCAGCGCTTTGCGCGCCACGCCGGTCGGCGCCCCCGGATCCTCTTCATCGCCGTTCATGACGACCGCAATGTTCATCCTGCGCAACGCGCCGGTCGCGTGCAGCGCCTTCAGCGCCTGAACGATGATGACGTCGCCGCCCTTCATGTCGATGATCCCGGGACCGCGCGCGGTCTTCGCGTCGATGCGTTCGAATTTCTGAAACGGGCTGTCCGGCTCGAACACCGTGTCGAGATGGCCGATGAGCAGAATGCGCGGGCCGGGGCCGGGATGTTCGGCGACGAGATGACCGCCCCGCGCGACTTGATCCTGCGGGATCCACGTCGTCTTGAAGCCGATGCCGTCGAGCTCCGCGCGAAAGATGCGGCCGACCTCCTGCACGCCGGCCGGGTTGTGCGTGCCGCTGTTGATGTTCACGACGCGCTCGAGCAGTGCGAGGCCTTCGTCATTGTGGGCATCGATGTACGCGGCGATGGCGTGCTCGTCGGCGTTCATGGGAGTGAAGGTCAGCGCGAGACATGCCAGAAGGGTGAGGAGGCGGTGGATCATCCGGCCATTCTGCCTCACGCTGCTGGACGGGGACTCCTCACCGCAATCCGCTGACCACGAACAACGAGGCCAGTAGCAGCTTGTACCCGAACACGTAATTGTCGCCGGCGCCCGCGTACAGGATCGGGAAGACGCCTTCCACTCCCGCCGCATCGGGGGGGCGCATGGTGCGCACGAACCGGCGTGCGCCGGTGGTGAGATCGATCGCATGAATATCGCTCTTCTTGCTGTCGCGGCGGCAGACGTAGATCTCGTCTTCCCTCGGCCAGTGCACGGGCAGATCGCCGATCTCGGCGCCCGGAACCGGCCGCGCCGGGGTGAGGCCGTCGACCGAGCAGATGAACGGCTCCTGGCTGGCGTTGATGGTCACGACGTGGCGTCCGTCGGGTGAGATGGCGAGATAGAACCAGGAGCCGCCGACCGCTTCGCTCAACAACTGCGCATCGCCTCCTTCGGCGCTGACGCGCCACATGCGCGTCTCTTCGTCGCCGCATGAGCCGAGGATCAGGAGCTCCTTTTCGCCGGGCAGAAACCGGGCCGTCAGGAAA
>Ga0134124_10001626_pt1 | contig 18083 bp, 20 predicted proteins | sample KB304_FD_96880 | JGI IMG/M metagenome (GOLD analysis project Ga0134124, IMG submission 96880) | Terrestrial soil microbial communities without Nitrogen fertilizer from Kellogg Biological Station, Michigan, USA - KB3-0-4 | ecosystem: Environmental > Terrestrial > Soil > Unclassified ...
AGGACTTGGACCGCAGAAAGCCCGTCTACATATTCGAGAGTTACGAGGGTGGACGAACACGCGTCTTCCAGAATGGAACTTTCTACATCACCAAGATTGCCACGAAGAAGGACCAGTGCGAGGAGAAAGACGACGCCTATCGGTGCTGGGCCAAAGTCCTCAGAGAGCCCGAGTACTTCACTTGGGTTAACGTGAATGTCACAGGGGCAAATATCAACGGATGGGTGCTTCTCGGGGATGGAAGCATCTTAGTGAAGCCCCGACCTGATTTGGATGCGAACGCGCATTGATCGGATGAACGTAGCAACTACGGTAGGGAAAGTCGCCTAACGTCCCTGTTCAGCGACCGACCGCGTGCGTTCTGGCACGCGGGCACGCATGACCTGTTCAAACACGACGCCAGATCGCCCGCGGCCGAGCACTTTATCGTTCGCGGATCGCTGCAACAGGTTGTTAGGCGGCACGACCCTCACTTTTTAGTTCTCTTGGCCTTGGACTCCTTTGCAGGCGCCGGACGGGGCTTGGAAACCTTTGGCTTGGGCTTAGGAAGCGCGTCAGCAGTGATTTGCAGCACCGCATTCAGCCTATCTGGATCGTCCAGCTCCGAGCCGATTAGATAGTAGTTCTTAGCGCCAGGATAAGGAGGTGCTTCTTTAACCTTGCCGAGAAAGCGCTGTCCTTCCAGCGTGGGCTTCAGAAATAACTGACCGTCACAAATTAGCGCAACTACCTTGCTATCTACGTACAGAGCGTATTCCCCAAACATTTTCTTGAATTCGAGCCGACGCCCGAGGCCAGCCTGATCGACGATGTACTGAACGGTGTCGATGCTAGAGGCCATGCACTAGTGCCGCCTAACGTTTCATTATCTTTGTCCAGATATCTGGACAAGATCGTCCGATATTCCCGCGGACGTTCATTCAGGTAGCTGATTCGTCTCGTGTCGAGAAATTTATGTGGACACATGTCTAGCAGACTAGTCGGGTAACCGCTTGGCGATCACTCTTGCGACCGCCACCCCAGATGCACCAGAGCCTCGACGCTAGAAGGTCTCTGGTCCCCTTCTACATCAATTAGTTAGAGCGTCAGCTCGAGTTCTCTCCTGGGCACCAAGACGAGCGCTCCCAACGTATTTCAATACGTCCGGAGACAATCTGGAAGCGGCAGTTTGACGGTCTTTTCAGCCAATACTTCAAAACCCTGACTCTTCTTAGAGCACGCAAGGACTCGCGACGGCTAACCACCTCCCTCAGCTACTGCTGAATCAAGGGAAACTGCGCACTCTCTCGTCAGCCAATCTCGCAATATCAAGATGCGCGACAACTTCGGGCCATCCGACGGGAAGGATTGATCCTGCGGCACCACTCATCCCCTGACGGTCGCACATTTCTCGTGACCAGACTGACGCAGTCGCTGGGCGGGTAATTTGTATTGATCGCCGTGACGCAATGTTCGGTGGCGTTTGCAACCATCAGAAGGCCGCGCCATGCGCACTGCCATGATCCTGACTTACGGGAGTCTCATCCTCCCAATCTGAACCTCCCGCGGGTGCCTTTTTTTGGACTCGATTTTTTGCCGCAGTTCAGTGGCAGTGGTGTCCGGCCAGGGCCTGTCCACATACAGAGCAGTCCCGCCTAAATTCGCGCGAGCAGCCCCTATGAACTCGATTGGCACACTTGACCGCGCGTGCCGCAACCCTTACGGCTGAGGCATTGTATTTCTCGCTATCGCCTGAGCGGTTCCAGTGGCTCGTGGACCGCTTCTGATCGCAATTCTGCTTCTTGTTCCGGCGTGAGAGGCAGAAGTCTGTAAACCCATCCCAGCGGGTCGCGAATCCCTGGAAGGCCGCCCGCCAAATGGCGGTCCATGCCCCAGAAGCTCACTTGGACACGGTCACAGTTTGGAATGTTAGAGCGCTGGAAGGAGCGACCGTGAGCGTCGTATCTGCGCTGGCGCGCCATGTGAGGGAGATCCATCTCAGCTTGTGTCAGCACCCCCAACGCGACGATGTCCTCGGCTGTTCCCCGATAGGAGATACTGCAGTGCTCCTGGAAATACTCCTGCCGAATCTCTACGCCCTCATGAGGGGCCGGCATCGGAATGAACGAACACGCGCGCTCATGCATGACCACTCCTCCCTCGCAAATTCCGTCGATCTTTCCGGAATATGACTCAACGTGTAGGAATTGTCCTGCTCAATAGTCCACTCGGCAGGGTGGTCGCTGTAGGGCGTGGGGGTGATCAGTGCTTCAGGGGCAGCATCGAGTGGACGGGAGGCCGCGGCGACCTACAGCACCCTCAGCTGGATCAGGGCGGTCGCGTGGCCCAGCCAAATCGCGTCAGTCAGAAGCTACCCAATTGCGCGCGGGTTGCGTTGCGGACAGCCATTCCCGTCAGCAGGCACATTGAACGCGACGGCGGCATGCACACTCAATTGGCCGATGTCCTCGCTCACGGCCTCCAGCGCCGATACGGCGATGTCTAATCTGTCAGCGGCTCCGCGGTTCATGTTCTCCACCACCGCCACGATTCTGCGCAGATAGTTCGTCGTATCCAGCAAGCGCTGTTGGATGGCCTGCACTTGCTCGGAGATCACTTCCGCGTCGGAACGGCGCATTTGTGCTGTATCCATTTCGGACGGAGAGTAGATGGCGCCAGTGCGACTTCTGCTGGGTCTTGACTACCATGCCATGCGCCGAATGGCTGTGCGACTGCTTGTCAGCAGCCGACCAATCCATATAAAAAAGTAGAGGCTGCCATAGCCAACCCTGCGAGATCGACCATCCGCCCTCCGCCATCAAGGCGATTCCGGCTAAGGGCCGCAGCAGCACGGCCGTCGCCGTGAATCAAAGGTCAGCCCGGACTACTTCCGCGGCGACCGCCGCTATGAGGCGAGGATCGCGCGTCCGTTGGAACAGATCAGGCAGTCGATTGGCAATCTCAGCAGTGCGTCCGGCCAGCCCCGCGGAACGCTGCGCATCTATACCTCGTACGTGGCGCATTCATGCCTCATCGCCTACCACCTAGCGACCGCCACCGTCCGTTCTTTCAGTTGTGGGTACAACTAGGGGCACCATACTCGAAGCCGTAGCCCTTTCCTTTCCTCATCAAGTAGCTGAAAGCTCAGTTCGAGTCCTCTCCTGGGAATACCTTTGTCAAGAGAAATTTCTTGGTATTTCACAGAGAATCCCGCACTCGGCGGGACGCTCATTCAAGCGTGGCGGACAACGACTTCACCGAATGAGAACACTCAACGCTTTCCAGTCACTGGCTGTCTTCACGCACAATCTGGTAATCGCCATCCCGAGGGCCGGTGCGTACCTTCCATCCCGACGCAACCGTTACCGTCCAGCCGTCTCCAGTGACGTCACTGCCCTCTATATGAACCGGGCCTGGCAGGCGCCGCCTTCCATCGTCATTTACCAGGACGCCCTTGGTCGCCTCCAATGTGCCCCAGTCACCCCGCTGCCGGTATGGCAGGACAAACACAGTCCCCTCTCCGGGAATAGGCGTCGCTCCCACTGCATTGAAGGTGCCGCCACCGCCTGCAGGAACGACAAGCACTGAGCCATCCACGAAGCGTTTCTGCAGCTCCGTCAGCACGGCCCGTCGCTGCTCGGCTCGATTCTGTTCCAAAGCTCTGAGCTCTGTGCCTCCATAACGCGCCGATGCTTCTGCACCGTTCGCGGCCGGTGCGACATGCATTGCTGTCCTCAGCATCTGCGCCAGGTCTGAGTCGCTACGCACTCTGCGCCTCCAACTTGGAGACGCATCATCGAGAAGAATCCCGTATGCCACACCGGCTGTATAGGATTGCTGCAAGTAGGTTTCATGATCTTCGGCCGCGATCATCTGCTGGATCGCGCTGGCTACCGCCTCGCCGCGAGACTCAGTCGCCGCCACTGTACCTGTGTATTGGGCTAGCCCTTCGCGGATTTCCTCGACGCGTTCGCTCTCCGCTGCATTGGCGAACTGCGAGCGGCGCGCCAATCGGAACGCAAGCGCATCACTCACCGCGCGCTTACGATCCTTGCCTGACTTGCGCAGCGCCTGGGCCAGTGCCCGCCATTCCAGTCGTAACCAGAATCGCCCGTCTTCAGTATCCAGGTGCGCATTCTGCCCGGTTGCCGTCATCAGCCCTAGGCCTGGCTGAATGCGATGGAAGAGTTCGTGCAACATCAACTGGCGTCGCGCCAGATCATCCAGAGGCGTCGTAAATTCCCAATTGTAGGCAGCCCAACGCAATCCTCCCCACGCGACGGGCGCATTCGCGAATCCCAACCCACGAGGTCGCTCCTCGGCCGGGAGTGGCTGGTTGACGGCCAGAGTTCGCGTCCGAGCGTCGGCGAATACCATTGGCCCACATAGGGAGGTACCCCAGAGCCGACCGCCATCGCGTTCACAGATGATGGTCGCTTCCTTGAAATACGCTTCGGCGCGCTGCTGATCGACCTGAGCTACCGCGGGATTCACAAGACAAAGAAGCATCAAACAGAAAGAACACCTACGATTGAGGAGGTATCTGCGCATACTTTCACCGATGTACCCGCGCGCTGGCCGGCCCTAGTCACAAGATTACTTGTGCCGCCTAACTACCAATTGTTTGCATTCACTGGGGACTATTTACGCAAAAGCGTACGATATCGACAGGAAATCTGTGGGTACAACTTGGGGTACCGAACTCTTGGAGAACTCTCGCCCCTTCTACTTCAAGTACTTAGAACGTCAGTTCGAGTCCTCTCCTGGGCAGACCCTCCCAACGCATTTCAACGCGTTGGGAGGCGATAGGGAACTGGCAGTTTCCGGGTATTTCGAGGCAATTCTTACAGGCCGTCTTTCGATGCCGCTGTCGTGCGCTGGTGGCTCTCTGGTAAACCTAGCGGCTGCGCGAGATATGTGCAGCGACCGCAACTGCATCGAATAGCGCTTGCATGCCGTCCCTGACATCTTGCACCACGCCATCCACAAAGAAGACCGGGAGTTCGAGAGGCCGCCGCGGGCGGCCCAATGGCTTCAGTGCGACTGCTACGCGGAATGCTCCTGTTGATCCCGGTGAAACTCCTCCCACCCCTGATAGCCGAGGAGGCTATCCCCATCGAAGAAAAGGATCGGCCCGCTCATGATCATGAGGTACTCCGTATCCTCGAGCGCCTTGGTCTCGTCGTGGATCATGCCGTTTGCCTCGTAGAGATAGTCCCCGGCGACCAAATCGGAGTCACGCACCCTAAGGCTGCCCTTCAACATAAAGACATGGGCGTCGCCGAGGTGCTTGTGCCGTGGCGTAACCGAACCCTGCAACGAGCGTATGAGCACCGCTGCCCGACCGGTTTCCGGGCCGACCCACAGTACCTTCATGAAGTGCCGATCTGGATCGAAGCGCTGAGGAATCCACTCGAGCTTGCCACTGTGGACCAAAGCCTCCATCACCTCGGAGTTGACGGGCGAGATGTCTTGCGAAAGTGCCACGGCTATCCTCCTTCTAAAGGCAATCGCCGGCTGATGCTGCGGCGCCGACTGACGCGGTACTCCGGTCAGACCTCTGACGTCTTTATAAGCGTTGGAGCTGAGCCCGTCTCGCCGCTTCAGGACCTTCTTCTTTGCGAAAAAGGAACTGCGAACGATCGCAATGAAAGCGCATTGCGATACGCGCGCTGCGGTCGGAGTTGCCCTACTCGCCCACAATCATGCGTGCGAGGGCAGATGCGGACAGGATCTCGATCCAGTAACCGTCCGGGTCCTTGATGAAGGCGAGGCCCTTCATCTTGCCGTCGTCGGGCCGTTTCACGAATTCGACGCCATGCGCCTCAAAGTGCTCGGCGGCGGCATACACGTCTGGCACGGTGACGCCAATATGCCCAAAACCCCGCGGTTCGGAATTGCCGTTGTGATATCCGGCGAAGTCGTGATCGGTTTCGGTGCCCCAGTTATGCGTTAGCTCGAGCGTGGCCTTCTGGCGGAACACGAACTCGGCGCGTTGCCCGGGATCGCTCGGAACCCGCTCGTCACTGGGCCGGACGAAGGCCATGAAATACAGCGAAAACCCCATGTCCGGAAAATCGAACCGGTCCAGCAGCGTCATCCCGAGGATGTCACGGTAGAACGCTATGGAACGCTCTGGATCCCTGATGCGCAGCATCGTCTGATTGAAAATGAAATCGCGGGTAGCACCCGCATTATCAGTCGTAGACATGTCTGGTATCACTCAGAGTCATCCCGTCATCGACTACGGAAGCTGGATTCTCACGCTTTGAATTCGGCCGCGAGTCCCCCATCCAGAAGATGAACGCTGCCGGTCATTCCGCCGCTGCGAGGACTGAGCAGGAAGACTGCCACGTCCGCGACTTCCTCTGCCGTGACGAGCCGCCCGATCGGATGGTGTTGCGCCATCTGCTGAAAAACCGCCTCGTCCAGAGTCTTCGTCATCGGTGTCCGCACGTAGCTCGGACAGACCGCGTTGCAACGAACGCCGCGCCGTCCGAAGTCGATGGCTGTCGCCCTGGTGAGCCCTACCACGCCGTGTTTGGCGGCAATGTACGCGGTCGCCTGGGGTTGTGCCAAAAGACCTGAGACGGACGCCATGTTGACGATGCTTCCTCCACCGGCCTCCAGAATGTGCGGCAGTTCGGCCTTGAGGCTGTTGAACACACCGGTCAAGTTGACCCCGATGACGCGGTCCCAGTTCTCTCGGCTGCATTCGACTACAGTTGCCCAGTCGCCGGGGATACCGGCATTGTTGACGGCGCCGTTCAACCTGCCGAAGTCTTCCGCGACCTTCCGGCAGGTGCGCTCCATAGCCTCGAGTGAAGTCACATCCGCACCGTAACCGCGCGCCCCGCCAAGCCGTTTGCTGAGCGCTTCAGCCGCGTCGGCATTGCGGTCTACGATGGCTACCCTGGCTCCCTGCGCGGTGGCTTTGATTGCGATCGCCTCGCCCAGCCCGGATGCGCCGCCGGTGATGAGGATCACTTTGTCCTTCAGTTCATAATCCACATCCGTTCTCCCTTGACATATGGATCGCGCGATGAGCCCCCCAACCGGCATCTTGCAGCTCGCCGGCTCGCGGCGGTTCTGCGACGTTTGGAGATCCTATTGGGTAAGCCTGAGCCGTCTCGGCGCTGGCGACCCAAATGTTGTGCAATTCCGGAACTCCGAAGGGGTTTCCCGCCCCGGGGAACGCACGTTTGCTCCTGCCAAGCTGACGCACTCGGACCGTGTGATAACGTGCAGCCCGGTTACACCCCGGGACCGGGGGCGACGACGGTCCCGGCAATTTGCATACGCTGTTCCATACGTGTCATAGCCGGGAGAGGACAGGTGCAGAATCGGTCCGAAGATTCCCCAAACTCGAAAATCATGAAGGATGTTCCCGCGTCCATCGAGGGAGATGCCAACGCTTGGCGTGATCGCCTGTCGGAAGTCTTTGTGGAACTGGACTTTGCTCAAGCCAGTCCGAAAGAGCAGCTGTCGGCCTTGGTCTATGAATATGCGTTCGGCGATCTGACCTTCATTCGAACCGTCGTGAAAGGCGGCAAACACCGCGTCAAGCGTTCGCAAGCACTAATCAGGAAGTCTCCGCACAACGTCTTCTTCATCGCTTGTCTTCTCAGGGGCGAGGCGACCTTTACCCAGAACGACAGAACGGCCGTCCTCGAGAAGGGCGACATCGCCATTCTCGACAGTACGCAAGAGTACGTGGCCGATGCGGAGCGAGGCTTCGATGCTCTATGGGCGCGAGTTCCTCGACATCGCATCGAAGGTCGTCTCGCTCATCACAGCCGCCTGATGGCGGAGCGGATCGACGGTTCAAAGGGTGTCGGCCGACTTGCTTCGGTCATGCTTCGCACCTCATTTCGGGAAGCGCCGCGAGTCGTTGCAACAGACGCCAACCGGGCAACCAATGCGATTCTTGACCTTATCGGCATGAGTCTTTCTTCTCGAATTGCGCATCCCGCAACTTCGTCGCGTTCGCGCCAATCCACGCTTCGAAGAATCCAACGGTATATCGAGGACCACCTCGACGATCAGGACTTGACGCTCAGCTCGGTGGCGAAGCCTCATTTCGTCAGCGCGCGCTATGTCAATAAGCTGTTCATGCAAGAGGGAGTTTCGGCCGCGCGATGGATACGCATGCGCCGCCTCGAACGATGCCGCGCCGATCTGGAAGATCCGGCCAAAAGACATCTCTCGATCAGCGAAATCGCATTCGACCACGGTTTTGGAAATATCAGCAGTTTCAATCGCGCATTCAAGTCGAGTTTCCATACCACGCCGACGGCCCTTCGTAGCGGCCGCTAGTATTCCTGTGATGCAGGATTGCTGCGCAAGCAGACGGCCGTGCAATGAAGAAGATCCTGCCTTTATGTCTGTGGGTACAACTGGGGGTACCGAACTCTTGGACGTCTCTCCTCCCCTTTCACATCAAATAGTTAGAACGTCAGTTCGAGTCCTCTCCTGGGCACCAAGACGAGCTTTCCCAACGTATTTCAATACGTCTGGAGGCGATTGGGAATCGGCAGTTTGCGGGTGTTTTCCAGCGATACCCTCTAGCTGGGGTGCGCTCCAGTATGAAGAGTGCTGATCGCGGACCGCTGTCGCGAAACGTCTCCTTGCGCAGCTCTAAATCCGAGTGGCGCCTAGAGGTGTCAGTCGCCATCAAAGAAACTACGCGCTCCCGCTCAATCCAGCGCAAACCTCTCGAACACAACCACGCAGCCAGCGATGGGCAGGATCCCCATCCAGGCGTGGATGCCAGAGCAAGGACACCGTGAACTGCGGGATCGGCAATGGCAGCGGGAAACTGTACATGCCAGCGAACATGGTCCCGGTGTGCCGTGCGTGAACAGTTGCGACCAGATCCGAGGCTCGCGCTAAAGCCAACGCAGCAGAAAATCCGCCAACCGTCACAGCGATCTGGCGTTTCAATCCCAGTTTCGCCAGAGCGTCGTCGACATGCGCCTTCTCGTTCTCCCTGCGCGAGACATGGACGTGAGCCGCGCTGGCATATCGGGAAGTCGTTACTTTGCCAGTGCTAAAGGGATGACCCGCGCGTACGACACCCACATAGCGATCCCGGAATAGCGCCTGCGCCCGCACCTCCGGGCCAATGGCCTTGTCGATCACTCCTGTCTCCAGATCAACGCTGCCATCGCGCAGGGGGCCGCTGGTCTTGTCCAGTTTGTGCAGGAAGTGCAGCCGCACACTCGGGGCTTCCTTGAGTAAACGAGCCACCAGATCGGCTCCGAAGTTCTCCACGAATCCTTCGCTGGCACGAAACGTAAACGTTCGTTCAAGGAGCTGCAGATCGGGCTTGCTCGTCGGTCGCAATGCCGCCTCGGCCGCATGAACGAGATCGCCAACGGAGTCTCGAAGCTCCATCGCCCGGGGCGAAGCAACCAGGCCACGCCCCGCCCGCACCAGCAGAGGGTCACCGGTCGCCTTGCGAAGTCGTGCCAGTGAACGGCTCATCGCTGACGGACTGAGTCGCAATCGCTTCGCGGCGCGCGCAACGCTTCCCTCAGCTAGCAGTACGTCCAGCGTGAACAGGAGATTCAGATCTGGCCTGGCCATATATGGCGTCCCATGCACTTCTAGAGTGTAAATCATGCGCCTTCCGCCATATCTGCTCAACCACTACCTTTACTGCTGAGGAGCCGGAGCGATTCCCGCCCGAGCAAACCAGGAGGACTGAGATGGCAACCAACACCCTTGAAACTTCGATGGAAGGCATCCGGGCGGGATGGGGACCGCTTAGCACGCAAGTTGTCGCTGCCTGTCAGCACCACCTCGAGGATCTGGTGAAGGCACCGATCACCGAAGAGTGGCTGGCATCGCTGCACAAAGATGGTCCGGCGAACCGGGAGCTGTACCGGGATCCGGAGCACGGCTTCGTGCTGCTGGCGCACACCGAATTCGAAGGCCTGTTCCGGCCGCCACATGACCACGGGCGTGGATGGGTCATCTACGCGATGCAGCAGGGCGAAATCGAGATGCGGACCTATGGACGGATTGAAAGCCCGGATGGCAGCGTGAAGCTGGTCCAGAGAAATTCGACTGTTGTGCGGCCCGGCCAAGTACAGGTCTATCTGCCCGGTGACATCCATGACACGCGCTGCCTTAAAGGCCCCGCCCTTCTCTTTCGCTTCACGGAGCGAGACCTGAGGAAGGAAGACCGGGAAGAGCACCGCGTTACACGGTACGTGGAACGCGACGGCACGTGGACGCTCGGTTCGCCGTGACCCCGCCAGGAGAAGAACCGTCTGGTCTTGATGGTCCACGCACCAAGATTGCGATAGCAGCCGTCCTGTCGGCGATGGTGCTGGTGGTGCTGGATGCCGCCATCGCCAACGTGGCGCTGCCGACGATCGCGCGGTCGCTCCGGGTGACTCCCGCCATGTCGATCTGCGTGATCACCGCGTACCAATCCTCGCTGGTGATGGCCCTGCTGCCCTGCGCAGCGCTGGGAGAAAGTGTCGGCTACCGGAAAGTATTCACGATGGGTGTGGCGCTGTTTGCGGGTGCCTCCGTGCTGTGCGCGCTGTCCCCGACACTACCGTGGCTCGTAGCGGCTCGCTTTCTTCAGGGATTCGGCGGAGCGGCCGTCATGTCACTCGGTGTCGCGCTGCTGCGCACCGTGGTACCCCATAGCCGCCTGGGCATTGCCATCGGCTGGAACGCACTGGCTGTGGCGCTGTCGTCGGCAGCAGGCCCGACCATCGGTGCGGCCATCCTCTCGACAGCAGGCTGGCCGTGGCTATTCGCAGTAAATCTACCCCTAGGCGCGTTGGTGTTGTTAGCCAGCCGAGCGCTGCCTCCCGTCATTGGGACCGGCCACCGGCTTGATCTGATCAGTACAGCGATGAATGCCGGCGCCTTCGCCTCGTTAGTCATTGGCGCAGAGCTGCTGCCAACCCTGCCCGTACTGGCTTCGGCGTTAATCGTGGCGGCTATCGCAACGTTGACGGCACTGGTCCTGCGGGAAAGGACGAAGGAAGCGCCGCTGATTCCGCTGGACCTTCTCGCCTCCGGCTCATTTCGCCTTTCCGTCATGGCATCGGTGCTGTGTTTCATGGGCGTGGCCTCGGCGCTGGTGGCACTGCCCTTCCACCTGCAGCACGAACTGGGGCTGAGCGTCTGGATGACCGGGCTCTACCTGACGCCCTGGCCACTGACAGTGGCTGCTGCAGCTCCGCTTGCCGCCCGCTTTACGCATCGTGTCTCGACGGCCTGGCTGTGTGCGGCGGGCGGTGTTTGCCTCGCCGTTGGCCTTGTAGCGGCCGCGATCTGGCACTCACAGGGTAGCCAGCTACCGCTTATAGGATTCATCATGCTGTGCGGATTGGGCTTTGGTCTGTTTCAGGTGCCGAACAACCAGAACATGTTCCTGTCTGCGCCGCGCAATCGCAGTGGAGCGGCAGGAGGGATACAGGGCACGGCGCGACTGACCGGCCAGACGATAGGCGCCATTCTCATGACCCTGCTCTTCACGCTGGCGTCCGCAGACGCCGCACCTCGCATCGCTATGGGGATCGCCGCGGTCTTCGCCTTGGCAGCAGGTGTTGTCAGCGTACTGCGCGTTTGCACCGAACAGTGATGGGCCCGCGTGACGCGATGTCAGGTAGCCAATGCGAGGTAGACCGCCAGCAGAACGCTCGCCGCAGCAACCAAACTACTGAGCCACAAAGCCCAGGAGCGCGAGTACGGTGCCGGACAGGATCCCTCCGGAAGCGTGGCGATGAACCTGCCGTGCTGGACGGATGCAACTGCGATGCATGCGACACCAAGAAGGACCAGTCCGATACCAAGCACGTTGGAGTACCCGTGTCCGCTCGCCAGACCGGGCTTCACGTTGGTCTGAGCAGCGAGTACTCGGAGGAATAGACCAAACCTCGAAACCACAAAGCCAAGACCAATGATAGTGACACCCGCCCGCACCCACGCAAGCAGTGTGCGCTCGGAAGCGAAGAAGATGCGCGGGTCAGACTGCATTGAAGCCTCGAGCCATCCCTGTCACCTCATCGGATGTCCTGTCATCACACTACAACTCCACCACTCTGGCTTCAATCCGGCGATCGCCAAGCAGGGAATTGTTCACCAGACACACGCGCTCCGAGCGCTCCATGAGATCTTCGCCCTTCGCGTGATCAATGCCAGGTTTCACAGTCAAGGTTGCGATATTGGTGTAACCGGAAAAGCGGGTCACGTTCCCGACGCGCTCCAGGATGCCCTCGACCTCGCACTTGAGATCTTCCCACTCGAATTTCGCAGCCCGCGCAACACCGCGGAACGTCAGGATGTAGCAATCGGCAATCGCGGCCATCAACAGGGTTTCGGGTGACCACACGTCGCCCGGTCCGTCGAATTCTGCCGGCGGCGCGGTAGCGAGCGCGGGCAGTCCTATCGATTCCACTGCGACAAGCCCCGTAGCGGTCCCTTTTGCCGAGGCGCGATAGATATGCGGATACGGTTTCATCAGCGTCTCCCTGTTCAGGTTCCAGGGGCGATGACGGGCAGCCCGGCTGTCTTCCAGGCTGCGATACCACCACCCATGTGGGCAGCGTGCGTGCTGCCTGCCGCCAGTCGCAGTTCCGCCGCGGCCAGTGACCGCTTGCCGCCTGCGCAATGGAACACGACTCGCCGCGCGCCGTCCGGCGGCAGACGGGCTGCATCAAACGTCGAGAGTGGGTAGAGCAATGCTCCCTGAATGCGCTCCGTTCCATACTCCGCAGGTTCCCGCACATCGATCAACAGAATCTTGCCGGAGTCGAGCAGTCGCTCCACCTCTGTGGGGTCGAGCGTCTCTACTTTTGGAACGTGGTGTGACATCGTCGACTACCTTTGGCGCCAATGACGCCGGATCAGCGGATATTTCGTAGATCGGCCGGTGGCTGTCCCAGCATTGACGTTTGAACATTCATCAACTGTCGAGACGCTTGATGCCTAGCGCACGCAACATGAACCTCTCGTACACAGGTTCCGAGTTGCCACGCTTCATCTTGTAGATGAAATACTTTTCGAAGCCGATCTTGACCCAATGCACCCAGCGGCTCTTGCGAAACCAGTTGACGTTGCGCGGCGGGATCTGAGGCAGCGCCACGAAGGCAGCGCCGGTGTCGCCCATGTCGGCGAGGCAGATGGCGTTCCAGGTGCCCTTGGCCGTCGCCGGGCGGCCAGCAATGGCGGCGGCAATGTTGTGGACGATCGCAGTCACCATCGTCTCGATCATGTAGCCGGTCTTCGGAGCGCCCGTTGGAACCGGCGTCGCTTCGACCGGCGGGATGGCGATGCAGACGCCCGCCGAATAGATGTTTGGGTATTTCTTGCTCCGCTGGTTCTCATCCACGAGCACGAAGCCACGGGGGTTGCAAAGCCCCTCCACTGCCGCAACGGCGTCCACGCCCTTGAAAGCCGGCAGCATCATCGAGAACGTGAATGGAACCTCGTGCTCCTTGACCGCCTGGCCGTTTCGATCCAGTTCGGTGACGAACATCTTTCCAGGCTCGAGTTTCGTGGTCCTGGCGTTCGTGATCCACTTGATGTCGTTATTGCGGAATTCTGATTCCAGCATGCTCTTGGAGTCACCCACGCCACCCAACCCCAGGTGTCCAATGTAGGGCTCACTGGTAACGAATGTGATCGGCACCTTGTGACGGATCTTGCGGCGCTTCAGGTCGGTGCTGAGGATGAAGGCGAATTCGTACGCCGGTCCGAAGCAACTCGCCAAGGGCATGGCACCCACTACTACGGGTCCGGGGTTCTTGAGAAACTCCTGGTACGCCTCCCAGGTTTTCTCGGCGTGATCTACCGTACAGATGGAATGCGAGTGACCGCCTGCCGGGCCCGCGCCAGGAACTTCCTCGAAGGCCAGTTTCGGCCCGGTGGTGATGATCAGGTAGTCATACGGAACATCAGTGCCGTCTGCCAGCGTCAGGCGGTTTCCCATCGCGTCGATCTTGTCGACCCGCTGTGCGATGAAGTCGATATTGCGCCGCTTCAGGTAGCGGGATACGGGAAACGTGATGCCATCACGTTTGCGCCAGCCGACAGCGAGCCATGGATTGGAGGGCACGAACTGGAAGTAGTCCACGGCATTGATGACCGTGATTCGATGCGAGGCATCGAGCTTTGCGCGCAGTTCGTAGGCCGCCGGCATTCCGCCGATGCCGGCGCCGAGTATCACGATGTGGGCCATGTCGTTCCCCGTATTTGATTCGTAATCTGATGCATCACTTGGCTTCCGCGCTTGCATCGACCAGATGCTGGTCGATGCGCTGCAGATCAGCCTCCGATAGCTTCCCGGCCAGCGTCTGCAGCTGCAGCTGCGCCAGGAGCCAGTCCGTCTGAGCCTTGTGGAAGTCGGTGCCAGAGCGCAGGAAGTCGGACTCGGCGTTAAGCAGATCGAGGGCAGTGCGATCCCCGATCTCAACACCCAGCTGGGTTGCTCCCAGTCGCTCCTGGGTAGAGCTGCGCAGCCGCTGCAGCGCGCGCACCCGGGCCGCCGCGGTAGTCAGTCCCAGCCATGCCGTGCGGACTTGTTGACGAACCTGTTGTTCGATGACTTCCAGATCGGCATTGGCCTTGCGCTCCAACGCCCTCGCCTCGTCGCGCTGCGCAGTGCGCATGCCGCCAGTGAATAGCGGAACGGAGGCCTGAAGTCCGATGCTGGACTGACGGGACGTGATGCCGGAGTTTCCGAAGTCGCCGCTTCCGCGCATCGTTTCCCGACCCACTTGTGCGATCACACTCACCCGCGGCGAACTCCACGGAGCGTAACGATCCACCTGAGCCGCTGCAGTGCCCACGGCCAGTCGTTGCAGGGCTAGTTGCCGGCTATCGGAAAGCGCCCGCCGCGTCCAGACCTCCAGGCTATCGGGAGGTGACACCTGCAGCGGCTCGCTGTCAGGAAGCCTCTTGAGCGCCACGGCATCCAGACCAGTCAGTTGTGCAAAAGCGGCCTCGCTCAGCACCACGGCCGCCTGCGCCTCAAGTTGCTGCACGCCGATCGCATCGGCGCTTGCCCGCGCCTCACGCATGTCGGTCGCGGGAATGTCGCCAGTCTCATAGCGCGCCTGCGCCGTGGCTCCTGCCCGCTCGGCTGCTGCATGCAGGCGTCGCAGGGCATCCAGCTGCGCGCGACTGTTGAGTACTGCAAGATAGGTCTGGGCTGTACGCAGCAGCAGGTCCTGTCGGGCCTGCTCAAACTGAACCTCCGCCATGGCTGCCACGTTTTTCTGTTCGGTGAATCCTGCCCTACGGCTGGCATCGAGCAGCGGCTGCTCTGCCACGATGGCCCACTGGCGCGTGTTCCCCCCCGTGATGCTGGTCTGGAAATTCACGCCGTTCGTGCTGCCGAAGCCCGGCGCCGAGAAGGCCGCGTCCGTGGTATTCGTTTCCTGATCGCCGTACCCCGCGCTGCCCTGCGCGGAAAGCGTCGGCAACCAGAGAGCCCGCGCCTGCGCGACATGCGTCTGTCCGGCCTCGCGTTGCGCCCGCGCCGCCGCGAATGCCGGATCGTGATCCATGGCCGCCTGCCACGCGCCGGTGACACCCAGGTTGGCCGCTCCGGCGCTGGCCGTATAAATCAGAAGCCCCATCAGTGCCGCGATTTTCATGGCCGATCTCCCGCTGGCACTGGGGGCAGGGACTGATCCAGCCACTTCATCAGGGCTCCTGCAGACACGGCCCCCGACAGACGTGCGACTTCTCGGCCGCGATGCATCAGCACCAACGTTGGCAGGCTGAGGATTGCAAAGCGCGCCGCCAGCGCCGGTTCAGCTTCCGTATCGACCTTGGCGAAGCGCACATCGAGGCGACGTCTCGCCACTTCCTCGAGCACCGGTGCCAACATCCTGCATGGGCCACACCAGCCCGCCCAGAAGTCCACGAGCACCGGCATGTCTCCGGCACCTGCATAGCGATCGAAGGACCGTTGATCCAGCGCCACGGGCGCGGGCGGCAGCAGTGATTTGCGACACTTGCCGCAGACCGGGCCGTCTTTAAGCCGGCCACGCGCTACGCGGTTCACTGTCAGACAGTCGGGGCACACGAGCTGCATGGATGCGGGCTCCACGAATGGCTCAGTCCGCGCTCGGCCGGAATCCCAGACCGCGAAGAATGCGCTCCATCAGGCACCAGCGCGTCAGCCCGCTCTGCAGCAGATTGGCACCTACGAACGCCGTGAACCAGAGCCAGTAAGTGCTCTGGAAAATCGGACTGGCCGGCGCGCCAAGCGCGAGGGACACCAGGATGAATGTACCCGCGATGACACGGGTTAGTTGCCAGGACGTCATGCTGTTTGCTCCGTTGCAGGGGGAATCTGGGTGGTCGCCGCCGTGACTGCGACGTGTGCGTTGCGATACACCGCGAAATAGAGCAAGGGGATCACCACCAGCGTCAGCACGGTGGAAACCAGGATGCCGAAGATCAGCGAGATCGCGAGCCCATTGAATATCGGGTCGTCGAGAATGAAGAAGGCTCCGAGCATGGCTGCCAGCGCCGTGAGCACGATGGGCTGTGCACGGGTGACGGCTGAACGGATCACGGCCTCGCGAAACTCCACGCCCGCCGCGACCTGCAGGTTGATGAAGTCGACCAGCAGAATGGAATTGCGCACGATGATGCCCGCCAGCGCGATCATTCCGATCATCGAGGTGGCCGTGAACTGCGAGTGCAACAGTGCGTGCCCGGGCATCACGCCGATGATCGTGAGCGGAATCGGGGCCATGATGATAAGTGGCGTCAGATAGGACCCAAACTGCGCCACCACCAGCAGATAGATCAGCACCAGTCCCACCGCATACGCCGCGCCCATGTCGCGGAAGGTCTCGTAGGTGATCTGCCACTCACCGTCCCACTTGAGGGCGTAACCCCGATACGAGTCGCCGGGCTGCTGGATGAAGTACTCCGAGATCCTGCCGCCATCCGGCGCCACGATCTTGCCGATGGTGCCGCGCAGACCGAACATTCCGTACAGCGGGCTGTCCACTTGACCTGACTCGTCTCCAGTGATGTAGACCACCGGCAACAGATCCTTGTGGAAGCGCGGCTGCTCGACCGTGGTGTCTCGCACCGTGACAAGTGAACTCAGTGGCACGATGGCACCCGTGCCGGCACGCACACCCAGTTCCAAGGCGGCGTCCAGGCTGCCGCGAGTGCTGTCGGGCAGCTGCAGGTGCAGCGGCGCCGGGTACTTGGCCGCATCCTGCAGGAAGGTCGCATCCTCCCCGGCAATTCCCGCCCGCAGCGTTGCCACAACCTCCGCATCAGCCACGCCGAGCAGCGCGGCCTTCTGGCGATCCACCGCCACCACCTTGCGCGGCGCGGCACTGATGTACGAACCGTCCACGTCGACGAGCCCCTGCGCCCGCAAAAAGGCGGTGCGAACCGCCTCGGCAACTTTCAGGCGACCCGCATCGTCGGGTCCGTAGATCTCAGCAACGATGGGCGCAAGCACGGGGGGGCCCGGCGGGACTTCGACGAGCTTGAGTACTGCTCCGTGACGCGCCGCGATGGATGCAAGCTGGGGACGCAGGCGCGCGGCGATCGCATGGCTCTGCTCGCTGCGATCGTGCTTGTCCACGAGATTCACCTGGATGTCGCCCAGTTCCGCTCCGACGCGCAGGTAGTACTGGCGCACCAGACCGTTGAAGTTGATCGGCGCGGCGAGCCCCGTGTAGACCTGATAGTTGCTCACCTCGGGCACGGTCGCGAGGTATTGACCCAGTTCCGCAAGGGCTGCGGCCGTGCGCTCGAGCGGCGTGCCGGCCGGCATGTCGACAACCACCTGGAACTCCGACTTGTTATCGAAGGGCAGCATCTTCAGCACGACCCATTGCACGGCAGGCAGCGCCACCGAAAGCAGGATCAGGGCGCCGACGCCCGCCCACAGCCGTCGCCGGTTTCTTTGCCCATGCGCATGATCCAGGAAGGGACGAAACAACTTCCGGATCCGCGGCTCCACCAGCGCGGCCATGCCGCCGTGCTTGCCCGGGGCTGCGGGCCGCAGCCACAGACGTGCCAGCCAGGGCGTGAGCACAAAGGCGATGGCCAGAGAGATGATCATGCCCATCGAGGCATTGATCGGAATC
>Ga0134124_10001627_pt1 | contig 18077 bp, 14 predicted proteins | sample KB304_FD_96880 | JGI IMG/M metagenome (GOLD analysis project Ga0134124, IMG submission 96880) | Terrestrial soil microbial communities without Nitrogen fertilizer from Kellogg Biological Station, Michigan, USA - KB3-0-4 | ecosystem: Environmental > Terrestrial > Soil > Unclassified ...
CTCACAATTGTCGGACAACACTAGCGATTGGGGGCACCAAAGATTAGGCTTCCGCTCGCATGTCACAATTGGTGTCACCCTCGATCGAGTCGCTGTTGCCGTACGAAGGCGGCAAGCCGGTCGAAGAATTGGCGCGTGAGTTCGGCATCTCGGATGCCATCAAGCTCGCGTCGAACGAGAACCCGCTCGGGCCGAGCCCGAAGGCGTTGGCGGCGGCGCGCGCGGTGCTGAACGACGTGCATCGCTATCCGGACGCGAATGCGTTTCGGCTGCGCGAGCGGATCGCGGCCGAGCACGGCGTTCCGATGGCCGACATCATCCAAGGCAACGGTTCGAACGAGCTGTTGGATTTGGCGGTGCGTACCTTTTGTACCGGCGAACACCACATCGTGTTCGCCGAGCCCGCGTTCGTCGTCTACCGGATCGCGGCGCTTTCGCACGGCGTGCCGTTCACGGCCGTGCCCGTGCGTGATCTGACGCATGACTTGGAGGCGATGCTCGCGGCGATCACGCCGCGGACTCGGTTGGTGTTCGTGGGTAACCCCAACAACCCCACCGGCACCTACGTGAACTTGGACTCGCTGCGGCGCTTTCTGCGCGCGGTGCCGCCGGAAGTGATCGTGCTGATCGACGAGGCGTACATCGAATACACGACCGCGGCTGATTTCCCGGATTGCATGCGTTTGCGCGGCGAACGCGAGCGGCTGATCATTTGCCGAACCTTTTCCAAGATCCACGGGCTCGCAGGCTTGCGCGTGGGCTACGGCGTCACGACCGCGGAGCTCGTCGGCTACATGAACCGCGTGCGCGCGCCGTTCAACGTTGGCAACTTGGGTCAAGCGGCGGCCATCGCCGCGCTCGACGACGTCGATCACGTGCGCCAGAGCCAAGAGCTGAACCAAGCCGAGCGTGAGCGCGTGAGCGAGCGGCTGAGCGCGATGGGCCTTTTGGTGACCCCGAGCCAAGCCAATTTCTACTTGGTGGACGTGAAGCAGAGCGGAAGAGCCATTTATGACGCGCTCCTGCGCAAGGGCGTGATCGTGCGGCCCTTTGCCAGTTTGCCGAACAGCATTCGCGTCACCGTGGGCAAACCTGCCGAAAATGATCGCTTTTTGAACGCACTCGGCGAGGTGCTCGCGTGAAGGTTCGAAACCTAGCGCTCGGGCTGGCCGCGCTGTTGGCAGCGCTCTCTGGCTGTTCGCACACCGAAGACTTGATCGTCCAGACCGGCGCCGGCCAAGAGCCGAGCGTGGTCGACATCGACAAAGAGCCGCTTTCGCTCTTGCCGGGCAACGTCGTCGGCATCGCTTCGCTGGATGCCCGGCAATTGGTGGCCTCACCATTCGGGAGCCGCTTGCTCGGGCTGCTCAATCAACGCTTGCCCGTGCCGCCTTCCGCCGGGTTCGATCCCAGCCGTGATCTGACGCGGCTCTACCTCGGTCTGTACTCGATGCAGGGGGCGGATCTGTCTGGCGTGGCGCTCGGCACGTTCGACAAGGCCAAGATCGAAGCGGCGGTGAACGGCGTGGAAAAGACCCCGCAAGGCGTGCCGATTGCCAAGCGAAAGTACGCTGGCCGCACGCTGTACACCGCAGCCGGCTTCGGCTTTTGTTTGCTCACCGATCACACTGCGCTGTTCGGCAACGACACCGGCATCCGTCGCGCGCTCGATCGCGTCCGCGAGGGTCGCGTGCGAAGGCAGACATTGCCCTGGATGGACAAACTGCTCGACGGGGAGAAGGACGCGCCGATCGTGGCGGGTGCCGATCTACGCGCGCAAGCCATCCCGCAAGCAGCCAGCGCGAACCTGGCGTTCATGAACGGCCTGGAGACCATGGCGTTCGTGGGCAATTTCAAGGACCCGGGCGTCAACTTGGCCGGCACCTTGGTGTATGGCGACGAAGCGGGCGCCCAAGCCGGCGCCCAAAACGTGCAAGCGCTGTCGCAAAAGCTCGGCACTTACGGCACGCTCTTGGCGCTGGTCGGCTTCCCGCAGCCCGTGCGTCAGTTGCAGGCCGAGGCCAAAGGCAAGCAGGCCGCGTTCGTGGTCGGCCTGGACGGCGCTGCGTTGCTGCAGCTGCTCGACAAACTGCCGGAATATCTCGGGAACAAGGCGCTGGCGCAGAACCCATGACGAAAGCTCGTCTGATCGTTCGACCCCAGCACCGTCCGCTCGAGGGCAGCGTGCCCGTGCCGAGTGACCGGAGCATCACGCACCGCGCGTTGATCTTGGCGGCGCTCTCGAACGGCCCCTGTGAACTGCGCGGCTTTGCCTACGGTAACGACAATTTGGGCACGCTGCGGGCACTCGGTGCGCTGGGCGTGCGTTTCGAAGACGACGGCAAGGGCACCGTTCGCTTGCGCGGCGTCGGGCTGCGCGGGCTCAAGGAACCCGCGGCCGAGATTGATTGCGGTCATTCGCCCTCGACCGCGCGCTTGCTCGCGGGCGTGCTCTCGGCCCAGCCGTTTGCTTCGCGCTTGGTTGGTAGCCCTGCGTTGTCTCGCCGGCGCATGAAGTCGGTGGTCGCGCCGCTGGTGCAGCGCGGCGCGCTGATTCGCGCGGCCGAGTGCAGCGCCCACCCCGACGACGTGGCGTTGCCGCTGGAGATCGCGGGGCTCGCTTCCGGACAGCGCTTGGCCGCCATCGAGTACGCGATGAGCTCGCCGAACGATCACGCCAAGGGCGCGCTGTTGTTCTCCGGGCTATTCGCCTCCGGCCCGACGGTGATCTTCGAGCCGATCATTTCTCGCGATCATACCGAGCGCTTGATGAGTGAGCTCAAACTGCCGGTGCGCGCCACGGGGCCGATGGTCAGCCTGCATCCGCCGGCCGATCCGCTGGCGATCCGCGGGTTCGACGTGGACTTGCCGGGGGACATCACGGCCGCAGCCTTCGTGCTGGCCGCGGCCGAGCTCGTGCCGGGCTCCAACGTGTCCACGCGGCGCACCGGTTTGAATCCGACCCGCGCCGGCATCTTGGAGGTGTTGCGCGCCTTCGGTGGGCGCATGGGCATCACTCCCAAGGGTGATGCCATGGGTGAACCCTGGGGCGAGGTCAACGCCGTCGGTTCGGTGCTGCGCGGCACCAAGATCAGCGGTGAAATCGCGCTGCGCACCTTGGACGAGCTACCGGTGATCTGCGCGCTCGCGGCGCGCGCTCGCGGCGTGACGGAGGTCAGCGACGTGGCCGAGCTGCGCGAAGAAGACACCGATCGCATCGCCGCGCTGAGCGAGCTCTTGCGTGCTTTCGGGGTCCAGGCCACGGCTCGGCCCGACGGTATCGTGATCGAAGGGCAACCCGAGCGCGCGCTGACCGCCGCCCACGTGAACTGCGGCGGCGACCACCGCGTGGCGATGACCGCCGCGTTGCTCGGCTTGCTCGCAGACGGAGAATCGACCATTGAAGACGTGGATTGTTTGGCGGTGAGCTTCCCGCGGTTCGCAGGCACCTTGCGCGCGCTGGGTGCAAACATCGAGGTGCAACGATGACTCGCAGGCCAGTTGTGGCCATCGACGGGCCGGCGGGGGCAGGCAAGTCGACCGTGACGTTGCGCGTCGCTGACGAACTCGGCTACCTGTTGGTCGACACTGGCGCGCTGTACCGCACGGTGGCGCTCGCCGCGCAGCGCGCGGGCGTGTCCTGGGATGCGGAAGGGCCGCTCGGTGAGCTCGCTCGGCAATTGGTGAAAGAGCACGCGGTCGAGCTCGGCAACCAGAAATCGAGCGGTTTTGCCGTAAAGCTGCGCGGCGAAGACGTGTCGCTGGCGATCCGCAAGCCGGACGTGAGCCAAGGCGCAAGCAAGGTGTCGGCGGTGCCCGCGGTGCGCGAGGCGCTGCTCGACATGCAACGCCAAGCCGGGGCCGGGGGTGGCGCAGTGCTGGAAGGACGAGACATCGGCACCGTGGTGTTCCCGGACGCGGAGGCCAAGTTCTTCCTGACCGCCAGCGTCGACATCCGCGCCAGGCGCCGCTACGACGAGTTGGTCGCGCGCGGCGCGTCCCCCGACCTCGCGGAGGTCCAGCGTGAGGTCGCCGAGCGTGATTTGCGCGACAGCACCCGGCCCATCGCGCCGCTCAAGCAAGCCTTCGACGCGCGCATCATCGACAGCTCGAGCCTCTCGATCGAACAGGTCGTGGCGCGCATCGTCGCGCGCGTGCGCGAGGTGGAAGCCGCGCTCGGCGCCGGCGCATGACGCGCGCGCTCGGCCTCGCGCTGCTCGGGCTGTGCGCGGGGCTCGGCTCGGCGTGTCGCAGCGAGCACATCGGTCCTCCACCCAGCGCGCCGACTCTGGTCCGCGCGAGCGACGCCATGCCGGCCGATCTCGACCTGGTGCTGCGGCTGGATCTGCGCAAAATTCGCGACACCCTGGGCGGTCCGGCGATGACCGCGCTCAGCCAGCAAGCAGTGCAGGGGATGCGCGGGGCCGATCGCGGAACCGACGCTTTGCTGCTGCGCGCCTTCGAGCAAACCGACACGCTTTGGCTCGGCATGCGGCCCACCTCGACGCTGGAAGCAGCCGACAGCGTGTTCGTCATGGCGGGGCATTTCCCGAATTTCGATCCGCATCGCGCCGAAAGCACGCCGCGCTTCGGGCCCGCCCTCGATCTCGGCGGCGATCTACGCCGTTACGATCGGCAAAAGCCAGCGGTGCGCTCCGCCCCCGCGCGCATTTACGTCCACGGTCAGGATCTGCTGGTCAGCCTGAGCGAGGCCGAGATCGACAGCGTCGAGCGCTCACTCGAGGAGCAGCGCGGCATGCCGCCGCTCGAACCGGCCGAAAAGGGCGTGCTGTCTGCGGTCGCGCGGCCGCAAGTGCTACCGCTCGCGCTCTTGGCAGGCATGGGCAACCTACGCCGCCTCGCGCAAAGCGCGGATCGACTGGAGTTCAACGCCGATTTGACGGGCTCGGGGGTGGACGCGACGTTGGCGCTCCGGTTCGTCGATCCGCCGCAAGCCGAACAGGTGTCGAAGGCGCTGATCGACGTGCGCGACGCGCTCGGCGCGGGCGCGGGCAGGCTGGCCAAGCTCGCTGCGCGGACCAAAATTGGCAGCGCCGGGCAATACGTCTCTCTGCAACTCAGTTTGGGTCGCGACGAGTTCGGCGAACTCGTCAATTGCCGTGGCTCCGCCTGCGCCTGGTGATAGCTTCCGCGCCGTGAACGACGCCGACGACCCGCGCAGTCCCCAGCGAACCAGCTTCGGTCATCGCGCGGTATTCACCGTGTTCGGGCTGACCCTGGCGTTGGCTTTCGCGGGCGGGCTCTTGATCTACTTCAAGTACGTCGCCTACGGCCGAGTCGCCGCGCGGCATTTGCCCAACGACACGCGGCTCGCCGCGCGCATCGACGTCGAAACCCTGCTGATCTCCGATCCCATTCGCACGCGCTTGCTGCCTCTGTTCGATCAGGGAGCTCCGCGCGCCGATCTCAAGCCGCGTCACGATCGCTTCCGGGCGCACACCGGCGTCGAACTCGGCCGTGATCTGCGTGAAATCGTGCTTTCGGTCAGCGACGCGGGCTGGGTGCTGGTGTTCGGCGGAAAGTTTCCCCGCTCGGGCTTGGTTCAGGGCCTGGAGACGACGCTCCGCGAAGAGCCGACCCCGTGCGAATTCCGAGACGGCGTGCTTCAGGTGCAGAACGGCCCGGCCATTGGCCAGGCGACGGACGGCGCGCTGGTGGTCGCTTCCGACGCCGCTCGGTTGCAGCTCGCCCTGCGCGGCGGGGAGACGTACCTCAAATTAGGCCTGCCGCCCGAAGGCGCGGGGGGCTTCGGCCTGAAGGTCGCGCCCCAGCCGCCGCCGGGTTTTGCCGAGTTCGACCAGGTCTATGGCTCGATCCAGCTCGGGCAGCAGGTGGAGGTGGACGTGGCCGTGCACTTGCTCGCCGGCGCCAGCTCCGAACCGACGCGGATCGCCGCCGCTTTTGCCACACTCGCGAGCGCCGCCCCGGTCGACTCCGGTGCCCGGCGTCCGCTCGAAACCGCTAAAATCGTGCCTCATCGTGAGGGTGAGGTGGGCGTGCAGCTGCGCTGGACGCGGGACGAGTTGAACCAGGGCGTGGAGTGGCTGGCCAGCCTACTCACGACCCAGTTTGCGCGTCCCTCGGTTAAGCCTTAAACTGCTCCTCCCTGTTGCTGGACCCGATCCGTCAGTGGCGGGGGATGCGGGTACGGCTTTTGCGTTTGACGCGACCGAACTCGTGCGCTACCTGAGCGCGTCCGACGCGAGGCCCTGTCTATTTGTGCACCCCGCACACTAGTTCGGCGCCCGCGGGCGAGCGTCCCATTTTAGGAGGCAGTGTTTCAATCCATGACCCAACTTCAACCCGCAACCCCTGACACAACTTCCCTCTCCGGCTTCGCCGCGCTGTTCGAAGCGACCGAATCCAATGCAGGAGTGGAGATAGGAGGTGAAGGGCAAATCGTCAGCGGCACGATCGTGCAAGTGCACCACGACTCCGTGATCGTAGACATCGGCGGGAAGAGCGAAGGCGTCATCAGCAAGAGCGAGTTCGTCGGTGCCGACGGCACGTTCGCGATCAAGGTCGGCGACAAGGTCGACGTGTTCATCGAGAGTCGCGAGAGCGACGACGGTCTGATCTCCTTGTCCAAGGAGAAGGCCGACAAGATGAAGGTGTGGGACGAGATCTCCGCCGCCTGCGAGCGCGACGAGATCATCGAAGGCACCATCAGCCAACGCGTGAAGGGCGGCCTCTCGGTCACCATCCGCGGCGGCGTCAAAGCATTCCTCCCGGGCTCGCAAGTCGATTTGCGCCCGATCCGCAATCTCGAGAAGTTGATCGGCCAGACCTACGAGTTCAAGGTCATCAAGTTCAACAAGAAGCGCGGCAACATCGTGCTCTCGCGCCGCGTGCTCCTGGAGCGGGAGCGTGACCAGATGAAGCAGAAGACCCTGCAGACCCTGGAAGAGGGCATGACGGTCACGGGTACGATCAAAAACCTCACCGAGTACGGCGCGTTCGTCGATCTCGGCGGCATCGACGGCTTGCTCCACATCACGGACATGTCGTGGGGTCGCGTCAATCACCCGAGTGAAGTGTTCAAGGTCGGCGACGAGGTCACCGTCAAGGTGCTCAAGTACAACGCCGAGACCGAGCGCGTCAGCTTGGGCATGAAGCAAACCCAAGAAGATCCGTGGAACCACGTCGAGGAGGCGTACCCCCTCGGTAAGCGCGTGCGCGGCAAGGTCATGAGCCTGACCGACTACGGCGCGTTCGTGGAACTCGAACCGGGCGTCGAAGGCCTGATCCACGTCAGCGAGATGAGCTGGACCAAGAAGGTCAAGCACCCGTCCAAGCTGCTCGAAATGGGCGCCGAGGTCGAGTGCCAGGTGCTCGAGGTCGATTCGCGCGCCAAGCGCATCTCGCTTGGTCTCAAGCAACTCGAGCCCGATCCCTGGACGCTGTTCACCGACAAGTACAAGCCGGGCGACAAGATCGGCGGCAAGGTGCGCTCGCTCACCGATTACGGCGTGTTCGTCGGCATCGAAGAGGGCGTCGACGGCATGGTGCACAAGACCGACCTGTCCTGGACGGTCAAGGTCAACAACCCGGCCGACCTGTACAACAAGGGCGACGATGTCGAAGCCATCATCCTCTCGATCAATCACGACGAGAAGAAGGTCAGCCTCGGCGTCAAGCAGCTCTGGGACGATCCGTGGCCGGATCTGTTCAGCAAGTACAAGCCGGGCACCGTGGTGGAAGACGCGGTGGTGCTCAGCGTTCCCGAGTACGGCGCGTTCGTGCGCATCGTCGAGGGTATCGAGGGCATGATCCCGTCGAACGAGATCCCGGCTGGCACTGAGCTGACCCCGGGCATGAAGGTCAAGGCCGAGGTGCAAAACCTCGACACCGTGGACCGCCGCGTGACCCTGAGCATGCGCCGCCCCGGCGAGAGCGTCGAAGCGGAGCACATCCAAGTGCTCAAGCGCGAATCGACCGGCAAGGGCGCGACCTTGGGCGACGTGTTCAAGGACAAGCTCGCGGGCCTGAAAGCCGGCGCAAGCCAGCCCCCGCCGCCACCCTCGGAAGACAGCGACTCGAACTGAGCTGTCCGTGAAGTGAGGTTCCACGCGCTGCGCTCGTAAGGGCGAGCGCGTGGAGAGCCAACCAGCGAGTCTGGGTGGGCGAGCCCGGCAAGGGATCGCCGACTCGGGCTCGCTTGGTTTTGTGCGCCCTTGCTTGTGGGGAACATCGACGTTATGCCCGGGGTTCGGTGCTTTTGTGTCCAGTCCCGCTAGCTTGAATACGCCCCCGATGGGTCGCCCCTCGGGCGGCTGGACGCGACCGCGCGTCGTGTTCTTGGCGATCAGCGCCGTGCTTTTGCTCGGCTTCGTGATCTGGGCCAGCGCCGTGCTGCTGCCGTTCATCCTCGGCCTGATCATCGCCTATGTGCTGACACCGCTGGTCGAGCGTTGCGAGCGCGCGCGGGTGCCGCGTCCTGCGGCGATCCTGCTGGTGTACGCGGTCACGCTGAGCTCCATCTATTTCTCGATCGCGGCCATCGCGCCGCGCCTGTACGAAGAGAGCGCGAAGCTCACTCGCGACGCGCCGGCCTTGCTCGACGGCGCATCGACCAGCTGGGGGCCGCGCGTCGAAGAGTGGGTGCAGAGCTTCGAACACCGTCGGACCAAGCCGGCACCGCTGCCCACACCGAGTGAACCCTCGGCGGCGATCCAAGTGCATCCGCGCACCGACGGCGCGTTCGACATCGAGGTCGGTTCGGGCATCGATCTCGTGCAGCGAGGTCCGGGGCATTGGCGAGTGGTGCCGGCACAAACCAAACCCAGCGGGCGCTTCAGCGTGGCCGAGCTCACCAATCAGGGCATCGACGAAGGCGTGAGCTACGTGAAGCGCAACGCGTTCGAGCTGGTGCTGCTCGGGCACACTCTGATTCAAAAGGTCGCGCGCAGCATTTTCTTGCTGTTCATGACGCTGATGGTGGCCGGCTACATCATGCAAACGCGCGAGGCGATCGTCGGCTTTTTCCGCTCCTTGCCGCCGCCTCGTTCGCGCATCGGCTTCGACCGCTTGCTCGTGCGCTTGGACCGCGGGCTATCCGGTGTGGTTCGTGGCCAGTTGCTGATTTGCCTGGTCAACGGCGTGCTGTCGGCGATCGGTTTCGCCTTGTTCGGCCTGAAATATTGGCCGATCTTGGCAATCCTCGCTGCCATCATGAGCATCGTGCCGATTTTCGGTTCCATCACCAGCGCCATTCCGGCGGTGATGATCGGTCTCACTCAGGGCCTTTGGACGGCGCTCTCCGTCCTGATCTGGATCATTGGGATTCACCAGATCGAGGCCAACCTCCTGAACCCGAAGATCATCGGTACGGCGGCCAAAATCCACCCGGTCTTGGTGGTGTTGGCGTTGATCACCGGCGAGCACTTCTTCGGCATTTGGGGGGCACTGTTGGCCGTGCCCGTGCTGTCCCTGACGCAGGGCGTCTTCAACCATTTCCGGTACGAGGCAATGCCGGACTCGCCGCCTGATAGTTTGCTGCCCGGCTCTGGTCGCTAGTCGGAGCGGGTGAACCCGCTCCGACCTTGCTTGGTCGCAGGCCCCCGGCTATAGGCCGGGCGTGGCAAGCGAAACTCGGAAGCTCAAGCGCGCAGCAGATCGCCAGACGGAAGGGACCAAGGCCCCGTCACTCGGCTCCCGGCCTCCGGTGAAGGCCGCCATCGATAGCCCCCTCGGCTCGGAGCAGCTGAAGGGCATGGTCGGCCGACTCGCGATCCCGGTCGTCGCGGTGTGGCTGATCGGCGGCTTGGTGGCGGGCTTCGCCCAGACGACGACCGTGCGCGTGATTGCGCTCTCGATTCCGGTGCTCGTCACCGTGTTGGCAGTGGCCGTCGTGATCTGGGCCCTGCGCCAATCGAAGAAGGCGCAAGGCGTCGCCAGCATCCTGAGCGGCGTCGAGTCGGCGGAAGATCGCAAGGCCGCGCTGGAGAAGCTCGATGCCTCGTACAAGCAAAACGATCCGACCGCCGTGTTCGCGCGCGCTCAACTCGAGATGCAGGATGACCCGAAGAAGGCTCTGGCCACACTCGAGAAGATCGATCTGACCAAAGTGATGGGCGCGGTGGCGGACGAAACGCGCGCTCAACGCGCGATGATTCACCTCACACTCGGCGACATCGGCCCGGCGCGGCAATTGGTCGACAACATCGATTTGAGTCGGCAACGTGACGCGAAAACCCGCGCCATGCTCACCGCCATTTGCTGCGAGGCTTGGGCCCGCACCGGCAACGCGAAAAAGAGCGTCGAATTGCTGAGCGTGATCGATCCGGAAGACGCGGCCTACGAGCAGCTTCGCCCGCAGCTCTATCGAGCGCAGGCGTATGCCTATGCGCATACCAATGATCTGAAGGGGATGCGCCGCGCGCTCAAGAAGTTGATCACCGTCGACGTGCGCCTGCTGGGCGGCTTCATGGCCAAGCGCTCGCACCCGCTGCTCAAGAAAGAAGCCAAGATCTTGGTCGAGCAGAGCGGCGCGGTTCCGCGCAAAATGGTCGTTCAGCGGCGCGTTTGATGGCGAGCCATGTGTCGACATCACCGCTTAGGGTGAGCGACGCCGACGCCGACTACAGACCTGCAAGCGTGGCCCGTCCGCTCGGACGGATGGCAACTTCTGGCAATAGCTCGGCGTAGGAAACGACGCGCACGTCACGCAGATCGAGCTCCAACAATTTACGCACGAAGCGTCGGATATCCGGCTGAGTGAGCACGACCAGCGGCGCTTCATTCACTTCTTTAGGCAAGGCGCGGCGCACGGCGGCCACCACGTCGCGCGCCGCCGCGGGCGCCAACGTCAAGAAGCTGCCCGCGGGGGTGCGCGAAACGGCGCCGCGAATGGCTTCTTCGATTTGCGGCTCGAGCAGCACGACGGACAGCTCGCGACTGCCCTGGGTGAGCGCGTGAGTCAGCGGACGGCGCAGTTGTGAACGCACGAATTCTGCCAAATTCAGCGGATCGCGCTCGACATTGCCGACCAATGCCAAGGCTTCCAAGATCGCACGCAAGTCACGAATGTTCACTTGCTCTTCGGCGAGCCGTCGCAAAACATCCGCCAGCAGCGTGACCGCGATCGGCTTCGGGACCACCTGGCGCACGGTGGCGGGCGCGATCTGTTCGAGTTCGTCGAGCAGGGTTTGGGTTTCGGCGATGCCCAGGAAGTCGACCGAGCGGGTTTGCAGCACCGCCAGCGTTTGCCCGACGACGAATTCAGCGATCGAAGCGTCGCTGACCGTCGTGGGGATGGCGAACACACGGGCAGGGACTTCGTGAATCGAGAGCACCAGGTGGCGCTCGGGCAATTGTGCGTTTTCCGCGAGGCGCCCCGGGGGGAGCGGCACGCCCAGATCGCGAAACACGATCTCGCGCACGGCGCTGATCGCCGAGCGCAGGCCGGGCCGGCGCACTTCGGTCCCGCGCACGTCGTCGTCCTCGAAGCCGGCGAGATCGGCGGATACCTCGAGGCTCCAGGGCGTGACCGCGGGCACGAAGCGCATGGCTGCGCTGCCCGAGCGCCGCGGCGTGACCTCGGTCAGCGGCGCTTCGTCGGCGCGCCGCAGGACCTTTACCCGGGCACGTGAGCCGAACAGCAGCAGCGCGCCGATGACGACGAAGGGAAGGGTGGGCAGGCCAGGAACCGCTGCCAGTAACAACACGAAAACGCCGCCCACGCGCAACGCCTGAGGTTGACCGAAGAGCTGGCTCGAGAGCTCGACCCCGAGCGGGGTGTCGGCTTCTTCGCTCGCCACGCGGGTCACCAAGACGCCCGCGCCCGTCGCGATCAAGAGCGCTGGAATTTGCGTGACTAGGCCGTCACCGATCGTGAGCAAGCCATAGCGTTTGAGCGCAGCCACTGGCTCGAGCCCCTTTTGCCCGATGCCAATGGCCAAGCCACCCAGAATGTTCACCACCGTGATCAGCAAGGACGCGATCACGTCGCCTTTGACGAACTTCATGGCGCCGTCCATGGCGCCGTAGAATTGGCTCTCTCGAACCAACATTCGCCGTCGCGCGCGGGCCTCGTTGCCGTCGATGGCACCGGAGCGCAGCTCGGCGTCGATCGCCATCTGTTTGCCGGGCATGGCGTCGAGCGCGAAGCGCGCGCCCACTTCAGCGACGCGCTCGCTACCTTTGGCGATCACGATGAACTGAATGATGGTCAAGATCAGAAAGATCACCGCGCCGACGACGTAATTGCCGTGCACGACGAACTGCCCGAAGGCGCGGATCACCTCGCCAGCGTCAGCTTGCAGCAAGATCAGGCGCGTGGAAGAGACGTTGAGGCTCAGGCGAATCAGCGTCGTGATCAGCAGCAGCGTCGGGAACGAGGCGATTTTCAGGGCCTCGCTGACGTACATCGAGACCAACAGCACCACGACCGAGGCCGCCAAGTTGGAGGCGATCAGCAGATCGAGCAGCCAGGTCGGCAAGGGCACGACCATCAAGCCGACCACGGCGATCACTAGGCCCGCGAGAACGGCGTCGGCCACGCCGAAGCGCGCCTTCGGTCGCGTCAGATTCAAGGCGGGAGAGGGCATGGCTGGGCGATCTCGGAATCAGCTCGGTGACGTGAACAGACCAACCACGCCGCTGTACAGTTGAAGCGCGGGCTCGTTGCCGTGCGGGGCAATCTCGAAGCTCGAAAACAAACCGATCCAAGGGATTTCACCGAAGCGCGCTTTGAGCATGCGCAGATCGGTATCGGGGTTCTTGTACAACGCGACGCCACGACCGGCGCAATTCAGGCAAATGCCGAAGCGTGGCGCTGCGCCTGCCGCCTGGCGTGCGACTTCGCGGATGCGCATCTCGAAATCAGCCCGGGCCGCGCTGGCGTCCCGCACGGCAAAGGCCATGCGCATGCCTTTCTTGACCTCTTCCGACACGATCAGCCCGTGGCGTGAAGGATCCACGCCTTGCACGGCGCGCAGCAGCAGCGGTGGCCGCTGGCTGTCTTGTCCGCTCTCCGTCGCCAAGGCCACGAAGACCAAGGGCTGATCGACGAGCGCGTGCGCCACCGTGCTCAACACTTCGAGCGCGGGTTCCCCGTCGATGGCGAGCACCATCGAACCGCGCACCGCGCTGATTTCGCGCAGCGGCATGAGCAGCTTGCACGCAGGTGACGTGGTCAAGATCGGAGCGGGCAAGCCGCGCACGGTGAGCGCGCCCGCCGCCCCCATGCTCACGCCACCGGAGGCGTCGATCGCGAACACGTCACTGTCCGCGAGCGTGCCCGCGCCGATCACCCGCGAGCCCTTCAAGCCGTGCAGCGCCTCGATGGTGTGCGGCTGCACGCCGTTCGGGCGCAGAAAGACCAGCGCCGTCTCGCTGCGCCCGGCCTCGTTGCGCGCGCGGAGCTCGCGGCTCAGCGCCGAACACAATTCAGGCTGGGTGGCGGAAACCACCCACGCCTCGGCAGCTCCTCCCAACCACAGCAAAACTGCAGCAGCGGACTCACCTTCAACCTCACCCCGCTCCGTCATCACACCTGCGCCGGTGGCCAGCAACAGCGGAAAGCCGAGGCTGGCTCGACCGAGGGCGTCGGCGATTGCGGCCAGTTTCGTGGCCATTCCGCCGGCGATCAGCACTAGCCCACCGGCCGGCTTCTTTTCGCCCAAGCCTGCGACGGCTTCACGAATCGAGCTGACGAGCCGTGCGGGACTCTCGCCGCGCACGAGCAGGCTCGTAGCTGTTGCCCTCATGTGCGCACCTTATTTCGAGCCCTGCCGGCAGGCAAGGGGTTGTCTGACCATCTGGGCCCTTACGCCAGGCTGAAACATTGGTACCCTGATGACGAATGCCAGTCGTGGCCCCGCCGTACATCATGCGTTCCTACGGGGGTACGGACATCGGACGTCGTCGCTCCGTGAACGAAGACGCCTACCTCTGCGATGACGAACTCGGTTTGTGGGTCGTTGCCGACGGGATGGGAGGACATGCCGCCGGCGAGGTCGCCAGTCAGGAATCGATCGACACGATTCACGGCATGGTCAAGCGTGGCAAGGCGACCCTCTCGCTCGACGGACCCCAGACCGAAGAGAAAGCGCGCGCGGCCTGTCGCTTGCTCGAGGGCGCCGTCCAAGCCGCCACGTACATCCTGTTCGCGATGGCGGAACTCGACCGCGGCAAGGCCGGCATGGGCACGACGATCAGCGCCATGATGCGCTTTGGCGACAGCGTGGTGCTGGGTCAGGTCGGCGATAGCCGCATCTACCGGGTTCGCACGGGTGATGCGCTACAACTGACGGAAGATCACACACTTATCGCGTGGCAGCTGAAGCAGGGCTTGATCACGCCCGACCAAGCGCGCGTCAGCAAACAGCGAAATGTGATCACGCGCGCGGTCGGCAGCCGCGACTATGTGCAAGTAGATACGAGCGTTTGGGAAGCAGGGCTCGGCGATCGCTACATGCTGTGCAGTGACGGCCTGCACGGCTACCTAAAGCCCGAAGAAATCCCGGACATGATGGCGGAAGGCGGCCATTTTGCGGTGGAGAAGTTCATTCAGCTCGCCAACGCGCGCGGCGGCAAGGACAACATCACCGCCGTCGTGGTCGAGGTCTCGTAAGGGGCGGTAAAGCCCCGGCAAAGCTGCCGAATTGTTGGCCCGGGCCGGGCGGCTTCGATACCCATCGGGGTATGAAAGCCACGCGCGTCGGTGTCGTCATGGGCGGGTCGTCTGCGGAGCGCGAGATCTCGCTGCGTTCCGGCGAGGCCGTAGCGACCGCGCTCGGCGGGCTCGGCTACGACGTGGTCCCGGTTTTGCTCGGTGCCGGGCACGACGCGCTCGCGCTGCTGACCCTTGCGCGACTCGACGTCGCTTTTTTGGCGCTGCACGGGCGGCTGGGCGAAGACGGCTGCGTGCAAGGAGCCTTGGAGCTGCTGGGCATTCCGTACACCGGCTCGAGCGTGCTCGCCAGCGCGCTTGCCATGGATAAGCTCAAGGCCAAAGAACTGTTTCGACTGCACAACGTGCCGACGCCCCCGTACTACGTGTTCGGCGCTGAGCACCACGAGGCAGATTTAGAAGAGCTCCACGGCGCGTTCGGTTTTCCGGTGATCGTCAAACCCCGTCGTGAGGGTTCGAGCATGGGCGTGACGCGCGCGGACAACATGAGTGAGCTGTCACGAGCCGTCGCAGCCGCCCTCGCTTATGACTCGAGCGTGCTGGTCGAGCGCTTCATCGTGGCCAAAGAGGTCGCTGTGGGGATCTTGGACGGGCGCGTTCTGGGCGCGATCGAGATCGCACCGCGCTCGGGCGTGTACGACTTTCACGCCAAGTACACGCCGGGCATGACCGACTACTTCATGCCGGCTCGCTTGCCCCCCGCACGCTACACTGGCGTGTTGAACTTGGCCGAGCGCGCCGCGCGCGCGCTCGACACGAGCGGCGCCGTGCGCGTCGATTTGCTCGTGACCGAAGGCCAAAACGAGTACGTGCTCGAGGTCAATACGCTGCCTGGAATGACCGAGACCAGCTTGCTGCCGAAGATCGCCCGCGCCGCCGGCTTTGGCTTCGCCGAACTGTGCGAGGCGATTTTGGCCCGCGCCACGCTGTTTTCAGGGACCGATCATGGCCGCGACCGCAGCCGGGTCCCGATAGCGGCGGAGGTCCGCGACGAGGTCTTCGCGCGTGGACCAGGGAAGGATGTTGCCGTGGGGCGTCGCGTATTCGAGGTACAAGTTGCCGTCGGTCGAGATCATGCGCTCGACGGGCTCGCCGACGCCCTCGGCGACGTCGGCCAAGAAGCGATCTAGACCGGCGTCACTGACCAGCACGTCGTTGAATAGGTCCAAGAGCGGTCGCTCGCGGGGGATCGTGGCGGCGACCCGAGGCGTGCGCTCTAGCGCGTGCACGCGAGCCTCGGAGGCGACGAGCGGCGCGTCAGAGGCGACCAAGATCCCCTGGCCGCCGCCGTAGAACAGGGTCACGTGCGCGAATTGGTGGCGCAGCGTGTTCAGAACGGTGGCGAAATCCCGCGGGCGCACGTGGTGCAGTTGTACCCATTGTTGGAACACCGCACCGGGCTTCATCCGATCGTGGATCAGTTGGTAGAACTCGCGGCTGTACAGGCTGGCAGCTCCCGCAAACCAGATGCTCGACAGCTCCATGCTGATTAAATCGTACTTTTGCTCCTGCACCAGGATGAAGTTGCGGCCATCCGCGTGGTGAATCGTCACCCGGTGATCGTCGATGGCGCCCAAATTCGCGCCCGTGAAGTAAGCCTTGGCAGCGAACAAGATCCAGGGCGAGATTTCGGCGACGTCGATCTTCTGCCAGGGGTAGCCGGCCAACGTGCCCAGGGTCGTACCGGTGCCCAGGCCAATCACGAGCAAGTCCCGGTAGTCTTTGACGAACAGCGAGGGGTAGTGCGCGAAGAAGCGCTGCGCGTTCATCTCCCAGCCGGTGTTGCCCTGGAATTTGCCGTTCGTGAGTAGCGTGCGCACGCCGCCCGTGTCGGTCACGCTGGTCACGCCGCCGTGCACGTCTTCGCGCATCATCAGGATCTTGTCCGGTGCGTGATAGCCGTCGAAATAGACGTTCATGCCGCTGGTCATCATCGCCAGATCCCAACGCGGACTGAGCAGCGCGAGCAGCGCTGTCACGGCACTACCCGCGAGGGTGATTTGGCGCGCTCGGCCGCGTGCCCAGCCCAATAGCAGAAGCGCCGCCAGCGCGAAGCACGACGCGATAGCCAGCAGCGCGCGCTGCGAGCCGAGCCAGGGCAAAAATACGTAGCCGGTGAGCAGCGCACCGAGCACCGCGCCCAGCGTATTGATCGCGGTGAGGCGGCCCACCCAGGCGCCCACGTTGGCGAAGCGCGCCGCGCGCTGCAGCAGGAGCGGGAAGGTGAGGCCCATCAGCGTCGTGGGCACGAGCAGCATCAGGAATGCGGCGAGGCCTCGGGTGAGCTCGCGCGCTGCGAACGAGGTCAGCACTTCACCGGTGTTGTCGAACAAGTAGGGCAGCTTGTCCCAAAGCGGCAAGCTCAGGCATAGGCCCAAACCGCTCGCGGCCAGCCCCAATGGCAGCGAGGCTTCGCCGAAACGGCGCTGTGCCCAGGACGCGCGCGAGGCCCCCAAAAACAAGCAGCTCAAGAACGCGGCCAAGATCAGGCCAAACGCATACGCGCTGTTGCCGATGATCAGCGCCAGCAAGTGCGTGAACACCACCTCGGCCGCAAACACCAACGCGCCCGAAGCGAAGGCCAGCCACAACAGCGGGCGGCGCTCGCTTGCTGCGGGTTCAGCGCTGGGCGCTTCGTTTTCCCGCGTGTCAGGCGTGTCGACCACCAGCCGCGAACCAAAGCCGAGCGCGAGCACCGCTACCAACGCGCTCCCAGCAGCGGAGGCGAAGACCGTGCCGTCCACACCCAGGGCTGGCAAGATCAGATACGCGGCGGCGAGCGCACCCAGCGCGCCGCCCAGCGTGTTGATCGCGTACAGCGCGCCCAGACGACGTTCACGCAGGGTCGATGCTTCGCGGTTGGTTTCGCCGGTATCGAAGCTACGCGACAAGAGTGGCAGCGTCGCGCCCATGGCCATGGTCGGAATCACCACCAGCCCGAGCGCGGTGAGCCAACGGATCACGCTCAGCGCGAGCAACGAGTTTGGCATGCTCCGCGCCAAATGCGCGTAGAGTGGCGTGAGTAGACGAAACGCGAACGGGGTCGCAGCCACCGCGGCCGCCACGATCAGCTCGAGCACGCCATAGGCGCGCAGCGGCCGTCGGACGCGCAACGATGCTCTGCCGCCCCAATGAGCTCCGATCGAAAGGCCGGTCATGAACGCGGCGAGCACCGCACTCACGGCGTATGCCGTGGAGCCGACGATGTAGCTCAAGTACTTGGAGAAGCAGAGCTGATCGATCAACCCGGTGGCTCCGGACAGTACGAACAACGCCAGCGTGAGCGAAATCGGCGGCGCTTGCGCGCTGCCCGGACGAGAAGAACGACTGTGCTCGGTGGTGGAATGAGGCGCGAGTGCTTGCAACGGCCGGAAACCCTATTGCGACTCTGCAAAGATGGCGAGTCCCGACTCGGATTCGC
>Ga0134124_10001629_pt1 | contig 18066 bp, 19 predicted proteins | sample KB304_FD_96880 | JGI IMG/M metagenome (GOLD analysis project Ga0134124, IMG submission 96880) | Terrestrial soil microbial communities without Nitrogen fertilizer from Kellogg Biological Station, Michigan, USA - KB3-0-4 | ecosystem: Environmental > Terrestrial > Soil > Unclassified ...
GCATCAAGCGCAATGCCAGCGAGCCTGTTCCCAGCGTGGACGCGCTCTTCCCCACCGAGCGCCGGGTGGAAGTGGCGGCGCAAAGCGACTTCCTGGTGCTGGCGAGCGCGCTGACGCCCGACACCCTCCGCCTGCTCGGGGAAAAGGAAATCGCCGCCATGAAGCCGGGCGCCTTCGTCATCAACGTGGGCCGCGGCAAGCTCATCGACGAGCCCGCATTGATTCGGGCACTGAGGGAGAAGCGCCTCGGCGGCGCGCACCTGGACTGTTTCTGGACCGAGCCCAACCCGCCGGACAACGAGCTGTGGGACATGCCCAGCGTGATTTTCACGCCGCACAATTCCGGCACGCAGGAAGGCATTTTCGCGGAAAACATGAAAGTGTTCCACGACAATCTGCTGCGCTATCTCAAAAATGAGCCGCTCCGGCACGTCAAGCCGCCGCGCGAGCTCTCGCAGTGGTACTAGCCACGGCGCTCTCAAGTTCACCGGTTTGACAAGGGTAGTTGTTCCAGCGCCCGGAAAGAAAAAAGGAGGAACATCAAATGCTACGCCTGATCGCGAATATGAGTGTCTGCGGACTGCTGTGGGTTGCCGGCTTGGTGCACGCCCAACAATATCCCGCCAAGCCAGTCTATCTCGTCGTTGGCTTCGCCACAGGCAGCGGCTCGGACGTGAGCGGTCGGGCATTGGCGGACGCATGGTCCCGGAAACTCCCGCAAAAGGTAATAGTCGATAACCGTCCGGGAGATGCGGGCATGATTGCCTACAACCATGTCGCCAAGTCAGCTCCGGACGGATACACGCTTCTGTTCAGCTCGGACGCGCTCGCCATCTATCCCTTGTTTTTCAAGCATTACACGCTCGATTCCGTCAAAGCCTTCAATTGCGTGGGTCTGACCACCGACGTACCGATATTGCTTGCCACCGGTGCGCAGTCTCCATTCAAGGACATGGCCGAGTTGATCAGTTACGCACGGGCCAATCCCGGCAAAGTCAATTACGGACTCCTCGGCTATGGTCAGTACAACGTCACGCTTGCGTACATGGCCCAGCAATTCGATCTCAAGATGGTGGAGGTTCCGTACAAGAGCGCCGCGGACACCCGCCAAGCCGCGTTGCGGGGAGACATCCAGCTTTATCCCGAAATTTTGATCACCGCGCTTCCACACGTAAAGTCCGGAACGCTGCGGATACTTACGCTGTGGAACGACAAACGTCTCCCGGAGCTTCCTGATGTGCCCACTGTAAACGAAGGCGCATTGGCGCCGCTGAATCTGAACGGACAGGCGACCTGGAATAATGTGTCAGCGCCTGCCGGCATGCCGCGCAACGTCCTGGTTCTCCTTAATCGATCCCTGAACGAAGCAATGGATAGCCCGGAGTTTGTCGAGCTTAACCGCCGTTTCAACGTCGCTATCCACAAAAGTACGCCGGAAGAATGTGACGCTCAGGTGAAGACCGATGTCGATAAGTGGGCTGCTATAGGACGACAGGTGGGCATTAAGCAGGTCGATTAGGTCATCCTCTCAATCGTTTTCGGGCCGTGGGTTGATTTTCACGGTTGATCCGGACGCAGTGACGATCATCGCGGGAACCCCAAAAAGCATCATGCCCAAGATACGCAAGTTGCTGGAGACCCTTGGCTGCGGCATCTTCATCGTCTGGGACGGCGATGGCGCCATGACGCACGAGGATCAAATGCGCAGTTTGCGGCTGTATGGTGAGCATGTGCTTCCGGCCATTCGGGAAATTGGCAAGGAGCTGGGTCTCACGAGTTCGGACGGCGCCAACGCGTCGAAGATCGAGTCCGTGGGTGGCGCCGCGGTTTGAGAAATTTTGCATCGGAAGAACCCATTACGCCAAACCTTCGCCGAGCGCAGTCGACAGGACAGTGCGAGGCGGCTACCCCCACCAAGGAGGAAATATGGCAACACTGGATAGCACCGCGGTCCCTGACTATGGTCGTCGCTTGAGGCTCGACGGCAAACATTTTATTGTGCTGGGCGCGGGGCAAGGCATGGGAAGGCAAACTTCTCATGCGCTGCACCAGATGGGCGCCGGCGTATTTTGCGTTGACCAGGATTCCGAGCGGGCAGCCCACGTGGCCTCTGAAGTGAAGGGTATTGCCTACGTCGCCGATTGTACAAAACGTGACGAGGTGCGCGGACTGGCTGCCGAAGCCGAAAAACAGATGGGTCGCATAGATGGTTTCGTGGACATCATCGGAATGGCGCGCTGGTGTGAACTGCTTCAGATCGACGATGAAAGCTGGAACTGGCAGTTCGACATTGTGCTGCGGCACGCATATTTGATTTCTCAAGAAGCCGGTAAACGCATGAAAGCCGCCGGCGGCGGAACAATGGTATTCATTGCCTCTGTCAGCGGCCTGACCGCAGCCCCCATGCACGCCGGCTACGGCGCCGCCAAAGCGGGGTTGATGGCGTGGGTGAAATCCCTGGCCATAGAGCTTGCGCCATACAATATCCGCGCCAACGCGGTTGCTCCCGGCAGTACGCTGACGCCGCGCATGGAAGCCGCGCAGTCGGCTGAGCACAAGGCGGCTACCGCCCGTTCCATTCCTCTTGGGCGATCGGGCGAGACCGCCGACATTGCAGCCGCAGCCCTGTTTTTGTCTTCCGATCTTTCGAAGCAGATCACCGGGCGCACGCTGGTGGTCGATGGCGGCGTCGACGTCAAGTTCCCTTATCAGGGGCTGGACAAGGACGACGCCGCGGATGGCGCTTTCAAGAGAGCCAATTCGCAATAAGGCAATAACCTGCACTGCAGGATAGCGCTCCGGGGCCTGACGGTGGAAAAAGTCCTGACCCTGCTGCGGCGGGCGCCGCAGTCCGACGCGGAAGCTTTTTGCAACGCCATTGTTCAAGAGGTCAAGCGGCTGGCGGACAAGACCAGGGGCCTGCGCCGCTGCATCGTCAACGTCGCCGACGCCGCGGCGAGGGAAGGTACGCTCGATCCCAGGCGCCCTCCGCCCGCCTATGACGGCGCGGTCGAGACCTGGTGGGATGCGCCGGTGACGGAGTCCGAGCCGCTGCTGGCCGCCCCGGCGCGGCTGGGGTCCGGCTCTTCCTACCGCGTGCGCGAAGTGGTGCAGAAGGACTACGCGCGCGACTGGCCTTTGGGCGTTCGCTCGCCCGGCATCAAGGGCATCTACACCGTGAATCGGCGCCCTGATCTCACGCGCGACGGTTTCGCGCGGCACTGGCAAGACGGCCACGGCCCGCTGGCGCGCAAGCACCACGTGGGCCTGTGGAAGTATGTGCAGAATGTCAGCCTCGCCGCGCTCACGCCGGACGCGCCCGATTTCGACGGCTTCGCCACGCTGCATTTCCGCACCGCCTACGACATGCGCGAGCGCTTCTACGATTCGGCCGAGGGCGCGAAAATCATCGCCGCCGACGTGGCCAGGTTCATCGGCAGTCCGTCCATGCAGATGAACTGCAGCGAATACGTGCTGCGGGACTAGTATCCGCTAGCCGGTCGCGGATTTGCAGCGCAACAATGGACCTTCGATGACACCCCTTTCCATCCTGGGCATCGGCCTGTACCTGCCGCCGTCGGTGGACGTGCTGGAAATCGCCCGCGCCCATGGCGGCGACACCACCGACTACCGCGGCTGGCCGCGCACCGTGCACGCCCTGGAAGGCGACCAGCCCAGCACCATGGGCGCGCGCGCCCTGCGGCAGGCGCTCGAGGCCAGCGGCGTGCCGCCCAACGGCCTCAAGCTGGTGATCTTCTCCGGCCTGTCGCGCGATTACCTTCCGTCCTGGTCGGTGTCCACCGAGGTCATGAAGCTGTGCGACGTGCCCGGCACCTGCTTCGGCATGGACATGACCGCCGGCTGCGTGGCCACGCTGTCGGCGCTGGATTTCATCCAGGCCTGGCTGCAGGCGCGCGGCGGCGGCTGTGCCGCGGTGATAGCGGGCGAGCGCTGGTCGCACACCGTCGACTTCTCGGACGTGGGCATGAGCGGCATTTGGAGCTACGGGGACAGCGGCGGCGCGCTGGTGGTGGGCATGAATGTGAAGCAGCCGGCCATCATGGAGTTCGCCGGCGCCGATTTCCGCACCGTGCCGCAGAACAACGGCAATGTGCTCATTCCCTACGGCGGCACGCGCCAGCCCACGGCGCCTCCCGGCGTCAATCCGCACCTGCGCACGCTGGCGCCGCGCGTGAAAAAGGAAGTCACCGCTTCCTACCGGCAGGGCTACAGCGCGGCCTATGCCGCCATGCGCGAGCGGGGGGTGGATGGCAAGCCCGAACGGCTGCTGTGCAACCAGTCCAGCCCGCAAATCGTGGCCATGCTGTCCGAGCTGTTCGGCCTGCCCGGCCTCGCCACCGGGACCCGCACCGGCCACCTCGGCGGCGTGGATGTGATGGTGGGCCTGCAGCAGCTCAGGGACGAAGGGCATCTCGGCGCGCCGGTGCTCGTCGGCTCCAGCACCTCTTACGCCTTCGGCACCGGGATGCTGCTGCCGCCGCGGAAATAGAAAGGACTCGATGGAAAAGCCGGAAATCCTGATGCTCGGCCCCATGCCCAGCGTGGAGCGCGAGATCGACCCCCTGTTCACCGTGCACAAGGTGTGGCTGGCCAAGGACAGGGACAAGCTGATGCAGGAAGTGGCCCAGCGCGTGCGCGCCATCGTCACCTACAGCACCACGGGCTATGCCGTGAACGCCGAATTCCTGGCGCGCTTTCCGAAAGTGGAAATGGCGGCCAATGTCGGCGTGGGCTACGAAAGCATCGACATGCAGGCCGCGCGCGCCCGCCAACTGGTGGTCACCAACACGCCCGGCTCCAACAAGGTCGACGTGGCCGAGCTGGCCATGGCCATGGTGCTGGCCGTGGGGCGCGACATGGCGGGCGGCGACGCCCACGTGCGCGCCGGCAAGTGGCCCAAGGGCAGGGCGCCCACGGTGCACCGCGTCAGCGGCCAGACCATGGGCATCCTCGGCCTGGGCCACATCGGCGTGGAGCTGGCGCGCATCGCCGCGGCCTTCGGCATGAAGGTGCTGTACCACAACCGCCGCCGCCGCGACGACGTGCCCTACGAATACGCGCCCACGCTCATCGACCTTGCCAAGGCCGCGGACTACCTGGTGCTGGCCGCCCCCGGCGGCCCCGACACCGCGAAGATGGTGAACCGCCAAGTGCTGGAAGCCCTGGGGCCCGAGGGCGTGCTGGTGAACGTGGGCCGCGGCACGCTGGTCGACGAGGAGGCGCTGCTCGACCTCTTGGAGAGCCGCGGCATCAAGGGCGCGGCGCTGGACGTATTCGCCCGGGAGCCGCACATGTCGGAGCGCTTTTACCGGCTCGACAACGTCCTGCTGCAGCCGCACCGCGGCGGCGATACCTTCGAGGCGCTGGCGGGGCAGGGCCGGCTGGTGGCCGACAACCTGCGGTCGTATTTTGAAGGCAAGCCGGTGCCGAGCCGTGTCGAATGAGCCGTTGGGTAAGCCGCGTGCATTCAGGCCATGGGATGGGACGTGGCCGAGCAGCTGGTGGCATCGAGGCCTAGCAACCACCCCATTGACGTAAAATCCCGCCGGCGGCGTCGAGCGGGCGCTGCCGTTCCTTCACAACGGCGGGGATATGGGCAAAGGCAGGCTCGAAGCCTTCAGCGACGGCGTCATCGCCGTCATCATCACCATCATGGTGCTGGAGCTGAAGGTGCCGCACGACAGCCGGCTGGAGGCGCTGGAGCCGGTCCTGCCCGTATTCCTGACCTACGTGCTCAGCTTCGTCTACGTCGGCATTTACTGGAACAACCACCACCACATGCTGCATACCGTGCAGCACGTGAGCGGCGGCATCCTGTGGGCCAACCTGCACCTGCTGTTCTGGCTGTCGCTGGTGCCCTTCGTCACCGGCTGGATGGGCGAGAATCACTTCGCGGCGCTGCCCACGGCGGTATACGGTGTTGTCCTCTTCATGGACGGTATTGCCTACCTCATCCTGCAGCAGGCCATCCTGGCGTCGCTCGGCCCGGGATCGGCGCTGCACAAGGCCATCGGACGCGACCTCAAGGGCAAGCTGTCGGCAGTCCTCTATCTGCTCGGCATTGTCTGTGCCTTCGTCAACCAGTGGATATCCGATGCGCTGTACGTGCTGGTGGCGCTGATGTGGTTGATACCCGACCGGCGCATCGAGCGCATGCTGGCAGCGACCAGGTAACGCGCCGACCAGTCACTTCGACTTCGCACGGCGCAAACGCCACGCAACCAGCCCGAACACAGCCAGGCCAACGGCCAGCCCCGGCACCAAAGTAACGACGAGGTTTCCGTCCGGCGTGGCCCACGACACGGCACCGGATGTGACGAAGAAAGCGGCAAGGCCGCTGACGATGGCCGCGCGCGGTAACTTGGGTTGCGAGTGTTCGGCCTGATTCGAACTGTTCATGGCGTCGCCATATTGGACCGGAACCGAATCGCCGGCCCATGGATGTTCAGCCCGCGTACCTTCCGACAAACTCCACCGACGCCGCAGTAAAGTCGTCGTTCTTGTCCCCCGCCACCATGTGGTGCGCATCGTCGATGGCCGCCAGCTCGCCATGCTTGAACAGCTTCAAAAACGTATCCGCCGCCTCCGGCGACACCAATTCACTATTGCCACCGCGTAATAACAAAGTCGGCACTTCCACTCCGCGCGCCGCCTGCTCGATCCTATGGTCGGCTGCTTCGCGGTTGTCCCAGCCCTTTTGGCGCAGGGCGGCCGGGTCCCAGTGCCAGTACAGGCGTCCGTTCACGGCCTTGCGCAGGTTCTTCATCAGGCCGGAGAAGTTCTTGGGCGGCGGGCGGTTGGGCAGGTAGCGGGACACCGAGTCGGCGGCCTCCTCGATGCTGGCGAAGCCGTCCAGGTTGGCTTCCATGAATTCCTGGATGCGCGTCACGCCCTCCTCGGAGACGCGCGAGGTGATGTCCACCAGCACCAGGCACTTGACCGGCACCTTGGGTTCCTCGCCCGAGGCCAGCAGCGCCGAAATGCCGCCCAGCGACGCGCCCACCAGCGCCGCCGGCCGGCCGAGGCCGGCCAGGAACTCTCGCGTGTCGCCGGTGTAGTGCTCGATCTCGTAGTTGCCTTCGTCGGCCCAGCCGCTGGCGCCGTGGCCGCGCAGGTCCACGGTGTAGGCGCGGAAGCCGCGTTGGGCCAGCACCGTGGCCGCCTTGCCCCAGGCGTGGCGGGTCTGGCCGAAGCCGTGCAGGAACACCACGGGCTGGCCGGCGGCGGGACCGCTGACGTCGTAGGCAAGGCCGAGGCCGCTTTTGAGCTTGAAGGTCTGGTGCCGGGTTGTGCTCATGCAGGAATGCAAAGGCGGCGTTGCCGCCGCCTTTGTGGGAACTGGATGCGAGGGAAGTCGATGCGGATCAGTTCAATGTGCGGGCGTACAGCGCCGTAAGCTCCTGCCAGTGCCTCTCGGCCGCCGCCTCGTTGTAGACCGGAAAGTCCTTCATGGTCCAGCCGTGCAGGGCCTCGGGGTAGATTTCGCAGCGGTGCTTCACGCCGGCGTCTGTGAGCGCCTTGTCCAGCCGCTTCTCCATCTCCACCGGGTAGGAGTTGTCCTTGTCCGCGCCGGCCACGTACACCTCGGCCTTGATCCTGGGCGCGAGCAGATGCGGGCTGGTGGGCTGGTCGGTGGCGAGGTTGCCGCCGTGGAAGCTGGCCGCCGCGGCCACGCGGTCGGGATAGTGGCCCGCGAGGGTGAGCGAAATGCCGCCGCCCATGCAGTAGCCCGTGGTGCCCACTTTCCTGCCCTTCACGTCGCGGCGCGAGTCGAGGTAGTCGAAGAACGCCGCCGCGTCCTGCGCCGCCAGCGGCTGGGTGATGGAAGCGAGCAGCGGCGCCAGGGCCTTGCGGCCGTCGGGGGAGCCCAGCACCACCTTGGGATCGAGCGGCTCATAGCGGCCGCCGCGATAGAAGAAGTCCGGCAACAGCACCAGGTAGCCCGACGACGCCAGGCGCTCGCCCATGTCGAACAGCGTGGGGCGTATGCCCAGGCCGTCCATGCAGAAAATCACCGCCGGCCACGGCCCCGCACCCGCCTTTGCCCCAGTGGGGTGGAACACCGACACGGGGCAGGAGCCGTCGCGGGTGCGGATTTCCGTCTGTTCCCTCATCGCCGTCCCCTCGTGCTAGGACAGGTTGTACAGCCGCATGGCGTTGCCCGCGCACATGGCCCTGGCTTCGTCGGCGGGGACACCGGCCATGTGCTCGCGGATGATGCGCTGGGACTCCAGCCAGTCGCAGCGGTGGTGCGGATAGTCCGTGGACCACAGGATGGTCTCGGGCCCGATCAGGTCGCGGTTGCGGATGCCGAACTTGTCGATAATGAAGGTGGCCGCGAAATTGGACCGCCAGTACGTGCTCGGCATGCGCTGCAGGTTGGTCTTGGTCCAGACGCGGTCGCGGTTGTAGTGGTCGTCCATGGATTCCAGCACTTCGGGAATCCAGCCGATGTTCACCTCGCCGAAAATGATCTGCAGTTTGGGGAAGCGGTCGAACATGCCGCTGAAAATCATTTCCGCCATGAGCTTGGGCGCGTCGGCCACGGCGCCGGTGGACATGGTCACCAATGGGTTCAGCGGAGTCGGGCTATGGTTGAGCAGCGAACCGGCGCCGCCGCCACCCTTGAGGCCTTCCTTGCCCGACAGGCGCACGTGGATGGACACATTGGTGCCCAGCTTCTCCGCCTCGGCCCAGAAGGGATCGTCGGCGGGGGAAAGGTTCATGCCGCCCGAGGGCCAGGCCATGATGGTGACGCCCTTCATGCCCATGGCGTGGGTGCGTTTCAGTTCGGCGATGGAGGCTTCGATGCCGGCATTGGGCATGAGCGCCAGGCCGATCAGGCGCTTGGGGTTCACGGCGCAGAATTCCTTCTGCAGCCAGTTGTTGTAGGTCTGCACCCCGGCGATGGCGATTTCGTTGTTGCCCGGCGACATGAAGTGCATGGCGGCGCGCACCGGCGAGTAGAGCACTTCCGCGTCCACGCCGTCCTCGTCCTGCTCCTTGATGCGCGGCTCGCCGTAGAAGGCGCCCTGGTTCATCTGGTCGATCTTGAGGCCGGTCCACTTGTAGTCGGGGTCGGTGTACTTGCGGCCGCGCTTCACGGCCACCAGGCCGATGGGGGCGGGCGGCAGCCCTTCGCCGTATTGCCAGGCGTCGCCGCCCTCGGGATCCTTCACCAGCTTGGGCGCGTACTTCTTGAATTCGGGCGGCAGCCACTTGTCCCACAGGTGGGGCGGCTCGACGATGTGGGAATCTGCGGAAATAGCCTTGTACGCCATGGTGTTTCCTCCTTTGATCGCTCGTGTCCGGGTTGTCGTCAACGGTATCAGAAATCGCCGCACAGCGAAAAGGACGCGAAAAGGCCCGTCCGGCGCCCGCGCCGCGCTCCTGGCAGGGCCTGCGCGCGGGCCTGAATCCCGCGACAGCGGCCGTGTAAGAGAGTCGTTTCGCGCCAGGCGCTCTGGCCCAGGGCATAGTAGAGTGCCGCGTTCGCCCGTTTATAAATCAAAAAAGGCGGCCGTTTGACGACAGGGAAAGTGGAGAACGCCGGGCCTGTGCCCGCGGACCAAGGCGCGCTCACCGCGCCGCTCGACCAAGGCGCGCCTACCGCGCCGCCCGAAGAAGGCGCGCGCGCCGCGCTGAAAAACCGCAACTTCCTGCTGCTGCTGGTCGGCCAACCCTTTGCCACCATGGGTGCGGGCATGCGCAGCGTGGTGAATGCCTTCCAGGTATTCCAGATCACCGGCGACGCGCGCCTGCTCGGCCTCACCTTCCTGTTCCAGGGCCTGCCGTCGCTGGTTATGGGGCTGTTCGGCGGCACGCTGGCCGACATCCTCGACCGCCGCCTGCTGCTGCGCATAACCATGGCGGCGCAGGTCATCATCGCGCTGGTGCTGGCATGGCTCACGGCCCAGGGCCACATCCAGGTGTGGCACATCTACACCGCCACCTTCCTCGGCGCGGCGCTGCAAAGCGTGGCCAATCCCGCCATGCAGGCGCTGCTGCCCACCATCGTGCCGCCGCAACAACTCATGAGCGCCATCGCCCTGCAATCGGCGTCGGGACAGGCGGCCATGCTGCTCGGGCCGCTGCTGGGCGGCGTGACGCTGGAGCTGGCCGGGGCCAGCGCGGCCTACGTGGCCGACGCCGCGTTGATCGCGCCCGCGCTGATCACGCTGTGGCTGCTGCGCCTGGACAAGGAACCCCAGCGGCGCGAGGTCAAGCTCAACCTCACCTCCATTTTCGAGGGCCTCGCCTTCGTGATGCAATCGCGCGTGCTGCTGGCCTTCGTGCTGCTCGACACCGTCACCATGGTGCTGGGCTATTACCCGGCCATGATGCCGGTCATGGCCAAGGAAGTGCTGCAGGTCGGCCCCTCGGGCCTGGGCGCGCTGGTGGCGGCGCCCTCGGTGGGCGCGTTGCTGGGCTTCGCGGGCGTGCTGCTGCTCGGCAACATCCGCAAGAAAGGCGCCGTCATCGTCGGCGTCACCATCGCCCACGGCGCGGTGCTGGCGGCCTTTGCCTATTCGCACTGGTTCATTGCGTCGCTGCTGCTCGTGGCCCTGCTCGGCTTCCTCGATTCGCTCAGCGTGTCGGTGCGCACCACCTGCTTTCAACTGCTCGCGCCCGAGCACATCCGCGGCCGGGTCATGAGCGTGCTGTTCATCTCGGCGGTCAGCGCCAACTCCCTCGGAGGCGCCTACCTCGGCCTGGCCGTGTCGCTGCTCGGGCCGCAGGAGGCGCTGGCCTCGGGCGGCATAGTGGCGGGACTGTTCTGCCTGGCCGTGGCCATGACCATGAAGAGCGTGCGCAGTTTCAGCGTTTAAAGCAAAAGCGTAAGCTAGTGCCATGGAAAAACGAGACACGGCAGATCGGCGCAGAGTGCTGACGTGGCTGGGTGCGGGTGGTCTGCTCGCCGCCGCCCGGCCCGTGCTCGCACAGGGTGGGACGCGGCCCATGCCGGCTTGCGTGGTGCGCCCCGAGCAGACCGAGGGGCCGTATTTCGTCGATACGGGGCTCAACCGTTCCGACATTCGAACCGATCCGGCAAGCGGCGCGATGCAGGAAGGCGTGCCGCTGCGGCTGGCCTTCAATGTATCAAGAGTGAGGCAGGGCGGGTGCGAGGCGCTATCAGGTGCCCACGTAGAACTGTGGCAGTGCAATGCACGGGGCGTTTATTCGGGCGTGCGCGACCGGGACAGCACCGCCCAGAATCAGAAGTTCCTGCGCGGCTACCAGGGCACGGACGCTGACGGGGTGGCACGGTTTACCACCATCTTTCCCGGCTGGTACCCTGGCCGCGCCGTGCATTTGCATTTCATCATTCGCGCTGCCGATTCTTCGACAGGAACGGCGCGCCTCGGGCAATTCACCTCTCAACTTTACTTCGATGACGCGTTATCAGACCGAATTTTTGCAGGTACCCCCTACTCAAACCGCAACGGACGCCGTTTGCGCAACGATGAAGATGGCCTGTACCGGAGTGGAGGCTCCCGACTCGTTCTCGCACCTCTAAAGGAAGGCGACGGGTATTCAGCCGCTTTCGACATCGGGTTGCAGGGCTAGCTCGTGAAGACGACGCTGGTGACGGTAGAAGAACTCAAGGCTCATCCTGAATGGCGTGTCTTCGACTGCCGCCACGAACTGGCCAACCCCGACCGCGGCGCGCAGTTGTACAAGGAAGGCCATGTTCCAGGCGCGCTGTTCGCGCACCTCGATCGCGACCTGTCAGCGCCCAAGACGGGAGAAAACGGCCGCCATCCGCTGCCCAAACCTGCCGAGTTCGTCGCCTGGCTGGGACGGCAAGGATTGAAACCAAGCGACCAGGTTATCGCCTACGACGCCATGGATGGCATGTTCGCCTCGCGGCTGTGGTGGATGCTGCGCTGGGTGGGCCATGACGCCGTGGCCGTACTCGACGGCGGCTACCGCGCCTGGACCGAAGCGGGCGGTGCGGTCACTACCGAAATCCCGTGCTTCGCGCCCACGGTTTTTCCGGCCACGGTGCGCGAGGACATGAACGTGGACGTGGCGCGCGTGCAGCAGCGCCTGGGTTCACCCGCGCAACTCTTGGTGGACGGCCGCGCCGCCGGCCGTTTCGCCGGCATCGGCGAGACCATCGATCCCGTGGCGGGCCACATCCCCGGCGCGCGCAACCGTCCGTACTTGGATAACGTAGGCGCCGACGGCCGTTTCAAGCCGCCGGCGCAACTGCGCGAGGAATTCAACCGCGTGCTGGCCGGCACGCCTGCCGCCGACACGGTGCACCAGTGCGGCTCGGGCGTGAGCGCCGCCCACAACCTGCTGGCCATGGAGGTGGCGGGCCTCACCGGCGGGAAGCTGTATGCCGGCTCGTGGAGCGAGTGGTGCAGCGATCCGGCGCGGCCGGTGGCGACGGGGACCGGCTGAGTGCTCATCGCATTGGTTTGACGCAGGTCAAAAGGTCCTCCCCCGGCGGCGCCTACGATGGCAGCCATCACCGTCAAAGGAGTGGACCATGAATGCGACTTCGTTCGAAAAGGGCCTGCTGGTGTATTTCCGGGTGCTGATGGGCTGGACGTTTCTGTACGCCTCATCGCACCAGTTGTTCGATCCCAATTTCAGCGCTTCGGGCTTTCTTGAGCACACCAAGACGTTCCATAGTTTCTTCGTACTGTTCGCCGCGCCCGCCATTCGTCCTGTGACGGACTTCCTGGTGGAATGGGGCCACCTGCTGATCGGGCTGTCCCTGCTGTCGGGCCTGCTGGTAAGGGTGTCCGGGGTGTTCGGAATACTGCTGCTGGTGACCTACTATTTCGCCCACATGGATTTTCCTTACATCGAATCCAAGCTGAACTTCATCGTGGACTACCACCTGGTCTACGCCGGCGTCATCGCCTACCTCATGGCCAAGCAGGCAGGACACGTGCTCGGGCTCGATGGCGTGGTCGCCAGGACGGCTTTTGTAAAGACCCATCCCGGCATGGCGGCGCTGGTCTGAGGCACCTCAATTTGCCCGTGCCCCCGCGCAAGCGGGGCTTTTTTTTCAGCGGGCGATGTCCGCCATCAACTCCATTACTTCATCATCCGGCTGCGTCAGCGTCACCCCGGTCATCTCCGGCACCGCCCACTTCTTCCACTGCGACCGGATACGGCCCGGCGGCCCCACCAGCGCGTTGCTGTCCACGAATTCATCGGGCACCGCCGCGATGGCCTCGTCCTTGCGCCCGGCGAGGTACAGCTCCTGGATTTTCTCGGCCGCGTCGGCGAACCCGCGCCGGATCATGTTGGCCTTGTGGAAGTTCTGCTCCTTGGCCCCCATGCCGCCCACGTACAGCGCCACGTTGGGTTTCATGGCGGCGAGCGCGGCCTTCACGTCGTTGGTGATGGTCACGGCGAGCGAGCCGTGGATCTGGAAGTCTTTCCAGCCCTTGCCGTCCTGGCGCCTGGCGAAGCCTTCTTCCAGCGTCGGCTTCAGCTCCTCCATCGCCGCGGACAGCGCCGCGGTAGGCAGCCAGCCGTCGGCGATCTCGGCCGTCATGCGGATGTTGAGCGGCGTGGAGGTGCCGAGCAGGATGGGGATGTCGGGGTTGCCGTGGAGGATGCTTTTCAGCGGCTTGCCCAGGCCCGAGGAGCCTTCGCCCTTGTAGGGCAGCGAAATTTCGCGCCCCTCGTGCGACACCGGGCCCTCGCGCCTGAGGATCTTTTTCACAATGGCCACGTAGTCGCGCATGCGCAGGTTGGGCTTGCCCCAGGGCTGGCCGTACCAGCCTTCCACGATCTGCGGACCGGACATGCCGATGCCGATGATGACGCGGCCCTCGCCGACCATGGCGTCGATGGTCTGGGCGCACATGGCCAGGTTGGCCGGGGTGCGGCCGGCCAGCTGCACCACGGCAGTGCCCAGCTTGATCTTCTTGGTCAGCGCGCCGATGTAGGCCAGCGGCGTGATGGCGTCCGAGCCGTAGGCCTCCGCCGTCCACACCGAATCGAAGCCCAGCTTCTCGGCCTTGAGGATGCGGTCCATGGGAATGGCGAGCTTGGCGCCCGAGTAGAGCAGGTTCAGTCCGAGTTTCATGGCCGTGCTGGTGGGGAAAGACGCGCACTTTACCGCATCGGAACCTGAGCCGCCGCAGCAATAAAAAAGGCGCCGTCTGAAAGACGGCGCCTCTCCGGGGCGGGCCTGAGCGCGCTCAGGCCTGGTGGCGCCAGCCGCCCCCTGTCCCAAATGCGCGGCCCATGCGCATGGGCCCGTGGCCGCGCATGTGGCGCGGGTTGAGCACCATGTCGGCCACTCGCTTCTGCTCGGGCGAGAAGCTGGCGTACAGCGGCTTCTCGACTTCCAGCAGCTTGGCCACGCGCAGGGCGGCCTCGTTCAGGAAGGCTTGCTGGCGTTCCAGGCGCGCCACGGCATTGTGGCGCTCCTCGCCGCCGCGCTGAGCGTCGGCACCATGCTGGCGCTCGCGCTCTGCCCGCATGGTCTTGAAGCGCGCTTCCATGTCGCGCGCGTTCTGGCGCGAGAGATTGGCGTAGGCCTCCCAGGCCGATTCCTGGGCCGGGGTGATTTTCAGCGCCGTCTTGAGGTAGGCGAGGCGCGCTTCCACCTCTTCAGTGGGTTTCAGGAAATGGCGCCCTTGCCCGTCGAAATGCCCATGCGCTTCGGGCCGCGTGCCGCCCCGGGAGCCGGGGCCGCCGGCTTGAGGCCCCCCGAGTTGAGGTCCGGTTTGCGCGAAGGCCGTGCCGGCGGCGGCGAGGCAGGCCGACAGCACGGCGGCGCTGAGGAATTTCTGCTTGTTCATGTGAGTCTCCGTTTCCATAGTGGCCGCCGGATGGCCGCCGACGGAAACCATGCTATGCGAGCGTCCGTCGGCAATGTGCGGCCTTTGTGTATCATTCTGTATCAGTTTGTTATCGGGCCCGGTTTGGTCATGATTTGCAAACAGCGCGCCTCGCCGGAGCGCTCTTCTGCTGCAGCGTAAACCTCACAGCCAGCCCTCACCGGAGTCATCCATGCCTGCCTTGCTTCAAGACCCGCACAACGCGGTCGACCCCGACGGCTTGCTCGAATATTCCGTGGTCTACACCGACCGCGCGCTGAACCACATGTCCAAGAAGTTCCAGCGCGTCATGAACGACATTTCCGCCACGCTGAAGGGCGCCTATGGCGCCACCACGGCCATCATCGTCCCGGGCAGCGGCACTTTCGGCATGGAGGCCGTGGCGCGCCAGTTCGCCAGCGGCAAGAAGTGCCTCATTATCCGCAACGGCTTTTTCAGCTTCCGCTGGTCGCAGATCCTGGACATGGGCCGCATTGCCGCGGCGTCCACGGTGCTGAAAGCCCGCCCCGCCAGCGGCGCCCCCAAGGCGCCCTTCGCCCCCGCGCCGCTGGATGAAGTGCTGTCCGAAATCCGCGAGCGCAAGCCGAACGTGGTGTTCGCGCCGCACGTCGAAACCGCCTCGGGCATCGTGCTGCCCGACGACTACCTCAAGGCCGTGGCCGAGGCCACCCATGCCGTGGGCGGCCTGTTCGTGCTCGACTGCGTGGCCTCGGGCGCCCTCTGGGTGGACATGCGCGCCATGGGCGTGGACGTGCTGGTCAGCGCCCCGCAAAAAGGCTGGAGCGGCCCGCCCTGCGCGGGCCTGGTGATGCTGGGCGAGCAGGCGCGGGCGCGCATCGCCGACACCATCAGCAGCAGCTTCGCCTGCGACCTGCGTAAATGGATGGACATCATGGCGGCGTACGAGGGCGGCGGCGCGGCCTACCACGCGACCATGCCCACTGACGCATTGGCGAAATTACGAGATGTGATGCAGGAAGCCGAACGAGATGGACTGGCTTCCCTCAAAGCAGCGCAATGGGACTTGGGCAAGAAAGTGCGCGCGCTGCTGGCCGAGCGCGGCTTCCCCAGTGTAGCCGCACCAGGATTCGAGGCGCCCGGCGTGGTGGTGAGCTACGCCGACGAAGTGACCATGCCGGCGAAGTTCGCGGCGCAGGGCATACAGGTGGCGGCCGGCGTGCCGTTGCAATGCGATGAGCCGGCGGACTTCAAGACGTTCCGCATCGGCCTGTTCGGCCTCGACAAGCTGCGCAACGTGGACCGTACGGTTAAGACGCTGGAAGCAGCGCTCGACCGGATGAGTTAGGTAAGGTCCTCACCCCTCTCCCATGGGAGAGGGGCTGGGGGAGAGGGACCACGAGAAGTGGCCGTCATCCCCAGCTCCATTTTGGCTTTGTATAGCCTCTATCTTCAATTTTGAGGAAACGGGCAATTTCCGTACATTTGGCTGTCATGCGTGGAATTTTGCTTTTGGAATACCCCTCACTGATCAGTGTCTTGGCCGATCCGCCTGCTATTTGCACTTGAATAGCCAGATCAGTGCTGTCCCCGCCGGACAACTGTTTGACGTGTGCTGATACTGGGTTTGGCAATATGACTTGCCGCACTTGCTCGTACCTTCCAAACCAGCGCGTCGTTCGAGTCAGCACCGGTGGGCTGGACGCGGTAAGAACCACGGAGAAACTGGTTGTAGCCATTGAAAAAGCGATCAAAACTGCAAGCGCCAGCCACTCGATTAGGTTGATTGGCGTCGGGTTGATCAAACTCCAGGTGTACCAATGGGTAAAATCAGACATAGCCGACGCAAAATAATTCAGGCAAAACGCGAGAAACAGACCCGCAACTATCGCAGCCCCCCAACGCGCGAAAACCGTCTCGGGTTTCAGCACCAACTGGGGTGCTGAAATTGCCTGGACGGATTCCCTCGACATGAGACTGAACAGAGTTTTGCCTTACTCCCTATTGGGCTGACCACCTAGCCCATTGTCATGATGCGCGAGGCCAACTTCCATCCCTGAGAAGTACGCTGGAACTGGTCGTTGTAAAACGTCATCACCGCAATCTCCGGCTTCGTGTCGGTATTCTTGTAGAAAATCAGGTTGCTGGTAGCCTTGGCCTTATCCCCGTCAAGCGTGACCACCGTCGAGCCCAGCACATGCCGCGTATGGCTGCCGGGACCCTGTCCGCCGCTCGCGCGGCGCGCCTGCGCTCCGGCCAGGATGTTCGCCTTGCCTCGGATGGGGGCGAACAGCGGTGCGTCGCCGGGCCTGGGCTTCAGTTCCCAGTGCGCATCGTCGGTGAACAGCGACACGTATTCGTTCAGGTCGCCGTTGTCGGCAAGCTGCGCCAGCCGCCCGATGACGTTGCGGATTTCCAGTTCATCCATGACTTTGCGCAGATCGTCGCTCATGTGTCCTCCGGGAAAAGGGTGCGGTGAGTAGGCAGGCGGGTCGGGCGTGGCCCGGCGCCGGTTTGACCTCTGGCGGACACTATAATACCCGCGACTGCCCAGCGAATGCGAGTACCGGAGCGAAGGCCCCATGAGCAACATCAATGTCGTGGTCACGCATCACGAAGTGCAGCCCGCCGATCTGCGCGCCATCGAGGCCGTGGGCCCGGGAATCCGGGCGCGTGCCTCGCTGTTCATGAACTCGGCCACCGAGGCGCTGATCAAGTCCAGCGACCACATCAAGTCCACGCTGTCCGATGGCCGCGACTTCAACGCGGCGGTGCGCGACGCCGACGTGCTGTTCTGCGTGCACCTGCCTTCCAACATCCTGTCGCTCGCGCCGCGCCTGAAATGGGTGCACGTGTATGGCGCCGGCGTGGACGCGGTGCCCGTGGCCGCGCTGCTGGAAAAAGGCGTGCGCGTGACCAACAGCGCCGGCCTGAACGCGCCCTACATCGCCGAATTCGTCATGGGCTACCTGCTCATGCACGTCAAGCACATGGTGAAGCGCGTCGAGTGGCAAAAGGCGCGCCGGTGGCAGCGCGCCATGAACGACACGCTGGAAGGCAAGACCCTGGGCATCGTGGGTCCCGGGCACATCGGTATGGAGGTGGCGCGCCGCGCCGCTGGTTTCGGCATGACGGTGCTGGCGGCGCGCCGCTCCTACCGCGAGGGCGAACGGCCCGAGCATGTGACGGAAATGTTTCCGCTGGCGCGCCTCGCCGACATGCTGGGACGCTGCGACTTCGTGGTGGTGTCGGTGGGTTACACGCCCGA
>Ga0134124_10001630_pt1 | contig 18062 bp, 15 predicted proteins | sample KB304_FD_96880 | JGI IMG/M metagenome (GOLD analysis project Ga0134124, IMG submission 96880) | Terrestrial soil microbial communities without Nitrogen fertilizer from Kellogg Biological Station, Michigan, USA - KB3-0-4 | ecosystem: Environmental > Terrestrial > Soil > Unclassified ...
ATAATATGCGGCATCAGGTTCGGTGTGCAATCGCATCAAAGCACTGCTCTACCGCAGCAAACAACTCCTTGAAAATTACCGGTTTCATGATTCGATGATTGAATTCAAGTTCTCTTTCATCTTTTTCAGCCAGGACGAGTTTTCCGCTGTTGCCGGTAAGGACGATAAACTGGGTGTCCGGTTTGAGTGCGCGGATATTGGCGGCCATTTGCGCGCCACACATCTCCGGCATGTTGATATCGGTCATGACGATATCCGGCAGGTGTGTTCTGAAGATTTCCAAACCCGTTCTGCCGTTGCCGGCGGTATAGAGTGGAAGATCAGGATATTTCATGGTCATGATTGCAGTGAGAAGTTCCAGGGTACCCGGTTCATCCTCGACAATCAGTATCGAAATTGAAGAATCTTGTTCAGATTGCGTTTCCATTGCCCACCTCTATTCTGAATTCGGCGCCATCGGCTCTGTTGTGCACGGAGAGCCTCCCCCCCATATTCTTCTCTATGATGGTTTTAGACATGAACAGGCCGACCCCCGTCCCCTGCTGCGGCCCCTTGGTCGTGAAATACGGATCGAAGACCTTGCCGATGATCTCCTCGGATATCCCTCCGGCGTTGTCGGCAACGGTTACGACGACAGTGTGATCTTCACTGAAGATCGTGACCGTCACCCTCGGATCACTGATTTTCCTTTCAATCATGGCATCCCTGGCATTGATCAGGATGTTGAGGAGCACCTGGGCGAATTCGTTCCGGTAGCCCTTTATGACCGGCCTGCTTTTCGCGTCGATTTCGATGCTTACCTTGGGGCTCTGCAAGCTTCCTTCCAGAAGCGTCACGGTATTTTCAACCGCCTCGATCACCTGGAACTCGATCATCTCCTTGTCCGGTTTGAAGTAGTTTCGGAAATCGTCGATGGTTTTCGACATATACTGGATAAGCCCCATCGATCTGCCTACGGTATGATCCAGCAATTCCCTGTCGATCTTGCCGAGATCATGGAGCAGCGGCAGTTGCTGGATCATCAGCCCGAGGGTGTTCAGCGGCTGGCGCCACTGGTGGGCGATATTATTGATCATTTCCCCCATGGCCGCATTACGGCTCTGCTGAATGAGCATCTGTTCCTTTTCGCGAAGCGCCTCCACGACCGTCAACCGCTCCAGCGTCTCCTCCTGCAAAGCCTTCTCCGTCTTCTGACGCCTTGCCTCCCGCGTCAGGTTATCGAGAGCGAAGGAGACGTCAGCACCCATCTGCACGAGAAGTTCCACTTGCTGCCGGTCGAAAAAATCCTTTTCATTCGCGTATAACGTAAGTGCTCCGACAACACGGCCATCCTCTTTTATGGCAACGGATGCCGAAGCCTGGATGCCGTAGGTACGTCCCCGGTCATGCCATGGCTGCGTGCAGGGGTCGTTCTGGAAATCATTGCAGATATGGTACGTTCCCTGACGGATGGAAATGCCGGTAGGGCCTTCACCGATAGGTCCCTCATCGGCCGAGATACGGATGGCGTCCAGATAGCCGGTTGCGCCGCAAGCCGCCATGACACGCACCTGTCCGCTCTCCTCGTCCACCAGCCCCACCCAGGAGAGGAGAAACCCTCCCTGTTCCACGGCTATACGACAGAAATCATGGAACAGGGCATTTCGGTCGTTGACGCGGATAATGGACTGGGCGATCTCTCCCAGCACCGCGTACAGCCTGTTCAGCCGCAGGAGGCTTGCTTCCATCCGTTCCCTTTCGGATATCTGTTCCAGCAGGATCTCCACGGTATCCGCCAGCTCCTGCGTCCGCTCCCCGACCCGTATTTCAAGTTCGTCATGAGCCCGACGCAACGACTCTTCCGCCCGTTTGCTCTCGGTGATGTCGCGCGCCACATGCACCGTGCCGGTCATCCTCCCCTGCGAATCCAGAAGCGGCGTCGTGGTCACCAGGTAATCCCCTCCCAGCCGCTCCTCATGCAGTTCCACGTTATGCTCTCCGCCGTCGCGCATCGTCTTTGAGTGGGGACAGAAATCAGGCGGCAGATTTGCTCCGTGAACCGCCTCGTAGCAGGGCATTCCCACGCACTCCTCGGGCTCGCGGCCGAGCCGCTCGGCCATCGCCCGGTTCACGCGCCCCACCCGGTGCCGGTCATCGATGATGGCGATCAGGTCCGGAACACTGTTGAAGGTCCTCTCCCACTCCTCCTTCGAGCGGCGAAGATCTTCCTCGGCCCGCTTAGCCTCAGTGATGTCGTTGAAAACAATGGCAACCTTGCGACTGTCTTCACCACCGATCCGATAGGCGCTCACTTCGTACCAACGGTTCAGTGCTTTCGCTTCGTTCTCAAATCGCACCGGTTCGCCCGTCAAGGCAACCTTTCCGTAAATCTCGAACCAATGCGCCTCATGATCCGGCGCAAGCTCGCGCATCAGTTTCCCCTCTGCATTACGCAATCCGGTTTGCACCTCAAATGCCGGATTGACTTCCAGAAAGCGATAATCAACGGGGTGATCGTCTGCGTCGAACAGCACATCGATGATGCAGAACCCCTCGATCAGTGAGTTGAACAGCGTGTGATACCGCTCTTCCGACTGTCGCAGCGCTTCATCTGTGCGGAACTTCGCCAGCGCCACGGCCAGATAGTCCGCCAGCCGCTCCCACAGGGCAATAAGTTCCGGCGTGAAACGTCCTTTTTGCCGATCGTTCAACTGGAGCAGCCCCAAACGCTCTTCGCCCAGGCACAGCGGGATCAGGGCCACCGACTCGTACCCCTCGCCGTTGCAACGGTTGCGGGTACGGACCTGGCGGTCGGCCTCGGAGGTGGAAGCGAGCAGTTCGGTGGTGCCGTTGCTCCAGAAGCTCCCGTGGATCGTAAAGAAGGGTTTTGCCGGATCGAAGCGCCCGCAGATCACGTTGCCGCACATGCAGTCGATGACCGGGTTGCCCTCGCTGTCGCGTACGACTTCGCCGTCGCGGTCGCGGCAGCAAAGGGAGTTTTCCAACTGCACAAATTCCCGCGGGAAACCATGCGTTTCGAAATAGGGGTAATCGTCATCATCCCTCAGCCTGATTCCGATAGCCTCGCACCCCGATTTTTCACGGAAAAAACCTGTCGCCGCCTCGATCAAGCCCCTGGTGGATGAACATTCGTTCACCAGGCGGAGAAATTCTATGGTATGTTCGCGTTCCACATTGCTGGCGCGAAGTTCCTCCACACGCCGCCGAATCTCCTCCTCGGCCCACTTGCGCTCCGAGATGTCGGTGACGAAGGCATAGTAATAGAGTGGTTTCCCATCCGCATCGGCATCTATGTGCACAAGGAGCTCAATCGGAACCCGGCTGCCATCCTTCCTGATATACTCCTTCTCGTATCTTACCGGCCGGCCGGTACGCCGCAGTTCTTCCAGCTTTTCATGCTCGATCTTCCGCCATTCGGGCGGCGTGAGAGTCCGGTCCCAGTCGATCGAGCGCAGTTCATCCCCGGTGTATCCTGTGAGCTCTTCAAAGGCATGGTTGAACAGTCCGAGGCGTCCGTCCGGGTATCCTACCGATAATGGCTGGGAAGCGACTTCAAGAATGTGCGCCAGGAACTCGTTCTGTTGCCCGCTCTCATGCAGCGACTCCATCAGTGAGTCGCGTTCCGCAAGGGAGCGGGCCAGCTTGAGATTGCTGTAACTCAGCTTTGAAAGGATATCGGCAAGCTTCATGAAGAAGGCCATGCTGATGTTCAGGGTTTCCCTGCTCAGCCTTGGCACGGCTTCGAGGGCGGCGATGTACTCCTTTTCGTCAAACCCGTATTCCTTCGCCTGCGACCGGAAGAGCTCGTAATCAATCGGCTCGTCGTCGAAGAAGAATTGCCCCATGAAGAGGTTGCCGAACTGCCTGTCTCCGACCATGACCGGAGTAGCAACGTCCCACATGTTGTTCCTGCACTTGTAAACCTTGTACTCGCCGTGGGGGACGCCCGCCGACAACAGGGTGTCGCTTTCGATGCAGTTTTTGCAGGTCTCGGGATTGACGCGGTGGAATTGAGTGCAGATCGCCTGCCAACCCACCCCGACCAGCACTCTGCCCTTGAGATCAATCAAGCCCATCGGCATGCCGGTAAGCTCGTAAAAATCATCCACCAGCGCCTGGAGCGACTGAGCATCAATGATGTCGGCAAGGTCCAGGTTCCCGATGTCTCCTTCCGGAGCAATGATACTGTCCAGTTTGTGCCGGATGCGCTGCTCGCTCTCGGCAAGCGCCTCTTGCGCGTGTTTGCGCTCCGTGATGTCGAAGGCGTAGATGCGCGCGACATCGAACAGCGGGGTAAGGAAGATGGACTCGCCAAATGTCTTGTTCCCGACGGTAATTTCGCGGTGCAGGGTCGCTTCGCTTTTCCGGTCCCACTCCCGCAATATGCGGTCCAGATCGGCGGGAAGAAAAACATTTACATCCGCGGCGTCCATTCCGAGTGAATCCAGGATCTTTCCGGTGGCCGGATTGGCAAAGATGATCCTGCCTGCGGAATCCACCTCCACGATCGGGTTCGGGTTGAGTTGCGGGAACGAGGCGAGATGGACGGTTCGCTCCTCCATCCGCTTGCGCTCCGTGATGTCGATGAAGATGACCACGACGCCGTCGATCGTTCCCCCCTGGGTCCGATAGGGGAAGATCCGCTTCAGGTAGCAGCGTTCCCTGTCCAGGCTGGTCACCTCCCGTTCGGCGAACGGCTGTCCCGCCAGCACCGTCTCCGCATCCTGGGTAAGGGTGGGCCAGTCGATCTTGCCGGCAAGGTGCCTGAAAGGGCGGCCGATGTCGGACTGGATCAGGTTGAAGATTTCGGCAACGGCCGGGGTGAAGCCCTTGATGTGCAGTTCCCGGTCCAGGAAAAGGGTGGCAACCCCGGAGCTGGAGAGGAGATTCTCCATGTCGCTGGTGGCCTGGTTCAGCTCCTCCACCTTCCCCTGCAGCTCGGCGTTGACCGTGATCAACTCCTCGTTCAGGGCCTGCAGCTCCTCTTTGGAGGTCTCCAGCTCCTCGTTGGTCGATTGCAACTCCTCGTTGGCGGACTGGAACTCCTCGTTGATCGACATCAGCTCTTCGTTGGCCGACATGAACCCCTCGTTGGAGGTCTCAAGCTGCTCCGAGGTGGCCTGCAACTGCTCGTGGGTGACGCGCAACTGCTCCTCGAGCTGGCGGATAAGCGTCTCCTTGGAGGATTTGCCGTGCGGGGTCTCTCCCTCCCCGGAAGGACCGGCCGTCTGCGCGGGCGTGGAACACGGCTCGAAGACCACCATCGCCAACTTGCTGCCCGGTGTCGGGCCGAGCGGCTCCACGATAAGATTTACCGTTGACTCATACCCTTCATCGGCGACCTTCACCCCGCGAAACTCGATCCGCTTCTGCTCCGCGAATGACTTGTAGATCGCCGCCCGCAGGGTCGGCCGCAGGTCCTCCCTGGCCATCCGCAGGATATCCCTGGTCGGCTCCCCGGTCGGCACCTCCAGAAAACGGCTCAGGCGGGTGGAGACATGCACCGTTTCGAACTTGTCGCTGACCACCACGCAGGGGGGGGAGTAGCGCTCCATGAGGAGCCGTTCCGCGGCGATGCCGGGACTCGGCTCCTCCGCCTCGGCGGGACGGGCGCGACGATGAAGCGTCGGCATCCGGACGGAGGTGGCAAGGGGAAAGACGGTCTCCATCCTGCGCTTGCTCTCCAGGCGTTCGAAGATCTTCCACTTGTTGTCGATAGTGGCGAACAGCTCCGAGTTACGTCCCACTGTTTCTGCACTGCCCAGGAAAAGAACCGCGCCGCTCTTCAGCACCTGGTGGAAGAGGGTGATCAGGCGCTTCTGCATGTCGGGGTTGAGGTAGATCAGGAAGTTGCGGCAGACCAGAAGGTCGAGCCGGGAGAAGGGGGGGTCCTTGATCAGGCTGTGATGGGCGAAGACGACCATCTCCCTGATCTGCTTCTTCACCTGCCAGCGGCCGTCGATCCTATTGAAGAACTTTTCAAGCCGCTCCCTTCCCAGGTCGTGTTCGATGTCGTCGGGATAGATTCCGGCCCGGGCCTGGGCAATGGCCGTCTCGTCGATGTCGGTGGCAAAGAGTTGTACCTTGGCGTTTAGCCCATGCTCGCTCAAATGTTCCTGGATCAGGATGGCCATGGAGTAGACCTCTTCGCCGGTAGCACAGCATGCGTGCCAGATGCGCACCGGATCCTCGGGGTCCCGCCCATCGAACAGACGGGGAATGACCTCGTGCCGCAGAATCTCGAACGCCTCCGGATCGCGGAAGAAGCTGGTCACACCGATCAGAATGTCCTGGCAGAGTGCCTGAGCCTCCTGCGGGTTCTCCTCGATCAGTGCGACATACTTTCCGATGCCGCTTACTTCGTTTATCGCCATGCGACGCTCGATGCGGCGCATGACGGTGTTCGCCTTGTAGGAGCTGAAATCATGACCGGTCTTGCTTTTGACGACACGGAAGATGGCGCCCAGTTCGTCGTCGAGGGTGGCTACCCGGCACGAGTTGTGCGGGAGGACACAATTCCCCCGGGCGATCTCGGCGATCTTGGGAGCTATTTCCTCCGCGGGAAGGATAAAGTGCGCCGCGCCGGTGGCTATCGCGCTTTTGGGCATGGCGTGGTTGACGGCCGAGGCGGGCTCCTGTACCAGAACCGCCCCACCGGCATCTTTGACCGCCTTGATTCCGGCGGAGCCGTCGATGCCGAAACCTGAGAGAACCACCGCAACGCTGCGGCCTTTGGCCTCGGCGGCAAGCGATTTGAAGAAATGGTCGATTGGATGATGCGCCCTTCGCGTCCGCTCTGCGGATTCCAGTCGAATGTGCCTTTCGGCAATGGTCAGGTTTACACCGGGGGGGATCACATGGACCGCGTCAGGCCGCAGGGTCATCCCGTCTTCCGCCGTCACCACCGGCATGGGGGTGCAGCGTCCCAGGATCTCGGGAAGATACGACGGCCCATCGGGGTGAAGGTGCATGATCACCACGAAGGCGAGGCCGCAGTTGGCGGGCATCGAGGTGAAGAGCTGCTCCAGGGCCTCCTGGCCGCCGGCGGAAGCGCCGATACCGACGACGAGGCAGGGTGACGCATCCACTGATGCGGTGTGATCGGGCGCGGCCTTCTCCGGTTCCGGCGCGGCCGCGGTTGAATTCATGCCTTGTAAGGGTTTCTTATCCCTGACCATTGACTGACTCCATTTAGTTGGATGTTTCTGTACCGAAGAGCGATCAGCTGTTAAGCAAAAATATAGTTACATGCCGTTGGCATCAGGCAAAAGAGAAGATCTGGCAGATATTCTGAAATTTCTGTTTAATAACACAATTTTATATCGGATGTATACGGCATTCTTTTGATGCGGATATGGGGTGAGAATGGTAATATCCGTGCGTATTTAAATACATATATTATTTTAATATACTGGTTTTTATTTATTACATCAGCAGCGAAACCGGTTTCTCCAGACTGGAGCGCAATTCCGCCAGGAACGAAGCGGCATAGGCGCCATCTACCGTGCGGTGATCGCTGGAGAGGGTGACCCGCATGGTCGCCGCCACCGCAAGCTGCCCGCTCCGCACTACCGGGCGCTTTACCACGGCGCCGACGGCAAGAATGCCGGTTTGTCCCGGCATGATCAGGGCGGTAAACTCATCCACACCGTACATCCCCAGATTCGACACGGAGAAGGAACCTCCCGACATCTCTTCGGAGGTAAGCCGGCCGGCCCGGCTTTTATCGGCCAGCCGGGAGGACTCGCTCTCGATCTCCGCAACGGAAAGGCTCTGGCACCGCCTGATAACCGGCATCAGCAGTCCATCCGGCTTCGACACGGCAAAATTGATATTGATATCGCTGGAGGAGCCGGGGTCGCCTGAACGGAGCAGCGGGAACTTCAGCAATGCACGGGCACAGGCTTTTATTACCAAGGCGTTGTAGCCGACCGGGTCGGGCCCTTCCTTCAGCTCGCGGACGATCTCGCTGCACGCCTCCATATCGATTTCAACGGTAACCGAGAAGTGGGGAATGGTCTGCCACGACTCGGCAACGGTTGCCGCGATGGCTCTCCGCATCGGGGTTGCCGGGGCGCCCTCTGCAGATACACCCGTCTCCGCTGCGGCGGACGGCGCGGCAGCTTCAGGTTTCCCCGGCTGTTGTCCGGCAAGAGAGACCAGATCATCCTGGGTGATCCTCCCCTCCGGCCCGCTCCCCGTGACCCGTTCCAGGTCGATCCCCTGTTCGCGCGCCAGGCGGCGCACCAGCGGAGACGCCTTCTCGTGATCCATTTCCGGGTGAATTGCCGCAGCAACCGCGGTTTCCGGTGGAGCTTCCTGCTTCGGAGCCGCCTCTGCCGCCGGTCTCACGGCTGCCGCAGCCGGTGATACGGGCTGGCCGGAGGCGGCTGAAGCGGCCATTTCACCCGCTTCACCGATCAGACCGAGTACGGTTCCCACCTGAACGTTTTCGCCGCCATGGACCATGGTCTTGATCAGAATGCCCGAGGCGAACGCTTCGAGATCCATGACCGCCTTGTCGGTTTCCACTTCGGCAATGACATCCCCCCGCTCGATACGGTCCCCCACGCTCTTTTTCCAGCCGGCAAACAGCCCTTCCGTCATGGTGTCGGACAGCTTGGGCATGATGATTTCAATGGCCATGGAGTTCTCCTTTAATCCTGAAAAGCGATTTCACGCAACGAACGCAACGACGCAACGTAAAAACAAGCGGTAGTCCAATCAAAGATATTTTATCTTCATTCTGTTAAGTTTCTGATTTTCGTTGCGACGTTGCGTCGTTGCGTGAGTAATGTCTTGTTGTTTATTGATTTAATATGCACCGGACATAACGTCTCTAACGCCCTGAACGATGGTCTCCGCCTGCGGCAGGCAGATCTTTTCGATCTTGCGCGAATACGGCATCGGTACGTCGAGACCGGACACCCTTTTTACTGGTGCCTTGAGGATATCGAAGCAGTTCTCGTAGATTCGGGAGGCGATTTCGCCACCCAGACCGCACGTGCGCCAGCACTCCTCCACCACCACGGCCCGACCGGTTTTTCGGACCGACGCCAGGATGGCATTCTCGTCCAGCGGCGCCAGGCTGCGCAGATCGACCACCTCGCAGGAGATCCCCTCCCGGGCCAGTTCCTCGGCCGCCTGCAGGGCCAGCACGGTCATGCGGGCGTAGGCCACGATGGTTACATGCTCACCGGGGCGCTTCACATCCGCAGTGCCGATCTTCACCAGATGGTCCGGATCATCCGGCACCTCTCCCTTGCTGTTGTAGAGCAGTTCGTGTTCCAGAAAGATGACCGGATTGTTGTTCCGTATGGCGCTTTTAAGCAGCCCCCTGGCGTCGGCCGGAGTGGCCGGATAAAGGACATGCATGCCGGGACAGTGCATGAAATAGGTTTCGAGACTCTGTGAGTGCTGGGCGCCGAGCTGGCTGCCGCCGCCGCCCGGCATGCGGATTGTCATGGGGAGGAAGGTCTGCCCGCCGAACATCGAGCGGATTTTGGCCATGTGGTTGACGATCTGGTCCATGGCCAGCAGGGCGAAGTTGACGGTCATCAGTTCGGCCACCGGCCGCAACCCCCCCATGGCGGCACCGACCGAGACCCCGATGATGGTGTTCTCCGAGATCGGGGTATCCCTGACCCGCTCCTCGCCGAACTCGGCCAGCAGGCCGCGGGTCACCTTGAACGATCCCTCGTACAGGGCAACGTCCTCCCCCAGCACGAACACCGACGGGTCGCGGCGCATCTCTTCCTTCAAGGCCAGATTCAGCGCATCTCTATAGGTCATCTCAGACATAGATATCCTCCCATACGGTACTGTCTTCCGGCCAGGGAGACTCCTCGGCAAACTTTACCGCTTCGTCCAAGGTTGCGCGGCAGCGGGCCTCGATAACATTCAGCGCCTCGCGGGTGGCAATCCCTTCCTCGAGCAACCGCTTGGCGTAATTGGGGAGCGGGTCGCGGGCCTTCCACATGTCGTGCTCCGCCGCCGAACGGTATTTGGCCGGGTCTGCCATCGAATGGCCTCTAAACCGGTAGGTAGTCGCTTCGATGAAGTAGGGACGACCGCTCTCGCGGACCTTTTCGGCGGCATACTTGACGGCCCGGTAGACGGCGATCACGTCCATGCCGTCCACCTTTTCGGAAGGGATATCATAGCCGCAGGTGCGTTTATGGATGGATGCCAGCGCCGAGGAACGATGGACTTCGGTACCGATGCCGTAGAAATTGTTCTCGCAGATGAACAGCACCGGCAGTTGCCAGAGCTGTGCCCAGTTGAGGGATTCATGGAAGGTGCCCTGGTTGACGGCCCCGTCGCCGAAGAAGCAGGCGGCGATACGGTCTTCGCCCCGGTACCGTGCGGCAAAGGCCAGACCGACCGAGATCGGGAACTGCCCGCCGACGATGGCATAACCGCCCATGAAGTTGAGAGAGGGGGCGAAAAGGTGCATGGACCCCCCCTTCCCCTTGCAGATTCCGGTGGCCTTGCCGAACAGCTCGGCCATGACCCGCCTTGGCTCGGCGCCCCGCACGATAGCCTGGGCATGTTCACGGTAGGCGGAAAGGATGTAGTCATCCCGGTGCAGCCCTGCAGTCGCGCCGACGGCTACCGCCTCCTGGCCGCTGTAGAGGTGCAGGAAACCGGTGATGTTCCCCTTCGTGTACTGTTCGGCGCACCGCTCCTCGAATTCCCTTGAAACAAACATCTGCTCGTAGAATCTGATCAGTTCCTGATCCGGCACTATGTTTCTCAACCTGGCTTCCATCGGTATCCTCCGCGTATCAGACTGAATCCATGCATCAAGACCTACAGCAACAGTATTTCAGATTTTTGAAACATGACAAGCAGGAATCTTTCCGCCATGACGCATTACCACGGTAACCGTCACCGGTGGCGGCGGAACCAGGCGATTACCTCTTCACTGCTCCGGGCGCCGGACAGCTGATCGACAATCCTCCCCTCCTTCAGCAGGAATAACGCAGGAATGCCGTTCACGCCGAAACGTCCCGCCAAACCCGGATTTTCCTGGGTATTGACCTGCACCACGACCGCGGTACCTGCCAGCATCTCGGCCACCTTGCGCACCGTCGGCTCGAACGCCCTGCAGTGCGGGCACCACGGCGCCCAGAACTCGGCCAGTACCGGGCCGCCGTAACTCTTGATGAACGTGTCGAAGGTACGCTCGTTTAACTGCTGCGGCCGGTAGTACATCGGCGGCAGTTCCTTGTGGCAGTTGCCGCAACGCCCGCTTTTGCCCTCTTTTTCGGCCGGAATCCTGTTGGCCGTGCCGCAGAAGTTGCAGGTGACAACATATGTCGGCATGCCGCACTCCCCCTGTCGTGACCGGAACATGATCGTGTCTCATCCGGATTTTACGGGCGGGCACTGGTTATATTCCATCTATTTTGGTACTATTGTACCATAGGATGGGTAAGAGGGATCCGGATCGGGGAGAGATAATGAGCGGACATGAGATGTGCGGACATGACCACGACAGAAGTATTGCCGGGAGGATTACCTGGGCCGTACTCCTGACCGCGGTAACTCTGGTCGCCGAAATTATCGGCGGCATCTGGACCAACTCCCTGGCCCTGCTCTCCGACGCGGCCCACGTCTTTCTGGATTTGTTCGCCCTGCTGCTCTCGCTTGGTGCGATCAAACTGTCGATGCTGGCGCCTTCGGAAACCCGCACCTTCGGATGGCATCGGAGCGAGGTCTTCGCCTCATTCATCAACGGTGTCACCATCTTCCTGATGGCCATCGGCATCTTCTACGAAGCGTGGGGGCGACTGCTGCATCCGGAACCGGTCAACAGCCTGCCGATGCTGATCATCGCCGCAATCGGCCTGGCAATGAACCTGCTGGCGGCATCGGCCCTGCACCAGCACTCCCATGACGATCTCAACGTCCATAGCGCCTTTCTGCACGTCATCGGCGATGCAGCCGCTTCTGTCGGCGTTATCGCAGGTGGTGTCGTCATGTACTTCTGGCGCTGGTTTATCGTGGATGCCGCCATCTCGATCGGCATCGGGTGCATTGTATTCTGGGGGTCCTGGCGGGTTCTGCGGGAGGCAACCCATATCCTGCTGGAGGGTGTGCCGCGTAATCTCAAGGTGACGGATGTTGCCGAAAGCATCCGTGCCGCTTCCGGGGTAAAGGACGTTCACCATCTGAATGTCTGGACCATCTGCTCCCACATTGTCGCCCTTTCCGCCCACCTGGATGTGGATGACGATCACAAACATTGCCAGGCCGATGTCATTCATGGGGTTGAGCACATGCTGATGGACAGGTTCAAAATTTCCCACACTACCCTGCAGGTCGAATGCATCGCATGTGCGGCCGGCCCGGTCATCAAGCGACTGAGCCACGCAGCGCCGCATCTTCATCACGAGCATTGATCAAAACAATTTGTGACTGTGTTATAATGAGCCAAAAGGGAGGTGTTCAACATGTTGGATACGAATTTCTCCGAAACCGCCGGTGAAAGGGACGATTTCTGTGACGTCCGGATCTGGAGCGGTGACTGCAAACACTCGACGTACCAGTACATCGGCGACAAGTATCTCTGCGATGTCTGCGAAACTATTCCCGGACTGGACCATGAAACCCGGCCGTCGATCATGCCGTATGTCAGCGGCGACTACGACAACCTGTACTGAAATGCGCTATTCGCCACTACTGACCGACCTCTACGAACTGACCATGCTGGCCGGCTACCTTGAAGAAGGAAAGACGGAGAGCAGGGCTGTGTTCGATCTCTATTTTCGCACCAATCCGTTCGAGGGAGGATATGCGGTTTTTGCCGGTCTGGAGACGGCGCTGAAATTCCTTGAGGAGCTTTGCTTTTCCGAGGAGGATCTCGAATATGTGGCGGGGTTGTGTCTGTTCAAGCCCCGCTTTATTGATTTTCTGCGTGAATTCAGGTTCCGCGGCAGGGTCACGGCGCCGGCGGAAGGGTCGGTGGTATTTGCCAACGAGCCGCTCCTTACCGTGGAAGGGACTCTCGCCGAGGCTCAGTTCGTCGAGACGGCGCTGTTGAACATCATCAATTTCCAGACCCTGACGGCTACCAAGGCGGCTCGTGTCTGCCACGCCGCTGCCGGGGCGGAGGTTGTGGAGTTCGGTCTGCGCCGGGCGCAGGGACCGGATGGCGGCCTGTCGGCAAGCCGGGCCGCGTGCGTTGGAGGGTGCAGAGGCACGAGCAACGTGATGGCCGGCAAGCTGTTCGGTCTGCCGGTACGCGGAACCCAGGCCCACAGCTGGGTACAGGCGTTCCCCGATGAACTGACCGCCTTCCGGGCCTATGCCGGTTCATTCCCGGACAGCACCATCCTCCTGGTAGATACCTATGACACCTTGAAACGGGGCGTCCCGAACGCGATCACCGTTGCGCGGGAGTTGCGCGAACACGGGCATGAATTAGGCGGTATTCGCATCGATTCGGGCGATCTGGCCTACCTCTCACGGGAAGCACGGAGAATGCTGGATGAGGCCGGCTTCAGCGGTGTCAGAATCGTGGTATCAAATGATCTGGATGAATACGTGATCGAGTCGGTACGAAGCGAGGGGGGGATGGCTGATGTCTACGGTGTCGGCACCAGGCTGGCTACCTGCGCAGGTTTTGGGGGCGGCGCTCTGGGCGGGGTTTACAAGCTTGTGGAAATCGACGGCGAGCCCAAACTGAAGGTGACAGGCGATATTTCCAAGACGACCCTGCCGGGGAGAAAGAAACTCATCAGGATTGTGGAACCGGGTGGCGGCTTCATCCAGGATGTGGTCTGCCTGGATAACGAAGTGATCGGAGGTGGGGACACCGTGTATGATCCGGTAAATCCGCTGCGTCACACGACACTCCCTGCCGATATCCTGCTGGTGGAATTTCGAGACGTGGTGATGGAGAACGGACGAAGCACGTTCAACGGAGAATCGTTGGAAATCATGGCCGAACGCTGCCAAAGAGAGTTGAAGAACCTGCCGAGCGGATGCTTGAGATTGATCAACCCCCACCGCTACAAGGTGTCCATTTCACATTCCTTGAACAGCCTGCGGGGGGAGTTGATCGAACGGATTGAAAAGGGAGTGTCATGAGATGCTGCCTGGTTGCGGTCAACGGCCGTCGCCAGCCACATTGATGTAGCTGTCAAGTACCCCGAACAATTTCTGACAATCCACAGGTTTGCAGATTACATGGCAGGAACCGCTCTTCTCGAATTCGACAAGTCTTTCGACATCGGCGCTGCCGGAAATAAATACGATGACGGTATCCGGAGCAATGGACCTGATCGAACGTGCCATGCTGACCCCGTCGGAATCCAGGAGGTTGATGTCAGTCAGCACGATGGCTTGTCGATGCACATTAAATAGATCGAATCCCTCCCTGGCGGTTCCTGCGGAATAAACCGGCAGGGAGGAATAACGCGCATTGATGAATGTGCAGAGGATGTCGCGAACGACAGCATCATCTTCGACGTACAGCAATGAAATACCTGTCATGCTCAATCCAGACTCACATCCATATTCATTATTTCTGCTGATTTCTGCCCGGTCATCAATGGTCCGGGCGTTTGAGCCAGCTCAGTCGATCTGTTCGACCAGATAGTTTTGGACGCCCATCTGGGAAATCTGGTCGATCTGGGACTCGATCAGGTCGATATGCTTCTCTTCATCTTTCAGAATCGACTCAAGCAACTCACGACTGCCGTTGTCGCCGACTTCCACGGCCACACGGATGCTCTCGTTGTATCCGCGAATCGCAGCGACTTCGGCGGCATGATCGTTTGTGTGCATTTTCGGGACTTCGGTGCCGATATGAATCTTGTTTAAATCACTGACGATCGGAATTCCCTCCAGGAACAGGATACGAGCAATCAACTTCTCGGCATGTTTCATCTCCTCGATGGATCGCTTGAAAATCATTTCGTGAAGGCGTTTGTAGCTCCAGTTTTCGCACATTTCGGCATGGACGAAGTACTGGTTGATTGCCGTAAGCTCCTCTGCCAGCCGCATATTCAACTGCTTGATAATCTGCTCGTTCCCTTTCATGTTTCCCCCTTGTAAGTGTGTTTCTCGAATTGATCAAGCTATTTCCAGTGGATGCAGGTTACCGGACATACATCAATGGCCTGAAGCTGAATCTCCATTTCTGTTGCTCCGTTCGGATCAAAGCATTCCGCCTTGCCATTAGAGCTCATGTGGAATACGTCGGGAAGATTGTCGACGCAAAGTTCGCAACCGATGCACATATCCTGGTCAACAAATACCTCTTTTGCCATACTCTGTCCTCCTTTTTATCCGCAGTTCCGCACAGTCCCCGGTGATCGGACGAATGATGCCGTTTTTCAGACCTAAAAAGCAGCAGATGTGCCAAAAACGGAAAAAATAAAAATGTCAACAGAACAGCTGGTTAATAGTTTGTGCCTGCCAATCACCGCCTTCACTACCTGCAACAATTATTGCAGCTGCTTCATAAATAATGGTTACAGCCCTCCTTGATCCGGCACCGCAATAAATATTGCATCTGCAATCATTATTGCGCAGTCATCCGACGACAGGTAGATCCGAATGTATCCCGCTGGTGAACTCAAGTATCTGCTCGACTTTGACGGTAAATCTGGTCAGCACCTGGGGTGTCTCCGGCAATTTGACGACTGGATCATAACCATTGAGAAATGCCATGTCAGCACTCCTTATAACCGTTCCGAGCATCTGATACCCGTTACCGGTGCCCGGCAATACCGCCACAACCGATACATGGGTGTTACTGGCGATGTTCCGCAGAGTGGAAGGGCAAAACCAGTTTTCAAAGACCAGCAGGGAATCTCCGAAAATAGCGACCTGCTCCCCGATTGCCATGTGCGGCTGTCCGGCTGAATCTGTCGTAGCGACAAATATATAAGTAAGTTTTTGAATCAAGCTCCTTACCGGTTCAGTTATCATGAGACACCCTTCTTCAGTTTTTATTAGTCTCGATCAGGATTTCGCGGCTATGCCACTGCATGTTCATCGCAGAAATCGGGCCAATTTTAAAAAAATAAATACCAATAAAAGTCAACATGTTATAGCTAATAAGGCTGACAGACGTCCAGCGTTGTCTGAAACAAATATTGCAGTTGTTATGGTGGAGCAGAAGAAATTCACGCGCAAAGATATCCCTTTTGAACTGGCAGGTCACTTGAAGTATTCAGAGTGTATTGAACCGCTCATCGTAGCCATTCCAAACAACGACACCAGAGAGATAGTGAAACAGGCGATAAAAAACCATGCTGCAGAGGTTCCTTTTAACTGAAAAAAACGTCGCAGGTGAAGATAGACGCCGAACATCAGGCAGGTGATCAATGACCAGGTTTCCGTTGGATCCCACCCCCAGAAACGCCCCCAGGATTGGTGTGCCCAGATGGAGCCGGCCAGCATACCTATGGTCCAGAAAATAAAACCGAAACCGGCAAAGCGGTAACTGTAGACATCCAGCGTCTCAAGCGCCGGAAGTTGTTGCAGCCAACCGCTCTCCTTGCGTTTTTTCAGCAGGTAGAAAATTGCCAGCGCACATGCGATAATCAGCGTGGCGAGCGCTATCTTGTAGAGTCCGATATGGATAATGAGCCAGACACTGCGGAATGTGGCAGGCATGGTTCGAATTCCCGGGTTGTAAAACATGGAGAGTGCCAGCATCAGGAACGTGGCGGGAAAGGTCAGTACGCTGGCCGGCTTGATGCGCGGATAGACGTTGAGAAAAATAAAAAAACAGGCCATGATCGCCCAGGCATCGGAGGAGAGCACCTCGTTCGGGGCCATGTAGGGGCCATGACCCACTTCGGCCCACCATACGCCGATCACGCCGGTGTGCAGGGCCAGCCCGAATCCGGCTACCCGGTAACTGATCCGTTCGAAACGATCATTCCTGAAAATTACCCCGGCAACATTGGCGACCGTTGCCAGTACATAGACAATGACAACCGCCCAATTAGCCGCTATGAACAGCTCCAACGACAGTTTCATGGTGCGGTCTCCTTTTGCAGCGCTGTTGCCACTCCGTCCCGCTCATCTACAAAGAAATCTCTGAACGCGGCTGCCTTCCAGTACACCATATAGCAATCATCCAGCTGTCTGACCGCGATCAGTTCACGGGGTGGTGTGAGGTAGTGGATCAGTCCACCAAGCATGATAATGGCAAATCCGGCGAAGATCACCGGCATTCCTCTGATATCGACAATTATCAGCTTTGCCCACTTCTCAACACCAATCAGGCGTAGCCGGTATTCCCCCAGCATCCCTGAACTTCCAGAAGTAAAAGAAGTCCGTGCAATCTCCTTTTTCCCGTCTAGAAGGCGGATGGTGAGCTGCGGGTTGCTGCTGAACATCGACTTCTGGTCCGCATCTGCATAGTACTTTGCCGAAAACAGGTACGGCGACCATGACACCACAAAATCATCACTATAACCGGCTATTCTCAGGTTCACCGGTTGCTGAACCAATATTTTTTCAGTATGTGTGATCCCGGTCTTATCAGTAAACGTAACAGTGAATGCATCGCCATATTGTGACGCATGGTAGATTCGCAAACCACGATACCTGGATATCCTGTTTATTGATGCAGTAAGTGTATCGTTTCGTCCGGATTCATCCGTAAATGAAATATCCGAGGAGACCTCTGCCGGCTGATTTTTACTGCCAAAGCGCACACTGACTCTGTCGAGCCGGATAGTGCCCGGCAGCTTCAGCGGAGAAGACAACAGTCCATGCTCGGAAGCATACCACGGCTGCCGTTGATTGAGCTGCTCGCCTTCGACCATGACAAGTGCACCCTGCCGACCGGTCAATGACACATACAATGATGCCGTGATCACCAGTGTCATGCCGATATGCAGTAGCAGACTGCCGAAATAGCCCCAGGGATTTCTGACAAATTTAAACTTTCCATCAGTACCGGTCTGAATAACGCGATAGCGATGGGAGCGGGCAACGGAACGAAGATGCTGTTCGGTTATCCCCGCAGCCACCTCGTCCGCGGAAGCCATGCCGGTCGAAGAGAGTTTTTTCCGGGCAATAGTCAGTTG
>Ga0134124_10001632_pt1 | contig 18042 bp, 12 predicted proteins | sample KB304_FD_96880 | JGI IMG/M metagenome (GOLD analysis project Ga0134124, IMG submission 96880) | Terrestrial soil microbial communities without Nitrogen fertilizer from Kellogg Biological Station, Michigan, USA - KB3-0-4 | ecosystem: Environmental > Terrestrial > Soil > Unclassified ...
ACATCCATTAACCAATCCAGCAGTTCATGTTTAGTCGTTGGCATTAGTTGCCTCTCTTTCTTTTCGGGCAGAAGTTGACTCGAGTGAGTCTTGACACCGCGGGCTAACTCGCTTTGAGCCATCACCTGAATAGGTAGCTTTTAGCTGCAAGTTGGCCCGCGATTGTTTTCCAGAAATCTATTTAGCTTTGGCCTTTTCGATTAACGCGATCTCTTTACTGAGCGCGTCACGAAAGCGCGTGAGAATTGCAATAAGTAAATTGATTTTAGCGAGGGATCGGCGGCGCTCTCGCTTAGTGCCCAAAAAGAATTCAATCTGGACTCGGCGGCGACAATCTGCGATCGTGAGCATGTTGTGACCCCATCTGTATTCGCCCTCATTGGAGGATTCAACTTCAGCGAAGATATGCGACGTATAGCCGGTTGAGACAGGTGAGAGGAATGAGCGCTTGCGAAGAGAGAAAACGTTTTTCATGTTAGCAACCTCGGAGGACGTGATTACGTGAAACCTCCGTGTTTCCGGGCAAAAAACGATTAGTGGTGTCGCGACTAATTGAGAGACAGGGAGGCTGGATACGCCAAGAACGCAGCGTGTGGCTTTATTGGTCGAATGCAGCAGCTTTGCGTTTATGGACCAGGGCCAGCGAAATCCTTTTTGCTGATGGTAACCCCAACAAAATAACCGCAAGCAACTTCCTCCCCAGGTGCGGGAGTTTGGTCGATAATGAATCCGGGTTGAACGGCAGGATCGTAACGTGTCGCCAACAGACGAATGTTCAAGTTAGCGGCATGAAGCTTCCTCTCGGCGTCTTCATAGGTCAGTCCTTTGAGCGTTGGCACCTTGGTTTGAGCTGGTCTAGAGCGGCGCTCACGTTGGACGTCAAAACGCAGCGCCAGAAGCGCAATTGCTGGCAAAACGACAGCCGACAAAACGACATACACAACCAGCAGCGTCACGAGAACTGTGATAAGCAGTTTTTGTTTTCCTCGTACTATGTAACCGACGAGGACGCCAAGTAAAAATCTCATTACGACGGTTTCCTTTTGGAGATTCTTAGTGAATCACTTATTCGTTAACCGCCTCTCTTTTCTTATTGGTTGTGTTGAGGAATGTCGCTTAAAAGAAAGTGTGAGGTAGAAGTGTCAACTCGTGGTAATGGAATCAAATCACCGCCACTCTAGTGAGATCTTTGAGCCGTACGCGCAGGTTTTATCTGCGTCACAACGCCGCCCGGCGCGATTTCTTAATGGAAAGCTTCGATCCATTCCAGCTAGCCAATAGAATTGTTAAAATGGACCTGCAATCAATGCGACTACACGATGGTGTTCGATCTCGATGTTCCACGTAACAGGCATTGTGAACGCCGAGTCGAAGTCCTCTGATTGGCTAACTCAGGGCTCAGGCCTGTAATTTAGAGATTGTCACTCGCCGACAATTTACTTCTGAGAGTTACCGAAGAATTGCAATCGCAGGCTGACACCGATCCCAATAATAATTTCGTAGGCAGACGATGATTTCATTCGAAAACAATCCGAAACTAATTGAACCTTTGGTTTCATGCTTGCGCGACTGGGGAATTGAGTCACTAACGGATGTCCAGGCCCACGCTATCGATGCCGATGTTGTCCTCGGTGCAAGTGCAATCGTATGTGCGCCCACTTCTTCGGGTAAGACACTCATCGGCGAACTAGCATTAGCAAGCGCGCTGGCGAGTGGCTTGGACGCGCTCTACCTTGTTTCGCATAAGGCTCTAGCCGATCAGAAATTTGCCGATTTCATAAAGAAATTCTCGGGCGGTCAATGGACGAATGTCACGATCGGGATCAGCACCGGGGACCGTGAAGAGGGTGATGTGAATGCGCGACTCCTCATTTCAACGTACGAAAAGGCTTTAGGCTTGCTCCTAGCAGGCAGACTTAGGATCTCGAAGACCGTTGTCATCGCTGACGAGTTACAGATCCTCGGCGAAGAGACGCGTGGTCCCTCAGTGGAGGTGCTGTGTGCGCTGCTGCGCCAACGGCAACCCCACCAGTTCGTGGGCTTGACTGCCACTCTTGAAAATCCTGAAGCTCTCGCAGCGTGGATGGATTGCCAAGTAGTCCGCAGCGCTAAGCGCGATATCGATCTGATTCAGATGGTGCGCTACGGTGGCAAACTGTACAAAGTCAAGTTGGGATACGAGGATGTGGACGCTGCCGACGATCCGTTTGGCGAACGTGATCTCCATGATCTAATCCGCAAAACTTTGAATGACGGACTCGGTCCCGTCCTGGTTTTTACTGAAACCCGACGTGAGGCGCTTGAGCTTGCGGCTGAGTACTCTGAGAAGGCTCAACGGTCAGCTGAGGGACTGTTAATCTCGCAGCAGCTTGAACTATTCAGCGAGCCGACCGAATCCTCGCAACACCTAAGATCACAGGCAGAGCGTCGCGTGACTTTCCATACAGCGGATCTGACGCCTGACGAAAGAACAGTAATCGAAGAAGGGTTCGTTAATTCGAGTTTTGACGTTTGCTTTGCGACCTCCACGTTGGCGGCAGGTGTCAATTTCCCGTTTCGGACAGTCATAATTCCAAAATTGACGTACCAGTACGGCGGTCGCGAAGGCAGACGTTTTTCGCGTTCTCATTTCCGAAACATGTCCGGTCGTGCTGGACGGCTTGGCTACCATGACGATGGTTACGTAATTCTGATGCCATCAGACAAAGGGGAATTCGAACATGCGAAGCGGCTCGTCATGCCAACGAACGATCGTGTGGAATCACAACTCATGACCGTGAGTATGCGGCGTACTGTGCTTTCGCTGGTTGCCTCGCACGCCGTTTCTTCTAAAGCCGATCTCAATGCCTTTTTTCAGAACACCTTTTACTGGCATGAAATACTCGAAAGTAATCCCAAACTTCTCGAGACTGTTGTAGCGAAGGCAGAAACTGCTATCGAGTGGCTGCTTGCAAACGGATTTGTCGAGGAAAGCCACTCAACGATTAACCCTACGCCTTTAGGCAAGTTAACATCGCTTTCAGGCCTGTTGCCTCAAACGGCGAAGCAATTCGTCGACTTACTTGCGGAAATGTCGGCGAAAATGGAAGCCAACTTTGCCGAATACGAAATCGGACTGATTCACTGGGTACTAACCTGCCCAGAGTTCATGTCGACGACGCCGACTCGGTTATTGGCTTGGCCCTCCGGACACATGAAGCCTGAGTCTTCGGCGTTTGTGGGAGCAGCGACGCACTTAACTGCTTGGGACAGGACGAACGATCGAGTTACCCGCTGCGTTCACGCCCTCGCCCTGTTTATTGATGGTCTAGCTGAACGCAAGATCGCTTTTGCTACAGGACTCTCCGCAGGGTATCTACATCGTCTATCAATCGACGTGAGTTGGATCCTCGATGGCCTTAGGACTGTGTCAAGCGCGTCAGACCTCGCCTGTCCCCAGACCCTGACGAATGAGATCAGCATGCTGGGGCGTCGAGTTCGCTGGGGCACTCCGGCTGAAGCGCTTGATGTACTTCGGATCGCAAGGCGCAAGAGTGTTCCGGGTTTTGGTCGTCAACGCGTGATGGCATTGCTTGCAAACGGATTCACGACAGTAATGGATGTGTTGACGGCAGCGAAAGACCAACTAATCAAGTTACTGGACTCCGAAAAACGCGCTGATGCTCTGGTGGCTGCGTTATCAGACACGCTCGACGTAGGATCGGCAAAGTTCGAACGCATGCACCTGGAGTTGGGTGCCGAGCTGGGCATCCGTGAAAAAGTGTTGAATTGCAATGAGGCATTGGGAACGGATTATGAAGACGCAATCTGCGCGTTATTGAAAGAAGAAATCAATTGGGCCGTTGACAAGCTGGATGACGGCAAACGGCAGAACGTTCCAGACATTCAATTGAGATTGGGGGAAACAGCACTACTCATCGAGTGCAAAACTGTGACTAGGAAACCGCCGTTGGTAGCGAAAGAGGAGGCATTTGCTATTTTGCAAAAGGCAGCCGATTACGCGCCTGAAATGAAGCGCGTGACATTGGGGAAGCCAGACTTCGACGAGACCTGTAAGAAGAAAGCTGCCGCATCTTCGTCAATCACGCTCGTCCAGCACGCTGTCTTTATGGAAGGATTGATGCGAGTGCTGACCGGACGACTTACGGCTGACGAATTCGTAGCGTGGCTTGCAAAGCCCGGTGTCTCAGATCTCGCGAGGCTGCCCGGTATGCCGACCTATATGCAGCCAACGGACTAGCGCGCACAGCACCATAGCAAAGATTCGATTAACTCCGGGCGGTTTCCTATTCCCAGGGAGTATCATGCCTGCAACGGCTTAACTCTCATGTCGGCCTGCGACTGTGATAGAAGCTACAGTATTCAATAGGCACCGCTACTAATTCATCTAGGCAATCGTGCAAATTTCAGGCAGAATATCCTAGCGATTTGGACCTGTCCGCCCGTTCTTCCTCAATCCCAGAGAAGCCATTGAAACCCGTAATTGCGTAGCATGCCCTCCAGTATCCAAGAACTACTTGATCGAAGCCGTAAGGAACTTCTAGATCTATCGACTCGGAATCGCCTTCTGTCAATTCCAGTTAACTCCAAGTCTGCTCGAATTATTCAGGTTTATGACGAGCTTAGCGCCGAAGTCTTTCGGCTCATGGTGATCGAGAAGAAGAACTTGAGCTTTGTTCCAGGCAAAGCGAGTAAGCCAACGGTTGCTGCCTCGAATTCCGTGCTTTTCGACGATGAGGAAATTGGACTGCCGCAGCCGGAAGGAGACGAAGTCACTGTTAATGGCGTTGCAAAGCGCCATGGCGATGCACGTCTGCAAACGTCACTAACACCTGAGGGTCTTCAACGTCGGCTTCTCGATTTCTACTTAAATGCTCGAACAATGATTGAGGAGCAAGGTGTCAACGTCCTTTATCTTGCACTCGGTCACCTGAAGTGGTTTGAAGCCGCTAATTCCGATACGGCAAGATATGCCCCACTCATTTTAATTCCGGTCGAACTCGAACGAAAGACTGCCTCTGAGTGGTTCCGGCTTCGCTGGCGTGAGGAAGATATTGAATCCAACCTATCGCTCGAAACCAGGTTGAAGACCGATTTCGGAATTACGCTTCCCTCGTTTCCCGAACAGGAAGATTTCGATCCCGAAGACTACTTTGATGGAGTCGCAACGGCAATCGACGGAGCAAAGAATTGGGAAGTGCTGCCCAATGCAATTACGTTAGGCTTCTTCTCGTTTGCCAAACTTTTAATGTACCGAGATCTGGACTCAAAGAATTGGCCCGATGCGCAAAAGCTTTTGAGTCACGCGACGATTTCGAGTTTACTCGCGGACGGTTTCCCACGAGTCGATCCACTCATTAGTGAAGATGCTCACTTGGATGAGTTGATACCAGCCTCTAAATTGGACCACGTTGTCAACGCAGATAGCTCGCAGACAGTCGCAATTGAACGAGTGCGTGGCGGCGAGAGCCTCGTGATTCAAGGCCCTCCTGGCACTGGCAAGAGTCAATCCATCTCAAACATCATTGCGAGCGCCGTACTCGACGGCAAGAAAGTGCTGTTCGTTGCTGAGAAACTTGCAGCACTAGAGGTTGTCAAACATCGACTAGAAAAGGAAGGACTAGGTGCGCTGTGCTTGGAGCTTCACAGCAACAAGGCAAACAAGCGCGCAGTGCTGGAAGAAATTGGCAAGACATGGTTTCTAGGTCGGCCCAAGTCTTTGGATCTCGAAGCGCTTGTTACAACGCTTGATTCAAAGCGCGCAATCCTGAATGAACACGCGTCTTCGCTTCACGAACCACATCAGCCAGGTATGCTGAGCTACTTTGCACTTATGGGACGACTCATCTCGCTTGGTGATCGCGGACGAGACGCCATCGACATTACGTTTCCAGGAGCTGAGACTTGGAAGCCTGATGAATTAAAGATGCGTCGTAGTCTTGTTGGAGAATTGGCAAAGCGCGTAGAGGAGATCGGCGTACCGTGTCGCAATAACTGGCGTGGTGTTTGTCGTGAGGTAGTTCTAAAGATTGACTTGGAGCCGCTGGAAAGACGAATTCGTGGTTTGCTCGAAACACTTGAAACACTAAACAAGATTTCCAGCACTCTATCCTCGCTCTTGAGTCAAAAAGTTCCTGATACTCTGAGCGATTTGGACCAACAGCTTCTCGTTGCTGAGTACGTGTCGGTGGCACCCGCAGTCGATAAACAAGCTCTTTGTGATGGCGTTTGGAATGCAGGGTTGGACAGCTTGAGTTCACTACTAGCTTCGGGCCACAAGTTTTCGGAAGCGTTCAAAAGTGCCGGGTCACAAGTCCTTGAGTCCACGTGGGAGCGCGATTGTTCGCACATTCGTGGCCAGATTCTCGCGCATGGCCGGTCCTTATTCCGTTTCCTTTATTCAGACTATCGACGTGCAATTAGAGAGTTCCGAAGTGGTCTAACGGTCGAGTTGCCGAAGGGTTTTCAGGATCGCTTGTCACTGTGCGAAACAATCATTTCCGGGCAAACCGGTTTACGCGAGATTCGCATTAGGGAATCGCTTGGACGGGCTGCTTTTGGGACCTTATGGCAAAGTGAGAAATCAGTTTGGAATCAGCTTCAAGCAGTTCTGAACTGGGTTTGTAAGCAGCAAGCCGAAGGTCTGGATGAGAGTTTTCGAAGATTGTTCTCGACTGTCCACGATCAAAAACAAGTGGGAGAAATGTTGCCAGAGATCGCGGCTGTTGAGAGCAGGGCCCGGAAGGAATTGCAAGAAATCAGCGCCGAACTGCGTTTAGACTTAGAGTTTGCCTTCAATGCTCCAAATCTCAATCAAGTCCCAGTGCGCGTGGTAAGCGAGCGTTGTTCCGTGTGGTTGTCCGATATGGAAGGACTATCACGCTGGAACAACTATTTCGTGAGGTCTCAACAAGCCAAACAGCTCAAACTGGACCAGCTAATAAACAGGTTGGAGGGTGGAACTATCGAACCACAATCGGTATCCGATTGCTTTGATCGAGTTTACTACACCCAGTTATTTCGTGAGATTGCTCGTCGCAAACCAGCATTGGCCCAGTTCGATGGAATGCTTCACGATAGTCACGTTTCAGAGTTTCGTGCACTCGATGAGGAACGTTTAGCACTTGCGAAGTATCGCACGCTCGTGGCTCATTACGACCGCTTTCCACCGAGAGACTCCGGGGTTGGTGCCGCAGGAATTGTCAGGGCTGAGATGGAGCGAAAGCGCGGGCACCGACCAGTCCGCCTTCTGTTGAAGGACGCCGGTTCGGTAGTTCAGGCGATTAAGCCGGTGTTTATGATGAGTCCTTTATCCGTGGCGCAGTTTCTGGCGCCAGGAGCTGTCGAATTTGATTTATTGGTGATTGACGAAGCAAGTCAGGTATTGCCAGTCGATGCGTTAGGTGCAATTGCTCGGTGTAAGCAGATTGTAGTTGTAGGCGACGATAAGCAATTACCGCCAACACGATTCTTTGATCGCCTTACTTCAAACGTCGACGAATCAGAAGAGGATGAAGAGGGTGATCAGCCTCAAGCGGCGCAAGCGCAAGACATCGAAAGCATTTTGGGCCTGTGTTCCGCTCGAGGATTATCAGCTTCTATGCTTCGATGGCATTATCGGAGCCGGCATCAATCACTGATTGCAGTTTCTAATAATCAGTTTTATCGCGACCAGCTTTATATCGTTCCCAGCCCTTTCTCAGCGTCGAGCAGTCTTGGCGTCAAGTTTAATCACATTGCTGATGGTGTATACGATCGCGGTGCTTCGCGCACAAATAAGATTGAAGCAAAAGCTGTTTGCCACGCAATCCTGAAGCATGCGCGAGAGGACAGTCAGAAGAGTTTGGGTGTAGCAACCTTTTCAGTACAGCAGCGGCAGATGATTCAGGACGAGTTGGAGCAACTGCGGCGAGAGAATCCCGACGTCGAATCATTCCTTTCAGCACATCCTCGCGAGCCCTTCTTCATCAAGAACCTGGAGAACGTTCAAGGCGATGAGCGTGATGTAATTTTTATTTCGGTTGGATATGGCAAGGACGCGAATGGCTACATGGCGATGGGATTTGGACCACTGAGTCGTGAAGGTGGAGAACGTCGGCTCAACGTTCTCATTAGCAGAGCCAAGCATCGTTGTGAGATCTTTTCGTCGATCACGGCTGAGGACATTGACCCTGAGCGCGCGCGCAAGCGGGGAGCAAGAGCTTTCAAGGCCTATCTCTCGTATGCCCAAACTGGTCGACTTGCTATCTCGCAACCAACGGGTGAAGAGGAACAAACTTTATTTGAGGAGGCTGTAGCTGATGCCGTTGAGTCGTTGGGATATCAGGTGCATCGACAAGTTGGGATTGCAGGATTCTTTATCGACCTCGCAGTAGTCGATCCTAATCAATCAGGGCGATACATCTTGGGAATCGAATGTGACGGAGCCGCTTATCATAGCTCGCGCTCTGCTCGAGATCGCGATCGTTTACGGCAAGCCGTTCTTGAGGACCACGGCTGGATCATCCATCGGATTTGGAGTACGGAATGGTTTCAGCAACCCAACGACCAATTGAGGAAAGTGGCTGAGGCGATCGAGAAAGCCAGTACTAAAATCATCGAAATGAACATCGATTTGCGGGCGGCGCCTTTTGAGGCTGTTAGCACATCTGAGAATGGCCTTGAGCGAGAGACGATTCTGGAACTGGAGAATCGCGGATTAAGCCAACTCTCAGAGCCATACAGTGAGGCGTTCTTCATCGTGCCAAGCAACGCTGACCCGCACGAATTGTACACGCGAGACATGGCCACGATCGTGCTGCGCATAATCGAACACGAAGGTCCTATTCACGAAGAAGAAATCGTTACCCGTGTCCGAACGCTTTGGGCAAAAGGTCGCGCCGGCTCGCGAATTCATGATGCAGTTGCTCGCGCTATTCGGGCGCTTGAAACAAGCAAGTCATGCGTGAGGATAGATAGGTGTCTGATGTTACCTGGCTGTAATGTACGGGTCAGAAACCGAGCAAACGCTACTTCTCCAACGTTAAGGAAACCGGAGCATTTACCAACTGTTGAGATTCATGCTGCAGTATTGTCGCTACTGGAGGCCAACCATGGAGCTGCGAGAAATGAGATACCCACTGCCGTCGCGCGACTATTTGGTTTTCAAGCAACAAGCCCTCAACTGAAGGCGCTCATTGATTCTCAGGTTCAGAGATTGGTTCTGAGCGGAAGGATCCAGGAAATGAACGGTACGTTAAAGCCATCTGATTCCACAAGCAAAGCATGATGATCGCAAGATTTAGCCTTAACCACTATCGCCACTGATAGGAGCAAATGTAATGTTCCGCCATACGCCACCATAATAGTTGCAGGCCCAGTAACTTACCTGGATAACTGCGTTCGCGACACTCTTAGGCGCAGGTCTTAAGACTAAAAAAATGTTCTCCCCAACTTCCCTCGCAAATTTCCTTGCGTGTCAGCATTTAACTGCACTAGATCGAGCGGAATCTGCTGGCCAAATCAAAAAACCCTTCTTCGCTGATCCCGGCCTCGATTTGCTTGTCAAACTTGGGCTGGCCCATGAGCAAAAGTATCTGCGCTATTTGACTGAAGAACTGAATCTTCAGGTCACGGTAATAGCGCAAGGACCTTCATGGGAGGATGCGGCAGCGGAAACAGTCGCCGCGATCCGCAATGGTGCACAGGCCATTTATCAAGCGGCGTTTAGCTTGCATCAATGGCAAGGTCGGGCAGACTTTCTGATCAGAGTTGAAAAGCCAGGTGAACATAACGGTTGGTCGTACGAGGTCATCGAGACCAAGCTGGCGCGCTCAACCAAAGCCCGGGCCATTATCCAGCTTAGCTTTTACTCGGATCTCCTATCAGAAATTCAAGGCGTCATACCGGACTACATGCATGTGGTTCTTGGAGGCGAAGCACACCCTGAGAGATTTTCCGTTCATCGTTATCTCTCATACTTTCGAAAGGTCCGACGCGAATTTGAGAACGCCAGTCAGGCAAGAGCGGAGACCTATCCTGAACCTATAGACCATTGTGGAATCTGTAGCTGGTTCAGCATCTGCGACGATCGCTGGCGCGCGGACGATCACTTGTCGTTGGTGTCAGGAATATCAAAGAACCAGCGAAAAAGATTGGTTGCGTGTGACATCAAGACGGTCCACGCTCTCGCGAGCCTCGAACCCGGACCTATCGAAGGCATCGGAACTCAGGCTTTGACAAATATTCGCGAGCAGGCACGTTTGCAGGTTCAGGGCGAGGATGAGGGGCGCCACATCTACGAAGTGTTTGTTCCGCCAGAACTCAACAGAGGTCTTTGCTCACTACCGTTACCGTCACCAGGAGACGTTTTTCTCGACTTCGAAGGCGATGCGTTCGCATTCGATCAGGGGCTTGAATATCTCTTCGGCGTATTAACTCTCTCCGCCGATAACGGCGGAACGCCTAATTATGCGTCTACATGGGCGCTGAAACGGGCCGACGAAAAGACAGCTTTCGAGAGTTTCATCGCAATCGTGTGCCAACGACGTCGAGAGTATCCTGATATGCATATTTATCATTATGGTGCGTATGAGGAAACCGCGATCAAGCGTATGACCGGCAGGCATGCGACGTGTGCAGATGAAGTAGACGAAATGTTAAGAGCAGAGGTCTTCGTTGACCTCTATCAGGTCGTCAAACAGGCGCTTCGCGCATCCGTTGAGAGCTACTCACTAAAGAAAATTGAACCTCTCTATGGATTCAACCGCGACGTTCCATTAGTTGATGCAAACTTAGCCAGGAACACTCTTCAAGCTGTGCTCGCATTTGGTCCTATCGAGGAAGATTTCGATGAGATTCAGAAACAGATTGAAGGCTACAACCGCGATGACTGCATTTCGGCGTTGCGATTACGGGATTGGTTAGAAGAACGACGACTGGAGTTGGAGGTAAAAACTCAAGGACCCTTACCACGACCAGAATTGAAAACAGGTGAAGCTAAAGAAGATCTATCTGCTTACCTCGAACGAGTTCGCGAGGTTGAGGCTCGTCTGATCGCGGATATACCGGTTGAAGAGGATAAACGGACCGAAGAGCAAAAAGCACGATGGCTACTGGCCCAATTGCTTGAGTGGCACCGCCGCGAAGATAAGTCGGCATGGTGGGAATACTTTCGGCTATGCGCTCTAACAGACCAGGAACTACAGGAAGATAAGAGTGCACTCGGTGGTCTTGTTTACGAGGGGGTTGTAGATCAGGTGAAGCGCTCACTCATTCATCGCTATCGATTTCCGTTGCAAGATCATGCGATTGACAGGGCACCTTCTGTTCACGATCCCAAAACGCAGAGTGGCGTTGGAGATATCATTGAAATCGACGAGCGGGCATTAACCATCGACATTAAACGAGGCGCTTCGTCCATTACTCCTCATCCTACTGCGTTGATTCCACACGATATTATCAATGCCACAGTACTGCGCGAAAGTCTTCTGCAATTAGGAGCGTGGGTGGCAGACAACGGAATTGATGTTCCCGGTCCTTGCAAAGCCGCTCGAGAGCTGTTGCTTCGGAAGTCACCTCGCGTACGAGAAAGCACGCTTCGCGAAATTGCGGTGGCGAATCAGGACACAGTTGACCTCGCGAAGAAAGTTGTAGTGGCTCTTGATGAAACAGTGCTACCGATACAAGGTCCGCCTGGTGCCGGGAAGACTTACACCGGCGCTCGCATGATTGTTGAACTGGTGAGAAGAGGATTAAGAGTCGGAATCACAGGTGTTAGTCACAAGGTCATAAGCAAACTCCTTAAAGATACATGTGCGGCTGCCAGAGAAGCAGGGGCGGACTTTAACGCTATTCAGAAAGTCGATACAGACGACGGCTGTGAAGACGACCGGGTGACGCACGCAAAGAACAATGATGCAGTAGTCAAGGCTTTAAATGAGGGCAAGGCGCAAGTGATTGCTGGAACTGTCTGGCTCTGGGCGCGACCGGAATTGAACGCTACGGTCGACGTGTTGTTTGTGGATGAGGCGGGCCAAATGTCATTGGCCAATGTGCTGGCGGCTTCGCCGGCAGCTAAGAGTATTGTCTTGTTGGGTGATCCCCAGCAGCTTGATCAACCGCAACGGGGAGTACACCCGCCTGGTGCTGACGCGTCGGCGCTTTCTCACTTACTGAACGGCCGGTCAACAATCGGCGAAGATCAAGGTTTGTTTTTGTCGGAAAGCTGGCGTCTTCATCCAGATGTTTGTGCGTTCACTTCAGAACTGTTCTACGACAACCGACTGACGCCCCGGCCGGAGAATGCAACACAGCGCATAAACACTGAAGGACCGTTTAACGGAACCGGGTTGCGCTTTATTCCCGTTGCTCATAACGGTAATCAGAGCGAGTCATCTGAAGAGGCGGACACAGTTGGGAATATAGTGGAAGGACTTCTGCGAAACGGTACAACCTGGACCAATAAGAAGGGTGAAACTGCACCCTTATCACTTAATGACATCGTAATTGTCGCTCCATACAACGCTCAGGTTTCAGCGCTGGCCCAGTGTCTTCCAGCGGGAGCCAGAATCGGAACCGTTGACAAGTTTCAGGGCCAAGAGGCTCCGGTGGTGATCTACTCAATGGCGACCTCGACACCTGAGGACGCTCCGCGCGGAATGGAGTTTCTCTACAGCTCAAACCGACTGAATGTAGCGATATCGCGAGCGCAATGCCTCACGGTGCTGGTTGCCAGTCCGGCGCTATTCGAGGTGCAATGCAAGACTCCGCGCCAGATCGAACTTGCCAATGGTTTTTGTCGCTATCTGGAAATGGTCAAAGATGTATAAGGCAATACGCCTGTTTTTTAACGCGATTCTGATGTTGTTCTATCGTTGGGGGCGCGCCTCACGCCGAGATACTCAGACGTGACGATTAGTGGCCTTCAGTTGGAATTAGAAGCGCTTGGACCTTATCACCTTGTTTGCGAGCGTGAACGGTGTAAGGCCTGGCGGGCAAGTACCCATCGCTTGTGGTTTCCCACCAGCACAAATCTTCCTGCACTTCCTCGATCGGCGGAAGATTCTCCCTGAAAACACGGTAAATTATCGACCGCTGCGGTACTCTCATATTCGGGTGCAACAGACTGGCAAAGAGGTTAGCTGCTGCACTAGGTGTGATGCTAGTAATCCTCAGTTTAGGCTGCGGAGAGGGAACAAAGCCAAGACCCGGTTGCTTAAGCTTGAGCCGCTCACTTTTCTTATATTCAAGTGTTGACTCCAACAACACGCAGGCGTTGGGCCAGTTTGCTGTCATTCCTATGACTGACGCATACATGCTTGACTCGGGGCAGAGGTTTGCGCGTATTGCGTCGATCTTATGGAATGATATCGGACCTTTAGCGTGACGACGGACTAAATCAGGTAGGTAGCCAATATGTCCAGCGATCTTTTCCATTAGCGCTTCTTCTGGATCTTTTTTAACAAGCGCCGAGTGTGTGCGACAGAATTTTAAACGATGCTGGTCAGTTAGAGTCAGCAAGTGGGCCAGCTCATGCCATTTCGAATAATAAGACCGAAATCCCTTGTCGCCGCGACAATCTATGATCGATACGTATTGTCGTTCCCCTTTCCTCGGTTTTAAAAGACGAAAGGTTATAGCGAAAACTCCAGGCCTGAGTTCCTCGTCTACCAGCGCAAATTCCTTCTCACCCCGTCTTAGGAATTGATCCTTGATCTGGGCAAGCTCTTGGTCCGTTCGTACTTCTCTGAAGACAGTACCCAGTCGATCAGCCGCATACTCCAGAAGCTCAGATAGGGACTTGCAATTGAATTCTCTCGCAAGTGCGCCCACCCATTTTGCACAGTGCGCTACTATCTCAGTAACCGGATCACTAGTGGCGGGAAGACGCAAGTCTCGCGCTAATTTCCAGATCTGAAGATCGCTCTTTAAACCTCGGGCCATACCTTCTATTCAACAGACTTCATGGCGTCATACAAACGCCGCCAGTCTTCGACTGTGGGAGCTTTGATTGACTGATTACTTCGCCTTGCTACGACGGAATTCCACATTCCGAGAAGAGTCAAGGTGTCGCTATAAGTAAGACTGTGATCTTCGGCAAAGATCGATAAGGTGGACGGGATTTGAACAGGTTCGCGCCGGCTAGTCGGCTTTGCTTGTTCCCCTCGCAGTAGGTAGTCGAGTGAGGCTCCCATTGCATTTGCAATTTTCAATAGATTGTCAGTGCTGACGTTACGGTTATTGCTTTCGACATCACTAAGAAATCCTTTGCTCAATTGTGTTTTTTCCGCGAGTTGCTCCAAGGTCCAGCCGAGATCCTTTCGAAACTCTCTAATACGGTCTCCCGCAGTAGCCATTAAGTTGCCTTCCGCACAGGGCGTTAGTAGGGCCTCGAATTATACACCTGATGACGAAAATTAAAACAGCGATTTCCCTTGACTTTAATTATTCGCAAATACATACTAATTTTCGCTAGGAGCGAACAAGGGGTGAATGAGACATTGGCGGAGGCGTAGTGACCTATATCAACACTGAAGGACTATAAATCATTCAAGAGAAGGGGTTTAGGAATGGCAAAATACAACCGCAATTCTGGCAAGCCGTGGAAACCTGCGGAGGTTTCCAAGCTTCGCGAGCTCGCCAACGGAAATACACCGACCCGGGTAATCGGATTGAAGCTTGGCCGAACACCGAACTCGGTAAGTAACAAAGCATCGCAAGAGGGCATTAGTCTCAAACCCTCCAATCGATCCCCTTATAGCAGACGAAAGTCTTAAAGAAACTAGAGGAAGGAATGGCTGTGGACAAAACAGTAACAATCATTGTGGAGGCAACTCCACACGAATGGCCTAAGGGTGAAATCTCTTACGCAGAACTGGTCACACTTGAAGTGCCCGACTATCCAAATCACCCAGAAATTACTTACTCAGTTAAATACAAAAGAGGGCAAGGGGAGAAGCCTGAAGGAGTCCTGGCGCCAGGTGCATCCGTAAAAGTAAAGGAAGGAATGATCTTCAGTGTTTCAGAAACTGGTCAATCATAATGATGACATCAGGCGTCTTGTAGAAAAGGGTTATGCTGTAGCTTTCGACAGCAATTATCTTGTTATTCGCGACATCCCTTATCTTGATGACCAAAACAAATTGCAAATGGGCGCGATCGTTTCTAAGCTAATATTTATTAATGAAGTCCGCGTTGTCCAGGACGATCATCAAATATTCTTCGCCGGCCACTTTCCTCATAATATCGATCGAACACCAATCCGTAATTTGGCTGGCGGACCTACACAACTTCCGTTGAGCGAAGCAGCGGCAGATGTAGTTGTACAGCGTTCGTTCTCAAATAAACCGCGGGATACCGGAAAATTTAAAGATCTCTTCGAAAAAATCGAAAGCTACGTTGCGATCATTTCAGGACCAGCGATCGAGTTATATGACGTTTCTCCGTATACATTCCGTATCGTCGATGAAGTGTCTGACTCTGTATTTAATTTTCACGACACGCTCACGAGTCGAGCAGAAATTACGGATCTTGCTGCTAAATTTTCCAATGACGTGGTCGCCGTGATTGGATTAGGAGGCACTGGTGCTTACGTTTTAGATTTTCTTATTAAGACGCCCGTCCGTGAGGTCCGGGCATTCGATTTTGACAAATTCCATGTGCACAACGCTTTTCGTTCTCCCGGCAGAGTTGATTCATCCGAATTCGACAAACCCAAAGCGGAGGTTTACAGCAGTAGGTACGATAACTTTCGAAAGGGGCTATCGCTTCTGCCGAAATTTATTGACGCTTCGTCAGCAGAAGACTTTGACGGAGTAACGTTCGCATTCGTATGTGTAGACAAAGGGTCCTCACGTGCTGGGATTTTTGATCTCCTCTTATCTAAGGGGATTCCGTTCATTGACGTCGGCATGGGCTTGAATCGAAAGCATGGCTCCTTGAACGGAATGATTCGGGCGACGTACTACTCGAACGAGAACGGCAGGCGCGTTCGCGACAAAGGACTTGCAGAACTGATAGACAGCCCAAACGATATATATAGAAACAACATCCAAATTAGTGAGTTAAATGCTCTTAATGCGTCCTTAGCAGTAATTAAATTTAAGCAACTGCGTGGCTTTTACTACGAAGAGATTCCTGAGTATCACCTCTTGTTTGACATTGGGGACTGCAGGACTGTTGGCGAGTCCGAAATATAAAAATGAAATGGAAACTGCAACGAGTCCACTATATGCCACGAGAGTTGGAGCCCGGAGTGCTCTACGTCTCAGATGAGTTTGAAACGGCTGCGCACCTTTGTGCGTGTGGCTGTGGCTCAAAGATAAGAACTCCTCTCGGTCCTACTGAATGGAAATTGCGAGAAACTGAAATGGGACCAAGCTTGTATCCGTCGATAGGCAATTGGCAGCTTCCTTGCCAGTCGCATTACTGGATAATGAAAGGGGAGACTAAATGGGATATTAGATGGACCCCTGAAGAAATAATGGACGGACGCCGACGCGAAATGGCTACGCGAGAAGCTTATTATAAGGGCCTTAATGAACGACGTCGCAGTAAATTGCGCATGTTTTGGAATTGGGTGAAAAACTTCTTTGGCTTAAGCGAAAATTAAAGGAATACATTGTATAGCATTGAAAAAAAAGACGGCCCCAAGATATTGACAGTAAAGGGGCAAAGGAGTATATTCCGCCGCGTTTGGGGTCAAGTAATACGAATCGCTCTGCGAGCCTCAAATGGTACTTGAAGTTCAGCATTAGGAATATGCCCAACTCCGGTACGCAGGTGCGAACTAGGGTTGGGTTTTTGGATTTAAGGAAGGCCTAATAAGCGAGAGGCCCGCTCAACTTCGACGGCTGGCGGGCTCTCGTTGGTTGGATACTAACGGGATGCGTTTGTTGGAACGCCTCTCGCGTTAGTCCCTTTCCATTGTGCGGATTCTAGTATCTAGAGCCGCGCGCCACTTGTACGCCAGGTTGTTCCCGGTGTCAACAGTATTTACATATTTGTGATAGTGGGTTCCGCAGCCTAGCTAGATTCATTGAGTATCGGTAGTGGCGTTTTACAGGTGCTAAGACCTGCAAATTCAGGAGCAGCGTAGAGATGAAATTGACAGATACGCAGATTTCGTACTTTGTGGATAATCGTCTGAAACTGAAACCCGGTAAGCGGGCTGAATATCTGGCCCAAGTAGACAACTTGATTACCTGCTTCACAGCTAAGGTCAATGCTCATCCATCACTTGGGATCAAGAAGTTTTTAAAAACCGGTTCGCTTCGAAAAGGAACCGTGCTCCGTCCCCGCGATGGATTCGGCGTCGATGCTGATGTGGCAGTCTACTTGAAGGTCGATGAGTCAGACGACTTCAATTTAGATACGCTACATGATGTTATCCGCGAATTGCTGGTTTCGATCTACTCTACGAAGAAACCGGAAGACTTCGCGGTGCAGCCACGTACCCTGGGTATCGTCTTTCATGAGTCCGGACTAGATGTCGACTTGGTGCCAATTCTGCCGATCGACGGGCCGGGGGATTATGGTTGGCAGCCATCCTCACGAGGGGAGTCGCCGGTAAAAACTAGCGTCACAAAGCAGCTTGAGTTTTTGAGGGCAAGGAAAAACAAATACTCACGGTTTACTGCGTTGGTCCGCCTGATAAAACATTGGCGAAATCACCACGAGCTCGACGATAGTCTGCGATCTTTTCTGATCGAGTTGATCCTTTGTCATCTGCAAGATACCCATGGTCACTCGGGCTCGCTGGAGGATGGCCTTCTGAGATTTTTTCTGTACCTCGCGCAATCGGAGCTTCGCGAAAAGATTTACTTTGCAGAAAACGGCAGCCCAATAGCGTTACCTGACGATCGCGTGGTTATTCTCGACCCCGTAAACACTGACAATAATGTTGGCCGTCGGCTTACCTCGGAGGACTGCGACGAGATAATTGGGAAAGCAGTCGAAGCATGGGAGTGTCTAAACGCAGCTAGTCACCACAAGAATCAAACCGAAACGCTCGAGTACTGGAAACAAGTTTTTGGACGTTTGTTCGTTATAGGAGATTAATCA
>Ga0134124_10001635_pt1 | contig 18027 bp, 11 predicted proteins | sample KB304_FD_96880 | JGI IMG/M metagenome (GOLD analysis project Ga0134124, IMG submission 96880) | Terrestrial soil microbial communities without Nitrogen fertilizer from Kellogg Biological Station, Michigan, USA - KB3-0-4 | ecosystem: Environmental > Terrestrial > Soil > Unclassified ...
GAAGAGCGGCATAACGGCATTTATGAGACACGCTGATCGAGTGCGACGCGCAACCAGTGCGTTCATGACGAGCCTCACGGCGATCTGCACGTTATTGGCGGTTGGAATTTTGCTGGTCATACTTGGGTACATCGCTCTGCGAGGAATAGGTTCTTTGAGTTTTAGCTTTTTAATAGATAGTCCTCGCCCCGTTGGCGAAGGCGGAGGAATTGGCAACGCAATTCTAGGTTCAGTGGTGTTGCTAGGGCTTTCTTCTGCCTTCGGATTGCCGTTGGGAATATCAGTTGGAATTTATCTGTCGGAAGTCGGTAAGGGACGTCTTGCAGGTGTTGTGAGATTCATTGTCGATACATTGACCGGCATACCATCGATCGTTACCGGCGTTTTTGCTTATGCAGTTCTGGTGCTGCCGATGAAACACTTTTCTGCGTTTGCTGGCGGCATCGCCCTCGCGTTGATCATGATACCTATCGTCGCACGCACGACCGAAGAGATGCTCAAGCTTGTTCCTCACAGTCTGCGCGAAGGCGCGTTGGCCCTGGGGGCACCGCAATGGCGAGTCACGTTGGGAGTAATTCTCCCGGCTGCGGCCTCGGGAATTGCCACCGGTGCAATGCTCGCAATCGCACGTGTGTCTGGCGAAACAGCACCACTATTGTTTACAGCTTTCGGTAGCAGGTTTTTTAGTACCTATCTCGACCGACCAATCGCGTCATTAACAGTGCAGATTTATAACTACGCACTCTCTCCCTACGACGAGTGGCATGCGCAAGCGTGGGCGGCAACACTGGTGTTAATGACGCTGATTCTCGGCATCAATATCATCGTTCGGTTTCTAACGCGTAAGAGGTTCTAAGGTATGTCTGGGGTCACGATGACCAAAACGCCGGTTCAAACAGTCCCTAAAATCGAAGTTCGAGAACGACAGCAGTCGACATCAGCTTCGCAAGATGACACGTCGAAGACGAAAGTTGCCGTTCGCGACCTCAATTTCTTTTACGGTCGTACTCAGGCGCTCCACAATATCTCAATCGAAATTCCTGAGCGTGTCGTCATGGCTTTCATTGGCCCGTCGGGATGCGGTAAGTCAACGTTCTTACGCACTCTAAACAGGATGAACGATGTAATTCCTGCGACCCGAGTAGAAGGACAAGTGTTAAGTGATGACCATGACATTTATGCGGCTGGAACAGACGTTGTCTCGCTAAGACGGCGCGTTGGGATGGTCTTTCAGAAGTCGAATCCGTTTCCAAAATCCATCTTCGACAATGTCGCTTACGGTCTTCGGATCAATCGATTGACCTCGAGAGGCAGTGAGCTTGCTGGTCGAGTCGAGGAGGCACTTAAGGATGCAGCTCTTTGGAACGAAGTGAAGGATCGCTTAAAGACCTCGGCGCTTAGTCTGTCGGGTGGTCAACAGCAGCGATTATGCATTGCCAGGGCACTGGCGATTCGTCCTGAGGTACTATTAATGGACGAACCGGCATCAGCGCTCGATCCAATCGCAACATCGAAGATTGAAGAATTAGTATTTGATTTGAAGAAGCAATACACGATCGTGATTGTTACACATAACATGCAACAGGCAGCACGAGTGTCTGACACGACAGCCTTCTTCCTGCTCGGCAAGTTGATTGAAGTGAACCCAACGGAGAAGATGTTTACAGCTCCGAATGAGAAATTGACTGAGGACTATATTACGGGAAGATTTGGATGAAATAGGTCTTGGGTCTTGTAGTCTCAGAGAAAACAATACCAAAGACCAAATCAGCAATCAGAAATCAGCAATCGACAATACCTATGGAATCCCACCGTCATCTTGACGACGAACTGAGTTCATTGCGCGACCGAGTCTTGCTACTGGGTGGCGAGGCTGAGCAGGCGCTTGAACGCGCCATGTATGCACTGGGTGAACGTGACAGCGAGGTCGCGCGCCAGGTACTTGAAAATGACGATCGAGTTGATCAGCTCGAAGTGGAAATCGATCGTCAATGCATCGATATCATTGCGCTTCGACAACCTGCCGCGCGCGATCTTCGCTTTGTAATCTCGGTAGCCAAGATGGCGCCGGTTCTTGAACGCATTGCTGATCATGCTTGCAATATCGCGCGTACAGCGATTGACCTGAACAATGAACCCGAACTCAAATCGGTTCTGGATCTCCGAAGGATGGCTGATCATGCGCTGCGCATGTTGCGGGCAGCCCTGGATGCTTTCACGTCAGGAGATGCGCTTGAGGCTCGCGAGATAATCAAGAGCGATCGAGACATCAATGATCTCTACAATCACACTTTTCACCGTCTTATAGAGATGATGGTTACGGAACCTGCCACGGCTTCTCGCGATGCCCGTTTGCTTTTCGTCGCAAAACATCTCGAACGGATTGGCGACTATGTCACGGACATTTGTGAGCTGACTGTCTATATGGCCGAAGCCGCCTTCATCAAGCACACTAACTAACTATGACACGTCCAGTACTCATAATTGAGGATGACGCCGACATTAGCGAGAGCTTGAAGTACAACTTCGAGCGCGAAGGATTAGTCGCCATCACAGCGCCTACAGGAGAAGCAGGTTTAAGTGCAGCCCTTAACGAACGTGACCCGCCACGTCTGATCATTTTGGATTTGATGTTGCCTGGAATGAGCGGAATCGAGTTGTGTCGCAGATTGAGAAGAGAACCGGCCACACGACGAACTCCCATCATCATGCTGACGGCAAAAGCTTCCGAGTCAGATCGTGTCGCGGGTCTTGATCTCGGAGCCGATGATTACATTACGAAACCCTTTTCTGTGCGGGAATTGCTGGCGCGCGTGCGCGCGGTGATGCGACGTGCAGATGAAACGATGGGCAAGACATACGAGGACGACCATTTGATCATCGACTTTGACGACATCCGCGTCGTTTGCGATGGCGCCAAAGTGAAACTCACCAACAAAGAATTTACGTTGCTCTCAGTTTTAGCGCGAAGTGCCGACCGGGTGGTTACTCGTCAGCAGTTACTCGATAGCGTCTGGGGCTACAGCTACTATGGCGATGCCCGAACGCTCGATGTTCATATTCGTCGTTTGCGACAGAAGCTCGAGAAGTGCGGCGACTGCATTGAAACGGTTGTCGGCGTCGGTTATCGTTTTGTTGGTTGTTCCACTCAGACTGCCGAATCGCAATAAGTTTTAAGGAAAGTTAGTGTCGAAGCGCCAAACTCTTTTCATTGCTGCTGGTTTGATTCTCACCTCGGTTCTTTTGGTCGTTTCATCATCTACTGCACGCCTTGGATTTGCCCTGTTCATTCTGATTGCCACTTCGGTTTGGTTGATTAAAACCTTTTTGACCTCATCGCAAAGTGAATCCTCTTATCTAAATACTGCAGACTCCGATCAGACAGAATCGTCTGAAGCGTTTGCCGTCAGCCAGCTTTTTGAAGCTACGCTAGGCGGGATGCGCGAAGGTCTCCTCGTCGTGAACAAGGACATGCGCGTCGTCGCGGCAAATCGAGCTGCGCAGAGGCTCTTCAATCCCAACCTGCCCAAACTGGAGTCCCAGAGACTTACAGAGCTCACGCGAAATCCGGCAATCTACAGTGCATTCCTCGATGCGCTCAAAGGTGAAGAACGAAGCGAAGTGAAAGTAGAAACTCATGGGCCTGAACGGCAGGTGTTTGACCTTCGTGTTGTCCCGCTTGCGTCAAACGGCAGTGGCCCACAAGGAGCTCTCGGAGTCTTCTTCGATATCACTCGAACGGAGCGTCTCGAGGTCGTTAGACAAGAGTTTCTTTCCAATGTGTCGCATGAGCTCCGCACGCCGCTGACCTCGATCCTCGCGTTTGTCGAGACACTGCAAAATGGAGCCTTGGAAGATAAGGAGAGTAGCCAACGATTTCTTTCAATCATCGGCAAGAATGCTTCGCGTATGCATGGATTGATCGACGACATTCTTGAGTTGACAGCGATTGAAGGTGGCAACGTGCAACTTAGATTGGCGCCGGTGAAGTTAGCCGAGCTGGTAAACGAAGTGATTGCCTCGCTGACCAGCAAGGCATTGCCCCACCAGATTACGTTGGTCAACACAATTCCTGCTGAAGTTACCGTTCATGCTGATGGGCGTCGTTTAGAAAGAATGATTACGAATCTCATCGACAACGGCATCAAGTTCGGCAGCGAAGGTGGGACAGTGATAGTGAGGCATGAGTCGAAGGAGCGCGACGAGATCATCGTTGAAGACAACGGCGAGGGAATTCCGGCTCAGCATCTCGAGCGACTTTTTGAGCGTTTCTATCGCGTTGATCGCGCGCGTTCAAGAGACATGGGTGGTACCGGACTAGGTTTGGCGATAGTCAAGCATCTCGCCCTACTCCACGGTGGAGAAGTCACTGTCGCATCCGAGTTGAGTAAGGGAGCCAGGTTTCCCATTCACCTACCGAAATAGATTCCCAAAAAGGCTTCGCTAGTTTTCTCGCGCAATCTTTGGCAAAATGCGTCGCCAAAGAGACTGACCTAGGACTTTGATCATGCATGGAGTTGCAAGAAAGTTTCTGATACGAGGTGAAGTGCAAGGAGTTGGTTATCGATTCTTTGCACAGCGCGCTGCCGCTCGACATCAGGTAGTTGGTTATGTTCGCAATTGTCCCGATGGCACAGTTGAGGCGTTTGCTGAAGGGCCGGCGAACAACGTCGAAGCCTTTAAGCACGATCTTGCAGCCGGACCACAGTGGGCGGTTGTGCAACAACTGGAAGAGATAACTTTCGAACCAACAGGGCGTTTCTCAGGTTTTAGGATTGAGAGATAGTAGACCTTGGGTCTTTGGTCTTTTGTCTTTAACGTTGCCTTCTATCAACCAAACCCACAACTGTCTATGACCGAAGACCAAGTCAAAAACCAAACATGGATCAACTCAAAAGACTAATCCGCGAAGTCCCTGACTTCCCCAAAGCTGGAATCAATTTTTACGACATCACAACTCTTCTCAAGCATCCGGATGGCTTGCGTCAAACCGTCGACGCGCTTGCTTCAGAGTTTGAAGGACAAAAGGTCGACTCTGTTATCGGAGTCGAAGCGCGTGGCTTTATTTTCGCGCCCGCGCTCGCGTACCACCTGGGCGCAGGCTTTGTGCCCGTGCGCAAACCGAAGAAGCTACCGGCTGAGTGCGCCTCCATTTCTTACGACCTCGAGTATGGTCAGGACACATTGGAGATTCATCGCGACGCCGTTGGCGATGGTCACCGTGTGATCATTGCAGATGACTTGTTAGCAACTGGCGGAACCGCGCGCGCGGTGGTTGATTTAGTAGAACAACTCGGTGGCACTGTTGTTGGACTAGTCTTCGTTGTCGAGCTTGAGTTCTTGCCTGGTCGTCAGAAGTTGGCAGGATACGATGTCAGATCACTGATCAAGTATCAGGAATAGCGAGCTTTCGCTTCCCCTCGCAAACTGATTAGCGGCGTGGTTTCCCCGCCGCTTTTTTGCGCAACAAAATAGATGCAAGCAAGTTTCCCTGATTCCTTTCGAACTCTTCGGACGAAATTAGCGTCGAAAGAGCAGGAACGGTCTTTTGCCCAAAGGAGAGCTTAATGTCTTATCGAAATATGGCTTTCGTTGGTCTACTGATACTGGTACTCACGCTGCAGCCGATCTCGAGCGCGCAGCTTCCGACGCCTCCAGCGCAGCCCACAACAGGCCCTGGTGGTAAACAAGCCACTCATGAAGGCGTAATCAAAAACCGCTACCGCGAAGGTGCAAAAGAGTACTGGATCTATGAACCCGACAAACCAAAACCGAGCGTTGCTCCGGTCATAATCTTTCTTCATGGCTGGGGCGGTACGAATCCACTTTATTACGGTGCATGGATCGATCACATTGTAAGGCGCGGGAACGTAATTATCTTTCCGCGATATCAGTCGAGCATACTGACGCGGCGTGAAGACTTCATTCCCAACTCCCTTGACTCCGTAAAAGATGCCTTCGCACGTCTACAGAACGAAGGCGGACACGTTCGTCCTGATATGACTAAAGTTGCTGCTGTCGGACATTCACTGGGCGGAGTTCTGGCTGCCAGCGTTGCGGCACTCGCGAGCGAATCAGGTTTGCCAACTGTACGTGCGTTGATGTCTGTGGAACCGGGTCTGACACGCAGTCCAGCCAAAGTGCCGATGGCTGATCTAAAGAAAATTGAAAGCACGACATTATTACTTTCGGTAGCGGGTGATCGCGACACACTTGTCGAGGACTACGACGCGAAGCGGATCTATTACGAATCTACGCAGGTAGCGGCTAACAATAAAGACTTCGTTAGATTGGTGACTGACGAGCATGGTCGCCCTGCGCTGATAGCAAATCACCGAGCACCGACGGCGTTTGATAAGCAATACGACAACGGCGAAGGCGACTTGACCAATCGTCGCTCGCGTGAAACTTCAGGATCCATGGGGACCGCTGACGAAGGGGTACGCCCTGAATCTGCACAAATTCCATTAGTCGATGCGTTGGATTACTACGGTGTTTGGAAGTTGTTTGATGCTTTGTGCGATGCGGCGTTCTTTGGGAAGAACCGAGAGTTTGCGCTTGGTGACACTCCGCAGCAAAGGTTCATGGGGAAGTGGAGCGATGGGGTGCCAGTGAAGGAATTGGTTGTTACTGACAAACCTTAGCTGGTGTTCTCTGTGGCTTTGTGTTGAAGAATTGATACCGACGCTCCTAATCGCTTTTTTCAACACGGACGCACAGAGAACACAAAGGCACAGAGAACACAAAGGTACAGAGAACACAGAGATACAGAGCACGTAGTGCCGCTGCTTTACGATTCACGATTTACCATTTACGATTCACGCTCTTGTGCTCCCGTAGCTCAGCTGCATAGAGCGTCCGCCTCCTAAGCGGAAGGTCGCGCGTTGGAATCGCGCCGGGGGCACCACTTTTAAAGAACATCAGCCCTTTTCTCTGCCCCTCGTCCCTAAAAATCAGCCCCGAACGATATCAGGTCCTCACTTAAACCTGCTCTGCAAGTCCGTCAATGCGATCGTTTTGCATTTCTCCGATAAATAATTGTAACGAGCAAACGATTAGCGATATATGCCCTTAGAGATCATCGGGGCTTCAATGGACAACCATGATCGCGCTTTAGGTGGGAGAACTCCTGTTTCCCGCCTTACTAATATCCGCAGAACCTGCCTACGAATCCTGGCTGGCCATGCCCATGGCCCAATAACCAATTCAGCTAAACAGGCAATCGGGCTAGTTGACCACTTACAGGGCGCTGATTCCCGCCACCTCCTCCACCTGTGAACCCATCATTGTTAGCGAGAGCTGCAGCCAACGTAGTGATGTTCACCCCCATGTCTGTGCCGTCACTTGCCTGATGGTAGAACGGGCTGTCAGAGCGCAAAGCCCAGTCGGTTAGCGTATTTGCATTGCTGCCGACAAACTTAACCGCATTCCAATTCGCAACTACTTTATTTGATGGGTGAGTGAAGATTGAAAGCGGATCCGATCTGGCCCCAAACGTCTTGGCGAATCCGTTATAAGCGAGCGTTGGGTTGACCATACAAGTCGGCAAAAAAACGCCTGTAGCCCCACCTTCATAACATTGTGCGGTGTAGAGTCCAGCGTCAAAAATGTTGTCTCGAATGGTAACTCCGGTCGTGTGATTCACCGAGTAGTAAGGATGGCCCACACCAGCCGTACTCCACAGGAGAAACATCGAGGTTTGTTGGGCAGGATAGCCATTCGTACAGGTGTTATGGGTAATCGTAACGTTCGAGGCTGGCGCAGTAATAGAGAAGCAATTACCAGAAAACCCTTTCCCGCCCTGAATCAAATTATTGTCTATCGTTAGCCCGTGACCTTGTGTGTTCCGCGCGTTGTAGTCCACGAAAGAGTCGAGCTGCCCGACATAGAATGACTTCAGCCAGTTGTTTCTGAAGGTGACGTCGAACAAACCCATCCAAGGCGATGAACCATTTTGATTAGCTACAGTGTGACTGAATGAAGACGGAGAACTCCTGTCAACAATGTTCCCCTCGACCGTGCAGCTTGAACAGTCCTTGCCTTCGATGACTCCTTTACTCGTATTGCCGTTGGAAACGAAGTGGAAATTTCCGTAATCGAAAGGGATTTCGAGCGAGTTGTAATAAAGGTTGATGCGCGTCGGATTCTTACCATTGACGTTGACCTGGCCAGGAGAAAGGATTGCCGCGGTCGGATCTACAAGCGTTCCTACAGAGTTCTTGATTTTCAGTGGAACGCTGAAATGAATATGTCCCGTACCAGAATCAACGGACCCGACAATACCGAAGGCGAAGCATGGTCTATCACCACCCTGACCACCGAAGGGGCATTTGCTGGTATCGTCAAAGTGCGTGGTATCCATTGCAATGAGTTGTCCCACGGATATGCCTGTAGTAGACGCTACATAAACATCGCTTGCTGTTGGTGTCGGGCTCGCTAGAACCGTGGTCGTGAGTGTTGGCGAAGCATCACTACCCGCTGTCTGCATAGTCGCATACCACGTTTGGACGCGGTTATTGATAGCGTTGAAATCGGCAACGTCGCCGCCGATACCAAACCCGATTGACTGGATTCCCGAACCTTCCGCTTTGTAATAGCCTCCAGACCCTGAATAAGCACTCAGAAGTGTCGTGTTGACTGGGATCGTGAAGGTAGTTGAGCCCGTCACTGTCACGGTGTACTCATTCGCGTTCAGCGTGCCTCCCAGGGTGCTCGCTAGTCCGTGAGGCCGAACCTTGTCCCCGTTAATTAGATGATGAGCCGCTGACATCGTAATCGTCGTGGGATTTCCCAGGGTGATCGAGGACATTCGTGGCCACCTGTAAAAACAGGTTCTAGTATTAGTCGGGTCCCATAAATCTTGGCCTTTCAGATTGATCGGCAGGGAAAAATGCGTCGAGTCGATAGACGTAGCAACGAAGTCAGCGGACAGAGCACTACCCAGCCGAAAGTAGCCGTCCAGTCCGCCGCCGGCTAAGGCCACTTGAACCCTATCGCCTGAACTTACTCCACAATTAGTCTCGCAGGTGATTACAGTAGGATTAGCATTGGAGATGGCAACAATCGACTGAGCCGCGACAACTCCTTTGAGTTTATAGTCGGTGCCGTCCCGTCCGAAGAAGTCATAGATATCGGACCGTTGGACTGTGACGCGGTCTCCGTTGATGTTGAAGCCGTAGGCCGCTGAACCTAGATAGTCGTTGGCTACCGAGGGATGCTCTTTAGGATGAATTACCATGCGGTCGAAGAGCAGATCGCTCGCACCGCTGGGAATGAAAACAAAGTTATTCGTGATGTCTGACGACGAGTTAATGGTGAGATTGTTTGTTAGATGCAAACCCACAACCTTATAGCCTGTTGCTCCGGCAGCGAAGGACAACACGGCTTGCCCGCTTGCAGTCACCGTGAGTGTCGACATGTTTGTCGTGTCCGAAGTTCCCCCAACCATCCGTCGGTTGGGCAGTAAGCCGACATTAGAGCTCTCAAGCGTGATGTAGTTCGAGCCGTTGAAAGATCCCGACTTCGTAGGGAACGTCAACGGTGTGGTCATGTTGTAATTACCGACCGGTACATCAATCGTATCTCCGCGCGACGCATTGTTGATGCACTTTTGAATTGAAGAAGCGCTTCCCCTGCTTGCAGTACAGGTAGCCGGCGGCAACAAAACCCCTAGCTCGGCAATTTTGTTTCTAACGACAAATTGCAATGGCGACATCGAGGTTATACCGATGAAGATTTGACCCACGTAAAGCACGGGAAGGAAAAGGACTCCAAGGATAAGGTTTTTCATGGCTTAAATACCGCGATGCTCGCAGCCAGTTGGAATCGCGCCGGGGCACCAATTATTTAGCAAGAACGCAGATTTGCGCCAGCGCGCCGGTCCTGCACTCACTACACAGACTGAAGTCTGTGCCACTAACAAACCGCGCAATATGTTTGTCGCTCAAAAAAAAGGAAGCAGCTGATTCCAGCTGCTTCCCGCCGTCAATTGCCATCGCCCGGCGCGACGGTCAAAAGTTGAACCTTAAGGCTAATTGAATTACTCGCGGATGACTGCTGAACACATGCGACGCTACGTCAAAGTCGTTCCGCCCGACAGTGTTGAACTGGGCGACGCCCGTCGTCGTAATTGGTTCCACACCATTCACAGATCCTGGAACATATTGCGGATGGTTGAAAGCATTGTAGAAGTCGGCGCGTAGCTGAATCTTCTTACTCCCTTCACCAAAGCCAAAGTTCTTGAAGACCGAGAAATCAAGGTTCTGTATTGCCGGCAATTGCATCGTGTTCCGCCCGGCATCAGCTAACGCGCCCAGCCCCGCCTGGATGTACTGGGCGCTGGGATTCTGAGCGAGATAGGCGACGATTTCACCTTCACTGTTAAGCAACGGCGAAACAAGGCTGTTAGTGTCAGCCACACCGTTGACATTGATAATTGTGCGATCCGGCGCTGGATCACCATTCAGGTTTGAATCAATTCCACTCAACACCGTAACCTTCGAACCAGATTCGAAAGTCAGCGTACCGGCTAAACTGTACCCACCAAGTATCGAGCGCTTCCAATGGCTGCTGCTGGTTGCAAAAAATGGGAGATCGTAGAGTGCCGAACTAACAAAGCGTTGCCGGTGGTCGAGCGCTGAATCCCCGCGCTCCGCTTGAAAGTCCTGGAAGTCTTGCGGGCGCCGAGGTGTCAGCACGGTACTAAATACTTCTGCAGTGCTGTCATCAATCAAATGACTCCACGTGTATGCTGCTGAGAGTTGCAGACCTCGATTGAAGCGCCTGGTTAACTGAGCTGATCCAGCGTGATAAGTTGAATTCCCATTCGACTGGAACGCTGTTATCGGCGAAACAAATCCTGCGTTCTCAAACTGAGGCAGAATATTTGAACGAGCCTGGATATCGTCCAGCGTCGTTGTTAATGAATCGAGGGTGTCTTGTGATGGAGCCGAAAGGAACGTCGGCAGGAAACCACCTGGTTCATTAGACACCGACGGCTGAATGTTAATGTGCGACTGCGTTGGTAAATGAACTCCGCGACTGCCGAGGTAACGAATCTCCAACGCGTAGTTCTTATGAAGTTCTCTTTGATAGGTCAGGCTCCACGAAAGCGAGTAAGGAACCTGCTGATCAGCAATCCAGGCTGAAGTCGCGGCGCGTGCGGCAGCCGGATCGGTGGTTGCGCCCGGCAGCACATTCGGTGAAATACCGCCGTTTGCCAGAAAAGCCGGAGTCACGAGTGGTGTACCGGGAAAATTAGTTCCAACGTCTACTGTCTGATTAAGTTGCGGAGGGAGCGACAGCACGTAGAGATTGTCTACGATGGTGTCGTAGGCCATCGCAAAACTCGCACGAATCGAACTCTGATCAGCATCGCCAAAGACTCTGTGCATCCAACCTGATTGAAAGTTTGGGGCGTAGGCAAGGCCGACGCGTGGCGCAAAGTTTTTCTTTTGCGATTTTGGTTCGTCAAAAGTCAGCACGCCGGGAACAGAGGCTATGGAATTTAACGTCTGTTGTTGAGCAGTCAAAGGAACCTGCTGGTAGACGTAGTTCAAGCCAAGGTTCAAACTCAAACGTGGCTTCCATCGCCAATCGTCCTGAGCAAATCCATAGAAGAGATGTTGGTTGCCGTAATACGGCGAAGCTCCTACCGTCCGTTCACCAAAGCTCGGCTGGATGTCACGCAAGTAAAAATCTAAGTTTGGATACTCATAATCGCCACGTGAACGCTGTACGAATGACTGCGGCGAGATGATGTCACGCCAATCCACTCCAAACTTGATCGAGTGCTGATGATGCGTGTAGGTCGCCTGGTCGACTATCTGGTAACTGTTCTCGATGGTGAATTGGGGAGCGTTGCTATCTGGCCCAATACTCAACCCAAGGTCATCCAAATCAATATTCGGGAATTGATCCAGACCGGGGAAGGTTACGTCTGGTACAGGAAACCTTTGCACGAATCGTCGGTACGCCAGCCGAGTCTCGTTCGTGAACTTTGGACTGAAGTTGTGGATTAGCGTGTAAGAAAACAGACGTCCATCGACTGGGACGGGCGCAAAGAACTCCGGAAACGTTGCAGCGTTGTCGATGGTGCGGTTCCGATTGAAAATGAAACGCGAGTGATGTTCAGTGTTGGAACTTTGCGTGAAATCAAGATTGAAGACGACGTTGCGATTGTTTTGGAAGTTTGGTGATGCGAAAGCGATATTGCCGATCGGCACTGCAATCTGGCTACCACCTGGGCAGTTACCACTCGAATCTCGTAAGACTGCGCAGACTGGAATTGTGCCTGCATTGTTCGTCGCTGCAACCGGGACGAATTGGCGGAAAACGCCGAAGTTGTTGGTCGATAGACCTGATAGATTTTGGAGAAGAGCTATCCCATCAGCAGTGGGTGCAGAAACGTTACCGGGCGATGCGGCCTGGCCTAAGCCTGATTGCTCAAACTGGAAGAAGAAAAAAAGTTTGTTCTTTCCGCTCCAGTGATAGGTGCCCGGTCCACCTTCGCCAAACCGTGGGAGGTAGAGAGGCCCGCCAATGTTGAACCCATATCTGTTTTGATCGAAGCGAGGCTGCGTGTCCCTCGTAATGCCTGCTAGCGTTTGTAGATTGTCGATCGCATTCAGATGTCGGTTTTGCATGAACTCGTACGCCGTACCATGAAAATCATTGCCGCCCGACTTCGTCACAGTGATGAACTGTCCACCCGTTGACCGAGCAAACTCTGCCGAGGCCTGATTTGTCAGAACGTTAAACTCGGCAACTGATTCAGGCGAAACATAAATCTGCGGTCCCGAAACCGTCTTGTCGTTGTTGTCGATACCATCAACGATGAAGTCGTTGTTACGAGGTCGCTGTCCACCGACGGAACCTCCAGTTCCGAGGCCGACTCCCCCACTACTGACTACATTTGGAGACGTCAATGCAAGGTTGTAGATCCCCGCGCCCGTTCCAGTCTGCGCCAGATCAATTACCTGACGCGAGCTAAAGGTTTTCGAAAGATTTATCGACGTGGTATCGACTAGCTCAACGCCACCTGCCGACACCGTAACTGAGGCTTGCGCTTGAGCCGGCTGAAGAACTGGCGTGAGATCAGTGATCTTATTTAATTGAACCAAAACATCGTTCAAGGTAAGTGTACTGAAGTTGGAATCTGGCGGCGGCTGAACAGTGATCGTATAAGTCCCAACCAGAAGATTGTTGAACTGGAATTCACCGCCTCCTCCACTCTGAACAGTTTGCGATATCTTTGTTTTTGGATCGGTTATCGTCACCGTTGCGGCTGGGATGACAGCGCCAGTTTGATCTTTAAGAATGCCACGAACAGTACCTGTAGTTACCTGAGCGTGAAGCGACGATACGCAGAACAGAAGCACTAGCAATGAGGAGACATCAATCAACCGTGTACGCTTGAGAATAGCTACTACCATTGGTTCCCGCCTTTCTACCTTTTAAGCCCTGAAATATTGCTAAGCGACCGATGAGAAGTCGGCTCTTGATCCTGATGTGCTTAAACCACTTGCCGCAGCGTTCTGTTGCAAACGTAGGCGTACTGGTCCCGCGCGCACCTCAAGAGGGAGCGTTTAGTCGACTACTCGCCCGAAGAATTCGATTTTGTTCAAACTTTCGTAAGCAACGCGGATGCCGATGTAAAGTGGTCTCATCTTAGATAACGTGAGGGATTCCCTCCTTTCGTGAGGAGTGACACATCGTCTCTCGAATATCCACGATGCCCAAAATGGACTGCGAGTGAGCCTTTATCACGAGTTAAATCGATTTAGTGTAGAGGCATGAGTTGGCCGTTTTAGTAGGACTCTATCTCCAGGAGTCTGCCTCACTTCTTCCAGCACACAAGCTGCTCTCTTTGTACTCTATGTTTTTCTGTGAGGCATTTTTCCCCGACGGGGCATAAAGGCCACACTGCCACGACAATCAGCATCCAACAACTCACAGGGCAAATCGTACCTAAACGCACCAGAGGCTTGATCAATCGATATTAAGTGTCTCCGCAAAGCAAGCACGCTACTTGCTGTGTCTATTATTTGGTCCGTGTGGGTGTGATTCTCTGTGTGAGGGCAACAAGATTGATTCAGTCTCTGAAAGACATCATCAGTAGGGGGTACAAGCGTTTGCATCTCAGGCTTAATCTGCAGGCGAAGATCTTGTTGCTTGTCGCCGCATCGATGCTTTTGATTCTTTTTACTTCCACCTACCTGCACACCGTCAGGACTCGCGCCGTTATCGCGAATAACCATTATGAGAGTGCGATTAGTCAGATCACCGTTCTCAGTGATCGAATCTCTCGCTACGGTTACTTCAACAATCTCGAGGATCTTCAGCAGGAAATGCAGTTGGTCGCGGGTTCCAGGCCTGATTTCAAACAGATCGATGTCTACCAAAACTCTGTCGGCGGTCCGCATCTTTTGACAACAACCTCTCCGGGCGCATCTCCCTTGTTCTCATTAAACACGACCAATAGGAGCAACAAAGCACAATCGAACAACCCTGTGCGTTCAGGTGAAATTACTCGCAACAAGAGTGACTACTGGTTAATTACTGCCGACATTAACAATGCGCAGCAAAGCGGATTCATTCAGGCATTGGTATTGAAAAGCACTCATCATGAACTGGTTGATCACCTTCATCGTGAATACAACGCGGTCTTATTTGGTGCAGTTGCCGCTTCGGTGGGACTGCTGTACCTGGTGTTCGCCTTATTTTTTCATCGGCCAGTGAAGGAAATTCTTCATGCCATGGCGCAAACCCGCGGCGGGGCACTCGTGGCACGTGCTCCTGTGCGACGAAACGACGAGCTCGGCGAAATTGCCAAGCGCTTCAACGAACTTATGGATGACATCACCTCCCGTTCAGCCGAAAGGGAAGACCTGCTGCAACAGATAGGAACTCTCAACAGCGAGCTTCAGAAAAAAGTTGAACTCGCCACCTATGAATTGCGGTGCACTAACGCCAATTTGATTCGTACGCAACAGCGGCTCGCACAGTCAGAAAGAATGGCTGCAATTGGACAGGTAACAGCCTCTCTTGCCCATGAAATTGGCACACCCTTGAATGCAGTGGCTGGACATCTTCAGCTAATGGGACGCGACCATCGCGACGAGCCCGTCACTCAACGACGTCTCAACATAATCAACGGGCAATTGGGCGCAATTGTGCAAACAGTCAAAGGTTTACTTGAACGTACTCACCGGCGGGCTGTCAGCTTCGCCCTGACTGATGTTAACGAACTGGTGAATGAGTTGATACAGCTGATTGGACCAATGCTGGAATCACGCAGAATTGCAGCGGCTATTGAACTTGAAGACGGGCTGCCGGCTGTCCTTGCTGACCGGGACAGCTTACACCGGGTCTTTCTCAATCTCGTGAACAATAGTTGCGATGCCATGCCTAACGGAGGACAGCTGGACATCTCAACGCATTACTCTCAACAGCGGGATGAGATAGAGATTATGTTTCGCGACTCCGGCGTGGGTATTGCACCAAATGTAATCGAACATTTGTTTGAGCCCATGTTTACCACCAAACAATCGGGGGGCGGCTTCGGTCTTGTAATTGCCCACGACATCATTGCTGAACATCGTGGTCGAATCGAATTGGTACCGGGGTCAACCGGTGCAGTTTTTGTGTTGACGCTACCTGCAATGAAGGTGGCAGAAACCGTAAAAACATTTGTTGAGGTAGAACAAGATGCCGCGTAAGACGCCACACATCCTGGTGGTCGATGACGATCCGGTAACGTGCGAGTTGCTTTGTGAAGTCTTCACGCACGAAGGTTATGACGCAACTTTCAAGCAAAGTGGCGAAGAAGCTTTAGCGGAGTTGGCGACGACACCAGCCGACTTACTGCTAAGCGACATTCGTATGAAGACGAAGCTCGACGGCCTTTCGCTTCTCGAACTGGTGCGGCAAAACTATGAAGGCACACCAGTCGTGCTGATGACAGCGTTTGGCTCAATTGAAACAGCGATTCGTGCTGTCAAGGAAGGCGCTTACGATTACATTAGTAAACCCTTCAACATCGATGAGTTGGTAGCCATTGTGCGCCGGGCACTCAGCAATCGGACGGCGAAACAGTCTTCACCAATTCTGGAAGACGAGGGCCGCACGAACGGATTGGTGGGCCGTACGCCGCCGATGCTCGAAGTCTACAAAATGATTGCTCGTGTTTCTGAGTCGTCGGCGTCGGTCCTGGTAACAGGGGAATCTGGAACCGGCAAAGAGTTGGTAGCACGCGCTATTCATACACATAGCCCGCGCGCCAAAGCGCCATTCGTCGCCATTAACTGTGGCGCACTGACCGAAACACTATTGGAGTCGGAGTTGTTTGGTCACGTGAAAGGCTCGTTCACGGGTGCCACTGGAAACAAACGCGGCATATTCGAACAAGCAGGCGAAGGCACTGTATTCCTCGATGAAGTGAGTGAGACAAGTCCAGCATTACAAGTGAAACTGTTGCGCGTGTTGCAGGAACGTGAAGTGGTACCAGTTGGTGGGGCGGACGTAATCAAGGTTCGTGCGAGAGTGATTGCTGCAAGTAATAGCGACCTCGAAAAGCTTTCCAGCTCCGGCGCATTTCGACGCGATTTGCTATATCGACTGAATGTAATTCAATTGCACCTGCCACCATTGCGCGAGCGCAGAGATGACATTCCGTTGCTCGTGGCCCATTTCCTCGTAAAGCACTCCGACGACAGCAAACAGCCAGTTACGATTGACGAAAAGGCGATGGAGGCACTCTGTTCGTACTGGTGGCCAGGAAATGTTCGGGAGCTGGAAAATGTCCTCGAGCGTGCGATGACTTTGAGCCAGGGCGGACAGATTACTACGGAAGATATCCCCGCCAGAATTCTGCCGGCACATTCAGGTGGAGTCATGCCACCGCTGTCGGCAGATGATCTTGATGCTCTGTTTTCTGGTTTGCCAAGTTTGGATGAGCTGGAGCGTCGTTACATTCTGCATGTACTTGACGCTACGGGTGGAAATCGAAAACGGACTGCGGAAATTCTTGATATCAATCGCAAGACCCTGTATCGGATGGCCGCACGCTTCGAAATCGAACTCGGATTGCAAGCCGCTACTGCATCTCAATGAAGGGCAATCGACTCAGGATCTCCTCCTCAATCAGCACAGACCTTGTGAGAATAAAACTCTCTCATTCACCCCAAGCTTCAGCTTGGGGGCAATCGCCGCCTCGAGTATTTCGAGAACCGTTTCAACGGTTTATTAGGTTGTGGGAAGCAAATTTTGCCTCACCCTCGAAATAGATCTGACAGCGGGGCGCAAGAGTAAACCGTTGAAACGGTTAGGATGGGATGGGACCTGTGACCCCAAGCTGAAGCGTGGGGAGAATGAAAGATTGAGTTTTCACACACTCTTAGGAGCTTGAAGAATGAGAATTCAAGGTGAAAGCTTTACAAAACTTTACGATACTTTCACTGAATTTCGATTACCTTTCCCGATAGCTAGGCTCAAAATAGGTATGCGAGTTGGAAAGTGGGTCCGGGTGTCGAGGTCTGCACAGCAACGATTACTAAAGTTTCGGCCCTCATCTTGCCTGATAACCCCCGGGTGTCCCATCTAAACCAAGGCCCAGTTTTTAGTGTTCCAGGAAAGCACAGCGATGAACGAAGATGCCTCTATACAATCTGGTGAATTATTGCCGACCTCTAAAAACACCGACTCTAAAGTTACTCGAAGCAAACCACGCAGAAGATCACGGATTGTGCAGCTTGCCAGTGTCGCTGGACTCGTAATCGTATTAGTGCTTGTCTGGTATTTCCTTGATTCCAAACCTAACAAAGCTGCAAACCGTCAACGAGCTGAAGTTATTCCTGTCGAAATAGCCACTGCCACCACTATGGATGTTCCTGTCCAGATCAAAAGCATCGGGAACGTCGAATCCATTTCAGCGGTCGCTATACGCTCGCAAGTTGAAGGTACGCTTCGGGCTGTTCACTTCACTCCGGGACAGGAAGTGAAGAAAGGCGATGTACTCTTCACCATCGA
>Ga0134124_10001638_pt1 | contig 18005 bp, 17 predicted proteins | sample KB304_FD_96880 | JGI IMG/M metagenome (GOLD analysis project Ga0134124, IMG submission 96880) | Terrestrial soil microbial communities without Nitrogen fertilizer from Kellogg Biological Station, Michigan, USA - KB3-0-4 | ecosystem: Environmental > Terrestrial > Soil > Unclassified ...
GCCGCATTAGTTTTCATCCTCCTCACGTCATTTACGTTTGGTCTTGCCCAGTCCACCAATGCCTCCGTTGCGGGACGGATAACTGACCCTGCGAACGCGCTGATCGTCGACGCCAATGTGGCTGCGATATGTGCGGCTACGAATGTCCGTTATGAAGTCGTAACCAACGACTCAGGCGAATATCACCTCGCGAATCTTCCTCCAAATTCCTACCGTCTCGAAATACAAAAGTCGGGATTCAAAAAGGTAATCAAACCTGATGTGATCCTTCATGTGCAGGACGCGCTGCGAATCGACTTGCAGATGACGCTCGGCGATGTTTCGGAAACTGTGATGGTGGAAAGTGGTGCGCCGCTTGTGAATACCGAGTCGGCGACGGTCAGCACGGTGGTCAACCGTACGTTCGTCGATAACATTCCTCTGAATGGCCGGAGTTTTCAGACACTCATAAACCTGACGCCCGGTGTGGTCGTTACGCCGTCCACTTTCAACGATCAGGGACAATTCAGCGTGAATGGACAGCGCGCCGACGCAAACTACTTCATGGTCGACGGCGTCAGCGCTAACTTCGGCGTCACCGGATTCATCGCCATGATGCAGAGTGCTTCCGGCGCTTTACCTGCGCTCAGCGCTTCAGGTGGAACGAACAGCCTCGTGTCGGTCGACGCAATGCAGGAATTCCGCCTTCAGACGTCTTCGTTTGCGCCTGAGTTTGGACGCACTCCCGGTGGCCAGATCTCGATTGCCACGCGCTCCGGAACGAATGCTTTTCACGGCACGTTGTTCGAATATTTCAGGAACGACGTACTCGACGCCAAAGACTGGTTTGTTAACGCCGCTGGTCTGCCAAAACCCAAAGAGCGGCTGAATGATTTCGGCGGTGTGCTTGGTGGGCCAGTCATTAAAAACAAGACGTTCTTTTTCTTCTCGTACGAAGGTCAACGGTTACGCCAGCCGTCAAGCATGCAAACCGTCGTGCCGGATAACCCTGCGCGGCAACAGGCTCCGGCCACGATGCGTCCTTATCTGAACGCTTTTCCGGTTGCGAACGGACCTGGAGCCAGTTCAGGTTTAGCGCTATTCAACGCCGGCTTTTCGAATCCATCGTCGCTTGATGCATACAGTATTCGCGTTGATCATTCGCTGCGATCAAAGCTGAACGTATTTGGCAGGTACAACTTTTCACCGTCTAACCTGGATCAGCGCGGGCCGTTCTTTTCATCGGGTCGAGTGCTCAGCGCCGTCAATTCGTTGTCATCTTCGGTGCACACTGGAACAGCCGGCCTTACACAAATCATCAGCCCCGAGATCAGTAACGAAGTGCGAGCGAACTACAGCAACCACCGGATCGGCATCGATTTCGTGATGGACGATTTCGGTGGCGCGGCGCCACTTCCTGACTCGATCTTGTTCCCTTCCGGCATCAGCTCCGCCAACGGTACTTTCTTATTCATCCTTCTGGGTGTTGGACAATATGTTCAGGGCAAACAAGGCACGACTGAGCAACGCCAGATCAATCTCATTGACAACCTGTCAGTGACAAAGGGCAGTCATCAATTAAAGTTCGGCGTGGACTATCGCTGGCTCGCGCCGTTCAGCAGTCCGGCTGCATACCATCAGTTTGCAGCGTTCTCGGGAGTAGGAGGCGCGATATCAGGCACCGCGCTATTGGCCCAGTCGAGCTCGTTCCAAACGAACGCGCTGCTGTCGCAAAACTTCTCGGCGTTTGTCCAGGACACCTGGAAGATCTCACCGCGATTGAGTGTCACTTATGGCTTGAGATGGGACATCAATCCCGCGCTGAAGGGCAAAAACAACGATAACGATCCATTCACGGTGACTGGTCTGGATAATCCAGCGACGATCACACTCGCGCCTCGCGGCACGCCGCTTTATGAAACAACGTGGGGAAATTTTGCGCCGCGAATCGGAGTCGCTTATCAATTCCGTCGAATTCGAGATTGGGACGCCGCCGTGCGCGCAGGCTTTGGAGTCTTTTACGATCTCGGACAGGGATCACTCGGAGGCGTGTCGAGCTTTTTTACGTACAGCTTTGACAAGAGCTTTTCCAACTCGCCCTTTCCGCTGAGCCCTGCAGACGCTGCTCCGCCTCCACTCACAACAAACCCACCGGCTGCCACAATGCTCGTTGCCGATCCTCATCTGAAGTTGCCGCGGACCTATCAATGGAACGTCGCACTCGAGCAGTCGATTGGAAACAATCAAAGCATCTCGGCGACTTACGTTGGCGCGAGTGGAAGACAGTTGCTGCGAGTAACAAATCTATTCAGTGTAAATCCGAATTTTGACTTCATTGCGTTTACTGACAATTCAGCGACGTCCGACTACAACGCTTTGCAGGTCAAGTTTGAGCGTCGGTTGTCGCGCGGTTTGCAGGCGTTGAGTTCTTATTCATGGTCGCATTCGATCGATATCGCATCGACAGACGCACTCGCGACGAATATCAACACGCCCAACCAGGTTGCTGACCCCAACCTCGATCGCGGCAATTCTAATTTTGACATTCGTCATGCAGTCACTGCTGGGATCACCTATGAATTGCCTAACGTGAAAGCTTTCAAAGCAATACTGAATGGCTGGTCGATCGACAGTTTCCTTTACGCGAGATCAGCGCCACCAGTTAACGTTGTTGGCGGAAGCTTTTTTGCTGCCGGCACGCAGCTCGCGCCCCGGCCGAACGTCATTCCTGGTGTTCCACTCGAGATTCGTGGCCCACAGTTCGCCGGAGGCAAGATCTTCAATCGCGCCGCCTTCGCCGCCGCGCCTGCAGGAACGCAGGGCAATCTCGGACGCAATGTATTGAGAGGTTTTGGAGCATGGCAGGTTGACCTCGCATTGCAACGACAATTTCACTTAAGCGATCGATTGGCGCTTCGTTTCCGTGCTGAGTTTTTCAACCTCTTCAATCACCCGAGCTTCGGCAGTCCCACAAATGTCCTGACGAGCCCTCTGTTCGGCCGCTCGACTCAAACTCTGGCAAACAGTCTCGGCTCAGGTGGCGCTAACGGCGGCTTCAATCCCCTTTACCAACTAGGCGGCCCCCGCTCAATCCAATTCGCTCTGAAACTTCAGTTCTAATCAGCTTTGGACAGGGTGGTATCCCTCAAAAGTGTGATAGGCGGATAGCCTCAATTCGGGTGTTCCATTCTTTGCAGAGTCGATAATTTACGTCTGTGCAAAGACTCTACTCAATGTTTCCTCAAGGCGGCCCGGGAATCGGGCTACTCCTCCTACGGATAGCAACAGCCGGAATGGTCGCATTAAACCTTACGCACCGGTTCCCCTCTCTGCATTGGTTGCTGATTACATTAATCGGTCTGATCTCACTCGGGCTACTTCTCGGTTTCTTAACACCAGTCCTCTCGATAATCGCCTGCCTCGCAGCCGCAGCAAATCTATTGTTAGCTGACCAATCGATCGAGGTCGTCTACATTCTCAGGATATTGCTGTCCGCGGCGCTCTTCTTTCTTGGTCCCGGCGCATACTCAGTAGACGCCAGATTGTTTGGACTGCGCGTCACTGTCGTCCCGCCACGCAAAGACAAAACTTCATAGGGTTGATTCAGCGCTAACTCTATCGAGTGATCTTCGACTCGCACCATCTAGGGGTTCGAGAACTATTCATTGAGCGCACAATCCCTCCTGCTCACACGACAGAACGAAAGGGTTAATCATGAAGCATAAGAAATTGATGCTGGTTCTACTATTTCTAATTCCCGGCACAGTGATGGCCCAGGAGGCCAAGGTGACGCCGCTCATGTCGAAAGATCTGACGGAGCTTCCCGGCAAAGAAGTCTTGATGATCAAAGCGGATTACCCGCCGGGCGGCTCGGATCCCATCCACCGGCACAATGCACAAACATTCGTTTATGTGTTGGAGGGCTCAATCGTGATGCAGGTGAAAGGTGGAAAGGAAGTGACGCTGACAGCGGGCGAGACTTTTTACGAAGCCCCTGACGATGTTCATCTCGTGAGCCGCAACGCGAGCAGCACCAAGCCGGCAAAGTTCATCGTGTTCCTGGTGAAGGACAAAGGCGCTCCAGTGCTACTGCCAGCAACAACAGAAACCGCAACGCAACGTCACAAATCAGGAGGTCACCAATGAAGATCGTGGTTATTGGCGGCACTGGACTCATCGGATCAAAGGTCGTCACGAAGCTCAATGAGCGCGGTCACGAGGCTGTCGCTGCGTCACCAAACTCTGGCGTAAACACCTTGACTGGCGAAGGACTCGCCGAAGTTCTTGAAGGTGCGTCGGTCGTCGTGGATGTGTCGAACTCGCCGTCGTTCGAGGACGCGGCGGTGATGGACTTCTTCCAGACATCAACTCGCAACTTACTTACCTACGAAGCGGCCGCAGGTGTAGGACACCACGTCGCATTGTCCATCGTCGGCTGTGAAGGCCTACCCAACAGCGGCTACATGCGCGCTAAGGTCGCTCAGGAGAAACTGATCAAGGAATCACCGATCCCTTATTCAATCGTGCGCGCGACACAGTTCTTCGAGTTTCTGACGCGCATCGCCGACTCCGCTACCGAAGGCAACACTGTGCACCTGCCGTCTGTCGGTTTCCAACCAATGGCGGCGGACGACGTCGCGGGGGTGGTGGCGAAAGTCGCAATGGGATCGCCGTTGAATGGAACCGTTGACGTAGCGGGGCCCGAGCAGTTCCGTTTCGATGAATTCATTAGCCGCGGCCTCAGCGCACGCAAAGATCCGCGCGAGGTTGTTGCCGACCCACATGCGCCTTACTTCGGCACTGAGTTGAGCGAGCGCTCACTCGTTCCGGACGACGGCGCGCTGCTCGGTGAAACGCGCTTCGAAGAATGGCTTATCGGAGCCACAAGTGAGATCCCGCAGCCCACTGCCGTTGCAGCCGCTGCAAAGATTAACTGAAAGGACAAAGACAATGAGTTTCGTAACGACAAAAGATGGCACGCAGATTTACTACAAAGACTGGGGCTCGGGACAGCCGATCGTGTTCAGTCATGGCTGGCCGCTGACGGCAGACGCCTTCGAGGACCAGATGTTCTTCCTTGCCCAGAATGGTTATCGCTGCATCGCGCATGACCGTCGCGGTCATGGCCGCTCGGGTCAGTCGTGGGATGGAAACGACATGGACACGTACGCCGACGATCTCAACACGCTCGTCGAATCGCTCGATCTCAAGGATGCGATTCACGTGGGCCACTCGACCGGCGGTGGCGAAGTCACACGCTACATCGGTCGTCACGGCGCCGCGCGCGTCGCGAAGGTGGTGCTGATCAGCGCAGTCCCACCATTGCTGTTAAAGACGGCAGCGAATCCGAATGGACTGCCGATGGAGCTGCTCAATCAGATACGCGCGGGCATACAAGCCGACCGGGCACAGTTTATGAACGACTTCAGTATCCCTTTCTTTGGCTACAATCGGCCCGGCGCCAAAGTCTCTCAAGGCATACTCGATAGTTTCCGTTTGCAAGCCATGCTGGGCGGTCTTCCCAACGTCTACTTTTGCGTCAAGGCCTTCGGTGAGACCGACTTCACTGAAGATCTCAAGAGGTTCGACGTGCCGACGCTCATCCTGCACGGCGACGATGATCAAGTCGTGCCGATCGGTATCACCGCGCTCGTGTCGTCAAAGATTGTGAAGGGCGCGACACTGAAAGTTTACCCGGGGTTGCCGCACGGCATGTGCTCGACGCACAAGGATCTCATCAATGCTGACTTGCTCGACTTCATTAAGAAAGAGCAGTCGAAGTCCATATCAGCCTGAGCGTGCGAAGGAGGTTCACATGAGTGACGAAGAGTTAGAGGTGCTGGTAACGATCGATGACCCATGGTATGGCCCGGATGAAGACACCTTCCATCTTCAACCCGACACTGATTGGCCGTTCCCGATCTGGCGGACACTGGAATAGGAGTAGATGAAAATGAACTGCTGTTCGCACTTACCTGAAAATAGTAACGTCACTCCGAAAACCCCGAACGGTTGTGAAGAGTGTTTGAAACTGGGTGACCGCTGGATACATCTGCGCCTTTGCGCAACCTGCGGTCACGTCGGCTGCTGCGATGATTCAAAAAACAAACACGCGGTCAAGCACTTTCATTCAACCAATCATCCCTTCATCAAATCCTTTGAGCCGGGTGAGGATTGGGGTTGGTGTTACGTTGATGAATTCTTTCTCGAATCCTTCCCAAACTCGTTGACGGCCGAATGGTGCGGCGTACTCGGCGCCACGCCTTAAGCGACCTTGTCCTCGGCGTATCTCAGCGTTCTCTGCGTTAAAACGGGAACTCAAACGCAGAGGGCGCATAGATACGCCGAGAACCGCAGAGAAGTTTTTCATTGCAAGTGAAGGAGATCCCCAGTCTTGTGCTCTTTTATTTGAAAGCGCAGGAAGTCATGTATCGCCTTCAATGCCGTCGGATTCTTTGTTGAAATCCGCACTGCCGCACCGCGATCGATCTCTTCAAAGTCGTACGTGATCTCGCCTTTTAACTTTTGCATCACTGGCACACCGGGAGGTGTTTGATCGTGGATTAGCATGGGAGCTTTAAAATTCCCTTCCGCAAACATCATTGCGATGTGCTTCAAGTGCATTCGGATCTGCTTGCTGCTCTCAACATCGTCCGCATTGTTCGCTGTTACTTCAATCGAGCCGCCCTGTTCCTGCAATAAGAAATGATGGGTGGTCTTCATATGGTCAAAGCCCATCACGTGATCGCCGCGCTTGTTCATTTGCTCGTCAGCCTTCGGCTCCTGCGCGTAGACAATCACGAGGGTCGCGATTGCGAGCATGGATGCCGCGAGGATTGATCGTCGAAAATATGTTTTCATTACTCACTACTCCTTTTACGTTTTATCGATTGGTGTGAACGTTTGGCAGGCTTCGGATTCACGGACAGCGACTCCAGTAGATTCGCGCGCTGCCCGCGGGCTCGGCGAGCTAGACGCACATCCCAGTCGCTCAATGTCTTTTGCAGGTCGTCTCGTAACTCGGTGATCTCGCGTAGCTGGTCCTGAACAGCAAGTAATTTTTGAGTTGCCAGTTTCCTGACTTCCTCACATGGCGCGCCGCCAGCATCGCGAACTCTCAACACCCGGGCCAGTTCATCGAGAGTAAAACCAACTGATAGCGCCCGCCGAATCAGTTGCACTCGTTGCAATGCCTCAGGCGGATATTGTCGATACCCGTTTTGACCGCGGAGCGCACGTGGCAGCACGCCTTTGCGCTCGTAATGCCGGAGGGTATCTCGGCTGACTCCTGCCAAATCAGCAAGCTTGCCCGAGCTTAAAGCACCGTTGCCTCTCACTGCTTTCATGATCGCATTCTAAAGCTTGGAATCGATTCCAATGTCAAGACTAGAAAGATCCAGCATAATGGTTCACTATCTCTGAAAGACAAAAGTTTCACCGTCTTGAAACGAATGGACGAAAGTCTAAAAAGTAGCGCTGCAACCGATCAAGTCTCGAGTTGGCGAGTGCGAGTCGCTGACTACCTCGGCCTCGAACACAACGTCACGATTGCGTCAGCGGCAGTTTTCCTTATCGGTTTCGGTGAAGAGTTATGGAAAAAATTTCTACCTAAGTATCTTGAAGCACTTGGCGCCACTACGCCCGTCATCGGTCTCTTCGGTACGGCGGAAGATTTTTTCGACGCCTGCTATCAGTATCCCGGTGGCTTCGTCGCTGATCGTTTTGGAAGACGCCGTGCGTTCCTGATTTTTATTTCACTCGCCTCCATCGGTTACCTCGTCTACCTTTTCAGTAACTCGTGGCCCTTCTTATTTATCGGCCTGGCCCTGGCGATGGCGTGGCAAAGCATGGCGTCTCCTGCAATCTTTGCCGTCATCGGCGACTCACTGCCACGCGAACGTCGAGCAATGGGCTTTACTCTGCAATCGATATTGAAACGTGTGCCGGTAGTGATCGCGCCGATCGTCGGCGGGACTCTGATCGCCTCGATGGGTTTGATCGAGGGCGTGCACGTTGGTCTGCTGATCACGCTTGCGCTGGCCGCGGTTACGCTCCTACTCGTACTCAGAATCAGAACTCCTAACACGCCGCCACATTCCATCAACATGCGCGGTGTTTGGCGTTCCTTCCACAGTGTACTGAAGCGGCTGCTGATTTCCGACATCATCATCCGAACGTGCGAGGGCATGACTGGCGTGCTCGCCATTCTCTACGTGACGAATGTTCACGGCGCCAGTATTGCGGCGTACGGCACTCTGATCGCTGTGCAGATGATCACATCGATCATCGTCTACATTCCGGCAGGAAGAATTGCGGATCGAATCGGACGCAAGCCTTTTGTGGTTCTGACGTTTTTGAGTTTTGCCCTCTTTCCCCTCGCAATTATTTTCGCCTCAAACTTTTCCTGGCTCATCGTCGCTTATGTGATCGGTGGCCTCCGAGAGATTGGCGAGCCTTCCAGAAAGGCGATGATCGTCGATCTCGCTCACGACAACATTCGCGCCAGATCAGTCGGGCTCTACTATCTGGTGCGTAGTCTCTCGATCACTCCCGCGGCCGCAATTGGTGGATTGCTCTGGAAGATTGCGCCGCAAGTTCCGTTCGTTACCGCCGGGTTGATCGGACTGATTGGAACGGTTGTGTTCATCATGACTGTCGAGGAACGTTACGCTAGTTAGACATAAACAAGGGAGGTAGACCGAAATGAAAGCAATATCACGCCGAGACGTAATTTCGACTCTGGCAACCGGTAGCGCGAGTTTGGCGCTCGCAGGGTTTTTAAGCTCAGAGGAAGCCAGCGGGCAAACCACTGGACCAGTGGCTAAAGCCTTCCAGGGACAACACACGCCGAAACCACTGCCGTTTGATCCGGCCAAGCTCAAAGGCTTGTCCGAAAAGCTCATCCGGTCACACTGGGAAAACAACTACGGCGGTGCTGTTAAAGCATTGAACACGATCGAGCAACGGCTTGCGGCGATGCTGCCGGACAAGGATCTGCCGGCTTATATCTATGGTGATTTAAAACGCGAGGAGCTGGTCCGCACGGGCTCGGTGGTGTTGCACGAAAATTATTTCGCCAACCTGGGCGGCGATGGTAAAGCGAGTGGTAAGGCTCTTGATTTGATCAAGCAATGGTTCGGAAGCTACGAGCAGTGGGAAGCAGAGTTTAAGAAGACGGCTAACGCGCTCGGTGGCGGTTCGGGCTGGGCCATTCTTTCATACAATCTGCACACGGGCGAAGTTCACAACTACTGGGCCTGGGATCACATGCACAACGCGCCGATGGGCTATCCGCTGTTAGTACTCGATATGTATGAACACGCGTATCACATGGATTACGGCGCGGCTGCCGCGAAATACGTCGACGCTTTCATGCAAAACGTGAATTGGGATGAAGTGAATCGTCGAGCTGAAATGGCCGGCGGTCGCAAGTAATTGGAGTGGAAGTCATGCAAGTTGTACTGACAGATCAAGGGCGATTACTAATGCTGATCGTCTTGTGCGGACTGCTTTGGGCGCTGGAGTCGATCATCCCGCTTTACCGCTTTCGTTACAGCCGTGTGCGACATGCAATGCCGAATATAGCGTTGACACTAATGCTCGTGATCACGAATCTGAGCCTTTCGTTTTCCTCAGCGTATCTGGCCGGCTTCTCAGTTACGAATGGTATCGGGCTATTTATTTTCCTTGGTCTGCCGTCGGGGGCTCAGATCGTCTTTGGTGTGCTGGCATTGGATCTCTTTGCCTACTTCGCGCACGTTCTCTTACACAAATCGTGGCTCGGTTGGCAATTTCATCGAGTGCATCATTCCGAGAACGCAGTTGATGTAACCACCGCCTTTCGTCAACACCCGGGCGAAACCATTTGGCGCATACTCTGGCAGTTAATTGCAATCGTGATATTCGGAATCCCGCTCTGGGTCGTCGTGGTCTACCTGATCCTCTCGGGCCTTAACGCAGAGTTGGAACATGCCAACATCAGACTCAACGTGCGCGTCGATCGCCTGTTGCGGCTACTGCTCGTCACGCCAAACATGCACAAGGTGCATCACTCACGCGATCAAAGAGAGACTGACTCCAACTATTCCAACATCTTTTCTCTTTGGGACAGACTCTTCGGCACCTATACAGGCGCAATGGACTTTCGCCAGCTTAACTACGGGCTCGATGGGTTTGATGTTAAAGAGAGGCAGACACTAGGGGCTCTTCTGAAAATGCCGTTTGTGAACTATAAGCGCGTCTAACGAAACCCGACGTTTGGCAAAATCCGAAGCGCCTTTGTTTCTTACCTGAAGAACTTCGCAGCCATACGCTGAAGATCATCCAGCGAGCTGCCATCCTTGTTTTGATCGAGCATCGAGCTAAGTACCCCCATGGCGTTCGGTGCTGTTGTCTGCGCTTCCTGCTGCTGTACATTGAGATAGTTCGAAAGGCCCGAAGCATCAAGACCGTTTTCCTGTTGTGTCTTCCCGAGTGAACCCATCACGAGTGGTGCCAACGTCTCGAGCACTCCTCCGGCAGAACTTTGGTCCATTCCCGTTGCCTGGGCTAGATTGTTTTCAATTGCAGGCTGTTGGCTGCCGAAGACATGCCCAAGAATTCCCGCGCCATTTGCGCTTTGCGGATTTCCGAGATAGCCCATGAGGTTGTCGAAGATGCTACCGTCATGGTCATTGGCGATAGCCTGATGCAGGCTTTGGGCCTCCTGCGGTTGTGAAGCTTTGCGTGCTAACGCGGTCAGAATTAACGGCACAGCCATTTGGATAGCGGTATTCGCCGTCGTTTCACTTATACCGAATCGCTGAGCGATCGTGTGCGCTGCGCTGCCACCCAACTGTTGGGTAATAATTTGTGTAATCGCGTTCATCTTCTTTCTCCTATGCCTGTAACTAGACACTCGCAGCGAAGCGACTTGTCGCAAGTTACCATTTGTCAGTGATTGAACCGGGGTGGTTTCCGTAATAGGGGTGGATGGTTTTGGATCTTACGTCTTGAATTACCGCTATGCAAGCATGCATTCGACTCGTGAGAACTTTATGTGATCTTCAGACATGCTCACGAGCGAGACGATCGACTTCTGACATTGCCCATGGCACGCGGAACTTTCCGTGCATCTTTTCAACGTGGGTACAAGCTTCCACAAGTTCCATCCCAAGCACGCCACCGCGGCTCGCGGATCGGATTAACCACTCTTTTATTCGGGATAGCCATAGTCCGGCGGCCAGTTAACCGGCATCCACGGCCAATTCGAGCGCGCCTTGATCGCCTGGCGAGCAGCGACATACTCCTCTTCAGTGAGAAACATACCGCCTAAGTCGTTCGCGCCGTAGAGTGCATAGAACTTGTGCGAGGACTTCCGCAGGTTGGCGTTGACAATGTCGAAGAAGGCGACGGTGGCGCGAATCCAACTATTGTCGTCCGGATCGTCAGGGGAAGAAATCGCATATCTCAGTCCCTCGAAGCAGACGGTATACCTTCCCGAGTCGTGGTCCATCTCTTCCGTCACCTCGATCGGTGAATCTGTGAATTGCTTTAGCCGAGGCAACAAGGCCTGATAGGCGGACAGAATGCCCTGCTCCGCCAGGTCTTCGGCGTCGAGGTGAACCAGTTGATCGTAGTCCAGCGGGTCTTCACTATTCGGACTACTGACCGCCGGTTCGGTCTTAGCTAATAGGTACTTGAGCCGATTGATGAATCCTGCCATGTCTTGCTGGTATTCAATAGCAAGTTCGGATGGAATTGCGCAAGAGACTAAAAGAACGACGGCGACCAACCTCTTAACATCCGCTCAAACCCCACGAGAGCGGGAGACAAAATGAAATACCTTTCAATCGTCTTAATTCTTATAGGAGCAACAATAGCAATGTCACAAACAATGGTCGCTGTCGATCCGGCGACGGATCCCAATATCGATCCGCAAATCCGGTCCTTTCTTAATGAGCTGAACAAAGACACCACTCCGTTCTGGGAAAAGCCTGGTCCGGAGGTTCGCGCTACTTTGACTGGCCTGCAGGCGAAGACGCCAGTCGATCTTTCGGGGATCACGATCGCGGAGAAAACCATTTCCGAGAACGATCGGAAAGTGAAACTCTACATCGTGAAGCCCGAGAAGGTGCAAGGTACGCCTCCTGTGATCCTGTTCATACACGGAGGCGTCTGGCTCGCCGGCAATTTCGAGAATCACAAACGGCTGGTCCGCGATCTGGTGGTCGGCACTGGAGCGGCGGTAGTCTTTCCTGAATACACCCCGATCCCAGATGCGATCTATCCGACGCAGATTGAAGAGAGCTACGCGGCGGCGAAGTGGGTCGCAACACATGGCGCGGAGATTGGCGTGGATGGCAGCCGAATGGCGGTTGCCGGAAACTCCGTCGGCGGCAACATGTCTACTGTGGTCGCGATGATGGCGAAAGAGCAAGGCGGGCCGAAGATCCGGTTCCAGGTGCTTTTGATTCCCGCCACGGACACCAACTTCGAAACCGAATCGTATCGAGACTTCGCCACCGGAAGATTTCTGGCGCGAGCGTTCATGCAGTTTGGCTACAACATCTACGCGCCCGACGCGAAGACGCGAAAGGATCCGCATGCGGCGCCGCTGCAAGCGAGTATCGATCAGTTGCGTGGCTTGCCGCCGGCCCTCGTCATAACTGCGGAGAACGATCCGCTGCGAGATGAGGGCGAAGCCTATGCGCGCAAGCTGAAGGATGCGGGTGTTGAGGTAACAGCTACGCGGTACAACGGCATGATTCACGATTTCGTTTTGCTCAACGGTATCAACCGGGTCGCAGGCGTACAGGCGGCGCTTCGTCAGACGTGCGATGAGATCAAGAAACGTTTGAGTTCCTGAACTTTCTCTGCGTAGCCTCTGCGTTCTCTGCGCCTCTGCGGTGAATTTTAACCGCAGAGACGCAGAGGTTACGCAGAGGAAAACAATAGGTCAATGAAATGACCAAGACCAACTTTACCTCGTTCTTATCCTGTCTATTAGTATTTCTAACCGCCAATTCCGCTAACGCTGTCGATCCCCTTAGACGCATCTCCCAATACGGTCACACTGCCTGGAGGATGCAGGACGGAGTCTTCAATAGCACACCGAATGTGATCGCTCAGACCGCAGATGGCTTTATTTGGATCGGCACACAAGCAGGCCTGGTCCGATTCGACGGCTCACGATTTGTCTCCGCCACAACAACCGCCACCGGTCAACCGCTGCCAGACGTCAAAATTACTTCGCTGCGCAGGGCGCGCGACGGCAGTCTGTGGATCGGCACGCCTTACGGTCTAAGCCGGCTGAAAGACGGTGAGCTCATCACATACTCCACTGCGATCGGAATCAGCACCATCATTGAAGACCACGAAGGAACCATCTGGGTCACACGGTATCGGGTCACTGACGGAAAAGGACCTCTCTGTCGCGCCGTTGATCGAGCGCTTCAGTGTTACGGCACAGACGCCGGCATTCCCGTTAATTATGGCGTGGGGTTAGCTGAGGACAGTTTGGGTAACTTGTGGATCGGCTCATTCAACCTCGTCCGCTGGCGACCTGGATCTACGGAGACTTTCTTCGCAGAAGAGCTGAAGCACTTGAACGGCAGTCCCGGTGTACTCGACATCGCCGCTGGTCCAGCCGGATCACTTTGGGTTGCTCTCGAAGGCACAGGCCCGAAGTCAGGTGTTCGCCAGTACGCCGCGGGAAAGTGGATCAGCTATGCCGTGCCGGGTTTCGACGGCTCTCGCGCAAGCGCGCAAAGCTTGTTTATCGACCGTGACGGCGCGATGTGGATCGGGACAATCGCCGACGGTCTCTATCGCATTTACAACGGGAAAGCAGATCACTTCCGCAGTGTAAATGGTCTATCAGGCGACTCGGTGATCAGCTTCTTTCAGGATCGAGAAGGCAATCTCTGGGTTACCACAAATGGTGGCGTCGATCTTTTCCGCAACACTCCCGTCATGACGTTCTCTACTGCGGAAGGTGTCTCCACGGCCGAGGTCCGATCCGTATTCGCATCGCGCGACGGCTCACTATGGATCGGTGGTAAAGGAAGTCTCGGCAATCTTCGGAATGGCGAGTTCTCTTCTATCAAGACTAATCAGGGACTACCGGGCGAAGTAGTCTCGGGAATGTTTGAGGATCATTCTGGTCGATTATGGCTTGGCGTAGACGAAAGTTTAATGGTCTACGAACGGGGAAAGTTCATGGAGGTGACGAAGCCGGATGGATCTCCGCTGGCGCTCAAAGGCCATGTCGTCGCCGTCACCGAAGATCTGGACCAGAACATCTGGGCCATGGCGTATACCAATCCTCGTAATCTTTATCGAATCCGGGATCAAAAAGTCCGGGACCAAATTCCCGTTGACGACATTCAGTACGCCTCATGGCTCGTGTCAGATAACGAGGGCGGCATCTGGCTCGGCTCTTATACCAACAATCAGATCGCGCACTACCGTGCTGGACAACTGCAGGTGATCTCGCTGCTGAAAGATAAGAAATCTCCGGTCGTCAACCATCTGCTTGCTGAATCCGGCCGATCGATTTGGATTGCCACCAATAGTGGTCTATTCAAGTGGAAAGACGGGCAGGTAAAGGATCTTGGTACGAGGAATGGACTTCCCTGCTCTTTAATCATCAGTTTGGTTAAAGATGATTCCGGCTCACTCTGGATGTATACAAACTGCGGGCTCGTGAGGATCTCACAAGTGGAGCTGGAGAAATGGTGGGAGCATCCGGACGTTCAAGTTGCGATGAAGATCTTCGAAACGTCAGAAGGTGCGCGCCCGGGCAGCGCGTCGTGTCAGCCAAGAGCGGGCAAGACAATTGATGGCCGCCTCTGGTTTGCGAATGCATTGTCCGTGCAAATGATCGATCCGAATCAGTTATATAAAAACGAGATCGCTCCGCTCGTGCAGATCGAGGCTGTCGTGGCTGATAGGAAGAGTTATTCACCTGACGAACACCTGCGCCTTCCAGCTCTAACCAGCGATCTTGAAATCGACTACACCGCACTGAGTTTCTCAGTACCGCAGAAGGTGCAGTTTCGTTACAGGCTCGACGGTCACGATACTAACTGGCAGGAACCCGGCACACGCCGGGCAGCTTTCTACAATGATCTTGGTCCAGGAAACTATAGCTTTCACGTTATTGCCTGCAACAACGACGGTGTCTGGAACGACGTGGGCGCGAGTTTCAACTTCATCATTCCGCCGGCGTGGTATCAAACTACTCAGTTCCGAGTGGCGTGCATTCTCGCAGCTCTGCTGATCTTGTTTTGTCTTTACCGCCTGCGCGTGCGACAGATTGCGCGAGTGATTAGTTTGAGATTCGATGAGCGGCTCAACGAGCGCACGCGCATGGCTCGAGAGCTTCACGATACGTTCCTGCAAACTATCCAGGCCTGCACGATGGTGGCTGATCATACTCTGAAGACGGTCTCTGATCCGGAGCATATGCGTTGTACGATGCAGAAGTTGTCCATGTGGCTCAACCAGGCTACGCAGGAAGGTCGCGCGGCGTTGAATTCCCTGCGCAGCTCGACGACGGAGACAAATGATCTTGCCAGGGCGCTTCGGCGAGCCACGAAAAATGGGTTGATGCCGGCGTCGATGACGGTGGATTTTTCAGTGGTGGGTGAGTCGAGGGAGTTGCATCCGATAGTTCGCGATGAAGTTTACCGGATTGGTTACGAAGCGATCCGGAATTCGATCGCCCACTCGCACGCGACTCGATTGCAGGTCGAGTTGAGATATGACCAGGATCTTTGCCTGCGGGTCAAAGACAATGGTGTGGGCATTGATTCCGTTGTTTTGTGTCAGGGGAAAGTTGAGCATTTCGGTTTACAAGGGATGAAGGAACGCGCCGCCCACATCGGCGGCAAGCTCACGCTCGTCAGTTCAGCAACATGCGGGACGGAAGTCGTGATCACCGTCCCGGGCTCGATTGTGTTCAGAAGGTTTGTTGGACAGGATTACAAGATTTCAGGATTGACATGTAAATCCTGAAAATCCTGTCCCACATCACGCCTGAAGTAAGCCGCGTCGGATGGCGATTGTTACGGCGTGGGTTCGATCGTTGGCCTGGAGTTTATCCAGTAGATGCTTGATGTGATAGTTGACCGTGGTCTCGGCGATCGCCAGCTCGTCGGCGATCTGCTTGTTGCGGAAGCCGTCGCGAACGAGTCGCAGCACTTCCATCTCGCGTGTCGTGAGATCCTCATCACACATGTGTTCGGCAAGGCGCACTGCGACTTCAGGAGAAACTCGTCGTTGGCCGGAATGAACCGATCGGATAACGTCAGGCAGCTCGTTACCCGGCATGCTCTTAAGAATGTACGCCGAAGCGCCAGCCCGCAACGCACGTTGAATCTCGCCATCGCAATCCAACGTCGTCAACATGATTATGCGCGCATGCGGAAACTCACCACGGATTCCGATCAACGCATCTATTCCATCACTGCCCGGCAGCCGAACGTCCATGAGTGTGATGCCGGGCATCGACCTACGAAACTCCGACAGCGCCTCGACCGCATTAGTAGCCTCTGCCACGAGAAGCATGTCCGGCTGCGAACCAATGATCGTGCTCAACCCCTCGCGAAACACCGGATGATCCTCAACGATCAAGATGCGAATGGGTTCGACGTCCATAGTGTTATGCCGCCTTCGATCGAACCGGCGGAGTTTCTGATTTCGTTAGCTCACTCTCACGGCGCGAGCTCTTACCCGGCGGAGAGATCACCAGCGGAAGCACTGCTGAAACTGCCATCACGACAGCAATCACGTGCAGCGGACGATAATACGCGCCGGTACTCTGGCGCAGGTAAGCAATCAACAATGGTCCAACGGCGCTTGCAGTTCCCCACGCCGTTAACATCAGTCCATAAATTGGCCCAACATTCTTCGGGCCGAAGTAATCAGCCGCAAACGCCGGCATCGTGCCGAAACCTCCGCCGTAACACATCAACACAACAAAAGTGAGCACAGTCATCCCGGCCACCATGTGGGTGCGCGCCAGCAACCAGAACAGCAGCACCTGTAGCAAAAACATCACCAGGAACGTCGCGCGTCTGGTAATCAAGTCAGAAACCCACGCCCAGAAAACTCTTCCAACCGCATTGCCAATGCTGGCAAGACCAACCATGCTCGCCGCTACAACCGCCGTCACACCCACGAGCTCCTGAAATATCGGCGCTTCCTGCGAGATCACCGAGATGCCTGCAAACGTGTTTAGAAAGAGCAACAACCACAACGCATACCACTGCCATGTTCGCAGCGCGCCGGTCAGCGTGTAGTCTCCTCCGGCACGTTGCGACATTTGCGACGCGGGCGGCGTCCAACCAACCGGTCGCCAGCCTTCGGGCGGATTCTGCATAAAGAATGCAGTCACCACCGTGACGATCAGGTAAGCGGCGCCAAGATACGCAAACGTATCCAGCACTCCAACACTCTTAATCAAATACGTCGCGACTGGAGCCGTAATCAGCGCGCCTGCTCCAAATCCACCAACTGCAATGCCTGCGATGAGTCCGCGACGATCGGGAAACCATTTAACGAGCACGGCCACCGGGACGATGTAAGCAAACCCAAGCCCGAGCCCGCCGATCAGTCCGTAACTGACGTACAACCACCAGAGTTTGTTTGCAGAAAAGCTCGCCAGAAACACTCCGAGACCGTAAAGCACGCCGCCAGTGATCGCGACGACGCGTGGACCTTTTCGATTGAGCCACAAGCCGCCAAAGAACGCCGCAACTCCCAACACGAAGATGCTGATCGTGAACGTTAGCGTGACTTCAGCGATGGTCCAGCCAAACTGAGTCGCTAGCGGAGTTCGAAAAACACTCCACGCGTAGACCGCGCCCAACGCGATCTGCATACATATTCCGGCAACAGCGATTACCCATCGATTATGTGTCCCCATTTTCCCTTACCTTGTTCGTCAAATTTCGTCCAAACACTTGCAGCAGATCGTTGAAGGCTGCTAACCCACGTCGAAAGTCCGCATCGAAAAATGTTCGCAGTAATTTAAAGAGGCC
>Ga0134124_10001639_pt1 | contig 17996 bp, 13 predicted proteins | sample KB304_FD_96880 | JGI IMG/M metagenome (GOLD analysis project Ga0134124, IMG submission 96880) | Terrestrial soil microbial communities without Nitrogen fertilizer from Kellogg Biological Station, Michigan, USA - KB3-0-4 | ecosystem: Environmental > Terrestrial > Soil > Unclassified ...
CGTAGACCTCGTGAATGAGCACATCGCAGCCGTTGCAGTTTTCAATAACCGAAGTGCCTGGCCGGCAATCACCCGAGACGACGATCGTGCGGTCCCCGGTTTCAAATCTAAAGCCATAAGCCTCGGGCCACGATCCATGATCGACCAGGAAAGCCTTGACTGTAACATTCGCATCTTTGTATACGACGCCCGGCTTGATCTCGTGCGCGATGACTTTGTATCCGGTCTTATTCGAGGGCTCGCCGCCGTTGAGTCGAATATCAATGTCCTCGCGATAAGCCTTGAGCAGATGTTCGGTCATCGCTTTGAGCCCCTTCGGGCCGAACACTTCGAGCGGATCAGTTCTCTCCAACGTCCACGGCGTCAGGATCAGGTCAGGATAACCGGCAGTGTGATCCGAATGCAGATGCGTGAGAAAAGCGCGATTGAGCTTCTTCGCTTCGAGCCCCGTGATGCCATTTCGAAAAGCTGCAGCGGCTCGTCTGACAACGCCCGGACCGAAGTCAACGAGATACGGCGTGTCGTTGACTACGATTGCGATCGAGGGACCCGAACGTTCAGGGTCGGCGTTTGGAGTGCCGGTGCCGAGCAGGACTATCTTTGTTGAGCGTTGAAGGCTCGACTGCGACTGGACCGACGATACTTGCGATAAACCCAACGACAGCGGGAGCGCGAGAAACAACATCGCGAGTAGCATCATGAATCTCTTCACCATGAACACCGTCAATTCGTCTTCTCCAGCACTGCCGCAAAAAAGCCATCGCAGCCGTGTTTGTGTGGGAAGGTGCGCACGAACCCGTCGCTGGTTATCAAATCGGCGGATGCATTTGGCTTGACTACTTTGAACGCGGTGTTGCCGGCAAGGAAGCGGCTTACGACGCCTTCGTTCTCTTCGCGCTCGATCGAACAAGTGGAATACACCAGCCGGCCCGCTTGCGCAACGGCGGCCGCGCCGCGCTCGAGCAGATTCAATTGAAGCTCCGAGAGTCGTGTTATGTCTTCGAGCGTGAGCCGCCACTTTATTTCAGGGTTGCTTCTCAGGGTACCAGTGCCCGAACACGGAGCGTCCAGCAGTACACGATCGAACGTTTGCGCGCTCTCGATGAAAGGCAGCGGTTGGCTGGCATCCGCCGCGATCGAATCTATCGAGGTGATCCCGAGTCGCTCGCAGGTCGCGGCGAGCACTCGCAGCCGATGAGGATGAAGATCGCTCGCGATGATCCAGGCCTGGTCGTTTGTCAGCGCGGCGATGTGCGATGTCTTCGAGCCGGGCGCCGCGCACATATCCAGCACGCGGTGCCCGCCGCGAGGCTCGAGGAGGATCGAGACTAGTTGCGACGCTTCGTCTTGAGTGTAGATCAGCCCAAGCCGCGCGGCCTTGTTTACGAAGTGCGCCGATCCGCTTTCGGCGACGAACGCGCCCGGCGCAAGCTGAGAAGCTCGCACGATTGCGCCTTTGCTGTTGAGGTCCGAGAGCACTTCGTCTATTGAAGCGCGAATCGTATTCACGCGGAACGCCGTGGCCGAAGGCGTATTGTTCGCGAGCGCAAGTCGTCGCGCTTCGTCGCGGCCGAGCGAGGCTTGCCAGCGCTCGAGCATCCATCGCGGATGTGACAATTCCACCGGCGCTCGCGATAGGGGATCGGCGATTCCGTCACCGGGGTTTTCTTCAGGATGTCTTGCAGCTTTTCGAAGCACGGCATTAACCAGTCCGGCGGCGCTTGCTATGCCCGAACGCTTAACCAGTTTCACGGATTCGTTAACGGCGGCGGATCTTGGAACACGAGCGAGGTTTCGAAGTTGATAGAGACCCATTCGCAGCGAGATCAGCACCGGCGCGTCCAATCGTTTGATGGGGCGCTCGCAGTAGCGTTCGATGAAATAGTCCAGCGACGATCGTAATCGAAGCACGCCCAGGACAATCTCCTGCGCGAGCGCGCGATCCTCACGCGACAACTCCGAATCGGCCGGCGCAGCAATCAGCGGCGCGGCGTAAGCGCCCTCCGTCTCGACGCGGAGTAGTATGTCATACGCTCGCTGGCGAGCTGGACTTGCTGACTCTTTCGCCTGTTTCGGATTCATCGAGTGCAAATCCGCGCGGAAGTTGCAGGTCTGCGCTAGTGGTTCAGTCTGACTCTTAAGGACGAATCAACCGCTGATCATCGCTGACTGCGTTTCGCAGATCTGCGCAGATCAGCCTACTGAAGGCGGCGCAAATCAGCGGTTAATTTCCCGACAGACTGACCACTACCAGGGTTGCGTCTGACTTCCGTTACGCTAAATCTTTTAACGCTCAGTAGACTGGAGAGTCTCCGTTAAACATCAAGCGCTGGGAATGAACTCGGGATCATCCTGCCGCCGCCGTTCGGACGCCAGGAAATCGTAGTAGCCGCAGCGAAGACTATCGGGATACTCTCGGCAAACCGCCGGGCGCGCTTCATAAATCGTGCATCGGCGCGTTTCGGAATCGAGAAACTGGCAGACCTGCTTGAAGATGTGGTCCTTTTTATGGCGAAACACTCGGCTGCCAAAGGCGATCTTTGAATAACGTTTCTCGGCTTGCTTGTATGAGAGGCCGAAGTGACTCGCGATCCTCAACAGGTCCCGCTTGGTTATTTCTATGCGATCGTAGCTGCAGCAATATGCGGGACACTTCGAACAGTTGAACAGCACTCGTAACGAACGCGATCTTACCGTGGGATTACCATTACCCTTAAGGCTCATTCAGGTTCCTTGAATTGTGAAGTGATCATCAACGAAACCATTCTAGCACGCGCAGGTTCGCGCGCAACGAAAGCTTAAGCGATAATGACTATCAGAAAATATCCACGGCGACGGCGAGGAGGATTATGAAGTCACAACAACGAGGCGTTCAAACTGTAATCGAACCACAGCCTGTGATCGAAGGCGCCGGGGTGAGGCTGAGAAGAAGCATTGGCACCGCGACGCTGGACTATCTCGATCCGTTCCTGTTGCTCGATCATTTTGCTTCCACCGACCCGGGCGATTACGAAGCCGGGTTTCCGTTGCATCCTCACCGGGGGATTGAAACCGTTACTTATGTTCTAACCGGTGAGGTCGATCACAGGGATACTTTAGGCAATTCGGGAAGCATCGGCGCGGGTGACGTTCAATGGATGAGCGCCGGAGGCGGCATAATGCACGAAGAGATGCCGCAGGTTCGACCCGAGGGAATCGACGGGTTCCAGCTCTGGGTGAATCTTCCCGCGAAGCTCAAGATGACCCGGCCCAAGTATCAGGGCATTCGTTCCGATGAGATTCCAAATGTCAAAACCGAGAGCGGCGCTACAGTTCGCGTCATCGCCGGAAAGATCAACGGAACATCAGGTCCCGTAAGCGACATTGCTGCCGACCCGACTTATCTGGATGTCGAGGTTCCCTCTCATGCCTCGTTCAGGCATGACATTGCCGAAGGCCATTCGGCATTCGCTTATGTTTTCCAGGGCGAGGCTGCATTCGATGCCGATCGGCGGAGGATCACACATACGCGGTTGGCCGTGTTTGGTGACGGTGACTTTGTTAACGTAGCAACCGGCGACCAACCCGTGCGCTTCCTGTTGGTGTCGGGCAAACCTCTGAACGAGACGATCGCCAGGTATGGTCCGTTCGTGATGAACACCAGAGAAGAGATCCAACAGGCGCTGAGTGATTTGCGTAACGGTACGTTTGTGTACGAAGGGTAGCGCCTGGGGCGCAGGCATCCCTGCCTGCCAGGTCGCTTAACGATGGCTCGGGTTACCGAAGGTGCAGGCAGGATGCCTGCGCTCCCAGGGATGGCGAACATCTTCATACAACCTTGCGACGAAGGCGCGATCAAATCGCGCGCCAGCACCAGTCCGTGCAAGCGAGCCGCCGAGCCGTGGATTCTCGCGGCGACCATCCTGGGCTCGAGCATGGCCTTCATCGACGGCACGGTCGTCAACGTCGCGCTGCCCGCGCTCCAGGAGCATCTCAACGCGACGGTGCTGGACGCGCAGTGGGTAGTCGAAGCGTACGCGCTTCTTCTGGCCGCGCTGCTGCTGGTCGGAGGCTCACTGGGTGACAGGTACGGCAGGCGGCTGATCTTCTGCCTGGGCGCTGCCGTTTTCGCGTTGGCGTCGGGGTGGTGTGGTCTGGCGCCGAGCATCGAACAACTGATCATCGCTCGCGCAGTGCAAGGTGCGGGAGGCGCGCTGCTCGTTCCTGGAAGCCTCGCTATCATCAGCGCCTCCTTCAGCGAAGAGAAGCGCGGGCGAGCGATCGGCACCTGGTCGGGGTTCACCGCAATCACCGCCGCCATCGGCCCGGTGATCGGAGGCTGGCTCATAGAGAACGTATCCTGGCGCGCGATTTTCTTCATCAACATTCCCCTGGCGGTTGTGGTGTTGTTGATCTCATTCTGGCGAGTGCCCGAGAGCCGCGACGATGACACAACGGAAAAACTGGACTGGCCCGGAGCGGCTCTTGCAACCGTGGGTCTGGGCGGAGTTGTTTACGGCTTGATCGAATCGTCGCGGTTGGGATTCGCCGATAAGCTGGTGATCGGCGCGCTGGTGGCCGGTGTGATTTCTCTCGCGGTATTTTTTGTGCTCGAGGCCCGGAGCCGCAATCCGATGCTGCCGCTGAATTTGTTTCGCTCGCGGAATTTCAGCGGCGCAAATCTTCTTACGCTTTTTTTGTATACCGGGCTTGCCGGATCGATGTTTTTCATGCCGCTCAACCTCATTCAGGTGCATGGATATTCCGCGACGGCGGCCGGAGCGGCTTGGCTCCCTTTTATTCTCATAATGTTTTTTTTATCGCGATGGTCCGGCGGGTTGGTCAGTCGCTACGGGGCGAAGCTCCCACTTGTCGCCGGTCCGATAATCGCGGCGTTGGGGTATGGGCTTTTCATGATTCCGAATGCCGACGGTTCTTACTGGACGACGTTCTTTCCCGGCGTCGTGGTGCTTGGCCTTGGAATGGCGACGAGTGTGGCGCCGCTCACGACCACCGTGATGAACTCGGTCGCGCAGAGGCATGCGGGCGTCGCTTCAGGAGTGAACAACGCCGTCTCCCGGACCGCGGGACTCCTTGGCGTCGCCATTCTAGGAATTGTGATATTGCACGCATACAATCGCGAGTTGGACCGGCGGCTCGAGAAGTTGGCGCTTGCGCCCGAGATACGAGCGCTCGTCGACGGGCAGCGCGCGCGGCTCGCTGGAGCTGAACTTCCTGAGAGTGTAGACAACGAAACGCGGGGGCAGGCGAAATCTGCGATCGACGAGTCTTTTGTTTTCGGCTTTCGCGTAGTGATGATGACCGCGGTTGGCCTTGCGCTGGCGAGTGCTCTGAGCGCGCTTGTGATGATCGAAGGAAAGGCGATTGATAAGTAGCTGTAGTGGCGGCCGTCCTCAGAAACCATCCGACGCCGCGAGCTTTGCGGTACTTTGCGAGCTTTGCGCAAGGAATCCGCTCGAGAAAGAGAGATACGTTGAACGCAAAGCTCGCAAAGTACCGCAAAGCTCGCAAAGTGTTTTCTCCACGGGTATCGGCTCGTTAAGACAAGTTCGGTTACTCCGATGGCCGCTCCTACAGGATTAGTCAGGCTTGCTACCGCCTGTCGGCACCACTTGCACCGTTGCGCCGCGCACCTCCGCCAGGAAGCGATTGATGACCGAACCTTTCAGCAGGATATCCCATCGCGAACGGGCCGACTGCCCGAACACCACGTGAGTGATTCCTTCCCGGCGCGCGAAATCGATCAACGCATCGGCAACGCGACGTCCCTTCAGCTTGATCACCTTTGCGCCGAGCTCCTCGGCAAATTGAATGTTCTCCATCAGCCTCGCGTGGTCCTCAGGGTCGATCCGGCCGAGTTCCTCTTGAGGCGTTTCGACATAGACCGCATACCAATCCGAAGCAAGCCGGCCCGCGATGCGCGAGCCTGTTCGCAACAGCTTCTTCGCGCTGCCACGCGAAGCGATGCACACCATTACCTTCTCGGGAATCGCCGCCTGCTCGAGTCCTTCGCGTTCGCGATAGTCGTGAGCCTTTGCCGCCTGGTCCTGGGCGACCTGGCGAAGCGCCAGCTCGCGGAGCGCGGACAGATTGCCTTTGCGGAAAAAGTTTGAAAGCGCTTGCTCGATTTTTTCTACGGTGTAGATCTTTCCCTGCCGCAGCCGCGTTCGCAGGGACTCGACTGAAACATCTACGTTCACAACCTCGTCGGCGCGCCGCAAAAAATAGTCGGGGATGGTCTCGCGCACGCGGACGCCGGTGATTCGCGCGATGGCGTCGTTCAGCGATTCGATGTGCTGAACGTTGAACGCGGTGATGACGGAGATTCCACCTTCGAGGATCTCAAGCACGTCGTCGTAGCGCTTGCGATTCTTCGAGCCGGGCACATTCGTATGCGCGAGTTCATCGACGATCGCAATAGCGGGCTGGCGTCGAACGACCGCCTCCACATCCATCTCTTCAAGCGTCACGCCGCGGTACGTGGTGCGGCGCAAGGGCACTCGTTCGAGATCGCGGATGAGCGCTTCGGTATCAGCGCGTCCGTGCGGCTCGATGAAACCGATCACGATGTCGACTCCCTGTCGCTTCAACAAGTGGGCCTCTTCGAGCATTTGATAGGTCTTGCCCACACCCGGAGCGGCGCCCAGGTATACACGCAGCCTCGCGCGGCCCGCCTCCTGTTCTTTAGCGAGCAGCGATTCGGCGGTTGGCCTCGCGTCAGCGTCGGGTGTTTTGTTGAGTGAAACCATCGCGATAAGGAAGTTCAGAGTTAAGAGTTTAGAGTTCCAGGTTCCGTTTCAAGCCACAGATGAACACAGATGAACACAGATACCAGGCTGCTATTCCAATCTGAGTTATCTGTGTTCATCTGTGTTCATCTGTGGCTTGAACGCGGACCTCTCCTCATGCCGTATGCCTGACGCTCGCCGGTCCTCCGGATACGAGCGCGATTGAAAAGCTCGAGCCCTCGCCGACGTGGCTCTCGACGCTGACTTGTCCGCCCTGTGCCTCGACCAGCCGCTTTACCAGGGCGAGTCCGAGGCCACTGCCGCCCGGCTTGGCTCCGACGTGACTGAAGCGGTCGAAGATCGAAGGCAGTTGCTGCTCGGCTATGCCTTCTCCCGTATCTCGCACCGTGAGGTACACTCGCCCGACACGCTCGCTGGCTGCGATGCTGACGCTGCCGCCGCGTTCAGTGTTACGGATGGCGTTAGAGAGAAGATTATCGAGAACGTGCGCCGTTGCTTTTTTGTCCGCAACAACCCACGACAAGTCCGGCCAGACGTCATTTTGCAGCTTGATCTGTTTTTGCTCAGCGGCGGCGCGAAAGCGTTCGACGGCTTGTCTGGCAAGATCGATCGGGCGGAGTCGTTCCAGTGACAACTTCCGAGTGCCCGAGTCGATCTCCGAAAGCTCGAGCAGATCGCTCATCAACTCCTCCAACTTGTCCGCATTATCTTTGGCAAGCGCGAGCATTTCGTTCTGGTGATCGGTCAACTCGCCGACATAGCCCTCGATCACCGCGTGAAGCGCAAGCCGCAACGCGTTGAGCGGTTCGGCGAGCCTGCTCGACGCGACGGAGATGAATTCTGTCTTCAGCTTGTCTACTTCGGTGATCGCGGTGATGTCTTCAAGCAGCGTCACTGCGCCGATGAGCCGGCCGTCGCGATCGCGCATCGGTGTGGCGCGAAGCCGGAAGTCCTGTTCTGCGCCGCCCTTCACCTTGATCGGCACAACGGCGGCATCGCCATCGGAGTCCCCTGAATTCACGGGCCCCACTCGGCGCTGCATCGAGAGAGCATTGCGCATCGCGCGCAAAATGCCGTCGGCGCCTTCCAGACCTTCGAGGCGTTCGAGCTCCGCGCCGTCGCGGCTTCCGCCCGGGAGGGCGCCGAACAATTGCCGGGCCGCGCGGTTGATTTTGATCACGCGGTCGCGCGAATCGGTTACGATCACCGGCTCGCAAATCGAATCGATAACCGCGTCTGATTTTTTCTGCTCGATCATCATTCGGCCGTAATCAGACGTGCGCAAGTCTCGCAACCGGACCAGCATTCGGTTGAACTCTGTTGCGAGCAAACCGATTTCGTCTTTGGAAGAGATGTCTATGTGCTGATCGAAGTCGCCCTCGCCGATAAGCTTTGCTTTCTCGGCCAGGAGGGAAATGGGATCGACCACATAAGCAGTAAATCTCCAGGCGAACCCGAGCGCCAGCACCAGACCCAGGGCCGCGACGATACCGGTTGAGATTTCTGCTCTTAGGGACTGGGCTTGCGCTCGAACGCTGGCGGCAACCATGGCTTGCTGGTTCAAACGCAGTAGATCATCGAGTCTCGCCTTGAGCGCAAGAAAGGCGGGCTCGAGCCGCGCGAAATAAATATTTGACTGTTCCGTTGCCGAAACGTCTTTGGGCGTATTGAGAAACTGCTCGATGCGTTGCTTGTAATCGGCATAACGTCTATCAACATCCGCGACGATCTGATCCTCACCCGGCTCGGTGATATTGTCGGCGGCGACCCGGAACTCGTCGTTAAATCTCTTTGCATTATCGGAGAACTGCTGTCGGGCTTTGTCGGAATGCGACGCCACGAAAAACATCGCCGACGAGTCAATCCGTTCCAACGCTTCCTTCATGTTTTCGGCGGCGAGAATGCTCTTGTAATTGTTGACGAGAATCACGTCAACCGAGCGGCCCAGGTGAACGAGATGGTAAATTGCCCACCCGCTCACTGCGAGGATGATTACTATGAGCAGCGAATAGCTGAGCGCGAGTTTTCTTCTCAGACCGTTCATTTCATTCCTCAGCCGTTCATCATCAAGTGCTCGACAATTGGGCCGAGCGCGAGAGCAGCAAAATAACTCAGCCCTCCAACGATGACTGCCGTCCCAACCAGCAGTACGCCAAATGAAAACGTGTCGGTCGGCAACGTCCCAAGAGTCATCGGCCGCCGGCGCTGCGCAGCGAACAGACCCGCCAGCGCAAGCGCCGGGATCGCAAGTCCGAAGCGCCCAATCATCATCGCTATCGCGGTAGTCACGTTATAGAACGCAGCGTTTGCACTCAGGCCGGCAAAACTCTGTCCGTTGTTACAGAACGATGACGCGTATGCATAGAAGATTTCAGTGAAGCCGTGCGGACCTCCGTTGACTGTCAAACCAGCCAGTCCGGGCTCTGTAACGACAGCTACCGCGGTGAGCACCATCAGGATCACAGGCCCGGCAAGCGTATAGAGCGTGATGAGTTTTATCTCGGAGGCGCCGATCAGCTTACCCAGATATTCGGGCGAGCGGCCTATCATTATGCCCGCGAGGAACAGCCCAACCAGCGCAATCATTATCATGCTGTAGATACCGCCTCCGAGCCCGCCGAATATGATTTCACCAAGAAGCATGTTGACAAGCGGAACCATTCCCCCTGCCGGCGTGTAGCTATCGTGCATTGAATTGTAAGAACCGGTCGAAGTGTTGGATGTCGTGACCGCGGTAAGCACCGATTGGCTGATACCGAAGCGAACTTCCTTGCCTTCCATGTTTCCGCCGGCCTGCGCCCTGTCCGATTGCATGGTCACGTTCGGCTCGCCTGCTATCCGCGGGTTCCCGCGCTGTTCTGCCCAACCGTTGAACAACAAGCCCACCGTAAAGAGAAAGGCCATCACCCAGAAAAGCAGCCAGCCCTGTCGGGGACGCCCGATCATCCGTCCGAATGTGTTGGTCAGCGCCGCGGGCAAGACGACAATCGCGAGCATTCCCAGGCTGTTGGTTAGCGGAGTGGGATTCGCGTATGGATGTGCGCCGTTCGCGTTGAAAAAGCCGCCGCCGTTGGTTCCGAGATTCTTAATCAATTCGAGCCCGGCTACCGGGCCCTGCGCGATTACTTGACTGCCTCCCTCGAGAGTAACCGCGTTAACATAGCGGTTGAAGTTCATCGGCACGCCTTGCCAGATAAGCAACAAACTTCCGACTATCGATACCGGTAACAACACCCACAAAGACGCACGCACCAGATCAACCCAAAAGTTGCCAAGCCCCTTCGAATTGTCACGCGCAAGTCCGCGAATAAAAGCCATGCCGACCGCCAGTCCTGCCGCGCCCGCTAAGAATCCTTGAGCCGTCAGCCCAACCATCTGGCTGAAATAGCTCATCGTGCTTTCGCCGGCATAGGCCTGCCAAATCGTTGTAGTCGAAAAACTGACCGCAGTGTTCATTACCAGATCTGCCGTCAGCGGTGTGGTGTGATACTCAGCAAAAAACCACGGCAACACGTATTGGAGCCGAAGAATCGCGTAAAGCAGAAGTGTTCCAGCCAGCCCCGAACAGACGAACGAGACGGCATAACGCTTCCAATCCATCTCCTCGTCGGGATCAACGCGGGCCAGCTTGTAGATCAAGCGTTCCAGGGGACGCAGGGCAGGATCAAGCAGGGTCCTCTCGCCACTAAAGACGAGAGAGAGGTAGCCGCCAACAGGTTTTACCAGGACGGTTACGATTAGTAGGAATAGCGCGTATTGCAAAAGGCTAAAGAAGCCCATGCTCATTACTCCGTCAGAGGTTCTTACGGACTCGAGTTCTTGATCACCGGGACTCTCCCTTTGACATCGGTCGAGTGGCGTCGAGATCGAGGTTCAACTCGAGCACGTTGACGCGAGGTTCACCAAGCAATCCGAACTGTCTTCCTTCGGTATGCTTGCTCACCATCTTGCGGACCTCGTCCGCCGTCAATCCCCGCTCCTTGGCTATACGCGGGACTTGAAACTCAGCCGCTGCCGGCGTGATATGCGGATCGAGGCCGGATGCTGAAGCCGTGACCAGGTCGATCGGTATCGGCGTGCCTGGATTCTCGTCCTGCAATGCGGCCGCGGCGGTTTTGATGTTGTCCATCAGCTTCTGGCTGGTCGGCCCGAGATTCGTCCCGCCTGAAGCGGTTGCGTCGTAGCCCGTTCCGGCTGCAGAAGGCCGCGAATGAAAATAGCCCGGCCCGGTGAACGGTTGGCCGATCAAGCTCGATCCGATGACCTTGCCGTCTTTTTCGATAAGGCTGCCTGCCGCCTTTGCGGGAAACATTACTTGTGCGAGCCCGGTGACAACCAATGGGTAGACGATTCCCAGCAGTACCGTGAGCACTACGGTTATCGCGATCGCCGGATAGATTTGTTTGAGTATGTTCATAAGTCTCTATTCCGAGAAAAACCTTTGCGGGCTTTGCGGTCCTTTGCGAGCTTTGCGCTGAAAGAAGTAATTGACATCCCCAAAACTTATTTCATCGCAAAGCTCGCAAAGGACCGCAAAGATCGCAAAGATTCAAAGATCGCAAAGATGCAAAGAAACATCACGCCAGCCCCAGCACGTGAACGATCACGTCAATGATCTTGATCCCGACGAACGGGATGATGATTCCACCGAAACCGTAGATCCATAGGTTTCGCCGCAGCACCGCCGCCGCCCCCATCGGGCGGTACTTGATTCCGCGCAGCGCAAGCGGGATCAAAGCGACGATGATCAGCGCATTGAATATCACCGCCGACAAGATCGCCGATTGCGGCGTCTCGAGCCGCATCACGTTCAGTGCTGCAAGCGGTCCGCTTTTCGACCCCGTGAGCGCATACAGCGTGGAAAACATCGCGGGGATGATCGCGAAGTACTTTGCTACGTCGTTGGCGATCGAGAACGTGGTCAGCGCTCCGCGAGTCATCAGCAGTTGTTTGCCGATCTCGACGATCTCTATGAGCTTGGTCGGGTTTGAATCCAAATCGACCATGTTGCCGGCTTCTTTAGCGGCCATCGTTCCGCTGTTCATCGCTACGCCGACGTCTGCCTGGGCGAGCGCGGGAGCGTCGTTTGTCCCATCGCCGGTCATCGCCACGAGCTTTCCCTCGTGCTGTTCACGTTTTATCAACGCCATCTTGTCTTCGGGTTTAGCCTCGGCGAGAAAATCATCGACGCCGGCCTCGCGAGCGATAGCCGCGGCGGTCAGCGGATTGTCTCCGGTGATCATCACCGTCTTGATCCCCATTCGCCTCAGTTGATCGAAGCGCTCTTTCATTCCGCCCTTGACGATGTCCTCGAGATGGATGATTCCCAGCGCGCGATCGTGATCCGCGACGGCCAGAGGTGTTCCGCCCGAACGGGCAATCCGCTCGACGGTCTCGTTCATTTCAGGGGGCGCCACGCCGCCCTGCGTGTTTATGAATTGCGCGACAGCATCGACCGCGCCTTTTCGAATCGAGCGGCCATCCAGATCGACGCCGGACATTCGGGTTTGCGCGGTGAACGGAATGAACCGGGCCTCGTGTGTCGCTAACTCGCGGCCTCTGAGATTGTACTTACTCTTGGCGAGCACCACTATCGAGCGGCCCTCGGGGGTTTCATCCGACAGGCTCGAGAGCTGCGCGGCGTCCGCAAGCTCTCTGTCGGAAACCCCATGCATCGCGATGAACTCGACCGCTTGCCGATTGCCCAATGTGATCGTGCCAGTCTTATCAAGAAGCAGAGTGTTAACGTCGCCGGCGGCTTCGACCGCGCGGCCGGACATAGCCAGCACGTTGTGTTGAATCAACCGGTCCATACCCGCGATGCCGATGGCCGACAGCAGGCCGCCGATCGTTGTCGGGATCAGACAAACAAGCAAAGCTACAAGAACAGTGACCGTCGGAGGTGAAGACGGAGCGAACCCGGCCGCGGGATCCGAAGCACTCACGCTATAGATCGCGTACGGCAGCAGCGTTACCACCGCGAGCAGGAAAATGATCGTCAGTCCCGCGAGCAGGATGTTAAGCGCGATTTCGTTTGGAGTCTTCTGACGCTCGGCCCCTTCGACCAGCGCGATCATTCTATCGAGGAATGTCTCGCCCGGGTTCGAAGTGATTCGCACCTTGATCCAGTCGGAGATTACTCGCGTGCCGCCGGTGACCGCCGAACGGTCGCCGCCTGATTCGCGAATGACCGGAGCGCTCTCGCCGGTGATGGCGGATTCGTCTACGGAGGCGACGCCTTCGATTATTTCGCCGTCGCCGGGTATGAACTCCCCGGCATGAACGAGCACGACATCGTCTTTGCGAAGCTGCGGCGCGGCGACTTGCTCGGTCTTCACCCACTCGACTCCGAGGCTCACGTCGCCGATGATTCGATTGGCGATTGTCTCGGTCTTTGCCTTGCGAAGTGTGTCGGCCTGAGCCTTTCCTCGGCCTTCGGCCATTGCTTCGGCGAAGTTAGCAAACAACACGGTGAACCACAGCCAGAGGGTTACCTGGATTGTGAAAAGCAAATTGGCGGTATGGCCCTGCGCGATATCGCGAATCACGAGCAGCGTTGTGAGGATGCTGCCGATCTCGACTACGAACATGACGGGGTTCTTCGCGACCTGTCGCGGGTCGAGTTTTATGAATGCGTCTTTGACGGCGCGCCTGACAATCGACGGATCGAACAGTTGTCTCTTTTGTGCTCTCTCTGTCATTAGTCTCCAGTTTTGCCTCTGCGAGCTTTGCGGTCTTTTGCGTCTTTGCGTTGAGTATTTTTCAAGCCCGCAAAGAATTCGCAACGCAAAGACGCTAAGGACCGCAAAGTCCGCAAGGAAGAAATCAGAACATTGTTCCTGCCCTCATCAAGTAATGCTCAACTATCGGCCCCAGCGACAGCATTGGGAAAAAGGTCAACGCGCCGACAATCGCGATTACGCCGATGAGCAAAACTACAAAAAGCGGCGTGTAAACCGGGAACGTTCCCGCCGAGGGCGGCACGATCTTCTTCATCGCCAGATTCCCCGCGATCGCCATCATCGGAATGATCATCAGAAACCGCCCGACCAGCATCGCGATCCCCAGCGTCGTGTTGTACCAATAGTTGTTGACCGTGATGCCGTTAAACGCCGAGCCGTTGTTGCCCGTGGCCGACACGTAGGCGTAGACGATCTCGGACAAACCATGCGGCCCGCCGTTGTTGACCTTCGATGCGCCATAAGGAGCAATGCTCGCCCAGGCTGAAAGACAGAGGATCGAAAGAGCGAAAACGAGCACATAGAGCATCGCCATCTTCACGTCTTTCGATTCTATTTTTTTGCCGAGATACTCGGGTGTGCGGCCGACCATCAATCCGGCGATGAACACCGTCAACACGACCATCACCAGCATTCCGTACAATCCGGAGCCAACGCCGCCGAAGATGATCTCTCCCAACATGATGTTTAGCAGCGGGATCATCCCGCCCAGCGGAGTCAAAGAATCATGCTGTGTGTTGATCGCGCCGCACGAAGCATCAGTGGTGATTGTTGTAAACAGCGCAGAGTTGGCGATGCCGAACCGAACTTCTTTGCCTTCCATGTTGCCGCCCGCTTGCTCGGCGCCGCGTGTTTCTACAGCCGCTTGCTTGACTCCGTACTGGTCGAAGTTCGGATTGCCGCGCGCCTCGAAGTTATAGGCAACCAGGAAGCCGCCAAGAAAGAGAATCGTCATCGCGGAGAAAACCGCCCATCCATGCCGTTGATTGCCGGTCATTCGCCCAAGCGTGTATGTGAGCCCTGACCCGATCGCGAAGATCGCCAGCATCTCGAAGAAATTTGTGAGCGGCGTCGGGCTCTCGAATGGGTGAGCCGAGTTCGCGCCAAAAAAGCCTCCGCCGTTAGTACCGAGTTCCTTGATCATCTCCTGTGAAGCGACCGGTCCCTGGGCGATCGTCTGGTCAGTCTGCGTCTCTGTCGTTTCCTGGCCGGGGCCGGCGTCGGTTTTCGTGAGCTGCTGCGGTTCGACCAGCGCGGCACTTGTGTAAGGCTTGAAGTTCTGAGCGACGCCCTGCGATATCAACAGCAACGCCCCGACTAAGCAGAGAGGCAACAGCACATAAAGCGAGCATCTTGTAAGGTCAACCCAGAAATTGCCGATTGTCTTTGCCTCGCGCCGCGCTATTCCGCGAATGAAGGCGATTGCCAGAACTATGCCGGTCGCCGCGGATGTGAAGTTGTGAAAAGCAAGCCCGGCCATCTGCACGAAGTAGCTCATCGTCGACTCGCCGGAGTAGGCTTGCCAGTTTGTGTTTGTAGTAAAACTAACCGCGGTGTTGAAAGCGAGGTCGGGTTTGACGCCGGCGAACTGCTGCGGGTTGAGCGGCAAGTAATGTTGAAGCCGTTGAAGCGCGTACAGCACCAACAACGAAACGACGCTGAACATCAACATCGCCGCCGTGTAGGCAGTCCAACGCTGCTCGTGCTCCGGATCGACGCGGCACACGCGATAAATCAGGCGCTCGAGAGGGCCAAGCAGCCTGCTCAGCAAAGTCTTCTCGCCCTCGAAGACTCGCGCCATAAAAACTCCGAGCGGCTTGGTTATCGCGAGCAACAGCAGAAAGTAGACGGCGAGTTGTAAGAATCCGTTGAGTGTCATGTTGGTGGCTTCCATGTAGGGGCGGCCCTCCGTGGCCACCCCAGTTCTCGCTTTCGACCCTGGGGCGGCCACGGAGGGCCGCCCCTACATGTCCGTTCAAAACTTCTCGGGTTTGAGAAGCGCGTACATCAGATAGATCAACAGCAGCAAGGCTATGATTCCGCTGATGAGGTATTCGGTATTCATCCAATCCTCCACCTCCAAGTTCAAACTACACACGCTCGCAAAACCGCACGTACCAAAATGCGATTCCGAAGAAGATGAGAACCAACGCTATGAAAATCACATCCAGCATTTCAATTGCCCCTCCCGATCCATAGTGATTACAGCTTGACCAGCAACGCGATCGTGAACCTTCGCTCGTACTTGCGCAGGTCGGGCGTCCATCCCGGCACCACTAAACCGGGTGTGCCCGTGTTGCCGCCGGGAGGTGTCACACCCTCCTCGCCGGTGAAGTAAGGCACGTTCGCAGCGCGATGGTTGTACTCGAAGCGAAACGTCGAGAACTGCGTCGGCATGTAATCGAAGGTGAGCGAAGCGTCCCACGCCCTGTACTTGTCGCCGGGAGCCGCGGTGAAGTACGGCGTCCCGGTGAAAGCAGTCGCGCCGTTGATCGGCGGTATCAGCACCAGGTAGCGGCCCGGATTTGTTATCGCGCCTCCACCGAGCGTGAGACCGAACACGTCGTGGTGGAACCAAAGCCGGTTGTAAGCCATGAACCCCAGGAAGTACTGCGACGGATTGGCGGGACTGCCGCCGTTGCAGCTAACGCCGCTGTCTTTTCCGTATTCGCAACCCGCATCAAACGTAAACGTGAAAGCGCCTTTGCTCAGAGCGCCCGCCGGGTTGTCGAGATACTTCACCTGAATACTGTCGTCGGTGTGTATGCGCTTGCGGCCCGGGATGCCAAGAGTGTCGGTGCCCCAGTACTGATTTCCGAGGATCGAGAGGGCGCTATTCGGACGCCATAGAATCTGCAAACCAACCCCCGGCGCCTTGTTGAACTTGCCGTACGACTGCCAGCCGTTGACGATCCACGGCTCGATCTTCAGCTTGTCGGACGGGAATATCTGAATACGCACGCCGTTGAAGAACCACGGCGTGTTCGATGAAACGTATGAGGGCTGATAAGCCCAGTTGTCGAACTGGTAGTAACTGAAGAGACCTACGTACGACATAAAAATGCCGGCATCGATGTTGATCCCGTTCAGCTTGTCGATGTGATATCCGCCATACGCTTCAGAGATATAGCGGTACGCGTTGTCGAGATTCCATTGGCGGCGTCCGGGGCTTGCAGCCTTCATGGTCGCTGTCTGTGAATACATTCCGAACTGCGTCATCAATCTTCCGCGAACATTGTTGTAGTGAAAATCTCCGCCGACGCCGATTTGCGTAACCTGAAATTCGTCTGATCGGAAGACCTCGCTCGAACCGCCGATCGAGTGATCGATCGGATGGTTGAACGAATAGTGATAAGCCGTGTCGAACCTGATTTCGCCGGTAAAGACTTCGGTGTTGATGGGCGAGTCTTTCGTTCGTGGGTTCCCCGTCAGCCAGGTGAAGTCTCCAAACGCAAACGGTTCCGGCTTCTTCTGGGTCTGCACGGTTCCGCTCTTTGGCTGGATCGCCGGTTCTTGCGATGACGAGGCGACGACCGGGGACGCTGCCGGCGAGACTCCCGCAGCCACCGGCTTCGTTTCAACAAGCCTGGCCGCCGAATTCGCAGAGCCTGGCCGAGCAGTATCCGAAGGCTTCGCTGCACTTCGGGATTCAAGATCTGCGAGTCTCTGTTCGAGTTTGTCGATTCGCTCAAGCAACAGCCTCTCACGATCGGTCAACTCCGAGGCTTTGTTATTCTCTGCTGAAGTTCCGCTCGCGGCGGTAGAAGCCGCGCTGGTTGTACCGGTAGCGACGACACCGGCTATTTGTTTGGTCTTGTTGCTGTCTATCTGCTGAGCGACCGAATTGCCCGCTAGCAGCACCAAGAAGATGACTGCAATAATAAAACGACTAATCAGTTTCACGTTGATCTCCGACTGATGCCCATCGTCTACCGCTTTCTTTATCTCTTTCCAGGTCATCTGATTTCGCCTCCAATAGTCCCGTCGTCACGACGCTCATCGTATCGGAGCACTTTTCCTCGCTGCTCGCGCCGTTGATTTCTTTGGCTACCTTCAACGCGAACTTCGGCCTCGATGTCGGGCGTCCTCGGGAGCCACCCATTGTCCTCGACAGTTGTCTTTTGCAGTTCGACGTATCCATGAGATGGCTCGGGGGCGACGTGACGACGTTTCTTGCCGCGCGCGGCCGGCAGAATAAAATGGCGCCATGCGAACAAGAGAAGAGTCAGGCCGATCGCAGCTACAATTCCAATTATTTCGTTTGGCATGGCATCGCCTCCCCTTTCAGACAAGCGCGAATACCGGAGCGAGGCCGGTGTATTCTCAGGCTATCACTGCTCAGATAAGGATGGTGTCAAAGCTTCATAAAATGTTCGTAAAGGAGGGCGGTGCCTTAATTTGGAGTGCGGCGGCAAGGTACTCCGCGACGCCGCTTTCCGTTCGCAATAGATTCAATCACTAGCCAAAGCGGCGTCGCGGAGTACCTTGCCGCCGCACTCCAAATTAA
>Ga0134124_10001640_pt1 | contig 17993 bp, 16 predicted proteins | sample KB304_FD_96880 | JGI IMG/M metagenome (GOLD analysis project Ga0134124, IMG submission 96880) | Terrestrial soil microbial communities without Nitrogen fertilizer from Kellogg Biological Station, Michigan, USA - KB3-0-4 | ecosystem: Environmental > Terrestrial > Soil > Unclassified ...
CAAGATCCTCAACGGCGCCAGGCCCGGGGATCTGCCGATCGAGCAGCCGAGCAAGCTCGAGATGGTGATCAATCTGAAGACGGCGCGGGCGCTCGGTCTGACGATCCCCCGGTCGATCCTGGTGCGCGCCGACCGGGTGATCGAGTGAGGCTCAGGACGGCGGGCGCTGACTGACCTGGCCGCGAGCTTCGCCGGAGAGCTCCGGCGAGTTCGAGGGCTCGACGAGCTGGATCGTCTCTTCCTGGGGTGATTGTGGCTGGCCGGCGTCGCGGCTCACGCGGAAGCGGATCTGGGGCAGTCGCCCCACCGCCTGGCGGAGCGCCTGCTCCCAGCGCACGCCGATCTTCACCAGATCCGGGTCGCCGGCGGTGAAGCGCCGCTGGCGCGTGATCTCGAGCTCGTCCACGCCGTAGGCCAGCAGGTCGATGGGTGGTCCGACGGTGACGTTCGAGCGCATCGTCGAGTCGAGCGAGAGCAGCGCGTACTTCGCCGCCTCCTCCAGCGTCGTCTTGTCGAAGCGAATCCCCCGATCGAGGATCGGCCGACCGTACTTCGTCTCGCCGATCTGCAGGTAAGGCGAGTCCTCGCTGGCCTGCAGCGGATTACCCTGCGGATAGATGATCAGGAGGCCGGGCTTCTCGCCGCGCACCTGGCCGCCGAGGATCAGGTTGACGTTGAACTTGAACTCGTCGCGCTCGAGCGCCTCCCGGTCCATGTCGGACACGCGCCGCACCTGCTCACCGATGATGCGGGCGGCGTCGTAGAGGGAGGGCGCCTTGGCCAGGCCCTTGCCCTGGTCGAAGTCACGCTGCAGGAGCGTGATGATCGATTGCGTGCAGGAGAGGCTCCCACTGCTCAGCAGGACGAACACCCGCTCCCCGGGTTGGGAAAAGATGTGCATCTTCCGGGCGATGTTGACCTGGTCGTGACCCGCGTTGGTGCGCGAGTCGGAGGCCATCACGAGGCCGTGGCGGGTCCAGATGCCGACGCAGTAGGTCACGGCTCGGTATGGTAGCAGAGGCGCTCGCCGGGGCCGTGCGATTGACGGCCGCGCGTTCGGGACTTACGGTGAAGTCATGCAGATCCGCATCGGCTACACCTTGGGCTTCGACGTGCCCCAGCCGACCCCGATGCAGCTGATGCTGTACGTGCACCCGCACCAGGCGGGCGTGCTCCAGAAGCGTGAGGAGATTCACGTCGAGCCCGCCACGTTCGTGGACGACTTCGTGGACGCGTTCGGCAACCGGGCGGCGCGCATCCTGGCGCCCGCCGGCGTCGTGCGCATCCACTACGACAACGTCATCGAGGATGGCGGACGCGGCGACGTCCCGATCGAGGGCCTCAAGCTCACGCCGCTGCCCGAGATGCCGCCGGAGTGCTGGCGCTTCCTGCTGGCCAGCCGGTACTGCGAGGTCGATCGGATGTCCGAGATCGCCTGGGACCTCTTCGGGCGGTCGCCGGAGTCCTGGGAGCGGGTGCAGGCCGTCGTGGACTGGGTGCACACCAGCGTCACCTTCGGCTACCAGTTCGCGCGGCCGACCAAGACGGCGCTCGACGTCTACACGGAGCGGCAGGGCGTCTGCCGAGACTTCCAGCACCTGGCGATCACGTTCCTGCGCGCGCTCAACATTCCCGCGCGCTACGTGACCGGCTACCTCGGCGACATCGGCGTGCCCCCCTCGCAGGCGCCGATGGACTTCTCGGCCTGGGCCGAGGTGTACGTGGGCGACGCCTGGCGCACGATCGACGCCCGGCACAATCGCCCGCGCATCGGGCGCGTGCTCATGGCGCGTGGCCGCGACGCCGTCGACGTCGCCCTCACGACGTCCTTCGGCAGCGCGAACCTGAAGGAGTTCACGGTGTGGACGGACGAGGTCCCCGCCGCGGCCGCCTGATCCGTGGGGTGGTGAAGGATGGCCGTTGAGGTCAACGTCGGACCGCAGGTCCTGACGATCAACCACGGGGCGACGTTCGTGGTCAGCGATCTGCGGGGCGAGATCGCGGGCGACAGCGCCCAGGGCATGTTCAGCAACGACACGCGGTTCGTCAGCTCCTACCGGATCTACACGAACGGCGAACGCTGCATCCTCCTGACCTCCGGCACCCCCACCTACTACCTCGCTCGCATCTACATGATGAATCGGACGTTCGCGACCGAGGACGGAGAAATCGAGGAGGGCACGCTCGAGATCGTCGTCACGCGGGCGGTCACCGAAGGCCTGCACGAGGATATCGACGTCACCAACCACGGCATGCGACCGGTCCGCTTCAATCTCGAAATCGCCGTGCGCTCCGACTTCGCCGACGTGTTCGAGGTGAAGGCCCAGCGCTTCGTGCGTCGGGGGCACGTCACCACGGAGCTGTGCGAGGGCGGCGCCGAGATGCGAACGTCCTATGTGAATCGGGACTTCCGGCGCGAGCTCTGCTATCGCTTCGTCAACAGCGGCTCGATGCCCGTCTACGCGAACGGGCGCGCGACGTTCGACGTCCAGCTCGACCCGGGCGCCACCTGGCACACCTGTACCGACTATCGCTTCATCCACGACGGGCAGGGGGGCGCCCCCGATCGGCGCTGCGCCGACGGCTTCTCGCATGGCGCCTTCGACGAGATGCAGCGCCAGTGGCGGGAGGGCGCGACGTTGCTGACCTCGGAGAACGAGGAGATCTATCGCTTCTATCGGCGGTCCGTCGAGGACATGGGGGCCCTGCGCCTGTTCGAGCACGACGCCGCCGGCGACGTGTGGATCCCCGCCGCCGGCGTTCCCTGGTTCGTCGCACTGTTCGGACGCGACAGCCTGATCGTCAGCCTGCAGAACATGCTGGTGAGCCCGGGCTTCGCGCGAGGGGCGCTTCGGACGCTCGCGCGGTATCAGGCGACCGCGGTCGACGACTGGCGCGACGCCGAGCCCGGTAAGATCCTCCACGAGCTGCGCGTGGGTGAGCTCGCGCACTTCAACCGCATCCCCCACACCCCGTACTACGGCACGGCCGACGCGACCCCGCTCTACCTGGTGACACTGCACGAGGCCTGGCGCTGGCTGGGCGACGCCGGCCTCCTGCGCCAGTACCGCGACGTCGCGCTTCGCTGTCTGGAGTGGATCGACCGGTACGGGGACCTCGACGGCGACGGGTTCCAGGAATACCGGACCCGGTCGCCCCACGGGTACGAGAACATGGGGTGGAAGGACTCGGGCGATGCCGTCGTGTATCCGGACGGCCGCCAGGTACGCCAGCCCAAGGCGCTCTGCGAGCTGCAAGGCTACGTGTTCGACGCCTGGCTGCGCATGGCCGAGGTGTTCGACGAGCTCGGGGAGCCGGAGCGCGCCGCCACGCTGCGCCGCAAGGCCGCCGAGCTCCAGCAGCGGTTCGAGACGGCGTTCTGGTGCGAGGACCTCGGGTTCTACGCGTTCTGCCTCGATCCCGACAAGCAGCCGGTGCGCGTGGTGGCCTCGAACGCCGGCCACCTGCTGTGGAGCGGGATCGCGAGCCCCGAGCGCGCGGCCCGGGTCGTGCGCCGGCTCTTCGAGCCGGACATGTGGACGGGCTTTGGTATCCGCACGCTCTCCGCCGGCAACCCCGCCTACAATCCCCATTCCTATCAGCGAGGCTCCGTGTGGCCGCACGACAACGGCATCATCGCGCTCGGATTCAAGCGGTACGGCTTCGCGGTGGAGGCCGCGCGCGTGGCCCGCGACGTCTCGGAGGCGGCGACGCATTTCGCGAGTCACCGCCTCCCCGAGCTCTACGCCGGGATCGAACGGAGTTCGGAGGGATTCCCCGTCCAGTATCTCGGCGCCAACGTGCCCCAGGCGTGGGCGGCGGGGAGCATCTTTCACCTGCTGCAGGCGATGCTCGGAATCCAGGCCGACGCCCCGCGGGGGTGCCTCTACGTCGATCCGCAGCTACCCCGCTGGCTGCCCGAGGTCACACTCCACGGACTGGCGATCGGCAACGCGCAGGTCGATCTGCAATTCCGGCGCGTGGGCGACAAGAGCGAGTGGGACGCCACGGTTCGCAAGGGCCGCGTCGACGTGCAGGTGCAGCGTTGGGAACCGTCGCGGCTACGGGTCGGCGAGGAGCAGCCGCGCTAGGCGGCGCCGGCTCTGGCGGTGGGGGACAGGACGGAAGGATCCGGCCCACGGATGGGGCACGCTCACACCGCCGTCCTATTTTCTTGGTCGCCGGGGCTCGAGGGTCAGATGATAGCGGGCATGGTCCACACCGTGCCCTTCCGAGTGATCGCGATGCTGCTCGCCGCCGTCTTGATGGTCGTCGTCGGAGCACCGGCCAAGGCCGAGGCGATGGATGCCCTGACCATCATCGCGATCGCCGGCTTGGCGGTCGCCGGGATCGTGCTCATCGCCTATCTCATCATCGCGAACGTCGAGGGTGACAAGGTCGCGAACGAAGGCCGGGTGGTGTGGGTCGCCTGTGCCGACGCCGACGGATGCGTGAGCATCCCGGCGGAGACGGCGGCCGCCATGATGAGCCCGGTGGTCGACAAGGCCGACCGCCAGGGCCCCTGATCGGGGCTCAGTCTCCCTCGAGCGGCAGGGTCACCACGCGGCGGTGCGCGCTGGATTGCAGCGCCGCCGCGATCACCTCCTGAACGTCACGCCCCACCTCGGCCCCGCACATCTCCGTCAGCTCGCACCCGTCGCGCAACCGGGAGAGGAAGTGGGTGGGCCCGTCGCGCTGATCGAGCGGCAGCGGTGGCGGCTCCAGGATCCGGCTGCCGGCCGGTGTGATGAGCTGCACGCGTCCGGCTTCCACGCGCTGCCCCTCGTGCGTCATCCGCGGCTGGAGCACCAGCAGGGTGCCGCGCTCACCGTAGACGATCATGGCGAACGCCGGCTCGCCGCCGATCTGCGTCCAGCTGGCCTCGAGCAGCCCGAGCGCGCGCGGGTAGGAGAGGACCGCGACCGCGTTGTCCTCGGCGACGAGGTCCGGCTTGCGCGGGGGCGGGGTCACCGCGGTCACGCGCTGCGGCTGGCCGAGCACGGTGCGGCAGAGCACGGCGCCATAGCCGCAGTAGTCGACCAGCGCGCCCCCGCCGTTGCGCTTGGGGTCGTACAGCCACTCGCTGAACTGCGGCGAGCACCCGAACTCGCGCGGGCCGGCGTGACCGCCTCGATGGCTGAGCTGGATGGGCTCGCCGACCGCCCCCTGCAGCGCCAGCGCCAGGCCGTAGCGCAGCGCGGGCCGCCACGCCGTCGGCCAGTTCACCATCAGCGGCAGGCCCGTCCGCCGGCTGGCGGCGAGCAAGGCCTCGGCGCCCGGCAGGTCCGCCGCCATCGGCTTTTCGATCATGACGGGCAGCCGCTGGTTGAGCGCGCGGACACCGAGATCGGCCGACGTGCGATTGTCGGAGAAGATCAGGACGGCATCGAGATCGCGCCGCCCGAGCAGATCGTCGAACGTCGTGTGGACGGCGGCGTCGGGGTAGAGGCCGCTGAAGCGCTCCCGCAGCTGCGCATCGGGCTCGGCGACGGCGACCAGACGGCCGAGCTCGCCGGCGGCGAGCGCGGTCAGGTTGGACCAGACGTGGTCGTGGCTGAGGCCGAGAACGCCGACGTTCAGGCGGGCCATCGGCTCAGCGGCTCCGACTCGCGAGCCAGTCCCACATCCGTGCCCCCAGGGTGACCGACAGCTCGACGTCCTCCTCCAGGAGATAGCGCGCGGCCACGAGCTCACGCGCGGCGCTGCGCACGCGCTCGAGGTACGCCTCGCGCGAGGCGTAGCGCTCCTCGATCGAGGGCCGCGCGTCGCCGATGGCCTCGCGCTCGCGCCGCGTGGTCGCGAAGGGGATGGTCGCGCCGGCGAAGACCAGCAGCTGACTGGCGCCCCCGTTGTCGGGGTGACGCAGGGTCCAGCCGGTGTGGCTGGCCAGCGGCACCGTGACTTCGGGCACCGGGATCCCGGCCACCTCGTTGCCGTCGTCGTCCACCTCGGAGACGAGGGAGCCGAACCGCGGTCCTTCGCGCGGCGGTGCCTGTCCCATCACGCGCAACTCGGCGTCGGCGCCGAAGTCCAGGCGGCGGGGCCGGGCGTGATGCTGCGGGAAGTTCGACCCGGGAATCCGGCCGAACGTCTTGGCGAGCGACTCCGGTGGGACCGCCGTGCGATCGTCGAGCCGCGGATGGCGGCTCGGCGGCGGCTCGATGCCCTCCGTGACCCAGTCGTCGAGGTGCACCAGGCACGCGCGGAGCAGGCGACCGTAGTTCACCGTCCCCCGCAGATTCTGGGAGCGCTCGTTCCACCCCGATGGGTCGGCGGCGATCGGCGTGGTGTCGCTCGGCGGCCAGATGCCCAGGCCGTGCTCGGTGCCGGCGAAGTGGTAGACGCGCGTGTGGGGACCGTGGGCGACGTCGCGAAGCCCATCCGGGTCGGTGTGGATCAGGCTGGCGTCGCCACGGTGGTACTCGGCCGAGGTGTTCGTGTAGAAGACCTTGAGCCGGCTCCCGCGGGCGTCGATGCGGCGATGCAGCGCGTCGGTCGTGTTCGTCACGGGATCGGTCGTCTCCACGTCGGTCGAGGGGAAGACGTGGGCCATCATCTGGGGCCGGTCCTTGGAGTTCTGGCCGAAGCGCTGGTTGAACTCGCCGCGCATGCCGCCGGCGACGTTGGCGATGATCCCGTCGAACGCCTCGCGCCCCTGCTCGTCGAGGTTCAGGTCCCAGTAGACGAGCGTGCGCAGAAAGCGGCCGGTCTGCGAGCGTCCGTAGCCGTACGCCCAGCGCAGGGTGCCCGCGGCCGGGCCGCTCGGGTCGTGCTTGAGCCAGGACACCGCGTCACGGACGGCCGCGAAGCTGACGCCCAGCACCGGCGCGCCGACGGCCGTGTAGGCCACCTGGTAGAGACGCCCCTTCTCGAACCCGCCCTGCAGCCACACGTAGCGAGGGTCGGCGACCACGCGACCGTCGGCCGCGCGTGCGAACCGCCACTTCGAGCGAGCGATCAGCTCCGGCGTGCCATCCAGCTGATCCCGCACGAGCAATGCCGCGTTGGGCTCGTCCAGATCGGCGGCGGGATGGGCGAGGTGGCCGCGGTCAGAGAGGAGGAAGTGGGGCACGGCCTCGGGCGCCTGGAGATTGACGTAGACGCGACCACGCAGCGGGCGACCGTCGGCGCCGCGGGCTTCGGGAGCGTAGAGCCGGAAGAGTCCCGGCAGCTCGGGCACGTCGCACTGCCAGCCGCAGGAGATCACGGTGAACCCACGCCGCATGAGGAAGCCATCCCCGACGTCGACCGGGGGGTGGCTGTCGGCGTCCGGCCCGAACACGGGCCGGTTGGCGTGGTTGAAGTTCGGCACCGTGACCGTGTTGCCGCGGTTGACGACGTCGAGGATCACGCGGCCGTTGCCGCGGGCGCGGTCGACCGGCAGCAGGATCGATGCCTCCGCGGCGAATTCCACCCGGCCGTCGCGGTTGCGCGGCGCCCGTTCGATGTCGGTGATCCGTGCGTTCGCGGCATGGGTGGGGTCCACGGCAAAGCGGAGCCGACCCTTCAACTCCTCGTAGGGACCGACGTCGCCGAACTCGCGACCGTCGGCGAGCAGACGCTTCAGCGTGAGGTCGAAGTGGGTCACGGGCATGGTAACGACAGTTTAACCGACCTCGCGGTAGCCTAGGGGCCTCAAGGAGGGAGCATGCGACTTACGGGCAAGACGGCCTTGGTGACGGGGGCGCAGCAGGGCATCGGGCGTGCCATTGCGGTCGCGCTGGCACGCGACGGCGCCAATGTGGCGGTGAACTTCCTCGACGACGAGGCCGCGGCGGCACGGGTGGCGGGCGAAGTGCGCGAGCACGGCCGGCAGGCGCTCCTCGTGCGGGGCGATGTCTCGCGCCCCGGCGACGTCGAGGCCATGGTGGCCACGGTCGTGCAGAAGCTGGGGCCGCCGGACGTGGTGATCAACAACGCCGGCGTCTTCCCACGTGTGGCCTTTCTGGACATGAAGGAGGGCGACTGGGACCACGTCCTCGACATCAATCTCAAGGGCAGCTTCCTGACCGCCCAGGCCGGTGCCCGGGCGATGGTCGCCGCCGGGCGGGCCGGGGCCATCGTGAACATCTCCTCCTCCGCGGTCCGCGGTGACGCCCGCGGCGTGCACTACTCGGCCAGCAAGGCCGGGGTGATCGGCCTGACGCGTGCGATGGCGCTGGCGCTGGCGCCGCACCGGATCCGTGTGAACGCGATCGCGCCCGGCACGACCGACACCGCCCAGCCGCGCTACGGCAACACCGAGGAGCAACTCGCCGCCCGGGTCCGCGAGACACCGTTCGGGCGGATGGCCGAGCCGGACGAGATCGCCCGCGTCGCGGTGTTCCTGGCGACGGAGGAGGCCGCCTGGATCAGCGGCGAGGTGATCCACGTCAACGCCGGGGCCTACATGGCGTGACGGGGCGCGCCTTGCTTCGCCACGGGCGGCCGGCTAAGCTCTGCCCACTCTTTTCTGCAGCACACCGGCCCGGCCCGTTGGAGTGTGGCATGAACCCACGCGTGGCTCGATCGCTCCTGTAGCTCGTCCTCTTCTCGCTCGTCCTCGCGGCACCGGTGGCGGCCCAGGAGAGTCCCCATGTCTCTGCGAGTGATGCTGTCGACGGTGCTGATGATCCTGACCATGACGCTGTCGGCCGGGGCCGACGGGCTGCAACGCCTCTACGTGCTCGACTGCGGCGCAACGTCGGCAAGGACCAGTCGCGCTGGTCGCCGGGGGTCAACGAGGGCAAGCCGATCGAGTTCTCCGACAACTGCTATCTGATCCGTCACGACAAGGGCCTGCTGCTCTGGGACACCGGTGTGCCCGACGCCGTGGCCGGGATGGCGGACGGCATGGTCGTGGCCAACGGGGCGATCACGTGGCCGGCGACCACGACGTGTTCGGCGACGGGAGCGTGACGATCCTCTCCACGCCGGGGCACACGCCCGGTCACCAGTCCCTCCTGGTGCGGCTACCCAGGACGGGAGCGCTCCTCCTGTCCGGTGACGCGGTCCACTTCCAGGACAACTGGACGCACAAGCGGGTGCCCTCGATGAACGCCAATCGCGAGCAGTCGCTCGCCTCGCTGGACCGGATCGCCAGGGTCCTGGAGGAGCGCAAGGCGCAGCTGTGGATCAACCACGACAAGCTGCAGAGCGAGGGGCTCCGCCACGCCCCCGCCTACTACGAGTGAGGCGCCTGCCGGCCGAATACGCTACACTTCGCTTCGTCGCGTGCGACGATGCCTGAGACAGCCGCCGGACCCGAAGCGCACGTCCTGATCGAGGCCTACTACGACGCGGGCTGGACCGACGGCCTGCCCGTCGTGCCCCCCACCGAGGCCACCGTGGCGGCCATGCTCGCCGGCGCCGGTCTGCGCGGCCCCGAGGTCCTGGGCGAGATCCCCGGCCGCAACACGGTGGTCACCGCCGACAAGGTCGCCATCAACGCGGTCATGGCCGGGTGCCGACCGGAGTACGCGCCGGTCGTCGTCGCCGCGCTGCGGGGGCTCTGTCGCCCGGAGTTCGCCTACCACGGGCCCGCCAGCAGCACCGGCGGATCGGCCATCGTGCTCGTCGTCAACGGGCCGATCGCGCGGCGACTCGAGATCAACAGCGGCAACAACGTGCTGGGGCAGGGGCATCGCCCCAACGCGACCATCGGCCGGGCCGTGCGGCTGTCCATGATGAACGTGATGAACACGCGGCCCGGCTTCCTGGACCGCGCGACGCTCGGCAATCCCGGCAAGTACTCCTTCTGCTTCGCGGAGCACGAGCTGGACCATCCGTGGCAGCCGTTTCACACCACGCGGGGCTTCGCTCCCGACGACGACGCCATCACGGTCTACGCGTCCAACAGCCTGTACCAGATCTACAACCAGCTCGCCGCGACGCCGGAACCCCTGCTGCTGTGCTTCGCGGATGCGCTGGGCCACGTCGGCTCGCCGAACCTGCGCGGCTTCAACGAGACGCTGGTGATCTTCGCCGGCGAACACGCCGAGATCCTTCGCGCCAGCGGCTGGAGCCGGCGCGACGTGCAGCAGTTCCTCGTCGAGCACACGCGCCGCCGCGTCGCCGACATCAAGCGGGCGGCGCGCATTCCCGGCGCGATCACGGAGACCGACGAGACGACCTGGCGCTACGTCTTCGAGCGACCGGAGGACATCCTGATCGTCTCCGCAGGCGGGCGCGCCGGCAGCTGGTCGGCCTGCCTCCCCGGCTGGGGCACCAAATGGACCCGCGCCGTCACCGAACGTATCGCTTCCCCGTCGGAACCATGAGCCGACCGATGATCCGAAGAGTAGACAGATCGATGAACCGAGCGCAGAACCGGGCGGTGAGCGGAGCCGGAAACCTCCCAAGACAGCCCACCCACGCTTCAAGCCGGGCAATCGCTCCAATACAACAGAGGCCACCGTCATGAAGCTGTTCGATCCGACCACCGCGCCGGCCGCGCGTGCGCTCGCCCTGGCACGCCGCCCCACCACCCTGGCGGGACTCCGGCTGGGACTGGTAGACAACACGAAGTTCAACTCCGACACACTGCTGCGCAAGCTGGCGGAGCGGCTGCAGCAGCGGCACGACACGCGGGTGACGGTCACCCGCCGGAAGCGCTCGCCGAGCCACGAGATCGACGAGAACGACATCAAGACCCTGCGGAGCCAGGCCGACCTCGTCGTCTCCGGCATCGGCGACTGAGGGTCGTGCAGCTCGAGCAGTGTGCTCGACGCGATCCTGATGGAAGAGCAAGGGGTTCCGGCGATCGCCGTGGTGACGACGCCGTTTCGGAACACGGGCGAGGCGATGGCGGCGAGCTGGGGGAAGCCCGGTTACCCGTTCCTGGACACGCCGCACCCCATCGCCAATCTGGTGGAGCAGGAGCTGGACAAGCGCGCGGACGAGCTGGCTGACGCCTGCGAGCGGTGGTTGAGCGCGCACGCGTAACTGGGGAGAGATCACATGGGCTACGACCTGATCGTCAGGAACGGCATGATCGTGGACGGCACCGGGTTCGCGCGCTATCGCGCCGACGTCGGCGTCAAGGACGGCAAGATCGCCGAGATCGGCCGCATCCGCGCCGCCGCGGAGACGACCATCGACGCCGACGGCTTGTTCGTGGCGCCCGGCATCATCGACCTGCACACGCACTACGACGCCCAGCCGTTCTGGGATCGGCTCTGCACGTCCTCCATCTGGCATGGTGTCACCACCGTGCTCACCGGCAACTGCGGTCTGACGCTGGCGCCCCTGCGCCCCGAGCATCGCGAGTCGATGCTGGCGACCTTCTGCTGCGTCGAGGATCTGCCGTTCCGCTCGCTGGCCGGCGTGTTGCCGTGGACGTGGGAGAACTTCGACGAATATCTCAAGGCCATCGACATCGGGCTTGGCCTGAACATGATGCCGCTGGTCGGTCACAATCCACTCCGCCTGAGCGCGATGGGCCAGGCCGCCTGGGACCGCGCGGCGACCGAGGACGAGACGCGCACGATGCAGGACCTGCTGCGCGCTTCCATGGAAGCCGGCGCCTGGGGCTGGAGCACCACGAACTCGCCGACCCACGCGGGCACCAAGGGCGAGCCGGTGCCGAGCCGGCTGGCCGCCAACGAGGAGCGGGTGGCGCTGGGCCGGGCCATGGGCGAGTTCAACCGCGGCATCAGCGAGATCCTGCCGCCCTCGATCACGCAGCCCGACGAGTCGGACCGCCGGCACCTGGTCGACGTCGCCACGGCCAGCGGCCGGCCGGTCTTCTTCCTGGTCTTCGACGCGCAGTCGCGCACGTGGGTCGAGGCGGCCACGCTGGAGGGCGCCCAGCTCTTCGCCCTGCTCCGCGCGATCCCGTTCAACCCGCGCTTCACGCTGAAGAAGACGACGTTCTTCAACAACCTCGACGTGTGGGACCTGGTGATGGCCAAGCCGTTCGAGGCGCGCCTGGCCACCATGGCGGATCCTGACAAGCGCGGCGAGCTGCGCGAGGCGGCCATGCAGCGCCAGCGTCGCCGGCCGGGCGTGCCGGGCCGGTTCGTCCCGTGGGCGTCGCTGGTGATCAGCAAGGTAGCGCTGCCGAAGAACAAGGCGCTGGAGGGGCGCAAGCTGACCCAGCTGGCGGAGGAGCAGGGCAAGCACGTCGCCGACGTGATGCTCGACCTGGCCGTGGCGGAGAAGCTCGAGACCGAGTTCCAGCTGCAGTCGCGGCCGCCGGAGAACGACATCGCGCTGGCCGAGTACGTGCGCAGCGGTCACGCGCTGCCGTCGCAGTCGGACGCCGGCGCCCACCTGAACACGAACTACTGCACGGCGGGCGAGTCGAGCTGGGTGCTCGGCCAGTGGGTGCGCGACCGCGGCCTGCTGAGCCTGGAGGACACGATCCGCCGGTACACGTTCCAGCCGGCGCGCATCATGGGGCTGAGCGACCGCGGCCTGGTCCGCGAGGGCATGGCGGCCGACCTGATGGTGTTCGACCTGGCGAGCATCGGGGTGAAGGACGACGAGGTCTCGCGCGATGGCCCCGGCGGCACGCCGCGGCGCGTGCAGGGCGCCGAGGGTGTGCACCACGTGATCGTCAACGGCGAGGTCGTGCTGGACCACGGACGGCACAGCGGCGCGTTTCCGGGGCGGGTGCTCCGCGCCGGCCGCCGCTGAGGAGACGGCGATGAAGACCACCGCGAACGGCATCAGCGTCAACTACACGCTCGACGGCCCCGCCAGCGCGCCCGTCGTCACCCTCAGCCACTCGCTGGCCGCCGACCTGGCGATGTGGGACCCGCAGATGAAGGCGCTGACCGCGAAGTATCGCGTGCTCCGCTACGACACCCGGGGCCACGGCGGCACCGACGCGCCCGCCGGCGCCTACACGCTGGGGCAGCTGGCCGAGGACGCCAAGGCGCTGCTGCAGACGCTGGGGATCACGAAGACGCACTGGATCGGCCTGTCGATGGGCGGCATGATCGGCCAGACCCTGGCGCTCGGATCGCCCGGCCTCTTCCTGAGCCTGGCGCTCTGCGACACCTCCAGCCGGGTGCCGGCCGAGGCCCGTCCCGTCTGGCAGGAGCGCATCAAGACGGCAGAGACCCAGGGGATGGAGCCGATCGTCGAGCCGACCATCGGGCGCTGGTTCACCGCGCCGTTCCGCGAGCAGCGCCGGGACGTGATCGATCCGGTCCGCACGCGGATCCGCACGACCAACCCGCAGGGCTACGCGGGGTGCTGCGCGGCGATCTCGCAGCTCGACCTGACCGACAGGATCTCGGCCATCAAGCTGCCGACGGTCATCGTCGTCGGCGAAGAGGACCAGGGCACGCCGGTGGCCGCCTCGCGCGCCATCCAGGCCCAGATCGCCGGTTCGCAGCTCGAGATCATCAAGTCGGCGGCGCATCTCTCGAACCTGGAGCAGCCCGAAGAGTTCACGCGGATCATCACGTCCTTTCTGGCCCGGCTCGACTGAGCGCCGGGCCGGCGCCCGCGCCGGTCCGGATCGCCGCAGGCAGGTGACGAATATGCGGACACGGTGTCGTGTCGTCCCGTGGGTGCTGGGCGTGATCCTGTCGGGCCTCCTGGCCGGCGGCGCCGCCGCCCAGACGGTGCCGGCCGGCGAGGCGGTCATGGCCTGGCACGTGACCATCGCGCCGACGTGGTTCGATCCGTCCACGGCGCCGCCACAGATCACGCCGTTCGGCATCCTCTACGCGCTGCACGACGGACCAGTCCGCTCGCTGCCGGGGCAGAAGATCGGTGCCAGCCTCGCCGAGTCGTGGTCGGAGAGTCCCGACGGGCTGGTCTACGAGTTCAGGCTGCGCCGCGGGCTCAGGTTCCACAACGGCGATCCCGTCACCACCGAGGACGTGAAGTTCAGCTTCGAGCGGTACAAGGGCGCCGGTGCCCGGGAGATGCAGGAGCGCGTTCGCCAGGTGGAGATCGTCGATCCGCTGGTCGTGCGCTTCCACCTCAAGGAGCCGTGGCCGGACTTCATGACCTTCTATGGGACGACGGCCACCGCGGCCGGCCTCGTGGTCCCCAAGAAGTACATGACGCAGGTGGGTGAGGATGGCTTCCGTAAGCACCCGATCGGCGCCGGGCCGTACAAGTTCGTCAGCCACATGCCGGGCGTGGAGGTCGTGCTGGAGGCGTACACGGGCTACTGGCGCAAGGTGCCGTCGGTCAAGCGGCTGGTCATGAAGAGCGTGCCCGAGGGCACCACCCGGGTGGCGATGCTCAAGAAGGGCGAGGCGGACGTGGCCTACGCCCTCGACGGCCCGGAGGCCGAGGACGTGCGACGTGATCCGCGGCTGACGCTGCTGGCGACGAAGCACGCGTCGATCTTCTGGATCGAGTTCGCCGACCAGTGGGACCCCAAGTCGCCCTGGCACGACAAGCGGCTGCGGCTGGCGGTGAACCACGCGCTCAATCGCAAGCTCATCAACGAGGCCGCCTGCCTCGGCTTCTGCCCCCCGGCCGGCGTGATCGTGCCGCGCGTGATGGACTTCGCGCTGCAGGTCGAGCCGCCGGCCTACGACCCCGCCAAGTCGCGGCAGCTCCTGGCCGAGGCCGGCTACCCCAAGGGCTTCGACGCCGGCGACCTGGTGCCGATCCCGCCCTTCTTCACCACGGCCGAGAGCGCCGTGAACGACCTGAACACCGTCGGCATCCGCGTGAAGATGCGCCCGACCGAGCGGGCCACGTTCTACGCCGCCTGGCGTGACAAGAAGCTGCGCGGCCTGTTCCTCACCGCGGTCGGCAACTCGGGTAACGCGGCCAGCCGAGTGGAGTCGTTCATCTACTCCAAGGGGCAGTACGCGTACGGCGGCTATCCGGACATCGACGACCTGTTCCAGCAGCAGGCCCGGGAGCGGGATCCCCGCAAGCGCGAGGCGATCCTGCATCGCATCCAGCAGCTCACGATCGACCGGGTCATGTTCGCGCCGATCATGGACCTGCGGGCGCTGTTCGGGACTGGCCCCCGGGTGGCCGACCCCGCGATGAACATCGTGCCCCTGACCGCCTTCCCCTCGTACGAGGACATGAAGCTGAAGAGCCAGTAGGAGGTTCCCATGATTCGCCTCGCGCGGATCGGACACGTGGCGTTGCGGGTGGCCGACGTGACGCGGTCGCGAGAGTTCTATGGCAAGCTCCTGGGCTTCGAGGTCGTGGAGGAAGACCCGGAGCACGGCGGAGTCTTCATGGCGCTGGACGGACTCAGCCACACCATCGACCTGTTCCCGGTGGCCGACCCCGCGAGCCTGCCGCCGCGGGCGCCCGAGGCGGTCGGGGTCCGCCACGTCGCCTTCCTGGTGGAGAGCGAGCCGGCGTTGCGCGAGGCGTGGGCCACGCTGCGCGAGCACGGCGTGGCCATCGTCCGCGCCGTCGATCACGTCAGCCAGAAGAGCATTTACTTCCACGATCCCGACGGCAACCTGCTCGAGATCTACTACGAGCGGCCCGACGCCCGCGAGATGTTCAGACAGGGGCGCGGCGACCGCGACGCCCCGCTGGTCTTCGAGCCGTAGGCGTCGTCGTGCCGCCAGCGCCCGGGTACGGCTCCGACCTGGTCGTCGATCTTCTGCGCGCGGCCGGCGTGGAATACGTCGCCCTGAACCCGGGCGCGACGTACCGCGGCCTGCACGACTCGCTGGTCAACTACGGCGGCAACCGCGCGCCCGAGCTCATCCTCACCACCCACGAGGAAATCGCGGTCGGCCTGGCCCACGGCTACGCCAAGGCCAGGGGCGCGCCGATGGCGGCGGTGGTTCACGACATCGTGGGGCTGCAGCACGCGAGCATGGCCATCTTCAACGCCTTCTGCGATCGGGCCCCTGTTCTGGTGCTCGGCGCCACCGGTCCGATGGATGCCACGCGGCGGCGGCCATGGATCGACTGGATCCACACCGCGCTGGTGCAGGGCACCCAGGTGCGCGACTACGTCAAGCTCGACGACCAGCCGGCCAGCGTGGCCGCGCTGCCCGAGGCGTTCCTCCGGGCGTGGCGGGTGGCGCGCACGGAGCCGCTGGGGCCCGTCTATCTGTGTCTCGACGCGGGCCTGCAGGAGCAGGCCATCGAGCAACCGGTGTCGCTGCCCGAAGTCGCGCGCTTCCGCCCGCCGGCGGCGCCGCACGCCGACCCGGCGGCGCTGGACGACGCCGCCCGCCGCCTGGCCGAGGCCCGCTTCCCGGTGATCGTCGTGGAGTCGCTGGGACGGCGGCCGGAGGCGACGGCGCCGCTCGGCCGACTCGCCGAGCTGCTGGCCGCGCCGCTCATCGACCTGGCCGGCGAGTCCCAGGGGCGGCCGAGCGTCCCCGGCGACCACCCGCTCGACATGAGCGACGCCCGCCACGAGGTGATCGCCGAGGCCGACGTCATCCTGGCGCTGGACGTGACCAGCTTCCTGAGCGGGCTGGGCGAGACCGACCGCAGCACGCGCGAGGTTCGCTTCCTGAACGAGACCGCGCGGGTGATCGCCGTCTCCCTCGACGACTACGCGTTCCGGAGCTGGGCGCACACCTTCCAGTCGCTGGCCCCGGTCGATCTGCCGATTGCTGCCGATGCCGCGCTGGCTCTGCCGGCGCTCGCCGCCGCCGTCGAGGACCGGCTCAAGCACGATCGGCGCGCCGCCGACCGCCAGGCGCGGACGCGGCGCATCGGCGCGCGCCACGCCGCGCTACGCGCCGAGTGGCGGACGGCGGTAGCGGCCGAGCGCTCGCTGCGTCCGCTCACCAGCGCGGTGCTCGCGGCCGAGGTGTGGGACGTCATCAGGGACGAGGACTGGGTGCTCGCCAACGGCACCGGCAAGGGCTGGGCCCGGCGGTTGTGGCACTGGCAGCCGCAGCGCAGCTACGGCGGCAGCGGTGGCGCCGGCCTCGGCTACGGGCTGCCCGCGGCCCTGGGCGTCACCCTCGCGCACCGCGGGTCGGGGAAGGTCTGCGTCAACCTGCAGGCCGACGGCGATTTGCTCTACGTGGTGAGCGGCTTCTATACCGCGGCCCACCACCGGCTCCCGCTGCTCACCGTGATGTTCAACAACCGCACCTACGGCAACGACGAGGTCCACCAGGAGACGGTGGCCAAGACGCGCGGCCGGCCGGTCGAGAACAAGGTCGTCGGTATCCGCATCGACGACCCGGCCCCGGACTTCGCGCGGCTTGCCCAGGGCTTCGGCGTGCACGCCGAGGGGCCCATCGACACCGCGGCGGCGGTGGGCCCCGCGCTTCGGCGCGCGCTGCGGGTGGTCAAGGACGAGGGCCGGCCGGCCCTCGTCGACGTGATCACACGTCCCTGAGGAGCCTCAGCTCCAGGTCGCCACCAGCGTCCGGAGCGCGCGCGCTACCTGGGCTCGCGGCTGGCTCGGCCCGGCGGAGGAGCGCCAGCCGACGTGGCCGTCGGGACGCACGAGCACGGCGCCGTCGGACCCCACACCGTACGCGGCGGCCCAGCGCTTGTCGGGATCGCCGAGATCCCCGCCGAGACCGACCGCGAACGCGGCGAGCGGTACGCCGAGATCCATGGCCACGCCCTCGGCCGCCTCGCGCCACGCCGCGCCGGCGCCGGTCAGCAGCACGAAGCCGTGGCCGAAGAGATCAAGCGTCGAGAGGCGAGAGCCGTCGCGTTCCAGCCACACGTGAGGGGCACGGGCGCCGGGGCGAGCGGTCGGGACGTAGTCCGTCACCGGGTTGGCGACGACGACCGGCGGCGTGCCGTCCGGCACGATGGCGCTCGAGGTGTACGATGCGCCGAAGATCATGCCGAGCTCGTTCAGGAACTCGGGGCGGGCCAGCATGCCGGCCGCCGGGGCCGCGGGATCGAGCGACTCGCCGCGGCCGAGCGAGCGCGCGTTGGCCAGGCTCTGCTCCGTGATCGCGCGGCCGTAGGGCAAGCGCTCGTCCTCGTAGGAGGCGAGTAGCTCCGGCCCCGCCCAGCCGCCCAGGACCGCCGCCAGCTTCCAGGCGAGGTTGTGCACGTCCTGGACGCCGGTGTTCATGCCGAAGCCGCCGGTGGGCGGCATGTGGTGGGCGGCGTCGCCGGCCAGG
>Ga0134124_10001642_pt1 | contig 17992 bp, 3 predicted proteins | sample KB304_FD_96880 | JGI IMG/M metagenome (GOLD analysis project Ga0134124, IMG submission 96880) | Terrestrial soil microbial communities without Nitrogen fertilizer from Kellogg Biological Station, Michigan, USA - KB3-0-4 | ecosystem: Environmental > Terrestrial > Soil > Unclassified ...
CCGGTGGAACCCGAGGTGTAGATGACGTAAGCGAGATTCTCGGGCTCGGCGAGGTTGGGCGGGTTTTCGTCGCCCGCAGCTTCAATGTTCTCGCCGTCGGCGTCGATACAGACGACCGTGCCCCAGAAGGACGGGAGTTGATCGAGCAGCCCTTCGCGAGTCACGAGCAGCGGAAGGCTCGCGTCTTCAACGATGGCGCTCACTCGCTCGATGGGATACGTGGTGTCGAGCGGGACGTAGGCTCCGCCCGCTTTGAGCACCGCCAGCAGCGCAGTCACGTAATCCGCCGAGCGCTCGAGATAAACGCCGACGGTCGTCTCGGGGCCGACGCCGACCGAACGAAGATAGTTTGCGAGCAGGTTGGCCCGCGTGTTTAGCTCGCCGTAACTGAGCTCCGACGCGCCGTCGTTGACGGCCAACGCTTCGGGGCGCTCGGCCGCGCGCGCTTCGACGAGTTCGTGGACGCGGAGATCGGACGGGTACACGGCGCGCGTGTCGTTCCAGCCGGCGAGCAACCGCTCTCGCTCTGCGGGCGCGAGCAGCGGCAGCGCCGAGAGACGCGCGGAAGGTTTCGACGCAATGCCGTCCAGCAACACCTGAAAGTGTTCGACGAGACGGGCGACTGTGTCGTGGTCAAAGAGGTCTGTGCTGTACTCGAGCATCCCCTTCACGCCGCGCTCCGTGTCTTCCATCGAGAGCGCGAGGTCAAACTTCGACGTGCCCGTCTCGCCCGTCATCACCTCGAAGGTCAGGCCGGCCAGTTCATAGGCCGGCGCGGGCGAATTTTGCAGCACGAAGGCGGCCTGGAAGAGCGGATTGAGGCTGGTGTCGCGGTCGGGGGCAAGCTCCTCGACCAGACGCTCGAACGGCATGTCCTGATGCGCGTAAGCGCCGACGGTCACGTCCTTCACGCGCCCGAGCAACTCGCGGAAGGTCGGGTCGCCCGAGAGGTCTGTGCGCAGCACGAGCGTGTTGACGAAGAAGCCGATGAGCCCTTCAACCTCGACCCGCGTGCGGTTCGCGATGGCCGAGCCGACGGCGATATCGACCTGCGAAGAGTAGCGTTGGAGCAGCGCCTTGAAGGCCGCGAGCAGCACCATGAAGAGCGTCGCGCCCTCCTGACGACCGAGCGCCTTGAGCGCGTCAGCAGTCGCGCGCGGGACGACGAAGTGTTGGCGCGTGCCGCGATATGTGTTAACGCGCGGCCGTGGCCGGTCGGTCGGCAGGTGGAGCACCGGTACTCCCGCCAGCCGCCCGCGCCAGTAGTCGAGCTGCTTCTCCAACGTCTCGCCGCTCAGCCATTCCCGCTGCCAGACGGCGTAGTCAGCATATTGAAGAGAGAGTTCGGGCAGCGGCGACGGCCGCCCCCCAATCCGACCACCGATGAAGGCTTCGTAGAGCGCGGCGCACTCGCGGATGAGCACGCCCGCCGACCAGTCGTCGGACGCGATGTGGTGCATCGTCAGGAGCAGCGCGTGCTCTGTCTCACCCAGGCGAAGCAGCCTCGCGCGCAGGAGCAGCCCGCTCGTGAGATCGAATGGCGTGCTGGCCTCGATGTCGGCGAGTCGACGCACTTCGACTTCACGCGCGTCTTCGGCGAGGTGCGTCAGGTCAATAGTCTCGAGCTTGAGCGGGACGTGCGGCGCGACGAGTTGTCGCGGCTGTCCGTTCTCTTCGGTGAAGACCGTGCGCAAAGCCGCGTGCCGCCTGACCACCTCGCTCAGGCTCCGCTCCAACGCCTCAACGTCGAGGCGGCCCGTGAGGCGCACGCTGCCGGCGACGTTGTAGAAGGGGTTGCCGGGCTCCAGCTTGTCGAGAAACCAGAGGCGCTGCTGCGAGTACGAGAGCGGCGCCGGCACTTCGTGCGTGCGCTTCGGTATCTGTCGGGCAGGCGTGGAGTCAAGCCCCTCTTCGAGGAGCATCAGGTCGAGCAGCGCGCGGCGTGCGGAGGAGTTGCGTTCTTTAATCATAGTCTTGCACTTTCAAAGTCATAGTTCTTGTACTTCCAAAGGCGCGGCCGAACGGGCGGCCAACATCGCCTGCACCTGCTCGTCGGAGAGTCGCGACAGGCGGGAGAGTAGCTCCGCCTTCCGCTCCGTCTTGAGCCGGTCGGACGCAGTTTCGAGAAGCGCTTCGGCGAGCGCCGACAACGTCGGCGACTGGAAAAGATGGCGCAGCGGCAGCTCGACGTTGAAAGCGTCGAAGATGCGAGAGGTCACCTGCGTCCCAAGCAGACTATGGCCGCCGAGGTCGAAGAAGTTGTCGTGCGCGCCGACGCGCTCCACCTCGAGCACCTGCGCCCAAATGTCCGCGAGCACCTCTTCGACCGCGTTGCGCGGAGCAACGTATGACCCGCCCAGATCGTTCCTCTGGCCGCCCGGCGCCGGCAACACACGCCGGTCCACCTTCCCGTGCGGCGTCAGCGGCAGCGCGCCCAGTGAGACGAAGGCCGACGGAAGCATGTAGTCGGGGAGAGTGTGCTGAAGGAACCGGCGCAGCTCCGGCACGAGACGGCGGAAGCTCCGGCGGCGGAGCGGGTCGTTGCAGTAGGCTCGCCATGACTGGCGCGACGAGCATTCGCGGTTGGGAGCCATCGCGGCGAGCTGATTGTGCGACACGGCCTCCGCACCACGCTTACGCACAAGCAACGCGTCGAAGCAGTCGGGCTCTTCCCCGGTGGGCCAGTAGAGCTCGATGATGTAGGGCAGTTCAGATTCCAGTTTCCAGAACTCTTCCGGATCAACCTTGCAGCCGGCCCAGCACTCGCTCAGGGCTTCGCGCAACGCAGCGGCCGTCGCGGGCGGGTGCTCGTCCGAAAGCAGGCGCGCGGCTGCGACATCGGCGACGAGACGCGCGTTCGGGACATGCAGCAAACGCAGCGCGTCGGGCTGTTCACGTTCAAGCAGCTCGCGCAGCGCCGGCAACGTCAGGCCCTCGAGCCGCCAGTCGTGCGCGGGCGCATGCCCATTCGCGTGCGCGTCGCCGTCGACGTGAAGAACCACGTCGTACCGGAACTTCGTCAGCTCGTTGTGCGCGCCGCCGCGCTTGAGCAGCACCTCGACACGGCCGACGCCTTCAAGCTCCTGGCTGACGGCACGGAAGAATTCCGGATCGAGGACAAGCTCTTCCTCCTGTTCGGCACGTGCGCTCACGCGCTGCTTCAGTTGTTCGGCAGTGGTCGCGGGCGCAGCCTGGAAGAGCTCGAGCGACGTGTAAAACTCTCTCAAGAGACGCTGGCAGCGCACGTCGCCGATGAAGACGAAGCCGCCCGGCGCGACCCGTCGAGCCGCGCCCTTGAGCACGCGCAGCAGGTAGTCGCCGCTCGGGAAGTACTGTGCGACGGAGTTGATGACGACGGCGTCGTACTCCGCTTCAGGGATGCCTTCGAAGTCATCGGCCGCGCGTTGGACCAGTGACACGGAGTCGATGGCGGGAACGCGCGCGTCGAGCGCGCTTTTGATTTTCGAGAGCGCCGCCGCCGAGAAGTCCATCGCCGTGTAACGCTCGCAGTCAGGAGCGATTCGGAAAAGTAGTAAGCCGGTGCCGCAGCCGATCTCGAGAACACGCCGCGGGCGCAACGAGCGGATGCGCTCAACCGTAGCATCCACCCACTCGCGCATCTCTTCCGAAGCGATGGGCTCGCCCGTGTAGCTGCTGTTCCAGCCAGTGATGTCGAAGTAAGGGTCTGCGGCCAGGCGCGGGTCGTCGTGCGACTGCTCGAACACGTCCTGCCACTCGGCGACCTGCTCGGCGCTCAACTCGGCTGCTTCAGACTCTGCGGTGTGCGACTCGTCTGTGGCTTCGTGGACCACGTAAGCCACGATCCGCTTGTCGCCCGGCACGTCTTCGCGCAGGACGACTGCCGCTTCGCCGACGGCCGGATGTCGCGCGAGCGCCGACTCGATCTCACTGAGCTCGATGCGGTAGCCGCGCAGCTTCACCTGATCGTCGCGTCGACCCAGGTACTCGATGTTCCCGTCGGGCAGGTAGCGCACAACGTCGCCGGTTTGGTAGAGCCGCTCTCCGGGACGCACGCTGAACGGGTTCGGCACGAATCGCTCGGCCGTCAAAGCAGGATCGTTTGTGTAGCCGCGCGCGAGTCCGGCGCCGCCGATGTGGAGCTCGCCCCAGACACCTTCAGGCGCCGGGCGCAGGTTCGCGTCGAGCAGATAGAGTTGTGTGTTCGAGATGGGGCGTCCGATGGGAACGGCGCCGTGTGCAGGCGCTTCGCCCGCTGCCACTTCGTAGACACAGCAGCCGACGACTGTCTCGGTCGGTCCGTACTCGTTGACGATGCGCATCTCGGGCGTGTGTTCGCGCCAGAACTGAAGCGCCTCGCCGTGCAATGCCTCACCGCCGATGACGAGCGCACGCGTTAGCTGCGCTGCTTTTGACGGTGGCAAGAGTTCGGCCAGCAGCGACAGGTGCGCCGGGGTGATCTTGATGAGACTGAAACCGCCGCCCGCGTCCAGCACGCTCTGCAAACTCTCGACGCCTTCACCGTCGGGCACGAGGACGACGCCGCGCCCCGACAAGAGCGGCGCAAAGAGGCTAGTCACCGTCAGGTCGAAGCCGAGTGACGAATGAACCGGCGCGCCGCGCCCTTCCGTCATGCGGTATTCGCGCCGGCACCAGCTCAGGTAGTTGACGACGCCGCGGTGCGTAATCATCACGCCCTTCGGCCTGCCCGTCGAGCCGGACGTGTAGATGACGTAGGCGAGGTTCTCCGGGCGCGCAAGCGGCGACGGGTTCTCTGATGGCTGCGAGTCAAGTGTGTCGAAGGTGATGATGTCGGCCGTCGTGTCTTCAAACGCGTCGACGAACTTCTCCTGCGTCAGCAAGAGCGGCGACTGCGCCTCTTCCAAAATCAGGCCCCTGCGTCCAACCGGGTAAGCGGGATCAATCGGCACGTAGGCCGCGCCAGCCTTGAGCACTCCGAGGAGTCCGGCCACCATCTCGAAGGAGCGTTCGACACATAGGGCCACTGGTGTCTCTGGTCCGGCGCCGCGTGAGCGCAGCATGTGCGCGATGCGGTTGGCGCGCTCGTTCAACTCGGCGTAGGTGAGCGAAGATCCGTTGAGCGTGAGCGCCGTCGCGTGCGGCGTGAGCGTGACCTGCTCCTCGAAGAGTTCGTGTAGGCAAGCGTCTTCGGGGTAGCCCGCGGTCGTTTCGTTGCGCGCGTAGACAAGTTCGTTCTGCTCTGCCTCAGTCAGCAGCGGCAGTTCGGCCACGCGCAATTCGGGATTCGCGGTGACGCCTTCGAGCAGCACGCGGAAGTGCCCCAGCAGCCGCCGCATCATGTTGGCGTCGAAGAGGTCGGTGCTGTACTCAACAGACGCCAGCAAGCCGTCGCCGGACGGCTGCACGAAGAGGGTCAGGTCGAACTTCGACGTGCCGCTCGAGGTGTCTTGCAGCGAGAGCCGCAGGTCAGAGAGTTCGAGCGTCTGCCGCGGGGCGTTTTGCAGTACGAACATGACCTGGAATAGCGGCGTGTGGTTCAGGTCACGCTCGGGCTGTAGCTCCTCGACGAGCATCTCGAAGGGCAGGTCCTGATGCGCGTAGGCGCCGAGCGCGACCTCGCGCACGCGGCCGAGCAGCTCGCGGAATGTCGGGTCGCCGGACACGTCAGTGCGCATCACGAGAGCGTTGACGAAGAAGCCGATCAGCCCCTCGACCTCGGCGCGCGTGCGGTTGGCAATGGAAGTCCCGACGACGACATCCGTCTGCCCGGTGTAGCGGCAGAGCAGAGTCTGGAAGGCGCCCAGCAGGAGCATGAACAGCGTGACGCCCTCGCGGCGACTCAACTCGGAAACGCGGGCGGCCAGTTCCTTCGGGAGTAGCAGCGTCTCGGTCGCGCCTTCATAACTTCTGGCCGGCGGCCGCACGCCTTTGACCGGCAGCTCCAGCGTTGGAGGCGCGCCCGCCAGTTGTTTCTTCCAGTAGTCGAGTTGCTCCACGAGCGAGTCACCACTCAGCCACTTGCGCTGCCAGGCAGCGAAGTCGGCATACTGAATCGTCAACTCGGGCAGCGACGACGGTTCGCCCTTCGTGAAGGCTTCGTAGAGCGCCGCCGTCTCGCGGATGAGGACGCCCATCGACCAGCCGTCAGAGACGATGTGGTGCATAGTCAACAGCAGCAGGTGCTCCTCCACGTCGAGTCTGACGAGTTCCGCTCGTAGCAACGGCCCGCGCGCCAGATCGAAGGAGCGGCGCGCCTCTTCGGCCGCGCGGCGGAGTGCTTCGTGTTCGCGTTCCTCCGCGGGCAATGTGCTCAGGTCAACCAGCGGAACTTCAAAATCCTGTGGCAGCCCGATGACTTGAGCGGGACGCCCATCGACGCCGGGAAATGTGGTGCGCAGAGCCTCGTGTCGTCGCACAACTTCAGCGAGGCTTTGCGCGAGGGCGCGCTGGTCGAGCCGCCCACTCAGGCGCAGGGCCACGGGAACGTTGTAGAAGGGGTTGCCCGGTTCAAGCCGGTCGAAGAACCAGAGCCGCTGCTGCGCAAACGAGAGCTCGCCGTCGCCTCGCGCAGGTTCGATCGGAGGCAGCGTAACCCTGCGGCCTGCCTCAACCACGGTCGCCAACTCGGCGAGCGTCTGCGCCTCGAAGATGCTGCGCAGCGGGAGTTCGACATCGAACAGCGTCCGCACGCGGGACACGACCCGAGTCGCCAGCAAGCTATGTCCACCGATGTCGAAGAAATTGTCGTGAGCGCCGACGTGTTCGACGCCGAGGACTTCGGCCCACACGCCCGCCAGCAGCTCCTCGACCGCGCCTGACGGCGCCGCGATGTCTTGCGCCTGTTCTGCCGGCGACGGGGCGGGCAGCGCCTTGCGATCGACTTTGCCGTTCGGCGTGAGCGGGAGCGCGTCGAGCACGACGCACGCGGACGGAACCATGTGCTCAGGGAAACTCTCTTTCAGGAACGCGCGCAGGTCGGGCCATGCACACGCTTCTCCGTGCTTCGCGACGACGTAAGCGACGAGCCGCTTTCCGCCGGCGCCGTCTTCGCGCACATCAACGATGGCCTCGCGCACCGACGGGTGCTGGCCGAGACGCGCGTTGATTTCCTCCAGCTCGATGCGGAAGCCGCGCACCTTCACCTGATGGTCGGCGCGCCCGAGGTAGTCGATGCGGCCGTCGGGGAGGTAGCGGGCCAAGTCGCCCGTGCGATACAGGCGCGCGCCCGGATCGTCTGCAAACGGGTTTGGCACGAACCGCTCCGCGGTCAGGTGTGGCCGGTTCCAGTAGCCGCGCGCCAGCCCCGCACCGCCGATGAAGACTTCCCCCGTGACGCCGATGGGCACAGGCTGCATTCGCCGGTCGAGGATGTAGACGTGGGTGTTGGCAATGGGGCGGCCGATGGCGGGCCGCTCCGCCTCGTTCCGGCCGACCTCTTCCATCGTCGTGTAAGTTGTGTACTCGGTTGGTCCGTAAAGGTTGATGACGCACTCGATGCCTTCGACTGTGTAGAGCGCATCCACGAGGGTACGCGGCAGCGCTTCGCCCGCAAGATTCACCGTTCGCAACGTCTTCGGTAGACCGCCGAGCCGCACCAGCTCGGCCGCCGCCGACGGGACGGTATTGATTAGGCGGACATCGTTCGGCTGCCCCTCGGCGGCCTCGAGCGCGTTCCCCACGATATGGACCCGCCCGCCGACGCTCAGTGGAGCGAACAGTTCGAAGATCGAAAGGTCAAAGCAGACGGAAGTGGAGGCGAGCACCGAGCTCAAACCTTCCGGCCCGAAAGCGTCGACCGCCCACGCGACGAAGGCCGCCGCGCTCTTGTGCTCGATGACGACGCCCTTCGGGCCGCCCGTCGAGCCGGATGTGTAGATGACGTAAGCGATATTCTCCGGCCGCGCCGCCACATCGCGCGGGGCGGCGATCGAGTTCGCGAAGTCGTCGCGATCGATGCAGATTGCCGCAGCCGCGTGTTTCGGCGGCAAACTCCCGAGCGTCGCCTCCTGCGCCAATACCAGCGACGCGTGCGCGTCGTCGAGCATTTGTTCAAGCCGTTGAGGCGGGTAGGCTGGGTCCAGCGGCACGTAGGCCGCGCCCGTCTTGAGAACGCCGAGCAGCGCCGCCACTAGCTCGATGCCGCGCTCGAGGCAAACTCCAACGAGTCTTTCGGGGCCGGCGGCGAGGCGCCGCAGGCGGCCGGCCAGCAGTTCGGCGCGCGCGTTCAATTCAGAGTAGCTAATCTTCTCGCCGCCGCAGACGACCGCCGTCGAGTTCGGCGTCGCCTCGGCCTGCGCCTCGAACAACTCGTGCAAGCATCTCCCCTGCTCATAAGACCGCGCCGTCAGGTTCCACTCCAGCAGCACCCGGCGCCGCTCCGTCTCGCTCAACAATTGAAGCTCGCTGATACACTTCTCAGGAGTTGCCGCCGCTTCACTCAGCAACGTTTGGAGGTTAAGTACCAGGCGCGCGATCGTGTCCGGCTCGAACAGGCCGACGTCGTACCGGAGCGACGCGGAGAGCGGCCCGTCGTCGTCCACGAAAGTCAGCATGAGATCGAAGAGCGCCGAGCGTTGTTCGAAGGCAAACGGTTCGAGTGTCAGTTCTCCGACCTGCACGGGATTGCCCGCCGTCCCAAAGATGAGTGGGGCGACGCCCCGCGTCTCCGGCCGCTGCGGCTTTTCGAGGACGAACATTACGTTGAAGAGCGGCGATTGATCGGCGCCGCGGTTCGGCCTCAACCGTTCAACCAAAGCGGGAAACGGGTAGTCCTGATGTTCGAGTGCTTCGAGGACGCTCTGTCGCACACGGCGCAGGAGTTGGCGGAACGTGGGGTCGCCCGCAAGGTCCGCGCGGAGCGCGACGGGATTAACGAAGTAGCCGACGAGCGGCGCGAACTCCGCCCTCGTCCGACCGCTGAAAGGCGAGCCGACGACGAACTCTTCCTGCCCCGCGTAGCGGCCGAGCAAGACCTGAAAGGCCGCCAGCAAAACCGCGTACAGGGTCGTCCCCTCGCGTCGCGCCAGTTCGCGCAGGGCAGCGCCAGCGTCGCTATCGAGCGTGAACTCGTGCGCCGCACCGCGCCGGGACGTAGACGATGTGCGAGCGCGGTCGGTCGTTAGTTGCAGCGGGGTCAACTCGCCGCCGAGCTTGCGCCGCCAGTACGCGAGGTGAGCGTCGCCGGCGGGGCTATCGAGCAGCGCCGCCTGCCAGCGCGCGAAGTCTGTGTACTGCGCCAAAGGTTCAAACGAATCGCGGCCTTCCGAGGTGAGTAGCGACGACAGCTCCTCCATCAGCAACATCAGCGACCAGAAATCGACCGCGATGTGGTGCGTAACTAAAAGGAGCACGTGCCGCCCATCCGTGCGGGTGAAGAGGCGCGGGCGGAGCGGGTACTCCTCACCGAGCTCGAAAGGCCGGTGAGCTTCCGTCTCTACGCGCGCGCGCAGCTCGTCTTCGCTCCAATGCTCAGCGTTGATTGCTTCGAAGCAGACCGCCGCGCCCGGCTCGTGCACGCGCTGCATGGGTACGCCGCCTCGCTCCTCGAAGGTGGTGCGCAGAGATGGGTGACGGCCAGCGAGCGTCTGCAAAGCGGCGCACACAGCCTCCGCGTCGACGCCTTCGGGCAGACGAGCGGCGAGGATGACGTTGTAGGCAGTGCTCTCGCGCTCAAGCTTTTGCAGAAACCAGAGCGCCCGTTGCCCGTACGAAAGCGGGTACTCGTCCTGCTGTGCTTGAAAGTCGACGGGTATCGGGCGCGCAGCGTGCTCACCGTTTTCGAGTTGGTCGCTGATGCGGGCCGCGAGGTCTTCGAGGCTTGTCTCCTCGAAGAACGTCGTCAGCGGCGCCGAGACCCCCAACTCAGTCTCGATTCGGTAGCTGAGTTCGACTGCCAGCAACGAGTCGAGGCCGAGCGCGCCGAGCGGCTTACCCGGATCAATGGCGGATTCGCGCACCCTCAACGCCGCCGCTACCTCTGCACGCAGCCAGCCGGCGACTCCCTGCCCACATTCCACGTCGCCCACAACAACAGCTTCCGCGACGGCGGAGTCGTCGAGCGTACTCAAGGCAAGCACGTCCAGATCTCCGCTGAGGAGACGAGCGTGACACAGGCGGCGCTGGACCTTGCCGCTCGGAGTCTTGGGCAGCGCGCCTGCGCTCAACAGCGCGACTGTGTACGCCTGTAACTGATACCGCTCGGCCACCGCCTTCCGAATGGCCTCGATGATTGCGGCGACTTCCGGCGACGACGCCCCCGCACCGCGCAACTTACGCGACGCCCGCGGACTGAATTCGACGACGACCGCGAGTCTCTCCTCGCCGTCCGCCTCCAGAGAAAACGCGGCGCAGCCGCCGGGCTGAAGGTCGGGATGGGTCGACTCAACTGTAGTTTCGATATCCTGCGGGTAATGGTTCAGGCCGCGGATGATGATCAGGTCTTTGAGGCGTCCGGTGACGAACAACTGTCCGTTGCGCAGAAAACCCAGGTCGCCCGTGCGCAGGAACGGCCCTTCGCCAGTCTCCGTAACGTAGCCTTTGAATGTCGCCGCCGTCTTTTCCTCGTCGTCCCAGTAACCTCGCGCCACGCTCTTTCCCGCGACCCAGATCTCGCCGACACAGTCCGGCGGCGCTAAGCTGCACGTCTCGGGGTTAACGATGACGACGGGCTGCCCCTCTGCGGGCGGTCCGCATACAACGAGGGAGCGAGCGTCAACGTCGTCCGTCTCCACCACGCGGTTGCGCGCGATCCACTCCTCATCGACGCGGAGCGCGGTGGGGCACGAACCGTTCTTGTGGCCGGAGACAAAGAGCGTCGCCTCGGCCAGTCCGTAGCAGGGCAGGAAGGCTTGCCGGCGGAAGCCGCTCGGAGCGAACGCCTCCGCGAAGCGTGCGAGCGTCGCCTGCCTCACCGGCTCCGCGCCGTTGAAAGCGACTGTCCAGGATGAGAGGTCGAGTGCGGCACGTTCTTCGGGCGTACTCCGGCGCACGCAGAGGTCGTAGGCGAAGTTCGGCCCGCCGCTCGTCGTCGCGCGCTTTTGCGAGATCGCTTCGAGCCAGGCGAGCGGCCTGCGCATGAACGCCGCCGGAGACATCAGGATGCATTGCGCCCCGACGTAAAGCGGGTGCAGGACGTTCCCGATGAGGCCCATGTCGTGGAAGAGGGGCAGCCATCCGAGCACGACCGTCTCGGCCGAGGTCGCGAAGGCCGCGCGCATCACACTCTGATTGTGCAGGAGGTTGGCATGGCTCACCATCACGCCTCTGGGCGTCGCGGTCGAGCCGGATGTGTATTGCAGGAAGGCGAGTGATTCGCCCGTCAACTCCGGCCTGCGCCACTGATCGGTGGCTCCGGCCTCTTCGATGTCGGTCGCCAGCCAGTCGAGCATGTCCAACTCTGGGGCGTGGGCGCAGACTGTCTCACCGGTGCGCAGAAGCGTCGAGGTAGTCAGCACCACTCGCGGCCGTGCGCTATCGGCGACCGCCCGCAGACGCGGGAGCGCGCGCTCCGGACGCGCAGGGTGCGGCGGGTAGCACGGCACGGCAACGATCCCTGCGTAGAGACACCCGAAGAAGGCCGCCACGAACTCAAGTCCCTGCGGGTAGAGCAAGAGCGCGCGCTCGCCGCCTCCGACTCGCCCTTGCAGCGTCGCGGCGATCGCACGAGCGCGTTTGTCGAGCGCAGCGTAAGTGAGTCGGCACTCTTCGCCGCCGTCGTCGGCAAGATAGGTGTAAGCGACCTTGTCCGGTTCCCTGCCCGCACGTTCTTGCAAGAGATCTACAAGGGTGGACCATCCGTCGCTGAGGTCTGGCACTTGGCTGTGCATGCTGTTTCCCCGTTCTTCATGCCCCACGCACAGCCGCGCTCGCGGCCGGCGTCAGGACGATGTCTTTCGTACCGTAGAGAAGTTCCGCCGCGAGACCGCGCCCGCGGCACTCGTCCACCAGCCTCCGCGCCTCACGAATGGGCAGAGACTCGTCCGTGTACTTGATGGACGTGACGTAGGTCAGCCAGGGCTCTTGCCCCATCGCGTAGATGTAGACCTGCTTCGGCTTGAGCCGGTCCACGATGTCGATGGACATGGTGTAGTTCGAGGCGTTGGTGCGGCGCGACTGGTCGTTCCGGCGCGCCAGCGGCTTCGTCGCCAGCGGCCCGTAGAGCCAACTCATCGGCGCGCCATCACATTCGAGGCCGATGAGCAGCACGTCTATGTCGCCGGTCAGGCTGTGCAGGTGGCTGTACAACTCCGGTTCGATGTTGTTGGAGTCGGCGGCAAGGACGACGGAGCGTCCCTCAAGCTGCACGTGGTAGATGGACTTCGTGCGGATGTTCAGATCGCAGTGTTCGCCCAGGAACGGAAGGCCGGTGATGGCGCCGCCGTTCACGGGGATGCTCTCCATCTCGTCAATCTCGAAGACGTTTTGGAAGCCCGTGTGGCGCAGCGCCAGCTTGAGCGACGGGTCAGCGAGTGAGCCGCCGTTGTTCTTCGGCACGATGATGTTCTTAATCTTGTGCCTGAGCGGCAGGAGCGTCTCGAACATCAGGTGGTCGGCATGGTTGTGGGTAATGACTACGTAGTCGATGCTTTCGGGTAGATCGTTGAGGGAGAAGCGCGGGAGGCCTCGGCCGTGTTCGTAGCCGATGACCGGATCGGAAAGGATGCTGACGTGCTTCGACTCGATCAGCGCGCACGCGTGGCCGAAATACCTGATGCGAACGCCGTCGCCCTCGAACTTGTCTGGCCGGCGCGGCTCGCTCTCAGTGAACAACGCCCTGAAGGAATCTCCCTGCGCCGGCTCGATGTGGCAGACTTCGCATATCCGCTCGAAAGAGTCCGCGCTGAACCTCATCCGGAAGAGCGCGTCCCACGACTCGTCCGCGAACGGCGTGCGGAGCCGGAGCCGGGATTCGTCATCGAGCCGCGGCGTGCTGAAGACGAAGGGCCGGTCGTCTCCCTCGACCGGAAAAAGGAGCACGCTCTGTAGCGTCTGGTCGTAGTAAGGACTCCGGTACAGCAGTCCCTCGATGAAGCGAACTGAAGGGTGATTGTTCAGGTCGTAAAGCAGCTCAACATATCCTTTGAGCGGGGCGGGCACTTTCGCGTACAGGGGTTCGAGCGAGTATCCACTTGCCTCTTCGCCGGCGAGCACCTTTTCGAGAGCCGCGACGGACTTCGCCAACTCGAGCAGCGTTGTCTGGTCTCTGATGGTCTTCTGCATCATCGACCGCACGTCGTTCACTCGCTCTGTAGGGTAGTTAATGTACGGCCCCCCGATCATTTCGGGGTTTTTGAGCGCGTTGACGTGAAGCTGCGGCGCCGAAACGAACGACTGCATTATCTTCAGGTGAAAGTTTGCGACGTACATGGCCGCAGTGACCGGCGAGATGAGGTAGGCCCACGCGTACCAATCGTTGAACAAAGGCTCCGCGACCACATTCGGTTTGAGATAGACGAGTTGGTTCGTCATAGCTGCTTTCCTCCAGTCGTTCACCCGAGACGGGTTTGTCCGGTCGCTATCGCGTCTGAGGTCAGGCTGACTGGCGGCGCTCGCTCGGGAGTCGAGGTCTGGGCGCGAATGATGAGTGCCCTTTGCGTGAAAGCTTGGCGCTGGCTCGCGTGAGTTTCCATTTCCGGTCCCACCAACCTGACGACACTACTTGAGCTGTCCATCGGGGTTAACATCCTTCCGCGCGGTGCTGCGCTCGCACACGTGCGCGTGCGCTTGGGGGGTGGCCCCTGGCGGAAGTTCGGAGGCTGCTTGATTAGGCCCGGTTAGTCACAACGAGGGTGAGATTGGGGCAACGCTTTTTTTCCTCCACTCGCAACGCGAAAAAACTCGTTCTAGAGGTATCAAAATTTTTTTGAGCAACCTGCTTCTGCTATCTATGCGATCTCCATACCTCTTTGTTTAAATATTTTTCATAAAGAGTGATTCCTGACGGGTGTATTTTTCGCGTTAGCAGTCGGAGGATCTATTGTCGGACGTTTGCTTTCCGACAACGATGTACCTCACGGTCGTCAACAAAGCGCCTCGTCATTGACCGCAGTGTCGTCATGATAAAGAGTGAAAAACCTGTCTACGTCTTAGGAACCGGCCTCTCACACGACGGCTCTGCCTGCCTGCTGAAAGACGGCCGCATCCGTGTCGCCATCGAAAAGGAGAGGCTCACGCGCCGCAAGCACGACGGCGGCAACGACACGGAAGCCATCAGTTATTGCCTGGAGGCCGCGGGGATTACTTACAACGATCTCGCCCTCGTGGTTCAGAACGCGAACTTCGGCATGGTCCGGCACGGCAACGACTGGTGGCAGGGACCGCGCGTGCTTAACCAGACCGTGCCCGTCGTCACCATCTCGCACCACCTGGCTCACGCCTACAGCGCCATCGGCACCTCCCCGTTTGAAGAAGCGGCCGTCATGGTAATAGACGGATGCGGCAACAGTTTCGACGACTGCACCGATCTGGAAGGCGCGCTGCTGCCCGAAAATCCGAGCCCGGAGTTGCGTCACCTGTACTTTGAAAAAGACAGCTACTACGTTTTCAAAGACAACAAGGTGACGACCGTCCACAAAGACTTCTCCCTGTGGGGCACGAATTTAAAAAACTATCCGATGCACCCGAACACCACGCTGCATTCCATCGGCGGCCTGTACCTCGGCGTCAGCATGTACGTTTTCAGCGGCTTCGAAGACCCCGGCAAACTCATGGGCCTCGCCCCTTACGGCCGCCCAGGCATTTACGACTTTGAGATTTTCGAGTTGAAAGACGGGCGCGCGTTCGTCCGCTACGACTGGATGGAGAAGTTCAACCGCCCCTGCCGCAACTACGAACAGTTCAAGCAGAATTTTCAGTACTACGCCGATATCGCTTACTGGGTGCAGAGGGAGTTGGAGCGAGCTATCCTTTACGTGATCAACGCCCGTTATGAACTGGCGCCCTCGGAGCACCTCGCCTACGCGGGCGGGGTAGCCCTGAACGCGGTCGCCAACCGGCTCATCCTGAAGAACACGAAGTTCAAGGACATTTATATACAACCGGCGGCCGGGGATAACGGGCTAGCCGTCGGGTGCGCCTACTACGGCTGGATGGAGGTGCTCAAAAAGGAGCGCGTTCTGCATAACGGCTCGATGGCGCTGGGCCGGCCATATCGCAGCAGAAGAGTGACGAAAGCGCTTGAAGCTTACAAAGAGTCCGTGAGTTTCGCCGCGCCGGATGACTATATTCAACAGACGGCGGCGCTGCTGGCTGCCGGAAAGACCGTGGGTTGGTTTCAGGACGGCGCCGAGTTTGGGCCGAGGGCGCTCGGGTACCGGAGCATCCTCGCAGACCCGAGGCGCGTTGAGATGCGCGACTTCATCAACGCGAAGATCAAATTTCGCGAAGACTTCCGCCCCTTCGCGCCGTCTGTTCTCGCCGAGGACGTTTCCGTTTACTTCGACTGCGACTACGAAAGCCCTTACATGATTCTCATCGCCCCGGTCAGGCCCGAGTGGCGGCAGGTAATTCCGAGCGTGACGCACCAGGATCAATCGGCCAGAATCCAGACTGTTAAGGAATCAGTCTCCCCCAAATATTACGAACTGCTCCGCGCTTTCAAAGAGCAGACTGGCATCTCCGTGCTCCTGAACACGTCCTTTAACCGCAGAGGAATGCCCATCGTCGAGACGCCCGAGCAGGCTCTCGACTTCTTTCTCAACTGCGACCTGGACGTTTTGGTCCTGGACAATTACATCGTCCACAAACTTCCCCAGGACATGCCGGAGCTGGGGAACCCGACTGAACAGTTCGTTGACGATATCCGTGGAGTCCTGGAGCGCAACGTCGATGCCGCACGCAAGATCGGCGGTATCTACCAGCTCAACGTTACCGGGGCCAGAACGCTCATCATCGACCTGTCAACTGATAGGCCAACGATGCTCGAGGGGGCGCCGGTGCGGAACCCGAGCGCCGTAATAAACATTACTGAGAAGGACCTGCAAACTCTACGAACCGATCCGGACAACGAAGGCGTCAAGCTGTTCTACGCCGGCAAAATCAAGGTCGAGGGCAGCACTGCGCACGCCATGAGCTTCACGCAAATTTTCAAGCTCAAATAGATCCCGGTCCCAGAGTGGGGTACAGCTCAATGGGAAATCTTCTTCAGGACATCAGGTACGGGGCGCGGGTGCTCGCCAAGCACAAGGGCTTCACCGCCGTCGCGGTGCTCACGCTCGCCCTCGGCATCGGAGCCAACACCGCCATCTTCTCCGTCGTCAACGCGGTGCTGCTGCGCCCGCTCCCGTTTGAGCAGCCGGAACAGCTCGTAAGAGTTTTCGGCGCCAATGCGAGCTGGAACAACTTCTCGCAGCCGCACTCGTACCTGAACTTTTCCGACCTGCGCGCCCAGAATCAGGCGCTCGGGGCGTTGGCCGCTTACACGGGATCTACAGCGGCACTGAGCGGCGTCGACGCGCCGGAGCAGATCACAGGCGTTATCGCGTCTGGCGACATCTTCCGCGTGCTCCTGACTAAACCGCTGAAGGGCCGTCTGCTCACACCCGAAGACGAGCAGCCGGGCGGCGCGCCCGTCGTCGTCATCAGTCACGGGCTGTGGCAGCGTCGTTTCGGCGGCGACTCGCAGATCGTGGGCCGCGTGATCAAGCTCGACGGGCGCGACCGCGAAGTCATCGGCGTCACGCCCGAGAACTTTCGCTTCGATTTCGTCAACGGCGCGACGGACTTCTGGCTCCCCATCGATCCGCAGGCGAGCGGTTACCAGCAGCGCGGCGCAATCTTTCTCGAAGCCATCGGCCGCCTCAAGCCGGGTGTCTCGATCGAGCAAGCGAACGCCGACCTGAGTGTCGTGGCGGCGCGGCTCGAACAGCAATACAAGGACTCTAACACCGGGGTCGGCGTCCGCCTTGTCCCGGCGCGGGAGGAGTTGGTCGGCGACCTGCGCCCGACGCTGCTGGTGCTGCTCGGCGCTGTCGGTTTCGTGCTGCTGATCGCGTGCGCGAACGTCGCCAACCTGACGCTGGCGCGCGCCGTGGGGCGACATCGGGAACTCGCGGTCCGCGCGTCGCTCGGCGCTGCACGCCGGCGCATTGTGCGGCAGTTGCTGACGGAGAGCCTGCTACTCTCCGTCGCCGGCGGCCTGCTCGGACTGCTCTTCGCGCTCCTGGGAGTCAAACTACTCTCCGCCTTCGTCCCGGAGAACGTGCCGCGCTTCAGCGAGATGAGCACCGACCTGACCGTACTCGGCTTCACCGTCGGGGCATCCTTGCTGACGGGACTTCTCTTCGGCATCGCGCCGGCGCTCCAATCCTCGAGGGTCGACCTTAACGAGGCTCTCAAGGAAGGCGGGCGCACCGGCACGGACGGGCACGGGCGCAAGCGCGTACGCAGCGCACTCGTCATCTCGGAGGTCGCCCTCTCGCTCATCCTACTGGTCGGCGCGGGTCTGCTAATAAAAAGCTTCATGAAGCTGAGTAACACGGACCCCGGCTTCAACCCCGATCACACCCTGACCGGCTCGCTCTCGCTCGTCACCGTCCGCTACGACACGGATGAGAAGATCATCAACTTTTACCGCTGCATCGTCGAGGGCGTCCACACACTGCCGGGCGTCAAGTCGGTCGGCGCGGTCACGCCGCTTCCCCTGAGCGATAACAACACGTCTTTCTCCTTCACGGTCGTGGGGCAGCCGCCGCCGCCGCCGGGCCAGCACCTGTCGGCCTCGACGCGTGTTGTCACGCCCGGCTATTTCGTCGCGCAGGGAATCCCACTGCGGCAAGGGCGCGTCTTCAACGAGCATGAGAAAGCGGCTGTCATCGTCAACGAGGCATTCGCGCGCCGCTACCTGCCCGGCGAGCAGCCGCTCGGCAAGCGCCTGCAACTCGGTATCAACAGAACTGAAGGTGAGATTGTCGGCGTGGTTGGCGACATTCGTGGCGCCAGTCTCGCGCAGCCAGGCGCGCCTGAATATTACATCCCCGAGGAGGCCATCGCCTTCGGCGACATGACGCTGGTCGTGCGCACGGAGAACGACCCG
>Ga0134124_10001643_pt1 | contig 17973 bp, 20 predicted proteins | sample KB304_FD_96880 | JGI IMG/M metagenome (GOLD analysis project Ga0134124, IMG submission 96880) | Terrestrial soil microbial communities without Nitrogen fertilizer from Kellogg Biological Station, Michigan, USA - KB3-0-4 | ecosystem: Environmental > Terrestrial > Soil > Unclassified ...
CGCCGTCGACCTCGGCGACCAGGAGATGGTGGCGGTCGAGGTGCGAGCGCAGGAACGGCCCGGAGCGCTCGGCTCCGATGACCGCCGCCGCCAGCGCGACGAGCGCGTCGCGGTCCGCGGGCTGCGGCGAGCGAATCTCCATGAGGCCTCTACCCCACCTCTGCCTCTACCCCACCTCTATCGATGGTGCCCCGGCTTTCGAGGGGCGCCCCGGCTTTACTGGGGCGCCCCGAGCGATTGGGGGTCTGGGGGCCGTGTCGGGGCCCCCAGTCGGATCAGTACGTGCCGGGCCGGATCTTCTTGAAGAGCTCCTTCAGCTTGTCGGCGGTGAAGTCGCGGGACTGGCACACGCTGATGATCTGCCGCTCGTCGGCCTCGACCTTGGCGACGGCCTCGGGGATCTGTGCGGCGATCTCGGTCGGAATGGTGACGGCGCCGTGCTGGTCGGCGTGGATGAGGTCGCCGGGCTTCACCCACAGCCCACCCACCTTGATCGGCAGGCCGAAGTCGACCATGTGCACGTAGGCGTGGGAGACCGAGACGTGGGCGGCCGCGAACTGAAAGCCCAGCGCCTTGACCTCGTCGAGGTCACGGACGGAGCCGTCCGTGATCACGCCGGCGCAGCCGAGCGCCTTGTGGATGTTGGCCTGCACCTCGCCCCACTGGGCCCCCTGGCCGCGCGGCTCGTCGAGGTCGTGCACCACGATGACCCTCGGCGCCGGGATCGTGAGCACGTAGTCCCACCAGCCGTACGTGCTGGCGCGGTGGCCCTGCAGCGGCTGCGGCTCGGCCCGGATGACGCAGGGCACCGCGTAGCCGACCAGCGGCCCCATCTCGGGGAACAGCGTGCGGATCTCCGAGGACATGTTCCCCTGGTTGCGGGGACGTACGTTGAACGTCTCGATCGCGTTGGCCACGCTCGGGCTCGTAATCTTCTTCAGGGCGTCAATCACGGTGGTCTCTCCCGGGTTGGGGGTCAGATCATGTCGCGGCGGCGCCGCAGCAGCAGCGTCTTCAGCACTTCGATCGTCTGCGCGACCTGGTCGAGATTCGGGTTCACGGCCAGCGCGCGCTCGAGATACTCGATGGCGCGGGCGGGCTGGTCGAGCTGCATGTAGATCATGCCGTAGCCCGACAGGGCGCCCCAGTGATACGGGTTGCGGGCCATCACCTCGTCGCAGTCGGCCAGCGAGTGACGATAGTCGCCGAGCAGGTAGTAGACGGTGGCTCGCTTGTTCCAGCCCTCCGCGAACTCCGGGCGGCGCTGGATCACGCGGCTGAACGTCTCGACCGCCGCGTCGAGCTGACGCTGGCTCATCTGCTCGACGCCGATGGCGAACAGCCGGTCGATGTCCTCGGCGCCGGAGCGGCTCCACACCGACCACATGGCCGACTCGACGAAGCCGCGCACGAGCGGATCGGGATCGCGCAGCGCGGCCGCCAGCGCGGGGAGGTCGGCCATGACGCCGCTGTCGGCGAGCTGCTGTGCCGCCGTCCGCCGCGCCGCCACGTCGTTGCCGCGGCCGAGCTCGGCCAGCGCGCGCTCGCGGGCGGGCTGGGCGAGCGCGGACCCGGCGGCGACGAGCACGAGCAGCGCCGCCGCGGCCAGCGACCTCACGGTGTGTACGCCTCGTTGGTCGAGCTGGGGTCGAGACCCGGCTGCGTGCCACCCGCCGTCACGAACACGCGGCCGTCGATCACGACGGCGCCGATCCCGTGTCGCGCCGTCGGCATCGGATCCTTGGCGATCCAGCGCTGACCGCTGACCTCCCACATCTCGCTGGCGTTGAAGATCCGCAGCGGCGCCTCGCCGCCGAAGACCAGCACGCGATCGGGCAGGGCGGCGGCGGCGAGCCCGCCGCGGCCGACCGGCAGCGGTACACCCGTCCGCCACGAGTCGGTGGTCGGATCGTAGATCTCGACGTTCGCGTACTGCTCGCCGATGAACGAGGCGCGCCCGCCCATCGCCCAGACGCGGCCCTGGAAGGCCACCGCCGCCAGGTGATCGCGCGCCGTCGGCATCGCGTTGGCCGTGGCCCAGCGGTTGGTGGCGGGATCGTAGACCTCGTGCGCGTTGCTGACGCTCTCGCCGCTGCCGCCGAGGACGTGCACGCGGTCGTTGAGGACGGCGACCGCCAGGGCCCCGCGCGGCGTCGGCATGGCCGCGCGGGCCTCCCACGCCTCGCGGGTGGGCACGAACTCGTACACGCTGTCGAGCGCGGTCCAGCGGACGCGACCGCCGGTGTAGCCGCCGAAGACGAAGAGTCGGTTGCCGACGACGGCGGCGGCGGCGTGGTGGACGGGGACGGGCAGCGACGCCCGCGTTTCCCACAGGTTCAGCGCGGGATCGTACATCTCCACGGTGGCCACGGGCTCGGCGTTGCCACCGAAGCCGCCGATGACCCACACCCGGCCACCGTAGGCGGCGGCGGCCACTTCCTGGCGCGCCGTCGGCATCGGCGTGAGCTCGGTCCAGCGCCCCGGCGCCTTCTGGTCGATCGGTGCCGGCGAGTCGGTGAGACGGCCGAAGCAGCCGGTGGCGAGTCCCGCCACCAGCACCAGCAGAGCGGCGGCCACACCTGGGCGAACGAATCCCGTCATCGCGCCTCCTTGGTCGTCGGCCTATGATGCCCGACGCGTGAGGTCGAGAAAAGCGGCTTCGTCGAGCACGGTGACGCTGAGCCGCCGGGCGTCGTCGGCCTTGCTGCCCGGCGCCTCGCCGACCACGACGAAATCGGTCTTGCGCGTGACCGACGACGTCACCTTGCCGCCGAGCGATTCGACCAGCTCGCGCGCGCCCTCACGGCTCAGCGACGCCAGCGTGCCGGTGATGACCAGCGTCTTGCCGGCCAGCGGCTTCGGGCCGTCGGCCGTCGTCGTACGCTCGGTGAGGTCCACGCCCAGTCGGCCGAGGTCGTCGAGGATCCGACGGTTGGACTCGTCGTCGAAGAACTTCCGCACCGACGCCGCGATGGTGGGGCCGATGCTGTGGGTCTCGGCCAGCCCGGTCTCGGAGGCGGCGATCAGGCGATCGAGGCTGCCGAAGCGCATCGCCAGCACGCGCGCCACCCGCTCGCCGACCATGCGGATGCCGAGCGCGTTGAGCAGCCGGGCGAGACCCCGGCCCTTCGAGCCCTCGATCGCGGCCGCGAGATTCTGCGCGGATTTCTCGGCCAGGCGCTCCAGTTCGGCCAGTTGGGGCACGGTGAGGCGGTAGAGGTCGGCGAAGTCCTTCACGAGGCCCCGATCGACGAGCTGTTCGACCACCGCCTCGCCGAGGTGCTCGATGTCCATCGCGCGCCGGGAGCCGAAGTGCTTGAGGCGTTCCTTCAGCTGGGCCGGGCAGGCGGCGTTCATGCAGCGCCAGTACGCCTCGCCCTCCGGTCGGAAGGCCACGCCGCCGCAGGCGGGGCAGCGCTCGGGAAACGCGAACGGCACGGTCTCGGGCGGCCGCTTGGAGAGGACCACCTGCACGACGTAGGGGATGACGTCGCCGGCCCGCTCGATCAGCACGGTATCGCCGACCCGGACGTCCTTGCGGCGTAGCTCGTCTTCGTTGTGCAGGCTCACGTTGCTGATCACCACGCCGGCCAGCGGCACCGGCGCCAGCTTGGCCACCGGCGTGAGCGCGCCCGTCTTGCCGACGTTGACGTCGATCGACTGCACGAGCGTCGTGGCCTGGCGGGCGGCGAACTTGAACGCGATGGCCCAGCGCGGGTGGTGCGTGGTCGAGCCGAGCCGTCGCTGCAGCTCCAGCGTATCCACCTTGACCACCACGCCGTCGGCGTCGTACCCGAGCCCGTCGCGCCCGTTCTCCAGCGCCGCGCACGCCGCGATCACCTCGTCGATCGACTCGCCCCGCGTCGCCCTGGGGTTCGTGCGGAAGCCGGCGGCGCGGAGCGCCTCCAGCGCCTGCCAGTGACTGGTGAAGACGAGGCCGGGCGACCACGACACGTGATAGAGAAAAGCGTCGAGCGGCCGCCGGGCCGAGACGGCCGGGTCCTTCTGACGCACGGCCCCGGCCGCGGCGTTGCGGGGGTTGGCGAAGGTCGGCTCGCCGGCTTGTTCTAGACTCTGGTTGAGGCGATCGAACTCCGCGCGCGGCATGAACACCTCGCCGCGCACCTCGAGATCCTCGACCTCGGCCAGCGCGCCGCGGAGCACCATCGGCAGGCTGCGGATGGTGCGGAGGTTCGCGCTGATGTCCTCGCCCACGCGCCCGTCGCCGCGGGTGGCGCCACGCACGAAGCGGCCGCGCGCGTAGAGCAGCGCCACCCCGAGGCCGTCGATCTTCGGCTCGCACACGTACGTGAAGCGCTGGCCGGGTAGCACGCGCGTGATGCGCGCCTCGAACTCCCGTAGATCCTCGGGGGAGGTCGAGTTGTCGAGCGAGAGCATCGCGACCCGATGCTCGACGGACTGGAACGCGTCGATCGGCGCCCCCGCCACCCGCTGGGTCGGGCTGTCCGGCGTGACCAGCTCCGGAAACTCCGACTCCAGCGCCTTCAGCTCTCGCATCAGCGCGTCGTACTCGGCGTCCGACACCTCCGGGCGCGACGCGACGTAGTACAGGTGGTCGTGCCGATGGATCTGCTCGCGCAGCTCCATGATCCGCTGGGCCACGTCCGCCGATTTCATGCCCGTCAGAATATCACCGCGCCCGGCCCCCGCTGACGGCGCCGACACCCGTTCGCGACGTTGCCGCGTGGGACGGCCGGGGGACAGGAGGGGCCCGGCGGCACCACGAGGCCCGCGATCGTATCGGATCGGCCTCGGCTGGGCTCCATCCGACTGGAGGGCGCGCGGTATTGCGGGGCGGGAAACGGGTCCGCAGACCCCTCCTGTCCCCCAGCCGCCCCACGCGGCAACGGGTCGGCGGCGAGTGTCGGAGTGGAAACAGCTAGCGCGAGCGTGATGACAGGCGGATGGCGAGGAAGACGGGGAGGAGGCCGGCGGCGACGATCGCGAGGGCGGGGATCGAGGCTTCGGGCCACTGTGACTCGGCCGTGCGTTCCCACACGGCGACCGACAGGGTGTCGAAGCCGAAGGGGCGGAGGAGCAGCGTGGCGGGCATCTCCTTCACCGTTTCGACGAAGACGAGGACGAGGGCGGTGAGGACGCTGCTGCGCATCAGCGGGAGGTGGACGCGGGTGAGCGTGCGGGAGATGCCGGCGCCGAGGGAGTGGGCGGCGTCGTCGAACGAGGGCGGGATCTTCAGCAGGCTCGCCCCCAGCGTCTGCTGGCCCACCGCCAGGAAGCGGACGACGTAGGCGAAGACGAGGGCGGCCGCCGAGCCGGTGAGGACGAGCCCGGCCGGGCGCCCGAGCAGCCACCCGGCCAGGCCGGCCAGCCCATGGTCGAGGCGCGCCAGCGGGATCAGCACGCCGACCGCGATCACCGAGCCCGGCAGCGCGTAGCCCATGCCGGCGACGCGGGTCGCCACACGGACGACGACGGTCGGACGCAGGCGCGAGGCGTACGCCAGCGCGAGCGCGAGGACGCAAGTGACGAGCGCGGCGGCGGACGCGAGCAGCACGGTGTTGAGCAGCACGCCGCCCAACGCGGGAATCACCGCGCGCCAGCCGGGGGCGACCTGGCCGGCCCACACCAGCAGTCGCGCGACCGGCGTGACGAACGCCACCGCGAGCACCGAACCGCAGGCGGCGGTGGCCAGCCACGCCCGGCCTCCGGCGAGCGGCACTCGCCGCACTCCGGGGCCGCGCCGCTGGCTCTGCACGAAGCGCGCGCGTCCACGCAGCGCTTGCTCGAGCAGGAGCAGCCCCAGGGCGAAGAAGAGCAGCAGCGTCGCCAGCTGCGCGGCCGCCACGCGATCGAACATGCCGTACCACACGCGATAGATGGCCTCGGTGAGCGTGCGGTAGCCGAAGGTGGCGACGGTGCCGAAGTCGGACAGCGCTTCCATCATGGCCAGCGAGGCCCCGGCCACGAGCGAGGGCCGCGCCATCGGCAGCGAGACCTGGCGGAAGGCCTGCCAGCGCGAGCGGCCCAGGGTGCGCGCCGTCTCCAGCGTGGCCGCGCCCTGCTCGCGGAACGCCGTGCGGGCCAGCAGATAGACGTAGGGGTAGAAGACCAGCGTCATCACGAGCACGACCCCCCAGTAGGCGCCCGGGTTCGGCAGCGCGGCGGCCGGACCCAGGTACCGGCGCAACGCCGTCTGCACCGGACCGGGGTAGTCGAGGAGTCCCAGCACGGCGAAGCCGATCACGTAGGCCGGCAGCGCCAGCGGGAGGATCAACGCCCACTCGTAGAAACGACGGCCGGGGAATTCGTAGCTGGTGACGAGCCAGCCGAGCGCGGTGCCGACCACGAGGGTGCCCACACCGACGCCGGCGACCAGCGCCAGCGTGTTGAGCGTCAGCTCGAGGAGCTGCGTCCGCCACAGGTGCGCCCACACCTCGCGGGCCGGCCGGGCGAGCGAGGACACGACGGCCAGCGGCGGGACCGCCAGCGTCAGGGCGATGGCGAGAGCGGTGAGGGTCCAGACGGACGGGAGCCACGGCCTGATCGGCCGCGACCCCCGCGCGAGCGCGATGGAGGCGGGCAGAGTTACTTGTAGCCGGCCCGGTCGGCGAGCTTCACCGCGGCGGCCTGCAGCTCGCCGGCGGCGGCGATGTTGATGTCGTCCTGCTTGAACTTGCCCCACTTCGCGACGATCGGGTGCAGGGCGGCCTGCGGGTTGGCTGGATACTCGAACGACAGGTCGGCAAACATCTGCTGGGCCTCGGGGCTCGACAGGAACTCGACGAACTTGATGGCGTTCGCGCGGTTCTTGGCGTGGGCCGTCACACCGGCGCCCGACACGTTGATGTGCGTTCCCGTGGTGGCCTGGTTGGCCCAGAACGGCGCCACCGGGAACGCGGCGTCCTTGGCCACGATGCGGGCGAGGTAGTAGTGGTTGGTGAGCCCCACGTCGCACTGCCCGGCGGCGATCGATTCCAGGATCTTGGTGTCGCCGTTGATGAGGGTCGGCTGGTTGGCCACCCAGCCGCGCACGATCTCCTCGGCGCGCGGCTCGCCGTAGCGCTTGATCAGCGTGGCCAGCATCGACTGGTTGTAGATGTACGAGGACGTCCGCAGACAGAGGCGGTTCTTCCACTTCGGGTCGGCGAGCGCCTCGTAGGTGGAGAGCTCGGCCGGCGTCACCTTCTTGGCGTTGTACATGATGGTGCGCGCGCGGACGGTGAGGCCGAACCAGCGCTGCTCGGGATCCCGCAGATGCGCCGGAATGTTCGACGTCAGCTCGGGCGAGTCGATCTTCGCCAGGAGCCCGGCCTTGCCGGCGTTCCACAGGTTGCCGGCGTCGACGGTGACCAGGACGTCGGCCGGCGTACGATCGCCCTCGGCCTTGAGCCGCTCGAACAGCTCACCGGTCTGGCCGGCCAGCAGCTTGACGTTGATGCCGGTCTTCCTGGTGAAGGCCTCGAAGGCCGCCTCCTGACCGTAGTGGCGCGCGGTGTAGACGACGATCTCGGGAGCCTGGGCGTTCGTCGTCGGCGTGGGCGGGATGGCGAGGGCCACGAGGGCCCCGAGCACGGCCGTCACCACGCACAGCAGCGATGTCCGTCGCATACGCGTTCCTTTCTCGGGTATACTGCTCACGATCGAAACCGGATCATTAGGTAAACCTAATATGGCGAAGTCGTCAATCCTAAAAAATAGACCGGAGCGATCCCAACCAGAGCGGGCGAACCACACCACCGCCTCGGTCCAGGACTACCTGGCCGCCATCTACGATCTGGCCGGCAGCGGCAAGCCGGTCATCGGCGCCCGGTTGGCCAAGCACATGGGCATCTCGGCGCCGGCGGTGACCGAGTCGATCCAGCGCATGGGCCGCGGCGGCTACGTCAAGGTCGGCCGGGGCAAGGAACTGCTCCTCACCACGAAGGGCCGTCAGATCGCCGAGGTCATGGCGCGGCGCCACCGGCTGCTCGAGCGCTGGCTCACCGACACGCTGGGCCTGAACTGGACGGACGCGCACGAGGAAGCCCACCGTCTCGAGCACGCCCTCTCGCCGCGGGTCGAGGACCGGCTGGCCGAGATGCTCGGCATGCCGAGCACCTGTCCGCACGGCAATCCGATCCCGGGGATGGCGCGTCCGGCGGTACGGTTCGAACCCTTCCCGCTGGCCGAGGCCCGCGAGGGGACCGTGGTCGTGGTGGAGCGCATCACCGAGGAGGCCGAGGCCGACAAGAACCTCCTCGAGCACCTCTGGCGCCACAACGTGCGCCCCGGCCGGCGCCTGAAGATCACCGAGGTGGCGCCCTGGGTGGGGACCGTCACCGCCTCGGGCGACGGGCAGTCCATCACCCTGGGGCTGCCGGCCGCCGGGAAGATTTGGGTGTACCTCCCCAAGGATTCATAATCTCCCTGAGGCGTCGAATCTCCCGGGGAGGGTGATCCCGCGATGAAGGTGATCCTCTGGGGGTTGGTCGTGGTGGCGCTGGTCTACGGCGCCTATTCAGGGATGATCGCCGTGTGGTCGTGGATCGCGGTCAATAACGCGGTGGACGAGATCATCACCAAGGACGGTATCGAGGCCGTTCCCGCCGCCGAGATCAAGGCGCGCGTCATGAAGGCCACCAACGAGGCGGGGATCCCGCTCCGCGAGAACGATGTCGTGGTCACCCTCGACGAACGCACGGTGCGGGTCGAGGCGATCTGGACCGTCCCCGTGATCATCGTGAAGGGGGAGTCGGTGCTGGCGATTCCGCTCTCGGTGAAGCGGGCCTCCGCCGGTTCCGCCGCCGCCCCCGCCGGCGTCGGGCGACGCTGAGCTAGCGCTTGCCGCGCGCCCCCGCCTCGGCGCGGGCGTCGGCGAGCATCTTCGCCACGCGATCGCGGTCCTCGCCGGGTGGCGCCACCGCCACGAACTTCTCCCACGACTTGATCGCGCCCGGCACGTCCTTGCGCACCTCGTAGAGCACCTGCCCGCGGTAGAGGAGCGCCGGCGGATAGTTGGGATCGAGCGCCAGCGCGCGGTCGAAGAGGTCCAGCGCGCGGTCCACCATCTCGGGGCCGTGCTGGCCCTGGGCGGCGATGACGGCGATGAGCCCGAGGTGCGTGGTGGCGTCGACGTTGTTGGGATCGCGCTTGAGCACCGCCTGGTAGGCGGCGATCGCCTCGTTGTAGCGGCGCGCGAACAGGCTGGCGCGTGCCGCCTGCAGCATGCCCTGCAGCATCTCCGGGGTGACGGGCCCCCGCGGCGCGTTGGCGGCACTGGGCGCGTCCATGCCCGCCATCGGCCGGCTGCCCGGCATGGGCGCTCCCGCCGTCTGGTCCGGCTCGGTGTAGCGGACGATGCCGACGCCGAGCCCGACCCCGAACGTCACCAGCGCGACGGCGGCGACGCCGATGGCGGCGGGGTGGCGCCAGCCGGGGCGCGGCGGCGCGGACACGGTGTCGGCCGGCTCGCGAGCGGCGGTCGGAGCGGCGGCGCCCAACCGATCGAGCTCGGTCAGGATCGTCGCGGTCTCGGACTCATAGCGCGCGCGCAGGTCGGCGTAGTCGGCGTCGGAGACGTGACCGGCGGCGTGCTCGAACTCGAGCTCACGCAGGGTGCGCAGCGCGGCGCGCCGGTCCTCGTCGAGCTGCTCGCGGGCATCGAGGGGCAGCCGCAGCAGCGCGCCGCGGCCACCGCCGGCACGGCGCACCAGCGGCCACACCGCGAACGCCAGGGCGGGCAGCCCGATGGCCACCACGGTCAGGGTCACGCCGAGCGAGGAGGTCATGGCTCGCTCTCCATCTCGCGCCGGATGCGCTCGCTCATCGCGGCGTCGACCGGCGGCGGCACCGGCCGTGATCGGCTCGTCCACCGGCGCAGGAGCAGGGCGACCAGTGCGACGCCGACGAGCACCGCGACGAGCGGCGCCACCCACACGAGCAGCGTGAAGCCTTTTCGCGGCGGCGAGAGCAGGATCCAGTCGCCGTAGCGCTCGACGAAGTACTGGCGAACCTGGGCCGGCGTCTCGCCGGCCGCCAGACGCTCCCGCACGATCGCGCGCATCTGACTCGCCATCTCCGAGGGTGAGTCGGCGACCGAGAGGTTCTGGCACACGACGCAGCGCAGCTCGGACGCGACCTCGTACACCTTCTGATCGTCGACCGGGCGCGAGGGTTGCTGCGCGCGCACGGGCGCCACGCTCAGGACGATGATCGCCACCGCCACCACGATGGTCCACAGACGCTCGGTGGCACCCCCGTTGCACTTTATCGCCGGACCGCTGACGCGAGGGGGAGGGGCGCGATGGATCCACGAGGGCTGATCGAGGACCTGGTGCAGCGGCTCGCGCCGAACGCGACGGTCATCGGCATCGCCGAGGCGCCGGCTGGATTTCGGGTGACGGTCGCCGGAACGAGCGGCGTCACCGCCGATTGCGAGCTGCCGCGGAACGTCGTGGAGGCGGCCACGCGCCGGGGCACGGCCCGGGCGCGGCTGGCCGTCGTGCTCAAGCGCTGCGCCGACGACGTCGACGCGCGGATCCCGGACGCCCGCGGCTGAGGCGGCCGTCATCGGCCCGGCGCCGGCTCGGCCAGCAGGGTCTCGACCGTCTCGCGGAACACCTGGTCGGTGACGGCGCTGACGTGCTTCACGCGGATCCGCCCCTGGCGATCGATGAAGAACGTCTCGGGCACGCCGTAGACGCCGTAGTCGACGGAGACCTTGCCGGCCGGATCGGGCGCGTTGGGGAAGGTCAGGCTGAAGTCGCGGATGAACTTCAGGCCCGCCTCGTCCTTGTCCTGGATGTCCACGCCGAGCACGACGACGTCACGATCACGGTACGCGCGCCAGCCGCGTTCGAGCACCGGCGCCTCCTCGTAGCAGGCGGGATAGCACCACGAGGCCCAGAAGTTCAGCACGACCACCTTGCCGCGCAGCGCGGCCAGGGTCATCGGCGCCCCCTCGAACGACCTCAGCGCGAAGGCCGACGCCGGCCGGCCGACCAGCGGCGAAGGGATGTCGCGCGGGTTGAGCCGGAAGCCGTAGGCGAGCAGCGCCAGCACCGGCACCGCCGTCAACGGCAACAGCCACCGCCAGCGACCTCTCACGCCACCTTCCGCCGTTCCGGCAGCACGGCCAGTCCGGTGCCGAGCGTCAGCACGAGTCCCCCGATCCAGATCCACGAGACCATGCGGTTGACCTGAAGCTTCACGGTGGCCGACGTGCCGTCGCGCGCGAAGTCGCCGAGCACGACGTAGACGTCGTCGATCAAGCCGAGCCGGTAGTCGACGTAGGCGATGGGCGACTGCTCCTGCGGGTAGAACTTCTTGGCCGGCTGCAGCACGGTGCCGGCGGCGCGCCCGTTCAGCAGGGTGAACGTCCCCGTCACCTTGCCGTGGTTCGATTCCTGGCTCTCGCGCAGGCCGTCGAAGCGGATGCGGTAGCCGCCCAGCTCCGTCTGCTCGCCGCGCTTGAGCGTCGTCTCGGTGTGCACCGACCACGTCTGGGAGCCGGTCACGCCGACGGCGACGACCAGGACGGCCAGATGCACGACGAAGCCGCCGTAGCGGCGGTTGTGGCGTCGCAGCAGGCCGCCGAGCGCCGGCAGCGTCCGCTCGCCCATCGATCGGCGGGCGCGGGTGGCGCGGACGAGATCGACCGTGATCGTCGCGGCCACGAACACCGTGAGGCCCAGCGAGACGAGCACCACGAAGGAGCCGACGCCGAGCAGCCGCAGCACGGCGGCCGCCACGATGCCGACGACGACCGGCCACAGGAAGTTGCGCTTGAGATTCTCGATCGAGGCCCGCCGCCACGCGATCAGCGGCCCCACGCCCATGAGGAAGATCAGCGACAGGAACAGCGGCACGTTCACCTGGTTGAAGAACGGCGCCCCCACGCTGACCTTGACGTCGCGGACCGCCTCCGACAGCAGCGGGAAGACCGTGCCGAAGAACACGGTGAAGGTCGCCGCCACCAGCAGCACGTTGTTCAGCAGGAACGCCGACTCGCGGGAGACGACCGAGTCCAGCTCGCCCTGGGCGCCCAGCGTGTCCCAGCGCCAGGCGATGAGCGCCAGCGCGGTCAACACCACCAGGGCGAGGAACGAGAGGAAGAACACGCCGATGGAGCCCTGGCTGAAGGCGTGCACGGAGGCGATCACGCCCGAGCGTGTGAGGAACGTGCCGAACAGCGTGAGGCTGAAGGTGAGGACGATCAGCGCCACGTTCCAGAGGCGCAGCATGCGGCGTCGTTCCGAGATCATCACGGAGTGCAGCAGCGCCGTCGCCGTGAGCCACGGCATGAAGGCGGCGTTCTCGACCGGGTCCCACGCCCAGTAGCCGCCCCAGCCGAGCACGTGGTAGCTCCACCAGCCGCCGATCAGCAGGCCGAGGGAGAGGAAGTACCAGGCCAGGATGGTCCAGCGCCGCGTGGTGGTGATCCAGAAATCGCCGACGCGGCCGGTGACGAGGGCGGCGATCGCGAAGGCGAACGGCACCGTGAAGCCGGTGAAGCCGAGGTAGAGCGCGACCGGGTGGGTGATCATGCCGGAGTCTTCCAGCAGCGGGTTGAGGCCGCGCCCGTCGGCCGGGATCGGCACCATCCGCGCGAAGACCGGCGCCGGGACGGTCATCACGAGCAGGAAGAATGCGACGACGCTCAGCATGACGGTGAGGACCCACGGGTAGAGCTCGCGGGCGCTCGTGCGGTGGCGGAGGATGACGATCAGCGTGTAGAGGCTGACCATCCACGACCACAGGACGATGGAGCCCTCGAGCGCCCCCCAGACCGCGGTGATCCGGTAGTAGAACGGCGTCCCGAGATTCGTGTTGTTGGCGACGTAGCGGACGGAGAAGTCGAACGTCAAGAACGCGTAGACGAGCAGCAGCAGCGAGGCCGTGACCAGGAGGAACACGCCGAGCGCGGCGTGCTGGGCGGACTCCACCAGGGCCGGCCGGCCCCGGCGGGCGCCGAGGGCCGCCACCACCGCGCCGTAGACGGCCAGCGTCAGCGCGACGAGCAGGGCGCCGGTGCCGATCTCAGGGATCATCGCTCCCCCTTGTCGAGGGTCTTGATGAGGCCCTTCGATTGCGCTTCTTTCGTGTCGTGCGGCGCCTTGTACTCCTCGGAGTGCTTGGCCATGATGTGGGTCGCCTTGAAGTACCCCTCACCCGTCCACTGGCCCTCGACCACGGCGCCGCGGCCCTCGCCGAAGAGATCGGGCGGGGCGCCGCGATGACGGACGGGGATGGTGGTCTTGCCGTCGGAGACGCTGAACGTGAGGTTGAGCGTGCTCGGATCCCAGTTGAGGCTCCCGCGCGTCACCAGGCCGCCGAGCCGGTAGGCCTTGCCGGAGACGGGGGCAGCCTGCAGCTCGGACGGCGTGACGAAGTACACCGCGGACTGAGTCACCCCGGCCCAGATGAGGTAGCCGAGGGCGAGCACGATCACGCCGCCGCCGATGAGGAATTTGGGCTTCATGGTAGCGAGTGCCGCTTGCCCGGTTCGGAACGTGGGTGGGCTGTCTCAGACGGTTGCTGACTCCGACTCATCCCGTCGTTCCGGACTCCGGCGTTGAGGATGGCGAGCTCGCGCTCGCGTCGGATCAGTCTGCGCCAGTAGCCGCCCAGCACGACGACGGCGACGGCGTAGGCGACGGCCACGTATCCCCAGTTGTCAGCCATCAGGCGAGCGCCTCCTCCTCGGCCGCGAGCACGCGGGCGCGCCGGGCGACGAAGTACGCCCCCAGCAGCGCGAGCGCGACGAAGTTGACGAGCAGCGCGATCAGGATCACGGGCGGCATCGTGCTCGATCCCGGCTTGAGCAGCGACGGCGGCTGGTGCAGCGTCCGCCACCAGTATACCGAGAAGTGCACGAGCGGGATGTTGAGCGAGGCCACGATGCCCAGCACGGCCGCGTAGCGCGCGCCCCGCTCGTGATCGTCGATGGCCCCGCGCAGCAGCAGGTAGGCCAGGAACATGACGAACACGACGGCGACGCTGGTGAGCCGCGCGTCCCACGTCCACCACGTCCCCCACGTCGGCTTGCCCCAGATCGCGCCCGTCGCGATGTTGACGCCCAGGAAGAGCGTGCCGACCTCGCAGGCGGCGTGTGCGAGCCGATCGGCGCCGGGCCGCCGGCGCGCCAGGTACACGAGCGAGGCCACGAAGCCCACCCCGAACGCGAGGTAGGCGACCCACACGGCCGGCACGTGCACGTACATGATGCGCTGCACGTTGCCCTGCGTGACCTCGCGCGGCGCCACGCCGAAGCCCATCACGAGCCCGGCGACGAGGCCGAGGCCGGCGAGCCAGCCGAGTACCGTGGTCATGGTCCGCTCACCCCTCCAGGATGACGTCGAAGGTGAGGAGGCCGACCGCGAGGTAGACGACGTCCGCCGCCGCCAGCAGCTTGAGCCAGTGGGCGACGGCGGCCAGCGGCTCCCGCAGCAACAACGCCTCGGTGGCCTTCACCGTTCCCAGCAGCACCGGCACCAGCACCGGCAACAGCAGCACCGGGAAGAGCAGCTCGCGCGCGCGGACCTGCGCGGTCATCGCCGCGAACAGCGTGCCCACCGCGGCGATGCCCACCGTGCCGAGCCCGATCACCAGGGCCAGCCCGGGCAGGGCGTGGCTGAGGTCGACGTCGAAGAAGACGACGAAGAGGGCGAGCACCAGGGTCTCGACCACGGCCATGAGCATGAGACTGCCGGCCAGCTTGCCGAGATAGATGGCCGACTTGTCGCCGGGTGCGAGCAGCAGCGCTTCCCAGCAGTCGTTCTCGCGCTCGACGAGGAAGGCGCGCCCCAACCCGAGCACGCCACTCAGGATGAAGCCGAGCCAGAGCAGGCCGGGCAGCACCGAGGCCAGGCGCTCGCGGTCGGGCCCGAGCGCGAACTGAAAGACGAACAGCAGCGCCAGCGAGAAGAACAGCAGCGCGTTGAGCGTCTCCTTCGAGCGGCGCTCGATCACCAGGTCCTTCCAGGCCACTGCGAGGGCCCGCCGCGCGTAGGTCAGGAGAGCTCCTCCGTGTGGGCGGTGTAGAGCCGCTGCACGTCCTGCGGATCCAGTCCCGCGCGCGGTGTGTCGAGCGCCACGCGGCCGCCGGCCAGGATGGCGAGACGGTCGCAGATGCCGAGCTCGCGACCGAAGCTGTGCGTGGCCATGAGCAGGGCGCCGCCGCCGGCCTTGAACGCCTCCAGCCGACCCTCGAGCCACTTGCGCGCGCGCTGGTCGAGACCGGCGAAGGGCTCGTCGAGCAGCAGCACGCGTGGGCTCGTGAGCGCCAGCCGGGCCAGGGCGAGTCGGCGGCGCATGCCGGCCGAGAACGTCCGCACCCGCGCGCCCGCGTGGCGCTCGAGGTCGACGTCGGCGAGCACGCCGAGCAGCGTCTGGCTGTCGGCCGGCCGGCCGCGCAGCCGCGCCCAGAACGCCAGGTTCTCGTGGGCGGTGAGGTCCTCGTAGATGTGGGCACCGTGGTTCACCACGCCGAGGACGGCGCGCGCGGACTCGGCGTCGCGCACGCAGTCGTGTCCGGCGACCGTCGCCGTGCCGCGCGTGGGCCGGAGCAGCGTGGCGACGATCTTCAGGAGCGTCGTCTTGCCGGCGCCGTTGGGACCCAGCAGCGCGACCGCCTCGCCGGCGGCGACGTCGAGATTGACGCCATCGAGGACGCGCTGGGCACCAAAGACGCGAACGAGACCGACTACGCGGATGAGCGGTACGGCAACCATGCGTCGAACCGACTCATTCTCGCCCACCACCACACGACCGTCAAGAAAGCAGGCACGTCTATGCGCGCCTCCGTTCGCCGCCCATCACGCGCCCGACGACGGCCAGCACGGCGGCCATGTCGATAGCGCCGCCCACCGCCCACATGACGATGCCGCCCCAGACCTGATCGTCGAGCGGGCTGAGCCCATCGACCACGCCCTGGTATGCGTAGAGCGGGGCCGGGCTGGCCGCGAGCAGCACGCCGAGCGCGCTGCTGGAGAACGCGGCGAGGACCAGATAGACGACACGAGCGACGGCGGTCGGTGGCGTCGTCGATCGGGGGGCGGGAGCGATCACGGGCCACCAGAACACGAGGGCCGCCAGCGCGAAGGTCAGATGCTCGAGGTCGTGAAGCCAGCCCAACGCGAGGGCGGCATCGTACGCGGCCGGCAGGTGCCACGCCCACAGCACGATGGCGTAGAGCGTCCAGGCGACCGGCATGCGCGTGAGCGTGTCCCATCCCCGGCGCGCGGGGGAGCGCCGCACGAGCAGGGTGCGCACCGTCGCGCGCGTGCCGGCCGGCAGCGCCCAGAGCGCCGCCGACAGGGGGTCCGCCAGCAGCAGCAGGGGGACGCCGACCATCATCAGCAGCACGTGCTGCACCATGTGGGCGAAGAAACGCTCGTGGGCGGCGTCGTGCAGGCCGAGCAGCGCGACGGCGATGACGACCAGGCCGGTGAGCGCGAGCGCCAGCCGCGCCATCGCGGCGAGACGGAGTCGAGCCGGAGTGCGCCGGGCCAGGCGCGCCCAGCCGACGGCGTAGACGACGACGGCGATGGCCAGCGGCAGGGCGACCTCGGGCCGCCAGCGCCAGTCCATCGCCGTCAGGACGATGCGGTGTTCAGCGGGGGACCGCTACCCGCCGAGCCTCATGGCCCGCAGCCGCGCGATGCGCTCTTCCATCGGCGGGTGCGTCGAGAACAGCTTCATGAGCGTCTGGCCGCTCAGGGGGTTCACGATGAACAGATGGGCGGTGGCCGGGTTGGCGTCCATCGGTACCGCGCGCGAGCCCATCTCCAGCTTCTCCAGCGCCTTGGACAGCCCCCACGTGCGGCCGGCCAGCCGGGCGCCGCTGGCGTCGGCCTGGAACTCGCGCGCCCGCGAGACCGCCATCTGCACGAGCAACGCGGCCAGCGGCGCGACGATCGCCATCAGCATCATCGCGATCGGGCTCGGCGAATCGTCGTCGTCGTGGCGGCCGCCGCCGAAGATCGCCGCCCACTGCGCCATGTGCGCGAGGTAGGTGATGGCGCCGGCCAGCGTCGCCGCGATCGTCGAGATGAGGATGTCGCGGTTGACCACGTGCGACATCTCGTGAGCCAGGACGCCCTCGAGCTCGTCATCGTCCAGGATGCGCATGATGCCCTCGGTCACGGCGACCACGGCATGCTCGGGATTGCGGCCGGTGGCGAAGGCGTTCGGCTGCTCGCTCGGGATCAGGTACACGCGGGGCATCGGCACGCCGGCCTTGCTCGCCAGACGCCGGACCATGTTGTAGAGACCGGGCGCCTGTGCCTCGGTGATGGGGTGGGCACGGTACATCGCGAGGACCATCTTGTCGGACCACCAGTAGCTCGCGAAGTTGAACACGACGGCGAACAGGAACGCGATCAGCATGCCCTGGCGCCCGCCGATCGCACCGCCGAGCAGCACGAGCATCACGGTCAGGACCGCCAGGAGCAACGCGGTCTTGAAGACGTTGGACATGCTTCGTCCCCTCCCAGGGAATTTGGTCGACTTGAGGGTACCAAACGCCTGAAAAGCGGTCAAACACCTTGACTTGCCGTGACCCCGTCGCTATACTGAGCCGGTTTACTTGAAAACATCTTTAATGACACAGACTTACGAGGGCTTCTCGCCGCCGGCAGGAGGCCTGTCGAGGGATGCAGCAGCCATGATCATCCGCGTATCCGAGCTCGAAGAGCAAGGGCTCCGGATCGACGATGTCGAGGCGTTCGCGTCCGTACGTCCCGATCCGACCTGGCACCTCGAATCGATCGCGCTCGAGGTCGAGCCCGACGGCACCGAGGTATTCGTGCACGGCCGGCTGGGCGCCACGGTGTCGCTGACGTGCGGCCGCTGCCTCGAGGCGTTTCCCGGGCGGATCGACGCCGACGTGAACGTCCGGCTGATGCCCCGGCCGGCCGGTGCCGATAGCGTCGAGCTCGGCGTCGACGATCTCGACGTCGATTTCTACGACAACGACCAGCTCGATCTGGCTCGCGTGGTGGAGAACGAGGC
>Ga0134124_10001644_pt1 | contig 17972 bp, 19 predicted proteins | sample KB304_FD_96880 | JGI IMG/M metagenome (GOLD analysis project Ga0134124, IMG submission 96880) | Terrestrial soil microbial communities without Nitrogen fertilizer from Kellogg Biological Station, Michigan, USA - KB3-0-4 | ecosystem: Environmental > Terrestrial > Soil > Unclassified ...
GAACGCCAAGACCACATTCGCCGCTTTCCTGCTGTTGCTGCATCTGGCGGGGCCGGAGAGCCAGCCGAACGCGCAGTTATACAGCGCCGCGCAATCGAAAGAGCAGGCCGCCGTTATCTTCTCGCTGGCCGCCAAGATGGTGCGCAATTCCGCCGACCTGCGGTCCTGCATCGTGGTCAGGGATACCGCCAAGCAGCTGTTCTGCCCCGAGCGTGGGACGCTCTACCGGGCGCTGTCGGCTGACGTCTCGACCGCCTATGGGCTGAGCCCGGTGTTCATCGTCCACGACGAATTGCGCTCGGTGAAGGGGCCGCATTCGCCGCTCTATGAGGCGCTGGAAACGGCGACCGGGGCGCACGCCGAGCCGCTCAGCGTGGTCATATCCACGCAGGCTCCGACCGATAACGACCTGCTTTCGCAGCTAATAGACGACGCCCTGAAGGGGGCCGACCCGCGCATCGTCTGCAAGGTCATGGCCGCTCCCAAGACAGCGGATCCGTTCGCTCTCGAGACCATCAAATTGGCGAACCCGGCCTTGGGCGACTTTCTCAATGAGACAGAAGTGCTGACCCAAGCGGAATCGGCGCGGCGGCTCCCCTCACGCGAGGCGGACTTCCGCAATCTGGTGCTTAATCAAAGGGTCGAGGTCACTAACCCCTTTATCAGCAAGGCGGTTTGGCAGGAGTGCGGGGCTGATCCGGCTCCCGACTTCGACCGTTTGGATGCGTACGGTGGGTTGGACCTCTCGGCCACCAATGACCTGACATGCCTTATTCGCGCGGCGCGCAGCGGCGATGCTTGGTCGGTGCGCTCGACCTTCTGGCTGCCCGAGGACGGGATTCTGGAGCGCGCGCATGCCGACAAGGTGCCCTATGACGTCTGGTGGCAGAACGGTTTCATGGAGTCGACGCCAGGCAAGGCCATCGAATACGACTATGTGGCGCGCTACGTCATAACGCTGCTGCAGACCACCAAACTGAGGAAAGTCGCCTTCGACCGGTGGAATTGGTCGTTCTTTCGTGCTGCGCTGGTGCGACAAGGCATGGCCGAATCGGCTATCGATTCGACCTTCGTGGAATTCGGGCAGGGCTTTCAGTCGATGTCCCCCGCCCTTCTGCAGTTGGAGGCTCTCCTGCTGACGAAGAAGGTGCGGCATGGTAATCACCCTGTGCTGTCGATGTGCGCCAACAACGCGGTGGTCACGCGCGGTCCTGCGGGGGAGCGCAAGCTCGACAAGGCAAAGGCACGCGGGCGGATAGACGGAATGGTTGGCCTCACGATGGCTGTGGGGATTGGGCTAGGCCAGCAGGTACGCGATCCGGAATACAAAATCTTGGTCGTCTAGGGGATTCTACGGAGGGGCTATGACAGTCCACGATAAGAAGTTTCCAGGCGAGTGCCCGATCAGCACGCGCGCCTATTCGATCCTGAATATCAAACGGGTCGAGTCGAAGTTGCGCATGGTCGAGGGCATGGCGACGACGCCTACGCCGGATCGCATGGGCGATATCGTCGAGCCGAAAGGCGTCGAGTTCAAGAATCCGATGCCGCTGCTCTGGCAGCACAATCATTCGCAACCGGTCGGCCACGTTACCTTCGGTAAGGCGACCGATGAGGGAATCCCGTTCAAGGCGCAACTGGCGGATCCGGCGCAGGCCGAATCCACCACGCTGAAAGAACGTCTCATGGAAGCATGGGACAGCGTCACGATGGGATTGGTCAAAGGGGTTTCGATTGGTTTCATTCCGCTTGAATACAACTTCATGAAAGACGGTGGACTGCGGATTGAGAAGTCCGAGGTCATCGAGTTGTCGCTGGTCACCATCCCGGCCAATGCCGAGGCGACCATAACGCAGATCAAGTCGGCTGACTTGCGCGCCGCGATAGGCGCAACAGCAATTAAGCCGGAAGAGGTTAAGACTTCGGGGGGCGCGACTGCTCCTGCTGATGCTACGACCTACATCAAAAGAGTCCCGGCGCTTCGGGTACCCATCCAACCCGCGCCAAAGGCGCAGAAGGAGACGGCAATGCCGAGGACGACTGCGGAGCAAATTTCCGCATACGAGGCCAAGCATCTTGCGAACGCTGAGCAGATGAAGGCCATCATGGCGAAGTCTGATGAAGCAGGTTCAACGCTTGAACAGACCGATCAGGAGCAATTCGACGCGCTCGATAGCGAGAACACCACCATCATCGAGCACATCGCGCGCCTCAAGCGGCTCGAGGCCGTGCAGTTGTCAGACCTGCAGCCGGTCGACGGCGAAGAGGAAAAGAAGATCGTCAGCCGTGGCGGCGTTGAACTCAAGCGCATGCCATCGCAGATCAGCATCAAGGCCAACGTGCCGGAAGGCACCGGCTTTACCCGGCTGGTCATGGCGCTCGCCGCAGGGCGCGGTGACCTCTACCGCTCCATCCGCTACGCCAAGGAATCAATGAAGCACTCCGGCTGGAGCAATACCCCGGAAGTGCTGCAGGTCCTCGACGAGGTGGACGACATCGGTGCCTTGATGCAGAAGGCAGCGGTCGGTGCAGGAACGACCACGGACGCAACGTGGGCCTCGCCGCTCATCGCCTATACGCAGATGGCGTCGGAGTATATCAACCTCCTGCGTCCTGCCACGATCATCGGGCGCATTCCCGGTTTGCGCCGGGTGCCGTTCAACATCCAGATCCCGCGTGCGACCGCTGGCACTACGGTCGGGTGGGTCGGTGAAAACGCGCCAAAGCCTGTCTCCAACATGCAGTTTGATTCCATCACGCTGCGTTGGGCCAAGGCCGCTGGCATCGTGATCATCACGCAGGAATTGGCGCGCTTCTCCAATCCGTCTGCAGAAGCCATCGTCCGTCAGGACATGGTCGACCAGATGGCGCAGTTCCTCGACCGGCAGTTTGTCGACCCGGCAGTCGCGGCGGTGACCAACGTGTCGCCGGCTTCGATCACCAACGGCGTTTCGGCGACGGTTGCAACGGGCACAAATGATGCGGCGTTCCGCGCAGACGCACGGACGACCATCAACCTGTTCCTGACCAACAACCTGTCGACGGCAGGCGCGGTCTGGATCGGCACGCAGCAGCAGGCCACGGCCTTCTCGCTGATGCTCAACGCGCTCGGACAGCAATCCTACCCGAACATGACACCGACCGGTGGCACGCTGCTCGGCTACCCCTACATCGCGTCGGAAAATATCCCGGCGACCGGTGGTTCACCGACAGACGGCTATCCGCTCATCTTCGCAGTGCCGGGAGAAATCCTGCTCGCCGACGATGGACAGGTGGTGGTCGATGCCTCTAACCAGGCGTCGGTGAATATGGACTCCGCTCCTGATTCTCCGCCGACAGCGTCGACCAACATGGTCTCGCTCTGGCAGATGAACATGACCGGTATCCGCGCCGAGCGTTGGATCAACTGGCTGAAGCGGCGTTCGACCGCCGTGCAGTATATCCAGAACGCGAAATACGCTTAATGAAATTCCGGGGCGCGACTTCAACCCCCGCGCCACGGTTTTCGATCCGGCCAGCGTACAACCCCTAGGCGGCGCTGGCCGGATTTGAATTCAAGGAGAAGTAACCAGATGCGCGTAAGGGCTTTGGAGTCGTTTTCATACGGCGTCCCGCAGGTCGATTACAAAGCGGGCGATGAGTTTGAGACGGTCGAGGATATGCACGCCACTATTCTCGAGCACGCCAAGAAAGTGGTCATCGTGGCGCATTCAGTATCGGGGCCAACTGAAACAGAAATGACCGACAACAGACGCAGAGGCAACTACAACCGACGGGATATGCGGGCCAAGCGATGAAACTGCTTGGCTTTGACATTACGCGGTCCAAGGCGGTGCCGAACATTCCCGGTAATGATGGCACGTTGCTGCCGCCCGGCGCGGGGCATAGCGGATGGTTCAATATCATCCGCGAAAGTTTTACCGGTGCCTGGCAGCGCAATAAGGAAATTCGTCTCGACAACGTCATGACCTATGCGTCGGTCTATGCCTGCGTCACCCTCATCGCGCAGGACGTGGGCAAGCTCTGCCTCGACCTTTACTACAAGGACGAGAACGACATATGGGAGGAAGAGGAAAACCCGGCCTATAGCCCGGTGCTGCGCAAACCAAACCACTTCCAGACCCGGCAGAAATTCATCGAGCAGTGGCTGACCAGCAAACTCATGCACGGCAATACCTATGTGCTGAAGGAGCGGTCGCCGGATAATCGACGCGTCGTCACGCGCATGTATGTGCTGGATCCGCAAACCACGCGCCCGCTGGTGGCTCCAGATGGCGCGGTCTATTACCAACTCTCATCGAATAGGCTCGCAGGCATCGATGGCCTCATCGGCATCGACACCACCGAGGTCACGCAGGGCGCGGTCTACGTGCCCGCCTCGGAGATTATCCACGACACCTATTGTGCGCTGTATCATCCGCTGTGCGGAGTCTCGCCGATAAGCGCATGCGGCCTTGCCGCGCTGCAGGGCATCTCCATGCAGAACAACTCGGTGAAGTTTTTCGACAACGGATCGCAGCCTGGTGGTGTGCTGATCGCGCCTGGCACCATCTCCGAGCAGAACGCCAAAGAGTTGAAGCAGTATTGGGAGCAGAACTTCACTGGCGATAACGCGGGGCGCGTGGCGGTGCTTTCGGACGGCCTAAAATATGAGCCGATGACAATTAGCGCCAATGATGCGCAACTGATCAATCAATTCAAATGGACCGATCGCACGGTCTGCACCGCCTTCAAAGTCCCGCCCTACATGATTGGCGTCGAACTCATTCCGTCATTCAGCAATATCGAATCCATCAACTTGCAATATTACACGCAGTGCCTGCAGCCGCTTATGGAAGCCATCGAGGCGCTTCTCGATGACGGTTTGGGCCTGCTCGGACCTGATCAGGAATGGTCGACAGGCTTCAATCTCGACGATCTCCTGAAGATGGATACAAACACCCAATACCGCACCTATGGTGAAGGCATTAAAGCGGGCTTGCTTGCGCCTAACGAAGGACGGAAAAAACTCAACTATTCTCCGCAGGAGGGTGGCGACAGCGTCTATCTGCAGCAGCAGCAGTTTTCGCTTGAGGCGCTTAACGAGCGCGATCAGAACAAGCCATTCGCCAAACCTACGCCTTCCCCTGCTGCAGCGCCAGCCAAGCCAGCGCCGAATACGCAGCAAGTCGACACGCAAGACAATTCACTGCACGGCCTGGAATACCTCGCAGCGCTGAAAAGAGCGGTGGACCATGCTCGATCTCACTGAGAAGCAGATGCTGATTCAGGCGCTCGGCCAGTGCGTCTATGACGAGGTGCAGACCGCGCTAGAACCTATCAAACGGCAAATGCACGATCTCGAGAACGCGATGGGAGTCCTAAAGACACTGCCGACGCCTCAGGAAATGAGCCGCGCCGATATCGAGGCAATGATCGATCTCAAAGTCCAACTTCGCGAGCAGCCGCCGATCCAGTTTGAAGAGATAGAGAAAACCGTCGCGGGCATGATTCTGGAAACCATCGAGGCTGAGCGCGAATGGTCGCGCGAATACGTCTCAGGCGTGGTGGCCACGCTGCCGAAACCGGAGCGCGGCGAGAAGGGTGACCCCGGCGAAAAAGGCGATCCCGGCGAACCCGGCCAGCCTGGAAAGAACGGACAAGATGGTCGTAATGGCATTGATGGAAAAAGTGTTTCGCTGGATGACATTCGCAGTTGTCTTGCTGATCTCGTTATTAAAGCTATTGGCGATATTCCTATTCCTAAGTCTTGTGTGGGTGGTCTTATTGATCGGGGTGGCCATTTATTCCTCACCTTTTCTGATGGCAGTCATTCGGACTTGGGTGTGGTGGTTGGCCGTGACGGCAAGGACTGCGATCTTGAGTCGGTGCGGCTGCAAGTTGCCACCTTCCTCTCAAGTATAGAAAAGCCTGCAGACGGCAAAGACGGCAGGAATGGCATCGACGGCGTTGGCTTCGATGATCTGCAACTGGAATATAACGGCGACCGCACGCTGACCTTCAAATTTGTCAAAGGCGAGAACGTAAAACTCTACGACCTGCATATGGATATCCCGCTGTTCAAGGACGTATGGCGCGCTGGAGAATATCAGGCAGGCGACGAAGTTGTTCGCGACGGCTCCATGTGGATCGCTACCAAGAAAACCGAGACGGTCCCCGGAGCGCCGGGCAGCGATTGGCGGCTCTGCACCAAGCGCGGGCGCGATGGCAAAGACGGCAAGCAAGGTCCGGAAGGACCGATGGGAAAAGCAGGGCGCGATGGCCGCGACCTCACGCAGTTAGGACAAGACGGGAGTAAATGGTGATGAAGATTCAGAAGCCAGCAGGCGGACATTCAGGTTTTGATTTTCCATCGGTGACCAAGCAGGCCGGTTACCTGCATGTCGATCACCGCCAGAGCCCCGGCATTCCCGCCGATATCGCGCTCCAGATGGGCTACGACCCCGCTCTGGTTGGCGAGGGGAAAGTGTTTGAGGCGGATACTCTTGCGTGCTGCCATTGCCCATCCGTTTTCATCAAGAAAAAGGGACAGGACATGGCTGGCCGTTGCATCAAATGCGACGGCTATGTTTGCGATGCGTGCGTGATAGCTGCGAAGGACCCAACCTACGTCCACCGGTCCCGTCAAGAACTGATCGACATGATCAGAAGCGGAAAGTGGGTTTTCGACGGGGGGACCATGTCGCTCCCCATTTTGAAACGAAAGGAAACGACAGATGGCTAAAAGAATCTTCACCACTGGTGGCCTGACATACACCGCTACTGCGTCAGGCGCAGCGGTCACGACGCTTGGCTTCATGGGCCTGAGGGGCGGCGGTGCCACTCAACTCATCGACGTTCTGGAAATCTTCTTCTCTGGTAAAGTCGGCACGTCAACAGTGATCGGCCTCGTCGCAAAGCGCACTTCCACAATTGCGACAACGCCTTCCACGCTGACGACCTTCAACTCGGACGGCCCGCTGTTCCCGAACACCACGGCGCTCTCGACGGTCGCTGTGTCGTTCGTCACGGCATCCGGTCTGCCTGTCTCATCGTCGGCGGTCACCGACGCAACGCTGCAACTCGGACTCAACGGCTTTGGCGGCATTGTCCGCTGGAACGCTGCACCGACGCAGCAATGGCAGATTATCGGCAACACGACACCAGGCGGTGAAACTGTGGTGTTCAACTCATCTTCGCATGGCGGCGTGTCGTGCGCTGGTGACGGTCACATCATTTACGAACCCTACTAAGCCCAGGTGCAGCATGGACGTAAAAGCCCCGCTGGAAAAAGAGTGGGGCAATGCTGAGTGTGTTGCCCTGCTTGAGTTGTGGCTGGCAAAGGCAAAAGAGGGCGGGATAACGCATCTCGCCCTCGCTGCCTGCGAACAGCCGAATATTATCTATGCCGATGTGTGCGGTTCGATTGTTATGCAATCGGCAATCCACAGCGCCATCGATAGCCTCAAGCAGCGCATCGACGACGAGATTATCAAACGCCTCCCGCCCTACGATCCGTCGATCCCCGCCAATCAAGTTTGCTACAACATATCCTCAGGCATCCTTGGCTATGACTTCCTGCCGTGGCTCATCAATGCCGAAATGCGCCGGGTGCGTTTGGGGATTGAAGAGCCGCTGAAGCTCGCGTTCTTTCGCCATAGGGACGCAACGACCATGCCCGAATATTTTTTCGAGATGCTGCACAACGTCGCTGGACCAATGGTCAGCATGGTGGGCGGCCAGACCAACAAAATATTCGGCGGGGAATACAAGTTCTCGGTGTTCTACAAGGATGTCACCGACGCCGTCCTGAGGGGCGAGAAGATACCGAAGTTCACGCCGATGATCGATGCCACGCGAGCGGTTGAGGACGATCTGCGCGGCCTCAAACAACCGGTGACCATCACGCTGCGCGAGGCAAAGCATAGTCCCTGGCGCAACAGCGATCTGACGTCCTGGCTGGCGTTCGCGAAATATCTTGAGGACCGAGGCGAAGAGGTTATCTTCGTGCGCGATACCAAATTTGCCTATGACGAGTTTGACGATTTCTCAACGCACCCTGCCTCATCAGTCGACCTGCACATTCGCACCGCGCTTTATCAGCAGGCGAAATACAATCTGTTTGTGTCGAACGGTCCCATGACCATCAACTATCATCTCGACACGCCGTTTTTGACGTTCATCGAAATCGACGAAGGCCACCACCAGCGCTATCGCCCCGGATGGCCAGAGTTCTGGCCGGAGTGCATGGGGATTGAAGTGGGCCAGCAGTTTCCGTGGTTCAATGAAGCGCAACGAATCGTCTGGAAAAAAGATAGTCTCGAAAATCTGATCGAGGCATGGGAGGCACGATGCCGCTGACGTTTGTCGCGCAAGGACCAATGCTCGTTCCCACTGGTTATGTTGGGGTTGGAGATCTTGTTTCCACACCACTCTCCGTTTATTTCGGATTGCGCGCTTATTCTAGGGCGACTTGCGGTCAGCCCTGTTGTGCGATTTTCAGTGGCGGATTTTCACAAGGTGCCACGATCAACACATTGGCGAATGGTCAAATAGACATTGCTGCCGTCGACGCCTTTCAAGCAGCGTTCGGCGTTGCTAACTTTCGTATGTATGACCAAATAAATAACACATCATGTACCTCTCCTGGAGGCGGCGTAACCTTAGCATGGACGCCCGCCGATCCTCTATCTCCATATGCAGACTTTTCACTAAATACTGAGACATTCACGAACACTAGCGGCAATGTGGCCGGGTTCACTATGGTTGCAAAAGTGACGGGAAGTCTCACATCTGAACAAGTATTTGGAGATGCGGGTAACTTTGTTAACAACAGAATTGGTTTCAATGACGGCGGAACGCATGACAACACTTGGTATATCTCAGACGATGGTGCAGGCGGAATTTTAAGAGGAGCCGCAACAGATAACGTGTTCCACGCAGCACAAGCAAATTATACGGCCACAACTGCATGTAGCCTATACATTGATGGTGTGAACAATACTGGAGTAATCGCAGGTAACATTCAAAGTAGCGTGCGTTATGCAGCGGGAGCAACTCATATCGCAACCTTTAACTTCGTAGGGGGTATGCGTGAGTGGGGCGTGTATGCCGACGATCAGAGCGCCAACTTTGCGGCCGTCAACGCTAATCAACGCGCATATTGGGGATTCTAATGACAGACCGTTTATTTGAAGCCTATGAAGGCGTGGTCAATGTCAAGGATTATGGCGCTCTTGGCAATGGTGGCGATGACACTGCGGCGATTGCCGCTGCTGTAGTTGCGGCTGTCGGAAACCCATCCCACGGTGGCCTTGTTACTCCTGGAAGCGGCACGGTATTGAATAAGCGCCTTTACTTCCCTCCCGGATACTATCGAACGAGTCAGATTAACCTAACAGGCGTCTCTGGCTTGCTCATTCAAGGAGCAGGTCGTTTTGCCACGGTTATCGAAAATCAAGGCGGCACAGTCTTCAACTGCGACGGTGTACAATATACGCGCTGGACGGATATGTGCATCGTTGCAGGAAATCACGGCTCCTGCGTTATTCTCGATCTGACGGCAGCAGGCGTTGCGCTCTCCTGCGCTAATCAATCAAATACATTCCTCAATGTCTTCTTCGGCTCTTTTGGAGGAAGCCACGCAGACTATGGCCTAAAGATAGCCCCAACTGGCGGCGCTGCGATGGGGTCGGAGACTTCAATCTTTAACTGCTATTTCTTAAGTTTCGATCAAGCAGCAATAATAACACTCGGTGGTAATGCTCTCCAAACGCAAGTCGTCGGCGGCAATATTGGAAGTTGCAATGTCGGTTGTTGGGCCGCAGTGGGCTCTATCCCGCTAATCTCAGGAGTTGGTTTCCAAGCAAACGGTGTTGATATTCGGACCGATGGGAATCAAGGTCCAGATGCAATGACGGTTGAGGCTTGTCGATCTGAGAGTGACAATTTCTGTTTTAATAATGGTGGGCAGTATATGTCCATCAACAACTGCGGAATGACTGGTTCTAATGACGGCTATTTCCTTAAACAGATGGGAGGTTATGCAACAATTCAAGGAAGTTACGCGCTTAACGGTAAACTCTCTTGCTGGTATTGGGGAAACATTGCAGTTACCGGCATGGTTTTCGGCCGCGTTGATTGGTACGAGGACCCCACTGGAAATACGTGGGGCGGACAAGGTCTCGGTGATTACACAGCCAGCCAGTCTGGAATGTGTATAGTCGCGAAGCAGATCAGAGCCGGTGGTTGGAATGTTGTTCACGGACAGCCTGCATTGCAAGAAGTTCATGTGCGGATTGATGCGAGTAATATCGTAAGACGTTTTGACTATGAATTAAGTTCAATAGCTGCCGGTAACGGTGCAGTGGCTAGTCCAGGTGTAACTGTGACGGCGACCATCGCAAGCCCCGGCGTGATTACGCTTCCACAAGCGCACGGCTTCTATCTCAATATGCCTGTTATGTTAACGACGACAGGTGCGCTGCCGACTGGCTATACGGCAAGCACGATGTATTTCGTAAAAACAATGCCGTCAGCCTCTACGATAACATTGTCTGCAACTCCCGGAGGCGCGGCCATAAACACTACCGGTTCGCAGTCGGGTGTGCATACGCTTTATATCGGGCGTCACTGGACGGCAGGAGACAGGATTAGAAATAGCGCTCCCTCTGCTGGAAATCCTCCCGGTTGGGTATGCACAACCTCCGGGTACAATGTCTCAACTGCCGGAGCAGCAGCAGCGTTTTTACCGGAGCCTAATCTATAATGGCGACCTTTCACCTTCTCGATGTAGCGGGAAACATCTTAACGGATACTGTCGACAACCATCTGGTATTTCAGCTTGGTGGCAGTGAACCGGGCGGGGGTACACAAGTTCTTTTGGGTCAGGCCTGTTTGTGGTCATTCGACGATATGATCGATTGGGCATCGGAAGATGGTTTGGATAAATGGCACCTTCCTTAAGAGTAGGGACAAAAGTTATCTGCGTTGACACGCTCAACATCGAGCGTCTCTACAATGAGACAATTCCCGTCATGAACGGGACCTATACTATACGGGAAATCATCAACGATCCTGCGGGTGGTTCTGCCAAATGCGTGCGGCTACGCGAGATCGTCAATCAGCCAGCGCCATATAAAACGGGCGTTGCGGAATGTTCTTTCAGGGCGAGTCGGTTTGCCATCAAACATGGGAAGTGAGGCTAATCTAAATGCCTATTTCCCAAATAGGGACCAACCAAACCGGCACCGCATCAAACGGTGGTGACGTAACACTGACGTTTAGCACCGCACCAATTCGCGGTGACGTGGTTTACGTTTGGGGCGGTCACGGCACCAATACGAACACGATTGGTCCTTCGACTGCTGGCTATACGGCGCTCCTTTCCAGCACCGGCAGCGCTCTAAAATTTGGCGTTTGGCGCAAGGTCATGGGGGCCACGCCAGATACCACTGTGGTGTGTCAGGGCGGCGGCAATACTGCGGATGGCGTTGCCTATGGTTCGATGGTGTTGCGCGGTGTCGATAATACGACGCCGGAAGACGCAACGCTCACATCGGCTACATCGACCAGCACCAATCCGGACAGCCCGTCGATTAACGTTGCCACCGCTGGCGCTTGGGTTTTGTCCCTTGCGGGTAGCGGCGTCAGCGACAATGCTGTCACTGCGCCGACCAATTATATAAACGCGGTCAACGCCAATAACGCAGATACGAGTCCGATCACTATTGGCGGTGCAAATCGCGCAAACCTCAGTGTCGGTGCGGAAGACCCTGCGTCGTGGACAGCGTGGACTTCCGGTCTCTGGATCGCGGCGACAGTTGCTGTTCGACCGGCGATGGATTTGCCGGACAATGCCAACGCTCGTGCTGAATACGACATTCCAACGCAGCCAATCTTTCCGATTTCTTTTAGAACATGGCTGCAAGCGTCGACCGGACTTGTTACCCCGCCACCTCGACCGACAAATCAATTTGATTGGCCCTTGCCGAAGGCTTGGGAATATCCGGTTGATTTCCGCACTTGGACTGCGCGCCCGCATCCGTCGATCAACCCGGTCTATATGCCCTCTCGCGTTGTCGAGTGGGGTACTTGGGAAGACCAGCGCAAGGCGCTGACTTATATTGCGATCAATCCAGCGCTGCTGGCTCCAGCGGTCGTCAATAAGCCTGTCCAGACAATTTGGACCTTGCCAATTGCGCCGCAGTATCCGGTTGACTTGCGAACTTTTACGCAAGCACCGCGAGCGCCTGACCGTAAACCGCCGCTGCAAATTATTTGGAATTTGCCGACTAGCCCGGTCTATCCGACTGACCTAAGGACATGGTTGGTCAAGCCGCAGGCACCTAATCCACCGCCGCAGCCGCCGAATGATGACTTGTCGCTTCCGGCAGCGCCTGTCTATCCGGTCAGCCTGCGAACTTGGACGCGCGCACCGCAAATAACGGTTGCCGTATCCCTGCAGCCAGCCAACCAATACACTTGGTCGCTTCCTGTCGCGCCGGTTTATCCTGTTAACTTGCGGACGTGGACAGTTGCGCCGCAGGCCGTCACTCTAAATTATATTCCATCGCGCGTCGTCGAGTGGGGCGCGCCTGCGCGGGTTGATTTCGCGCAGCCGTGGCAGCAGCCGCTCAACGTTGCGCTGCTTACTGCACAAGTCGCTGCCCGCCCGGCCAATCAGTTTGATTGGCCCCTGCCCGTTGCGCGACCGCGTGGTGAATTTACGCTTACGCGAGCGCCGCATCCGTCAGGACAGCAGCGACCGATTGTGGTTAGCGACTGGCCTCTGCCGATACAGCCGCATCGGGTTATCCAGACTTGGCTGACCGGGCCGAGAACCGCCACCGGATTGAAACCGGTTCTCGTTATTGATTGGCCGCTGCCCATTCGTCGGGCGGAGCCCATCCGCACTTGGACGCAAACGCCGCAGCCTGCGCAAGTTGTCACTGGCAAGCCGGTTAACCAGTCAGATTGGCCATTGCCATTGCGTGCCGCCGAGCCGGTACGGACATGGATTCAGTCGCCGAATAATGCGCCGACCGTAACTTACATGCCGTCGCGCGTTACCGATTGGGGAACGCAATTTGACAGCAATTATCCGGTCAGCCTGCGAACCTGGTCCAACGGTGGCGTTCAAGTCGAGTATGTATTCCGCGCCCCGTACTATTCGTTGCGATGGTCACAGCCATATTTTAACTATGACCTTGCGCCGTTTGCGGTTGCTTTGCGCTCGCCCGTTCCGCAGAAACCGGTCAATCAGTCTGACTGGCCCCTGCCGCTGCGGCGCACTCGAGACGCAGTCGGATATACATTCGCGCCGCGTGCGCCCGATAGGATGCCGGTCAATCAATATAACTGGCCGCTGCCAATCCTCCGAACGCCTGCAGCGATCACCTATACGCGCTCGCCACAATTCGGTGCGCCCGAGCAGATGCCGGTTAACCAAGACGACTGGCCGCTGCCCATCCGCAGGACGCGTGAGGCTGTCACCTGGACGCAGTCGCCGAACTTTGCGCAACAGGTCCAACCGAAACCGGTCAATAACTTTGACGGTTCAATTCCGACCCGCCCGCAAGTGTTCATGCAGGCGGTGCAGCAGAGCAATATCGTCATTCAGGCGGCCTCCGCCGCAGCGCGACCTGTCAACAATATTGACCTGTCATTCCCGCGCCGCGTGTCGCAGATTCCGACTTGGTTCGACCAGCAGACTACGGCACTGCATAACCGGCCCATGCCGGTCAATCAGGACGACTGGCCGTTGCCGTTTGCCGCTCCGCGCATTCATGGCGGATACAGTTATACGTTCGCACCGTTCATCGCCCGCCCGCCCGAGCGTATGCCACCCAAGACGGCGGTATTCGGCCCGCCAATTGGCTACGAATATCCGAACGAACTGCGTTCATTCCTGCGCTCGCCACCGAGCATTGTTCCTGCGGTTATCCCGCCGACCCCGCGTCGACCGACCACCAAGGGGCCGCTATGGATCGCTCAGCCGGGACGGCATAATGACCCCGATTCGGGACGCTCAAATATCAGCGGGGATTCCCGCGCAGGCTCAACCATGCCACGCCGTTATAAGGACCGCAGCTAATGGCCCTGACTCGCATCACCGCGCCGACCGTGACGCCTCTCACCCTGACCGAAGTAAAACGGCACTTGAACGTCACGACCACGGACAAGGACGCCATGATCTCGCTCTATCTTCAGGCCGCTACTGACTACGTGGATGGCGAGTGGGGATTCCTGGGGCGCGCGCTGGTCACGCAAACGTGGTTGCTGACCATCGACGAGTTTCCTGACGCGGAGATAAAGATACCGCTCCCTCCGCTTCAGAGCGTCACTAGCGTTAAATACGACGACCCGGATGGGGTCGAGCAGACCGTGGTCTCAACAGACTATTACGTGGATTCAGCCAGCGAGCCTGGATGGGTGGTGCCGGTGGCGAACGTAAGTTGGCCGACCCCGCTCGATGCGGTGAATGCAGTGCGGATTGAATTCGTCGCTGGCTATGATCCATCGACGGACTCACCGCCTGACCTGACGGCGAACATCCCTTTCAATATCAAGGCCGGGATCCTGCTGCTCACGGCTAATATGTTTGAGTTTCGGCAGGAGAACGTCGAGCAGGCAATGGCCTCGCTGCCATTCGGAGCGGATCGATTGCTGCGGCGGCACAAGATCGACAAGAGCATGGCGTGAAGGGCGAACGACCAGACTGGTTTCCCCATTGGGAAGGACAATATGTTGCGGTGATCGGCGGGGGTGCGTCGATTAAACGCAGCGAGGTCGATTCCTTGCGTGGCCGGCTGAAGGTGGTCGCCATTAACAAGAGCATCGAACTCGCGCCGTGGGCCGACGCGCTTTATTCATGCGATCACAAGTGGTGGAAAGTCAGCCGCGCGTCCTGGAAGGATTACAAGGGATTGAAAATAACCCAAGACCCTATAGCGGTTAAAGAATATCCAGAACTTAAGCGCCTTCGCCTGCGTGAGATCACTCCCGGTCAGCCGGTCAAATATCTCCTCATGGATGAGTGGGGCGAAATAGGCACCGGTCAGGGGTCAGGCTTTCAGGTCATCAACTGGCTGGCGCAATTGGGCGTTGCGGGAATCGCGATGCTCGGCTTTGATGGATGCATCATCGATAACAAAGTCCACTGGCACGGTATGCATCCCATTGAACTGAATAATCCGGATAACTCGACCTTCATGGCATGGAAGCGCTGGCTCGAGAACGCCGCGCCAAAATTGGCTTCGATGAAGATTGATGTGGTCAACTGCTCGCTGTTCTCGACGGTCGGGTGTTTCCCGCGCATAGAGGTGGCGGCAACAATGGCAAGGTGGAAACTATGATCAGGCTGTTTGTGGGTTGCTCGGCCAATGGTGAAGATGCCGAAGCGCAGGGCATGCTGGAATATACCGTGCGCCGGTATGCGACCGAGGACGTCGATATCAATTGGATGAAGTTGTCAAAGGATCCGGTGTCTCCTTGGTTTAGCAATCCCAAGGCCGGGACCGGTTGGAATACAACCGGGTGGGCCACGCCTTTCTCGGCATTCCGTTGGGCCATCCCGCATGTCTGCAACTTTGAAGGCCGCGCCATCTACATGGACGTCGACCAGATCGTGCGCGCTGACGTGAAGCAGTTGTGGGGTCAGACCATTCCGGACGGCAAAGCCATCCTAGCGAAAAACCCATCGACCCACTGCTGCATGCTCATGGATTGCGAGGCCATCAAACGCCTGTGCAAGACCTGGCCTAGTTGGGATTTGCTGCGCACCCAGGCGGGCCTCTACCGCTCGGTGCGCGCCTTGGGCGGTGCGGTCACCGCGCCATTTGAAGGCAACTGGAATTGCCTCGACGGCGAAACCTACAAGACCCTATCCGAACCGGATATCAAGCTCATCCACTTCACCAAGGTGGAAACGCAGCCGCATCTGAAATGGGCGCTGCCCCGGCTGCACGCCAACAAGCAGAAGCATTGGGGCGAATATGCGCGACAAGTCGGCCTGCCGCATGCCCGTGCTGATGTTGCGCCGCTGGTCGAGCGCCTGTGGAAAGAGGCGCAAACCGCGGGCTACGGCATTGACCGTTATCTGCCGCAGCCCGAGGATATGTTTGGCCAGTACCACATGGTGCGTGGCGGAGCGAAGGCAGCCTAGATGCCGCGCAGGAAACAAGAGCATATTGATTGGGGTGCCTATGTCCGTTCATTCGGCGCGGCTCTCTTGGGATTCATCGGTGTTCTTGTCGCATTCTATTTCACCACCAAGGACACGCTCAACAGGCACGAAAGCAACTTCGCCGAGATTGGAAAGAAGTTCGATAACTTCAATACTACACTGCAGCGCAACTACGACGATTGGGCGAAGCAGGATAAGAATAACCAGGATAAGGCGGAGAGAGTCCGAGAGCAGTTTATAGCGAGCTTCAATCAGTTTGGCATTGCCAGCGCTGCAATGAAGGTGCAGGTCGACAGTGTCGCCAAGCAACTTGATGCCGTGACAAACAAACTGGATGCCATTCAAGACGTCCAGCGGCAGAACATAAGAAAGCAGGAGCGATGACTTTCCAGCAAATCCTAGAAGGCATCACCCGGCATCGCGCTAACCGTTTGGGCGGGGATGACGACACCAGCATCCAGCAAAAGATCGACGAGATCGAGTGGGCTTTACAAGCCATCGCCGAGGCTCTTGCCGACCTTGAGGTCAAACCCTAGTGCGTGATCCTTATAGTTGGACCGACCAAGGTGTGCAGCGTCGAGTCATATCTCATAGTGGGTTTCGCCTTGATGGTTTGGGCGATCTTCTGCCTCGGGCTTTGGGCACGAGCGTATTCGACGTTGGATGTAATCGCGCTCACGTCTGTTACCATCTTATGCTCTATGGTGCTGCTGTCCTGCATGGGTGTGATAACTCTGAAGAGACCATCCGACATGCAAACGAGTTGTTCGCCGACTACCGTCACGTCGAGCATAAGTTTCGTGTGGTCGACCTGACCCAAGGCGGAGCGGCGATTGATAAAGCATTCGGCACCGAGCAGAAATACGACTTCATGATGTTCCTCGCGGTCTATCACAAATTGCACAGGGTGATGGGTTTGAATGACCTGCTGACGCTGGTCGGTTATCTGGCCGACCGCACCAACAAGTATTTCGTGTGGCGTGGATCGCGCGAAGAGAAACTCGAGATCGAGCCTATCGTTCTGAGCAGGGGCTTTCGCCTCGTTCACTACTCGGAAATCTGCGAAATCATGCTGCGCGAATATACCGAGCCTGTCGCGCAGCCATCAGCCATTTGGGCAAGGACCGATCCGCGAGGGGTGCGGTGAAGTGCATCGCTGGCATCTGGTTTCCCGATGCGGAGATGCATCTGCAAACCGTGTTTGGCCCGAACATCGACGGCAAGGCGACCTACCAATATCACAAACTTGAAGCCTCGCTGCGGTACGTCAAGCAGTGGCGCTGCGCGGTGGACGTTGGAATGCACGTTGGTCTTTGGGCCATGCATCTGGCGAAGCGGTTTAACCAGGTGATCGGCTTTGAGCCGGTGGCAGAACACATCGATTGCCTGCGTTTGAACATGGCCGAATCGCCCAACTATGTCGTACGCGAGATGGCACTCGGCCACCGCACCGGATCGGTCGGGTTGCGAATACTGCCCGGCAGCACTGGCAGCACGCAGATCGACGAAGAAGGCCAAGGCATCGAGATGCGAACGCTCGATAGTTTCGACTTAACCGATGTCGATTTCTTAAAGATCGATGTTGAGAACTACGAATACTTCGTGGTCGAGGGCGGCGAGCAAACTATCCGACGCTGCAAGCCCATCATCGTCATAGAGCAGAAGGGCGACAAGACGCGCAAACACAAGTCGACCTATGGCCGGGAGCGCCATGACGCCAAGGAGTTGCTGGAATCGTGGGGCGCTAAACAGTTGTTTGAGATGAACGGCGATCACTGCATGGGTTGGTAGGAATGGGCTACGGCGA
>Ga0134124_10001645_pt1 | contig 17961 bp, 19 predicted proteins | sample KB304_FD_96880 | JGI IMG/M metagenome (GOLD analysis project Ga0134124, IMG submission 96880) | Terrestrial soil microbial communities without Nitrogen fertilizer from Kellogg Biological Station, Michigan, USA - KB3-0-4 | ecosystem: Environmental > Terrestrial > Soil > Unclassified ...
GCTGGCCGCCGCCGGGCCCGCCTTGTCGCCCGCCGCCAATCGCGGCCGCTCCGGGCGGTGCCTGCCCTCGCCCGCCGCCGGCATCCGGCGCCTGTGCCAGCGTCGCAAGATCCGGGTCGGATCGTCGCGTCGCGAGCGGCTGCAAGCTCATTTGCAGGTCTCGACCCGCGCCGAGGAGAACGATCTTGCCTTTGAGCATTCCCTTGTACTTCGCGAAGTCATTCTCGTTGGCGATGGCAACGATGACGGCGTCACCGCTGACCGGACCGTTGGTCCCAGGCGTGTACGCGAGCGGCGCGCCAATGAGCGGCGTCGACTGCGGCTCGAGCATGTGCGCGGAGAAACGCGTATACGTCCACCCACGGCCGAACGGTCCCCACTTCTCCTGACGCGCGCTGATGCCCCATTCGCCGAGTCGCTTGACGACCCAATCAGCAGCGCTGAAGAAGCCCGGCGAGTTGGTCAGACGCGATCCGCTCACATCGGTGAGATAGAACAAGTGCTCCATCACCTGTGAGTTCTGCAGCGCCTCGGTGCGGATGCGGTGTACGGCGTCGAGATCAACCGCTTCTTGAGCGACCAGCGACGTCGAGATCGCCAACGCGACGACCGCAACGACAGGATATCGATTGAATTTCATAGTGCCTCTATCGAACGGGTCCGCCTAAAGGCGGACCCCACCGAGAATTCCCGCCGCTCTTCACCGGTGACTGCGTCCGGCACAGATCATCGGTGGGGTCCGGCTTCAGCCGGACCTTGGCAACCTCACGTCTACTGACTGCCGCCCCGAAGCTGCTGCAGCTGGTTCTTCGCCTGATTGTTCTGCGGATCGAGCTGCACGGCGGTTTCGAGATCCTTGACCGCGCCCGCTTTGTCGCCCTTCGTGTTCTTCACCTGCGCCATCGCCTGATACGTCTGCGACGACTTCGGGAAGTATTCGAGATTTGCCTGCAGATACTTCATCGCATCGTCCGGTCGCTTCTGATTGAGCGCCGTCGTGGCGATGCCGACGAGGGCATAGTCCGTGAAGTCATACTGCTGACCGCCGTAGAACTTCCCGCGGAGCTCCTTGAACTTCGCGAGACCGGCGTTCACACCGCCCGTTTTCTCGGCTTCGCTGATGACCTCGCCGAGCGGAGCCGGGATCGGCAACCCGTGGTGGCACGACGCGCAGAGCACCCGTGTCGGCGCGCCGGGTCGCGCCTCAACGGAGGTGGGGCCGGCGGTCACGGGTTTGTCGACAATGGCCGACAGCTGCACGTTGATCGAATCGCGCAGCAGAATCATCTTCCGCGCAACGCGCTTCTCGCGCTTCTCGTCGGAGGCGAAATCAAACTTGCCGTCGCGCTGGACGTGACAGTAGTTGCACTCGATGCCGAGCGAACGGTCGAAGGCATTCATGAAGTTCAGAATGACCGCGCGCGGCGTATCGGCCGGCCAGACCTGCAGGTTCGTGAAGCCGTTTGGCTGCTGTGCGGCGCCACCCTGGCCCTGTGCCGACACAGCAATCGATGCGATGAACAGAACGCTTGCGAGCACGATTGCGTATGACGCGCGTCTCATGGCTGCACCTCGATCCGCCTCCGCGAAGGCTTCGGCGAGACAAGTTATGGTTGCGATTTCGGCCGCATTTTAGCGGATTTCGGCGGCAAGTTTTCGTTGCGAATGCTACCGGCCGGCGGTAGTATCCGCCACATATTGAGCATTCGCGCGCGCTGAGCATTAATCACTGACTACCCCTCGGAGGCCCCATGGTTCGCCTCACTGGTGCGCTCGTCCTGGGTCTCGCCTTCATCACCGCTGCGGCATCAGCGGTTCACGCGATCGGCACTCCCGCGCAGGAGCCACTCTGGGCCTATGGCTTTGCCAAAGCCGCAGCCTACGACGAGCCGGCGCCGCCGCCGCAAAATCCGCCGACGCGCACACTCCGCACGACGGAACCTGTCGAGAACCAGATGCGCCCTCGCCATCTCGAAGGCAGTCCGCTTGCCTTCTCCTTGCTTCAGACGCGCGACGCGCACAACGTCGTTGATTGGTTTCCGGGCGATCACCCGTCGCCGGTGCCGGACGTCATTGCTCACGGACCGAAGGCGCTCGCCAACAGCAACGGATGCGGCTCGTGCCATCGCCCCAACGGCCGCGGCCGATCCGAGAACGCACAGCCCGCTGGCCTGCCGTACGCGTACATCGTGCGCCAGCTTCAGGACTTCAGGCTGGGGCTTCGACGGAGCGCCGACTGGCGCAAGGAGAACACGCCGACGATGATCCGGCTCGCGTCGATGATGAGCGACGAGGAGATCGCGGCCGCCGCTGCCTATTTCGCGGGCATCGAATGGAAAACTCCATTTGCCCGCGTCGTCGAGACCGAGTTCGTGCCGAAGACGCGCCTCGCCGGCAACGCCTTCGTTCCGGTCGAACGATCGAGGGCGCTCACCGAGCCAATCGAGGGCCGCATCATCGAAGTCTCCAACGACGATCGGAACATTTTCGATGGCGAACCGGGAAACCCACGCATCGGATGGACCACATATGTGCCTCCGGGCAGTGTGGCAAAGGGCCGTGAGATCGTCACGACGGGCGGGGTGATGCGCGTGGGAAGCGAAGTGGTGCCCAGAACCACCGCGTGTTCGGGATGCCATGGTCCGGATCTCATGGGCATGGACGACGCGCCTCCACTGGCGGGACGTTCGGCGAGTTACCTCGCCCGACAACTGTACGACTTTCAACGCGAGACGCGGAACGGCCGATCCGCGGCTTTGATGCGGGTAGTCGTCGCAAATCTGACCGAGCAGGACATGGTGTCGATTACCGCATATCTCGCCTCCCTGCCCGCTGTCAGAACGTCGCGTCCTCTAACGCAGCCGTCAGGAAACGCGACGCGCTAGCCCAGCGCCAAACGTCTGGCGACGACGCCGCGGCATTGCGCCTAGCGAAGGTTTAGACCGGCGCGTCTTTTGCTCCCCGTGCGCCCGGTCCATTTATGAAGGAGTCGAACGTCCGACGCCACGATCGTCTTCGTCTTCTGTTGCTGTCCGTTGTTCTGAGTTGCCTTCCTGGGAGCGCTGCGGCTCAGTGGGATCCGTTCGACCCGCCTCGCGATCCGGGCCACCTCGATGTGAGCGGCACCGCGGGCCTCCGCCTGTCCACCGACTGGAGCAACCTGATCCTCCTGGGGTCAGTTTCTCCTGCGACGGGTGCCTTGGAACAGGTGCTCGGACGCGACCTCGTGTTCATGCCGGGTCCCGTCTTCGACGCAACCGTCATGTACTGGGAAGGACGCTATGGCTTCCGTACTCATGCCGGGTTTTCCCGCAAGTGCCTTGCGATCGCCGGGCGCTGTGTCGCGATTCCCACCCTGGACGGACCGACCCGCGGATCGGTGTCCATGGATGCGTACTCAGCCGACGTCGGCGGCGCATTCGGCCTGCGTGAGTATCACCGGAACCCGTGGGTGTGGCCCTATGTCTTCTTTGGATTTGGCGCCGTCACCTACGACATCAAGCAGAACATCAGCCCGCCGCTGCAGATGTTCATCGAGCAACGTCCGCCGGCGAACGCCGACGTCACGGTCAACAAGAATTTCACGGGCTTTGGCGGCCAGACGCTCCTCATCGCCATCGACGAACTGGGACTCGAAACGAAGTTCGCGATGAATTTCGGCGTCGGCACCGATCTGCGCGTGCCGCTCGGCGCCGCCGGTGTCGGACTACGGCTGGAGCTGTCCGACACCATGCACGGGTCGCCGCTCAATATTCAAGTCGCCGAGCTGAACACCGTGACCGATGACGTGGTACGTGCCAATGGTGGTCTCGTGCACAACCTGCGGGCGAGCGCCGGGCTCGTCCTTCATTTCGGACGTTGACATGAGCCGCCATCTTCATACCTTCATCCTTGCCGTGACTGTTTGCATCGTGACCGCCGCCGCTGGCGCGCGTGCACAGACCGAGCACCGGTTTGCGCCGGGAACACCTCCGATTTCGGTCCGCCCTTCCGCGCTCGCGCAAGTCGTCAGCGAGCTCGCCGGCTCGCCCGTCAGCGTCCAGCGCGCGCGAATCCTCTGGGTCATCGATTCGCACGCGGTGGTCATCGAATCAGACTCGGTATTCGACCCCACGTGGCGGGATCGCGGCCGCGTACTGGTGATGGTCGAACGGAGTCGCTCGCTTGCGATTCCGCGATCTCCGGTGTCGATTGCGCCGGTAAATGTCATCGGTATCGCCCGTACGTTGCTCGGCATTCAGGCGGCGCAGGACGTACCGTGGCCTCAGGCACTCACGCGGCGCGAGATCGAACGCCTCGGAATCCGCGCGGCGATTCTCGCCAGCTCTGTTCGGACCTCCGATGGCGTCGAGCTCACTTCGTCAACCGCGACTCCGTTTACTGCGCCTCCGTCAACGACGACGACCGCTCCCTGACGCCTGATCAACTCGGTAAAGGCGGAAGCGGTGCGGCGGGCGAGTGAAGTCCGGGCCAGTTTGTCCGAAAAGTGAGGTAGAGGTAGGTAACACGAGAGGCACTCCCCGATGACCCGATGGATGGCCGTGTTGGTCGCCGTCGCGCTGACTGGATGCGCGACCACGTCATCTTCCCTGGTCCGCGGGATGACCGCGCCCAACCCGAGCGGCTGCTACATCCAGGTGTTTGACGGCGACCGGCTGCGAGGCGTCGCCGACTTCATCAACGGGCCGATGCGGTACAGCAGCTTGTCACGCCTGCCGAACGGGGCTGATTGGAACGGACGGATTCGCAGTATCGAAGTCGGGCCCGCCGCCACCGCAACGATCTGGACCGGCCCCAATCAGAGCGGGAAGTCGATGAACCTTCTGCTCGATCGTCCGTATCCCACGCTTCCTGAAGAGTTCCGCGGAAAAGTGCGCTCGATGGACCTGCGATGCGACGAGTCGAGGTTGGCGAGCGAACACGAGTCCGTGTCATCGGCGGTCACGAAGTAAGCGCCGTCTCGCCCCCCACACCCAGCACACGCCACGAAATTGTGCGTCGATCAGGGCTACACGACGCGAGCAGCCATTTTGGGCCTGAGATTTGCGCTGTGGGGCGTTTACCGCCTTAAAAAGGGCCAGAATGCGCGTTCGTATTACACAACGCCTGTCCGGGAGTATTGATGGCATACAGTTGAGCCGGTTCGTCACCGGGCTCACCTACGATGTCGGCACCACGCTCGCGAACTACTTGTTGGCCGAAGGTCTCGCCGTACCCGTCGATGAAAGCACGCCGGCCCTCGTACTGCCCATCCAGGACGATTCCGAACTGAAATCCAAAAATCCACCGCCTTCTGAAGCCCAGGACCGGCCTCGCCGCGTGCGGCGGCGACGTCCCAGGCGATAGCGGCGAACCGCCGACCTGCGGCGCACCACCACCGCCGGCACCAGTGTTATCCTCCCGGGTGCAGAGGTTTGTGAACTATGAGGACAGCACTTCTTGCGGCGGCCGCCTGCGCGATTGCGATTGGAGTGGCCGCTGGACAAGCGAATAAACCTGCTTCCGGCGAGCTCCCTGACTGGAGCGGCGTGTGGCAGATGGTCGGACCAACCGTGTTCGATCGCGCCAGCGTGCAGCCGCAGAACGGCCGTGCCGGCGATCCCGGGGTCCGCGAGTTCCCGCCATTGACCGACGAATACGAGGCGATTTATCGCAAGAACATCGAGCGGATTAAGGCGGGAACGTTCCCCGACCCGATCTCGGTCTGCGGTGTCCCGCACGGTTTCCCGCGCATCATGAACGTACCCGACGTCTACGAGTTTGCGGTGACGGCAGCAGCGACCTATGTCCTCGCGGAGAACGGACCCGGCATCGCGCGAATCTACACAGACGGCCGGAAGCATCCGCCGGCCGAGGAGCTGTGGGGCACCTATACCGGCGCCTCCATCGGGCATTGGGAGGGCGACACGCTCGTCTTTGAAACGCGTGGGCTCAAGGAATCACGCGACAACGACGTCATCATCGATCGCACCGGTCTCGTCCTGAGCGACGCGGCTCGGGTCACGACGCGGTTGCGCAAAGCCAGCGACACGATGCTCGAGGCCGTGATGGTGATTGAAGACGCCAAAGCGCTCAAGGCGCCGTGGAAAGTGACAAAGCAGTACCGGAAGATGCCGGCCGGTACCTGGGCGTGGGATTACGGTTGCGCCGAGAACAATCGCAATCCAATCAGCGGTTCGGGCAAGACGTTGACGATCGGTCCCAACGGCAAACCGCTCGACAAGAACACCGAGTGACGCGGAGGAGAGTCCGATGACATTCACCAGAGTGCTAGCGGCCGCCGCACTGTGCGCCGCCGTGACCGTACCGCTCGCCGCGCATCATTCGGCGGCGATGTTCGACGACGAGAAGGTCGTGGAGCTGAACGGCACGATCAAGGAAATGCAGTGGACCAATCCACACATCTGGATTCAGGTGGTCGTCGACAACCAGGGCCAGAAGACCGAGTGGAGCGTCGAAGGCGGCAGTCCGAACACGCTGTCGAGAAACGGCTGGCGCTCGAACACATTCAAGTTCGGCGATCCGGTCACCGTCCGCGTGAACCCGATGAAGGACGGCACCGCGGCCGGTCAGTTCATCGGCGCGAAGTTCAAGGAGACAGGAAAGACAATCGGCCGCTGGGAGTAATTCAGCGGCCCGTTCTCCCCTGCGCCAACTGGCGCTAAAAGCCATACAGCTCCGCCGGGTTCTGCACCAGAATGCGGTTGCGCGTCCGTTCCTCCGGCGCCCACCGCAACATGAGGTCGAACAGCAGCGCGTCGTCCGGCTTGTTCGTCTCATTCGGGTGGGGCCAGTTGCTCCCCCACACCATCCGATCGGGAGCGGCTTTGACGTACGCCTGCGCAACCTTGGTGATGTCGGCATAGCCAGGCGGGCCGTCCACCGTGTTGTCGTAGGTCACGGACAGCTTCACCCACGTGCGTCCCTTGTCGACCAGCCTGCGGATGACGCCGTAGACCGGATGGTTCAATCCGGCAGGCTGCGGAACATGGCCCATGTGGTCGAACACGATTGAGGTGGGCAGACGATTCCACAGCGCTTCATTCGCGACGATCTGATCGGGACCCATGTTGATCTGGATATGCCAACCGAGCGCGTGCACGCGCTTCGACAACGGTTCGATCATGTCGACCGACGTCGCCGCCGTCGACGTATCGGTAATCGAGAAGCGGATGCCGCGAATGCCGCGTCCGGCCAGCGTTTTCAGTTCCGCATCCGTGATGCTCGGATTGATGACGGCGACGCCGCGCGCATTCGGCCCGAGCTTCGCGATGGCGTCGAGCGTGACGCGGTTATCGGTCACGTAGGCCGATGGCGTCACGACGATGTTGCGCGTCGTGCCGATTCGGCGCTGCAGCAGCCGGAATTCCTCGAGGCGCGCATCGGGGATCAGCCGCCCTCCATTGGTCGGTGCCGGAAAGCGCACCGCATCGTAGATGTGATGGTGGCAGTCGCATGCGCCCGGCGGCGCCTTGAGCTTTGCCGACTCGGTCCCGGAGGAATTCGGCACCTGCTGGGCAAAGCTCTCCCGAACGTACTGCCGTGGCGTCGATGCAGCCAGAGCCAGCATCGAGGCGCCTTTGATGAAGGTGCGTCGCGCAATCATTGATGACACCTCAACGGACCTGAAACCTGATGCCTGACACCGACGCGAAAGGCGTGAATGCCGGCGGCGGGAATCCAACCGCGAGCCCCTTTTCTGGACTCAGGATTTTAAGTCCGAATCAGCGGCTGCGATACGGCAACAGCCTCTCGAGATCCAGTCACTGTCCGCTGTGACGACGAAGCGAGGTTCAGTCGTCGGACTGAGAAACGCGATGGCCGCCAGTTCGCACTGTATCGGCACGCCCAACGAGACCGTGTGTCATGAGACAGATCACGATCGCATTGACAGTTCTCCTCTTCGTCGCGCTACCCCGAACGACCGACGCGCAGACAGGCGACCGTGACCATCGGTTCGAGCTGGTTGGCCAGTTCGCCGGCGTCAGGTCCAACGAATTCTCGGGGACCGATCGCGGCATCGGCGGACTGTTCGCGTGGCATAGGTTGGATCCTCTCGATGTCGAGGCAGAGGTGAACTTCTACCCAAAGAACCTGACCGCCAAGGGAAGCGGGCCATTCAGTCGCGGGCGCGTAGAAGGATTAATCGGGATCACTGTTGGACCGATCCTCGGCCACATCCGGCCATTTGGAACCTTCCGCACCGGGTTCGTGACCTTTCGGAGCGCACCGGGTCCGCTCGCATGTCCCGCGATCTTCCCGCCTACGCTTCCTTGCACGCTGGCGAAGGGTGAGGCGGTGATCGCGGGAGTGGTCGGCGGCGGCGTGGAATTGTTTCCGGCTCCGCACGCGGTGATACGAATCGAGCTTGGCGATCGGCTGACGAACTATCCCGGCCCCGCAATCGACGCGAGCGGCGAGACGCACAGCATGGCGTTCTGGAGTAACGAATTCCGCTTCGTGGCTGGGGCGGGGCTTCGGTTCTGACGAACACGGTGTCGTAGTCCGCTAGTTCTCGAGGACGTCTGTGCTCGGCAAGCCGCAGCGAACTAAGTTCATCGATCACGGCGACTTCCCCGCAATACGGACGACACACCTCGGTGATTCCTTCGCAACGCGAACGGCACACGAATCGCGTGAAATGCTGTCTGATGAAAGCCACAGGTCCGATCACCAGCGGCTGGCAGCGATGCCCACACTGCTTTGCTGTCGCGTGGATCACGCGCCAGCTCACAGTCAGAGGCGAGCGCTTGTTGCAGATCTTGAAGTGTCCGAACTGTCGTCACGAATGGCCACCTGATCGCACTCGCGAGACATCCGAAGCATACGGATAGTCCCCCACCCGCATTCGGTCAAATATCGTCGACGGACAGGGCGCGCTGCACGCCGCGCCTGTCCAACAGCGTACGCGGCAAACCGCCACCGATAACCGCACCGCCTGAACGACCGCACATTCCAACGCACGCCGCCACTCGTTCTCGAAGCGAACTTGATCCCGAGCGCCCCGCAGACGAGAATTCCAACCTCATCAATAACGTCGAACTGGCTTGGCTATGTCGCCTGAGGGCAAATGCGTCGAATCCTGCGTGCGTTGAAGTGGATGGCCATCGTGGTCGTGGTGCTGGCCATCGGGCTGAGCGTCTATGTCGCGATGTACTGGGACCGGACCTGGGACGTGCCGGAACCCGACCTCCACGCGTCCACCGATCCCGCCGTCATCGCCCGCGGCGAGTACATCGTCTACGGCCCGGCACACTGCATCGTCTGCCATTCGGGCAGCGTCGAGCAGTTCCAGCGTTTCGTCGACGACGGTACGCCGCCGACCCTGTCTGGTGGGTACCCGCTGCCGATGGGTCCGCTGGGGACGCTCTATCCGAAGAACCTCACGCCGGATCGCGACACCGGCATCGCGCGCTATACGGATCCGCAGCTCGCGCGAATGCTTCGTCACGGCGTCCGCCCCGATGGGCAGGCATCGATTCCGCTGCTGATGCCATTCAGCGAGATGAGCGACGCCGACGTCGTCGCCGCCATCTCCTTTCTGCGTTCGCTGCCCCCCGTACGCCACGAGGTTCCACAGAACCAGTGGACGACGTTCGGTAAGGTGATGAGGACGTTCGTCGCGGCCGCCCGCCCGAAGCTCGATGGACACCCGCCAAAGGATTCGCCGCCGCAGGAGCCGACCGCGACACGCGGTGAATACCTCGCGCGTTCGGTGGCCGATTGCGGCGGTTGCCATTCACCGCTCAGCCCGGCCACCGGGGCTCCGGCGGGCCCGGAATTCTCTGGGGCCATCGCGCCGATGGAACCCATCCCGCTCAAGGGCGTGGATACGTCGACGTGGTTCATGCCGCCCAACATCACGCCGCTCAAGGGCAGCGCGTTTTCGAAATTTCCCGACCGCGACACTTTCATCGCGCGCTTCAAGCTCGGCGGCCGGCACTATGACGGGTCGCCGATGCCGTGGGAGGCGTTCGCGCGGATGACGCGCGAGGACGTCGGGGCGATCTACGAGTTCCTGAAGACCGTCCCGGCGTCGGGCCAGCCCGCATCGGAAGATCCGCAGGTGAAGCAAGAGTGAGGGCCCGCTTGAACTCCGCGATGGCTCCCAAGATGTACATCAGTAGTTTGCCCGCCAGCGTGGTTGCATCGATACCCTTGCACGCGCGTCTTAACCCCGACTGAGTCGTATACTTCGACCTCAGTGTTATTACGCTTTCCGAGTGCCCTTCTGTTGATTCTCTGGCCGCTCGGACTGAGTGCCGCCGATATCGATACCCCGCCGCCCGGAGTATTGGTTGACGTTGGGGGGCACAAGGTCCATCTGTATTGCACGGGAAGCGGAGGTCCCACAGTTGTCCTCCTTGCGGGCGCGTCATCGTTCTCGATTGATTGGGCGCTGGTTCAGCCGAAGCTGTCGAGCAGAGCCTGCGCATTTGATCGTCCGGGATACGCGTGGAGTGACGTGGCAGGCGTTGTCGATGACGGAAATCAGGTCGTTCGCGATCTTCACGAAGCCCTCCTGCGGACGAATCAACCGCTTCCCTACGTCTTGGTGGGCCACTCGCTGGGCGGGTTGTTTGCGCGCCTCTTCTACGACGCATTTCGAGAGGACGTTGGTGGAATGATCCTCATGGACGCGGCGCACGAAGATGGACTGTTCACCAGCATTGATGGCAAACCAGTCCCAATCACATCGCTGAGTGAGGCCGAGTATCTTGCAGCCAATGTTCCGTCGTTGCCCCCGCGAGTGCCCGAGGCGCGGCTGGAGGACGCATATCGAAGACTTCCTGAGGACGTCCAACAACTTCATCTAGCACTGTTGATGAGATTTTTCGAAAGCATGAAGTCGGCAACGGTGCCCGAGATGATCGCGTTCCAAAAGGCGAGCTACGCCACGCTGATGCGTCTACACGAGATCAGCTCTTTACAGGAACACCCTTTGGGCGATGTGCCTCTCGTAGTGCTGTCCAGGGGCGTGAAAACCGGCGCATTGCAGGAACGCCTCCAGGCCGAGCTTGTGAGGTTGTCTACCAACGTCATGCATGTGACCGTCGATAACGCAGACCACGAAATCCATTTGTATGCCCCCGGCGTAACAGTCAGCTGGATCGAGACGATGGTCGACGCGGTTCGCAACGGACAGGCATTGGGGTCGGGAGCTGCGCAATGAAAGATCATGGCGACGAGCGCGCGTTTCCTGAACTGCGCTTGCCTGGAGCGAAGGGGTCCGCGCACTCCACATCGGCGAATGAGGAGGTGAGACAGGCGTGAATTGGCACTTATCGTGACCCTCGCGTGTGCGTGCGGCGGATGCGGCGACGGCCGGTCATCGGCGGCGATCTCGTCGGGCGCGTCACGTGGCGACCTTCCGTCGCAACAAGCAGCTTCCTCGCAAATTATCGGCGCTGATTCCGCGGGAGAACCTGCTCGCGCCGTACAGACCTCTGATGAAGTTGTCGTCAACTCCGTGCCGCTGGACGAGGCGACGCTGAGACAGATCGAGCGAGCCTACGGCGTGCCGGTAAAGCCGGGCCGCTACTGGTACGACCCGGCGACTGGTGTGTGGGGCCTCGAGGGCGGACCGAGCGCGGGTCGTATCGCTCCGGGGCTGCGTCTTGGCGGACCGCTTCGCGCCGATGCATCCAACGGCGACACGCGGATTTTCGTCAATGGGCGCGAACTGCACCAGCTTGACGTGCTGGCGGTACGTCGTTGCATGCAGACGGCACCGGGTCGTTACTGGGTGGCACAGAATGGCGTCGGCGGCTACGAAGGTGGCCCGCCGCTTTTCGACCTCAACGCGCTGTGCAGAGCGGCCGCCTCACGCGGTGGCATGCAGTGTCAGGATGGCGGCGGTGGGCAATACAACTGTGGTCGGTCGGACACTCGAACCGGCGTGAGCGGCGTCATCGGCGAAGGCGAGGGACAGGCGGGCATCTACACCGACCAGGGCCTGGTGATGACCCCGAACTGATCGGCCGTGACAACCCAAGTGCGACGACCGGTCACCGAGGTGGCCGATGTAGATACCAGTGTTGTCGCGGCGCCCCTTGCGAAATCGACGAAGTGCCGGCCGTCGGGAAGAAAGACCGGCTACGGTCTTCACACTCCCAAGGAGTTCTCATGCATCTTCCTCCCAGCGTAGCCTTGTGCTCGCCGTTGTCCTAGTCGTCATCCTCAACACCGACGTAGTAGCCGCCGGTCAAAAACTGCCTCCGTAGCCTCGATGGCTGATCGCGCATACCGGCGCCCCGGACGGGAGTGCCGAGTCGATCGCGGTCGAATTCACCATGCCTCACGGAGCGCCGCAGGTCGTGGGCAAGATCGTGCGATGGGTGTCGTTCGCCAATAACGCACCGGTCGCGGTGCCGAACCTCATCGACGCGCTGAAGAAGAAGTACGGTGCAACCGAGAGCCTCGACGACAACGGGCACCTGTCTGGATCTTCGACGCCTCGGGCAAGCAGGAGAAATGGCCTGGCACGTGTGAGCTGTCGCGATGCATCCCGACCGCGCCGGATATAGGCATGCCAATGGACCCGAGAGTTGGCGCTGGCGACGTGGATACGAGACGGACGTACACTCCCGACACGTCCGCCCAGTTCACGGCCGTTACCGAGGACAGCAACTCAAAGCTTCCGACCGAGAGGTTCGCGAGGTGCGCGCCCTATACGATGGTCATGGGCGCGAATCTTGGTAACACCACCCTGGGCCGTCCGACGGGGCAGGTGAACCACCTCACCGTGATGGTGCAAAGCCCGGCGTTGCTGCGCAACGGGTCGGCGGCCAGCTATGCCGTGCTGAAGGCAGCCGACGACGCAGCGCAGAAGAAGCAGGAAGACGACGCGAACAGGCGCGCGGCGCCGAAGCTTTAACAGTCTGTCTCGCGCTGCTCCCGCGGCGCGCCTAGCGCGCGCCGCTCATCCTCCCGATCTCGATGCGGCGCCGCAACTAGCAAATTGGTGCCGGGGGCGGGAATCGAACCCGCACGCCCCTTTCGGGACCCAGGATTTTAAGTCCTGTGCGTCTGCCAGTTCCGCCACCCCGGCATGTTCAATTCGATCAGGGATCGCTAGTGTAGCGCTGACACCTGCATCCGACCGCGCCGCGGCTTCAGGATCGCCGCGCGCTTGACCAATAGCTGCGTCCCGGGAGACGTCTGAACTAACCGGTGCGCGATCACGTGCACGCGCATGCACCGGCGTGAAGCACGGTCGTTGCACTTCACGCCTTCGCAACCGTGGACTCCCTTCATCGTCGATTTCTCACGCGACCGGCAATCGTCACCTGGTGTATCCGGGTGGCGATCATCTGGGTCGTTTCATTGCCGCTCGCCATGCGCGCGATCCGCGTGCTGGAGCGCCTCCAAAGCGCGGCGCCACCAGCACTCGTCGCATTCTTTTTCGCCCTTGTCATCGCCAAGGCATTGTTACTCGTGTTGCTCGGGAGGGCGCTCGATCGTGTGCAGGCGCGCGCGGTCCAGCTACAAGGCTGAACCTCATTAGTTCGCGCGATGTGAACGGCGTAGGATGGCGCTCAGTGCTGCGGACGTGAACCGCGTTCGCCAGCACGGGACGGATGGGAATCCCCTCAGTCCGTCCCAATCTTTACGGTCGCCAGCCCTGGTGCCGTGATCCTTACCTCGAAAGATTAGTGTCCGGCAACTCCGCGCTTCCATGTCGGGCGCGGCTCGCCGTCTGAAAGATCGTAGAACCCAAGATCGCCCTTGAAGGTCTTCGCGAGCAGGATGATCTGCCCCGTATGCATTGAGAAATGTTCAACGACTGCGTAGATGGCCTGCATCACGGTGAGGTCATAGCTCTGAATTCCTCGACGTTCGAGCAGAGCGGACGGATCGACGTTCGCGAGAACGCGATCGGCTCCTTCCACCGTCGTCCGAAGCTCGCGGAGAAGTTCAGATACATCCGCGCAGGTCTGCGCCTCGAATTCGCGCTGCCGCGTCCGCATGTCCTTTTCTCCGCCGAGTCCGCTGATGATCCACTGTCGGACATTTCCGTTCAGGTGCAGAATCAGATTGCCGATGCTGTTCGACTGCGGATTGGCTCTCCACCAGACGTGTTCGGTCGGCACACCCTCTACTGCCCTCTCAATGCGCGGAAGATAGCTGTCGGTCAGTAGTCGTCTCGACTGATCGATGAACGCTCGTGAGATGTCCGCCATCCGAGAAATTGTACAAAGTGAAAAGGCCGGGATGACTCCCGGCCTTGATGTGCGGCAAGACGCGGCGACTAGCCTCTCCCCTGCCGCGCGATCACATTGTCCTTGATCTTGTCGAACGTCGCCTGCGGAATAACCTTCTTCGTGACGAGTTGATCCTTTCGCGCATACGGACGGCCGGCGATGATCTTGTCCGCGTAGGCGTCGCCGATTCCTGGCAGCGTCTCCAGTTCCGCCTTGGTCGCCGAATTCAGATCGATGAGCGTGTTCGGAGCCGGAGTGGTCTTCGGGGCCGGCGCCGCCTTCGCCGCCGGCGCCTGTGCTTTCGGAGTCGATTTGGCTTTTGTTTGAGCGCCGAGCGGTAGAGCAACGGTAAGTAGTGTGATGAGGATGAACGAGAGAATGCGGTTCGTCTTCATAGAACCTCCCAAACCGCAGATCGTAGGAAGAAGTTGGTCGCCGTGCAATCGGCGCCCAAGCCAAGCTCTTCAACGCAGCGCGACCTCTCCCGCGTAGTAGAACAGCGCGTCGAAATTGCCCGGCGCATGGCCGAGCATCCCCGTGAGCAGCGCCACCTGACCTCGATGGTGAATGGAGTGAATCGCCGCGTGATGGAGCATCTGTCCCACTGTCATGCGATACGTCTGCCCCGGCACGAAGCTGAACTCCACAAGGCGGGTCAGGTCGGCGTCGCTGAGCGTCGGCAGAAAGTCCCGCTCGTACCCCTCGACTGTGTCAGCCAGGGCAACTACCACCTGTAACGTCGGATAGTTCTCCGGCTTGAGGCGATCGCCCCTCTCGGGACCTCCACAGCGCGCGAGCCAGCCCCACTCCGCTCCGAGCAAGTGCACGAGCGTGGTCCTGACAGATCCGTAGCTGCCACCGATTGATTGCGTGAATTCCTCGGGGGTCAATGTAGCCACTGCTTCAAGCAGTCTTCGATTGGCGAAGCGCCCGTACTCATACAGGTCAAGAACGTCTTTCGTTGTCACCCGAAACCTCCCTCGGTAGCGTACTGTCCCGGTCCATCGGCCGCAATCGAGAACGGCTCGTGGCTTGCCCAAGCGCGCCACCGCGCCGCACATTCCCCGCTGCGTGACGCGATCACGAACACCAACCGAGGACCTATGAAATCTTTCTACGCCACCGTTGCGTTTGCAGTCGCGCTTGTCAGCTTGTCCTCGACATCAGAGGCAGCGATCCAACTCGTCCCCGTTGTGACAAGCGGCATTACAAGCCCGACATTCGTCACTCACGCCGGCGACGGTTCCAATCGGCTGTTCATCCTGGAGCAGGCGGGGCTCGTCGACGTACTGCAGCCCGGCAGCGGCACGCCGACGATGTTCCTCGATATCCGCGGCAAGGTGAAATCCGGCGGCGAGCAGGGCCTTCTCGGTCTCGCCTTTCATCCCGGCTACGAGACCAACGGTCGTTTCTTTGTTTTCTACACGCGAGTCGGAGATGGAACGCTCGTAATTGCCGAATACCAGGTGTCCCCGACCAATCGAGATGTCGCGGACCCAACCGAGACGATCATCCTCACGATTCCTCACCCGACCAACACCAACCACAACGGTGGAATGCTGGCGTTTGGGCCCGATGGTTATCTGTACATCGGCGTCGGCGATGGCGGGTCGGCCAACGACCCGCCGAACAACGCCCAGAACAAGAACGTTCTCCTCGGAAAAATTCTGCGTATCGACGTCAACGCCTCCCAGGCTCCCGGAGTGCATTACGCGTCCCCATCGGACAATCCCTTCTTCGGACCGACTGACGGCGCCGATGAAATCTTCGCGCTGGGCATGCGAAACCCGTGGCGCTTCAGTTTCGATCGCTTGACCGGACAGCTGTGGGTTGCGGATGTCGGACAAGGCAGCCGGGAGGAGGTCGATACACCAATCATCAACGGCGGCAATTATGGATGGCGCGTGTACGAGGGCACCGCGTGCAGCAACAACGATCCCGCCCTGTGCAATCCAAACAACTACATTTTCCCGATCTTCGACTACCTCCACCTGAACGGCCGCTGTTCGATTACCGGCGGGTATGTCTATGAGGGATCGCTGAACCCGTTTCCGGCGGGTACCTACGTGTATGGCGACTATTGTTCGGGCGAAATCTTTGCCTGGGACGGCACTGCCCAAACCGTCCTGCTGGATACCGCGCTCAACATCTCGTCGTTCGGCGAAGACGAACAAGGCGAGTTGTACGTCGTCAATCTATCTGGTTCGATCAGCCGCATCGTCTCGAGCGTGCCGTGCACCTTCGCGATCTCGCCGACCCGCACGACGTTCGAGGTCAACGGTGGTGCCGACAGCGTCACGGTCACGGCGCCGGACGGCTGCGCCTGGACCGCGGCCAGCAACGCAACGTGGATGACGATCACAAGCGAGGCGTCCGGAAACGGCAGTGGCGAGGTGACCTATTCGGTCGCGCCGTACACCGGGAAGCCACGGAATCGAAACGGCACAATGACGATTGCCGGTCAGACGTTTTCGGTCAAACAGTCGCGGTAGCGGACAACACTGGACGGCCGTCGCCGGAGTACATTAGCCTTGTAGCTCAAGGCCTTAGCGTCGATCCGGAAGCACCGGGCGCGTTTTTGGTTGTAACGGATCCGACGGACCGATAGGAATCCCACCCCTGATGACGATCGCCTCGTTTCGTGTCACGCGACTGCTCTGCCTGTTTTCCTTCGTCACTGCGGACGTCGGTCTCTCGCAAACGCTGATACCGCCGCCTTCGCAAGCGAGGCGCACCATCGCGGCCGAGCCGCTTCGGCCCGAAGAGTCGATCACGCTCGACGGCAATCTTGACGAGGCAGTCTGGCAGCGCGCGCAGGTCGCTACCGACTTCGTCCAAATCGATCCGGACAACGGCAGACCGGCGAGTGAGCAGACGGAATTCCGCATCGCCTTCGACCGCAACACTCTTTACCTGGGCGTCATCTGTCATGACTCCGAAGCCGGCGAGCGCCTGACCCGCTATCAAAAGCGCCGCGATGAATTTCTTCAGCAAGACGACAAGGTCCAGTGGACCATCGATACCTTTCTCGATGGACGCACCGGCTACTTCTTCGAAACGAATCCTTCCGGCGCCATGGCCGATGCATTGATGGGCATCAACGGCCAGAACCGCCAATGGGATGGCATCTGGAACGAACGCGTTCAGCGAACCAGTACGGGATGGAGCTTCGAGGTGGAGATCCCGTTCCGGACGCTGAACTTCAGCCCGAGCAGCGATACATGGGGCTTCAACCTCTCGCGGACGCTCTCGCGCAAGAACGAGAACACCATCTGGATGGGATGGGCTCGTAATCAAGGCGTATCGCGCATGACCAATGCCGGCCGGCTGACGGGTCTAACCGGCGTTACGCAGGGACATGGGCTCGATGTCAAGCCGTACCTCCTCGGCACCGCGCAGGATGCGCCCGTACGGCAACAAGCAATCAGCGGCACCGGCGAGGCTGGCGTCGACGTCTTCTACAATCCGACGCCGGCCCTCCGCACGAATCTCACGATCAATACCGATTTTGCCCAGACCGAAGTCGATCAGCGTCAGGTCAACCTGACGCGCTTCTCACTGCTCTACCCGGAGAAGCGTGACTTCTTCCTCGATGGCGCTACATTCTTCGACTTCGCCAGCCCGGGCGCGGGCGCAGGCGGCAACGGCGGCTTCCGCAGTGCCGAAACCGGCAGCGATCTGATCGTCAATCCGTTTTTCAGCCGGCGTGTCGGTCTCACCGACACGGGCAACGAGCAGAACATCCTGTGGGGGACCA
>Ga0134124_10001646_pt1 | contig 17954 bp, 19 predicted proteins | sample KB304_FD_96880 | JGI IMG/M metagenome (GOLD analysis project Ga0134124, IMG submission 96880) | Terrestrial soil microbial communities without Nitrogen fertilizer from Kellogg Biological Station, Michigan, USA - KB3-0-4 | ecosystem: Environmental > Terrestrial > Soil > Unclassified ...
AGCACCTGCAACTGAGTTTTCTGCTGTTCGACGAGATTGAGAAAGCGAGCGACGCGCTATGGCAGCTGCTGTTAGGAATGCTGGATAAAGCGACGCTTACACTGGGCGACAACCGGAAGGTGGATTTGTCACAGACCGTGATCTTCTTGACCTCAAACCTAGGGGGCAGCCAGATCGCCGATCTGATGCATGGGGGTATGGGGTTCATCCAGCCGAAGGACAAGGAGACAACCGGATTGCACGAGAAAGTGCAGAGGACCGCGGTGGAAGCGGCGAGGCGGAAGTTCTCGCCAGAGTTCATGAATCGCCTGGACAAAGTCGTGGTGTTCCATCCCCTGAAGCGCGAAGAACTGGACGAGGTGCTGGATATCGAACTCAGGCAAGTACAGAAGCGGGTGCTGGACTCGACGACGCTTCCCTTCTTGTTTCGAATCACGAGCGAGGGCCGGGAGTTCCTCCTGGAAGGGGGAACCGACCAGAGGTATGGAGCCCGCCACCTGAAGCGCGCCATTGAGCGTTACGTGGTGTACCCAATTGCCAGACTACTGGCGACTGCACAAGTGCATCAGGGTGATGCGCTGGTTATCGATCACCATCTCGGTGAAGAGGGGCTTGTTTTCTTAAGAGACAAGGAAAACCGGTCTTCTGATCTCCCCTTACCGAACTCGGGACAGCTGATGACTGCGGAAGCTCGAGTTTAAGTGGCGTCCACAATTCACTAGAGATGCCGGGATTGCAACGACTAAAAACAGGAGCACAGCATGAGCACAGCATCAGATTCAGTTATGGAACTTACACGGCACCCGCAAAGCTCACCGATAAATGCCCCCTATCTTACTGATGAGCCGACGGCGCGCAAGTCAGAACGCACGGAATCCTCGTTCCTAGATGCGATCGTAGGGCGCCGCGGCAGCCTGCGCTCCATTCTGAGCCAAGTGGAGGCCGTCGCAGGCACGAATACAACCGTTTTGATCACCGGAGAGACCGGCACCGGCAAGGAAGTCATCGCACGAGCGATTCACGAGCTCAGCCCCCGCCGAAACCGAAATCTGGTGAAGGTGAACTGCGCGGCGATGCCTGCTGGCCTCCTCGAAAGCGAGCTCTTCGGACACGAACGCGGAGCCTTTACGGGCGCTATCAATTCTCATGTCGGCCGGTTCGCGTTGGCGGATCGTGGCACCCTGTTCCTCGATGAAATTGGAGACATGCCGCTAGAGCTTCAGCCTAAGCTGCTCCGCGTCTTGCAGGAGCGTGAGTTCGAGGCCGTCGGCAGCACACGCACAACGCGAGTCGACGTTCGCGTCGTCGCTGCGACCAACCAAGACTTGAAGCGAATGGCTCAGGATCGTGAATTCCGCGAAGACTTGTACTACCGGTTGAATGTTTTCCCGATTTATCTGCCGCCACTGCGCGAAAGGAAAGCCGATATTTCAGAACTCGTGGAATATTTCGTTCAACAGTTTGCCACCTCGATGGACAAATCGATCGAATCGATTCCTCAGGAAACCATGCGTTCCCTGGTGCGCCACCACTGGCCCGGCAACATTCGAGAGCTCCAAAACTACATCGCGCGCGGCGTCATTCTCTCTAACGATGGTATCTTTGAACCCGCGCCTCTCGAAAGCTATCAGCCATTGGAGCCCGAGATTTCAAATCCCACCCTTGAAGACAAGGTGCGTAGAGAAATTCTGGCTGCTTGCCAGCGCGCCAATTGGAAGCTCGGAGGTCCGCGAGGAGCAGCTGCCAGACTTGGCCTGAAGCGCACCACACTGTTTTACAAAATGAAGCGCCTTGGTATTACGCCGCCAGCAGACCATTCGCTGGACTGAGTCGAAAATTCAAAGTGCATCTCGGGCTCCCGCTAGTCTTCGCAGCTTCAAGTGGGCAAAGGCGCAATCACTTTACGAGATGAACCGTATTGTCAGTGTTCGGCAGTCGCTTGGGGCGTTGCCACGACCTCGACTCAAGGTCAGGCACTGCATGGACGCAGGCGCGTCATTCGGGCGCGACGCCCATCGCATGAATGAACTCGTCGTGTGCCTGCGAATAGTCCAGCTGTGACTGGAGGAGGAGCGTCTTGGCGTCGTATTCCTGAGCGCTCGCCATTGCAGCTTGCGATTTGAGCGCGGCCCCTTGCAAGAGTTCTTGCTGCAGCACGCGGTTCGACTCGCTGCGCAGAGCCACAACCTCTTCCGACACCTTCAGCATCTGCTGCGTTCTTTCGAGTTTGTTGTACGCAGTGTGGATGGCAAGCTCGACCTCGTCCGTCAGCCTCGCCAGATTCTCCTTCGCTTGAGCCAATTGCGCTTCACGTTCACGCTTCACGGATCTCTTTCGCCCTCCATCGAACAGTTCATACCCGAGATGAATACCAAGGGTGCCGAAATTGCGAGCCAGGAATGGGACATTATTCTGGTAGCTGTACCGGGCGAAAGCCTCCACATCAGGGACCCAAATATCTGTCTTGGCCAAACGGACTGCAGCTTCCGCTTTCTCCACTTCGGCACGAGCTTCTAGAATTTCCGGATGCGAGGCCATCGCAGTCGTAACGCATTCCTCGAGCGGGCAAGTCTCCTGAGACTCTGTAACGATAGGATCAAGATCCAGAACCGTTGTCAGAGGCAAGCCCATCAGATCATTCAGATTCAACTTGAGGTCGGCCACCTGAAGGTCCGTCGTCAGCAGTTCTTGCTTCGCTTGCAGTAGCTGCGCGCGGCTCTCGATCGATTCCTGTTCGAGTGAGCTCCCAAACTTCACCTGCTGGATACGCTCTCTTTCCAGGTCCTGCGAAGCTCCTATCCGTGCCTCCGTGGCACTGCGGTGCGCTTGAGCGATCAACACTCTGTAATAGACCGCGTGTACGGCAAGCGCGACGTCGTTTCCGGTAAGTTGCGCCTTCTCCCTTGAGGCTTTTACTTCAGCTTGCGCGATATCGTTTGCCCGCTTGATCTTCAGGAGCGACGTTAGTGGCTGCGTTATCTGTGTACCGCTCATCGTTAGGTTGCGGCCCCCTTGGTTAATGACGCTGCTCACAGGAGGAATCGGCGTTCCCCCCGCTGTACCCAGGCTGCCGGGGTTGATCTGAATCAACTGTGTATCCGTGACACGCAGAAAACTGCTGTCATTGCGTACAGATGGGAAATAGGAACCCTTCGCGGCCTCCTTCGCGTGTTGTTTCTCATCGACCGCGTAGCCGGCGATACGGACATTGTGGTTGTGCTTGAGCGCCAGCTGAACGGCTTCCCGCAGTGAAATGCGGCGCGATGGCGCAGTACGGCCTGTTTCGTCAGCCCAGCCAAGAGGGCAAGACAACACCGTCGCTACCAGCAGAAAAAGTGCGTTTCGCTTCATTATTTTGACTCCTTCTCGAGGGCCAGTGGTTGCTGGACCGTGCTGAGGTCGCCGTAGTTCAACGGCGACTTGCGCAACAGAGCGACAAGAATCAGCGCGCACACACAACTCCAAGCGATCAGCAGGAATCCATCGATAATGCTCAGGCTGAATGCCTGCAGACGCATGCGGGCTGCAATCAGATCGACCGCGCGTGCGCCGGCAGTTACCAACCCGGACGACTGGGCGTAGAGACTTGCGGTCATTCCATGAATGTTCTGATTTGTTAGCCAATTCCCACTGCTGACGTGCAATCCCAACAAGTTCGAGTGCAACTTTTCGCGTTGCGCCACAAAGTGGCCCATGTAAATGGCGCCTGCGGTGCCGCCAAATATGCGGATGGTGTGAAAGAAAGCCGAAAAGGTAAGGACCCACTCGGGTTTGGCCAACGCCCCTGCGAAGATCGCTTGCAGCACGATGCAGCCGACCAGGCCGATGAAAGCAAACGCCTGCCCGACGCCGGTGAGCAACTCGGTGCGGTAGAAGTTCTCGGCCGCCCACGCACTGCTGTATTGAGAATTCAACCAGGCGGCAAAGGCAGTGCAGGCAAGGCCGATGGCGAGGAGGAGTCGAGGATCGAATTTGCGCAGCAACAGAAGTGCAGCCGTGAACGCGAGAGGAATAAGTGGCACAGCACTCCAGAGGATCGCAGGCCCAATCTGTTCCGGTTCGAACCCGCGAATGGCCAGCGCCTGCGGCACCAGAATGATAGTCGTGCAAAGAGTGAAGCGGAACCCGAAGAGCAACAACCCCAGCAGCACGGTATTCCACCTCAGGAGATAAGGCAGCGCCACCAGCGGATTCGGACTGCGGAGCCTACGGACCAACGCGCACAGCAGCAAGAACGCCCCACTGGCGAACCATGCGTTGAATACTCCGGAGCGCCACCAGTCGAGCCTTTCCCCTTGTTCGCACGCCACGAGCAACATCGCGAGACCCGTACTGGCGTACAAAAACCCTACGAAGCTCGGTGCTTCCCCGGGTTTCTTCGGTGCATTCGCTTTCGGTATCCCGTAATAGATGCAGATCATCATCAAGGGCGTGATGAGCGCCGAATTCCAGAACATCCAACTCGAAGAAAAATGTTCTCGGTACCATCCGTAGAGCGAAGGCGCAATGTTTACCGCCCCGTCCACGAAGGTTGCGTACAGCGCGAGTGTGAAAGGAAGGTAGCGAAGAGGAATATTGCGGAGGGCGAACGTAAGCGTGAGCGGATAGAACGTGCCGGAGGTCAGGCCGCTGAGGAGTACCATCGCAATTACCAGACCGTAGCTGTGCGCGAAGGGCAGGAAGATAAGCAGCGCGGTGAAGAGGGCGGCAGCGGTGAGCAAGATGCGCCGCGGACCCATCAGACCGCCGAGATACACCGTGAACGGGCCGATGAACATCAGTCCGGCATCGAAGGCACTGCCGATCCACGCGCCTTCGTCGTACCCGAACCCGTGAAGGCCCCGGAAATCGGGCATGCCCAGAGAGATCATGCGGCTGGTCAACGTGACCACTCCCGCGCCCGTAACTACGCCGAGAATTCCCAACAGTGGCTTGCTCGAAACCTCCGCGGGCACCGCAGCGCCTACGGCGCGCGCGATGTCTATTGGAGATGGGCGAACTGTTGCGCTCGACGCCGCCATACTCTTCCGGCTACCGCCTCGTCCGGACGGTTGCACTCACTGAGAGTCCGGGGCGTAGTGTGGCGGCAAAGGCGCTATCGTCCAGCCCAATCTTGACCGGGATGCGCTGTACCACCTTCGTGAAATTGCCGGTCGCGTTGTCGGGCGGCAGTAGGGAAAATTGTGACCCGCTGGCTGGTGCGATCTCCAGTACCTTGCCGTGAAGTACCCGACCGGGATATTGGTCAATCCGCAGTTCGACAGGGTCGCCGATCTTCACGTTGGTCAACTGGGTTTCGCGATAGTTCGCCTGCACCCACTTCGTGATATCAACGAACGCGATTGCCTGCGTACCCGGAGAAACAAGTTGTCCTGTCCGTACCTGCCGTTCGCCCACCGTGCCGTCGCTGGGTGCGTAAATTTTTGTGTAGCCTAGATTCACCGTAGCCGCCGCAAGGCTCGCCTGTTTCGCATGGAGATCGGCCTGAAGCTGCATATCCTGCGACTCGAGAACTGCCTTCGAACGTCGCTCGGCTTCGGCACTGAGCTCACTGCTGCGCAACATGGTTTGAGCCTGATGGAGATCGGCATCGCGGCTGGCAAGCTGTGCTGACAGCTGGTTGTCGTTGGCCACAGCGGCCTCGAGCGTCTGCTGCGTCGCCGAATGAGTCTGATACAGACCCTCCTGGCGGTTGCGTTCGGAGCGGGCACGAACGAGTTGTGCTTGCACTGCTTCCTTGCCGGCTTCAGCCGCGGCGATTTGCGCTTTGGCTTGATCGATGCCGGCAAGGGCTTTGGCGATCCGAGAGTCCTGCAACTCGCGCTGGCGACGGTTGTTTACAATGGCAGCACGAGCTGCCTCAACCGCCGCACTGGCTTGGTCAACTTGTGCCCGGTAATCGTCGTCCTGCAATTCCACAATGAGGTCGGCCTTGTGTACTTGCTGAAAGTCGGTTACATGAACCGCGCGCACGATGCCGGCCACCTTAGTGCTCAACGGCGTTACATCGCCGCGGATGTATGCGTCATCAGTCACCTGTTCGACGCTCCCGCCTTCCCACGCATTCCAGTTGCGAGTGATGGTGATGAAAACTGCCAGGGCAAGCGCCACAACAAGGAGGGGAGTCACGTACTTTTTCCATCCCACCTTGCTGCGAGAAGCGACCACAGGCTTGTCGCTTTCTGGAGACGGCGGCTTCGTCACCGGGGCGGCGGATTCAGCCGGTACTGGCGAGGTGGACATCAAATTTGCTCCTTCAGCAGCAACAAATTTGCAAACGCTGCGTTATTCGTGACTCTGGGCCAGGGGAAGTTCCGATGTAAGCTGCACATCCATCATCATGCTGATGCGCCGTTCCAGTTGCAGGAAGGTCGCCGCTTTCTTTCCAGGTAGGACCGTCTGAAAGGTCCCCGCGAACTGCTGACGCAGTTTTGCTTGTTCGATGTCCGTCTCAAGCCAGCGACGAATGAGGTCGTCGGCCTGATCGTCGGTCAAGGCGTCGTATTCCTGCGCATACTCCTTGAGAATCGCCGTTTTCGTACCGTTGATCTTGCTCATCTCCGCCGAGTACTGCTCCCATACTTGCCATACCCTTGTCGATTCGCCGCCCGTCAGCTTCAAATGCGCGGCAATGAGTTCTTTCTTCATCGAGCTCACATCCCCGCGCAGCAAGAACTCAGCGAGCACGAAGCCTTTCAAAGAGTCCTCTCTTTAAGACCGAACTGGTGATTTCTTGACGCGATGTGGCGCCGCCGTTTGCTGCCAGTCGCTAATCCTGCAACCTATTTGCCAACTGAATTGCAGTGGCACGAACTGCAACATGCAGAGGGAACAGGTGCTTGCAGGAGCCAAGGGCCTCGGTCCTTGCGTAGCCCCACTAGTGCTGCCAACCGTTTAGCGCTTTCGCCACACGATTGACACCGAAACGCGCGGAACACCTCGGATCATTCCTTGCCGTAGTGCCTCCTTCTTAGAAGGACCTTCCGGCGTATTTCCTTACGGCAGTTGTCGTAACGCCGATTTCGTTTGTGTCCCGTCCGAAGGCTATGTGTGGAATTGCGATTGCATGGAAGCAGTCTGATCAAGGCTTCGAAGGAACGCGTGAAGTTTTAGAAAGAGCAGGTTGAACCGATGTCTGCAGCCGCAAGCAGTTCCACAATCGTCCCAATTTCGGGCTTTCCCATAGGAGTCGATGTGCACTGGGAAACGCAACGTCGAGTTGTGTGGAATGAAAAAGAGCACACGCGCGAGGAGCACGAGTTGGTCTATGAACTCAGCTGGATCAAAGAACTTGGTCTGTGCCGCAGCTTTCTACGGTCGCAGCGCAAGGTGACAAGCTAAAGTCATCATCTCTTTCCGCACAACAGATGGTTCGCCACCACTGATTCCAATCTTTACAAATACGGCTATTGGGCGATCAGCTGAGGCGCCGTAGCGTTGTCATTAGATAGCGTTGCAACTTGCACTCCGAAGTCCTGAATTGTGAGTATGCCTGTGTGCATCCTGTCCCATTCGAGCAACGTAAGACCGTAGGAACGAAAGAAGCGTCGAATTTCGGCAGACTTCCAATTCATGACTCTTTCCAACACAGGAACTAGCACGCTCATGGCGTTAGCGCTTAGCACAGTGCGCTTGGCAACGCGCGAGATAAACTTGGCTTCGCTTACCGCAATCGTAAGACCGTCGTGCTGATTGACGTGCATCATCACCGGCAAATCGGAGCCGCCGTCACCCAAATAGATGATGTGGTCGTGGCTGATGCCCAGGTTCGCGCGAAGCTCCTCAAGTACGCTGATCTTGCCCCAGCCCGCCGCGGCGCGGATGATCGAGTCCACTTCGCCCGTCGCTTCGTTGTACCGGAAACGGGTGCCGAAGATGTGATCTGGCGGCACAATGCCTTCCAGCGCCGACTGAATGATCTCCTGTGGCGCCGCGGAGATTACATTGAAATTGAACTTGTGCCCTTCACCGAGATTGTCAAGAACTCGTGCGAATAGCGCGACGTCGTGCTTCAGGCGAATTCGCCTGCCGGTCTCACGAGGTGCTCGCGGCGCACGCGGCGAAAATCCGGATCATGGAGAATCAGATAGCTCAGCTCCGCACCCTGCTGGACGAGGTCGATGTCCGCAAGGCCCCTGACCTTGTCGTGAAAGCTGTGAAAACCAATGAGCTCACTCAGCACGACTCCAGAATCGTTGAAACTGAGCGTCTGATCGAAATCGCTTGCGAGTAGAAACTTCCTTAGCATGTCTATCCCTCTGCCGGTACGCCTTCTTTGGCTGCACAGACCGGGCTAATCGCGCGCGGCTCGAAAAGCTTCCTCCAATCGGGCAGTGAGCTCGCGATTTCTAGTGCGTGCAGCGTGGGAACAGGGAAACCAACACCATTAGGTCCCAAGGCGTGAAAAGCCAATGTTCGACTTCACTTCCAAAGCTCTCGGCGGCCCTTGCAATAAACCCCAACCGATGCCGCTTCGCGAGATTCTGTAGATGCTCGGCGCAAATGCCCGTAAGGTTCGCAACCTCTGCGTAAGTGAAGATTTTTTGGCTCGCTTTAACGGTGATCATAACTCAAGTCCTTGCAACACTCTGGAGTCCCTTACGTTTCAATAATTCGCACGACGAAGGGGTTGTCCTGTGAATGGGAGCCACAAGAGCCCGCTCGGTCCGATCCAAGAGCTGTCGCCTTGCTCGAAAAAGCCGTGCCTTGAAAGTCCCAGATGAAACACCCAGCATGGCGCAAGCCTCTGTTCCCGAGAACTCGTCGAAGTAAGTCATAGTGAATGCCTGTCGAAGCACGGGTTTCAGCTTTTCCAGCTTCTCGTCGATGAATTGAAGAGTCTCGCGTTCCGCGTGAATCATTTCCGGATCCGGTTGCGAGTCTGGAATTTTCTCCGTCCAGCCGTCGTCGTGCGAGACACCGCTTTCGGAGAGCGACCTGACTGCGGAAGGTTTGCGTTTCCGCTGCATCATCAGAGCAGCATTCAATACAATGCGCGTCAACCAAGTCCTAAGTGCAGACCGTCCCTCGAAGCTGCGCAAGTGGAGATATGCCGACAGAAACGCGTTCTGGACCGCGTCTTCCGCGTCTTCTGCATTTCGAAGAATAGCGCGGGCCATGGCTACGAATTTCGGCCGCGACGCGGCGAAAATCTCCTCCAGGGCTTCCCTCCCCAGGACTCCAGCTTGAGCCTCGGCAAGATTGCTGGACGCGTTGCTTCCCGATTTGCGTGAGTTTGACCGGGCATTCGTTTCTTGGGTCTCAAAAGCCGACAAACGCTCGCTGAGCGTTGCAGCCCTGTTGCGACCACTGAAGCTCGCGCTTCTGGATGCGTAGGACACTTGAGATCTCCATTTCTCCTTGCTCCATGAAGCAACTGTGTGTCCAAGGTGGAGTTTCCCTTGCCATCAGCTATGCGTCTTGTTTTCAACGGAAAGACGAAATGCAATGGGACAACGCGAAGATGCAACAATCCAAAACTCGTTATTCATGCCAGAAATTTGACGGGAACGTCGACGTAGTGACCTGCGCGCGCACCCAGTGAGTTCTGACGTGCTTCCTTCTCTTCATGCGCCTTTCCTATCAACGAGATATTCCGACCGGCTTGTGATTGCGCTTTGGTCTGAACCTTGCAACACAGATCAAAGAGCGCGCCTATGAGAATTGGACCAGGGGAAGAACGCCTCGCAGCACCGACGTCCGGCTCAATCGCGCAGATAAGCCGCGATCAGAGAGTGACATGGATGCGTGATCGTTCGATCCATAAGAAAACACCGAAGACGTCTATAACGCCCAACACTGTGGTGGTGCTATGTGCGATTGCGGCCCTTATGGTCGTTCTTATCTTTCTTGAATCGCGCATCCGCCGTTTATCGGTTCAAGCAGCGTCGCAGTCCGGGGGCACTTCAAGCTTGAGCGGGCGAACTGAAAGAATGAAGGCGGCGCTAAACCATGACCAAGTTGACGGACAGCGGATAGTGGTCGGAAGCCGAAACCGAACGGTGTACTTGAGGTTGGCTGACGTGAACGCAGCCACGGGTAAACATCCAATCGATGATCCGTCCGTGCTCCCAGAATGAGCCGGGTGTCGTCGGCCCGTGCCGGTCCGCGAATGCATCCTGAAATTGAGCGCGGCTGATTGCGCCAGCCGCAGGTCCCGCGGATGCATCAATATTAAAGTCGCCGGTCAGCAAAATAGGCGTGTCCCATGTGAACCGCTTCGCGTCGCTCAAAGTCTCGTCCAACTGAGCGCAGCGCAATTCATCATCTCCCCTGCTTTCCAGGTGTAGGCTGTAAGTGACTATAGTTTCACCTGCGATATTTACTTCACTCACCAGTGCCATGCGCCCACCAAGACGCTCTTGAAAAGGCGAAATTTCGGGAAGAAACCAGTGCGGACGCCAAAAATCCGATTGCTTCTTGAATCGGATGATGCGCGACTTTGACAGCGGCCAGCGCGAAAGTGTTGCTTGACCGTGATAGGCGGGGGACGTCTTGGAGCCCTGGGTTAATTCCTCGAACTCTCGCCCGAAGACGTAGTTCATCTCCAGCTTCTGCGCGATTTCCCTAGCAACGTTGACATGACGAGTCCGGCGGCAGTTTACGTCGACTTCCTGCAACAAGATGATGTCCGCTTTTGCCCCAGCGAGAAACTCGATCGTCCCACCCAGCTTCAAACCGCGGTCAATGTTCCAGTCCACAACCTTTATCGAATCCGGACGATACAGCGCCCAGCGGGGGACTGCAAAGTTGCCGCTCTCGATCTCCTGCGTAGGGTTCATGCGCGATTACGAGTCTTCCCGCAAAAATTAGCAGCAAAAGGTCGTTCCGACAATGAAATCGGGTGCTTGTTCTCCATGACGGCCTCTCCTCGACCATGTTCCCAGTCACGTACTCAAGCTTGCATCCCGAGCGCCATCCATCCACGCTCGATATCTTCTCTTCAACAACAAATGCGGCTGTGAACGGCGAAGCACGCTGTCAGCAACCCGCCTAAACCGTCGGATCCTTGCCGGTGGTTTCACCGCTTCCCTCGGTCGATTCGCGTCTGTTCGTGCGAGCAGGTTCTCAAGCCATTGATAAGAACCAAGATCCGCAGCAGACCTCGCGGTGTCACATTGGAAGTACGCCTGCTTCATCGAGGCAGATGCGCGCATGGACGCATCGGAACTGCAGACGGGCTTCTGCCACATATCCCGGGCGCTGGAGAGCGCTATCGGCGATCAAGGGCTTCGTCTGTTTTCTCGTCGCGTACACCCTGGCTTCGACTGGATTTTCCCGGCAGAACGTTGACAACGCGGGCAGAGTGACAGGAGTGGTCTTTGTCAGAGACTCTTCCGGAGGGCGCTCCTTCGTCGGCGGTGCGACAGTCAAACTGTCCGGCCCGGTGGTGCTCGAGACCCAAACGGACGAGAAAGGCAACTACGCTTCTCCGCCGGTTGCCCCCGGAACTTATCAAATCGAGGTTCTTTTTTCAGGTCTGCAAGCCGCCCAGACGATAACCGTCGAACACGACAAGGGTGTTCTGGCGGAACTGCAACTGAAACCAGCCGAGGTGAAGAGTTCAGTCACCGTGAGCGAGTGCGGCCGAAACGAGAGACTCTGCCACGTGTTGAACGCTTCGTATGTTCGGTCCAGAGCCTTTGGCGACCTCAACGACTTCAATCAGTTCTTTGGCACCTTTGCGCAACCTGTGATTCAACCGAACGCGCGCGGTCGGCTCTCGTTTGACGCGCCTAATCGTTTCCTGTTCTGGGGCACTCTAGCGGCGCCGTGGAAACTGACGTTGGTCCCGGTTTACGAGGTTCATACCGGATTTCCCTATTCCGTGGAAAACGAGTTCCGCGAATACGTTGGACCACGGAACGTCGCTCGTTTCCCCCGCTTTTCTTCTTTCGACCTCCAAATAACGCGCCCCCTTACATTGCCCTTTGGCGAAAAGCATCTGCACGCCCGCGTAGGGATGGGGGTCTTCAATCTCTTCAATCACTTCGACCCGCGGGATGTGCAGAACAACCTTGCGAGTGCCAGGTTCGGGCAGTTGTTCAACACGGCCTGGCGCGAATACCGCGGCAAATTTGTCATGGAGTTTTAGCAATGAAAACCAACTTACTAATCTCTGCTTTCCTCCTAATGCAGGCACTCCCTGCCGCGGCGCAGGATTCGGCGACTTCCCCCACGGCTGAGGAAATTGCGACCCGGATGACGGCTCATGATTTGGCACGGCAGAATTCCACCGAAGGCTACGCCGGGATGCGCCGATACGTCCTCGAGAACCAGAAACTTCACAAACGCGCTGAAATGCTCGTGCAGGTGCAAGGGGACAAGGACGGCGCAAAACATTTCGAGGTCGTTTCCGAAGACGGATGGAAAGCAGCGCACAAGCACGTCTTGCACAAAATGCTCGAATCCGAGGCAGAAACGTCGCGGCCCGAGAAGCGCGCCGGCGCCAGGCTCAATTTGGAAAACTATGACTTTTCGCTTATCGGAACGGAGCTCGCGGCAGGCCGCACGGCCTACGTTCTGGAGGTTCGTCCTAAACGGAGCGAGAAGTACCTGTTCGAGGGCCGCATCTGGGTGGACGCCGAGGACTACGCGCTCGTCCGTGCCGAAGGCAAACCTGCCAAGAAACCTTCATTTTGGACGAAGACCATTCATTTCGTGCAGGTCTATCAGAAGTGCGGTCCTGTCTGGTTTCCACTCTCCACGCAAAGCGTAACCGAAGCTCACCTGTTCGGAACCACGGACGTAAGCATCGAGTATTTCGGTTACGCGCCCAAGATCCCGAACGCATCGGGCAACTCCGTCGTGTCTGTGGAAGCGATGCCAACGCCATGAGTGCCGTTACTCAATGTCTGATTCTTGCGGCGGGCAACGGAAGCCGAATTGCCTCTCTTGCGGCCGGCGGTCCCAAGCCTCTTGTGCCAGTTTGCGGTGTGCCGCTTCTCGAGCACGTCATGACGTCCTCCCGCGAAGCGGGAATCGAAAGATTTGTGATTGTTGCCGGGTATCGCGCCGACTTGATTCGCCTATGGCTGAGCGACCGATCGATAGCCGGCGCTTCGGTGACGTTGATCGAAAATCCGGAATACCACAAGGCGAATGGCGTCTCTGCCCTGACCGCAAAAGCAGAGTTCAACCAGCCATTCCTACTGCTGATGTCGGACCACATTTTCGAGACGAAAACGGCCAACGCTTTGATGCGGCAGCCTGTCGGTACCGATGAGGTAATCCTCGCTGTCGACCCCAAAATGGATCGCATTTTTGACCTCGACGATGCAACCAAAGTCCGCTGCAAAGGAAATCACGTGGTCCAGATCGGCAAACACCTTTCCCAATATGACGCTCTCGATACCGGAATGTTCTTGTGCAGCCCGGCGCTCTTCAGCTGCCTTGAATCGGCGAAGAAAAACGGAGACTGCTCGTTATCGGACGGCATGCGCAAGCTGGCGCAACAACGGAAACTTCGGGCCTTTGATATTGGGGGCGGGCATTGGCAGGACGTCGACAGCCCCCAGGCGCTCGAACACGTTGAAAGAATCTTCGACCGGGACTTCTGCGGGAGGCAAGCGGAGAGTCTGGTCCATGCTTAGGATCTTACCGGCAGCGCGTCTCCCGCTCCGAATTCTCGCGGCATTCATGGGTGCAGCATTGTTCGGCTATCTCATTTGGCAAGCTGGCCCGGCCAAGCTTTGGGAGAACGCGGTCAAACTCGGTTGGGGTTTTATCTGGGTCCTGGCGGCTGCGGGAATTTCGCATGTTTTCAAGACCTGGGCCTGGCGACTGACCCTCGATGACCACAAACATAAGGTTTCTTTTCCTCGACTCCTGGGACTAAGGCTTGGAGCGGAGGCTGCTGGACAACTCGGTATCGTTGGCCAAACATTTGGCGATTCCGTCCGGGTGGCCCGTCTAAGCCCCGACATACCAAAGGCCAATGGCCTCGCGTCTGTGACTCTCGATCGGGGACTCTACCTCGCAACCGGTATCATCGTCCTCGTCGCCGGGCTTGTGGGGGCTCTGCCGGTGCTCTCTCATTCTCATACCCTGCGTTTGTATGCGAGTCTATTTGCCCTAACCCTGAGCACTTTTTTGCTATTGACCCTATTGGCCGTGCGGAAGCGCTGGCGGGTCATTTCAAAAAGCGCGCAGTTTTTTGCCAACGTGCCATTTCTTAAGAAATGGATCGAAACAGAATACGTTCTCATTCAGTCCGTTGAGAATGCGCTTTTGGATTTTCACCACAATTCCACCGGAGCATTTTGGGGAAGCTTTTTTCTGACCCTGGCTTCTCATTGCATGTCCGTGATGGAGGTTTGTTTGGTTCTCCGTCTCATGGGCGTGAAGTTTGGTCTCTTGAGCGCCCTTGCCATCGAAGCGATGACCAAACTTGTGAATCTGGTGGGTAGCATCAACCCCGGGAATTTCGGAACCTTCGAGGGCGGAAACATACTGATCGCCAAGATGTTCGGCCTGAGTGCCCCGATTGGACTGACGTTGGCACTTGCCAGGCGGATGCGGGCACTCTTCTGGACCGCTGTCGGCGGGATCTGTCTTTTCATTTTGACAAAGTCGAGTAGTCGCGGAAATGCCGAAGGGCGAGGGACCGCGTCGAACGCACCGGAAGAAAATATGCGGGAAGAAACCGATCATCCTTTGGGTGTCGCGTTGGAGCGTGACTTCACCGTCGCCATTCTTCTGACCGAGCGAATCGCGGGCAACGCGCAATTAGGAGCCGGACTCGCTCGCGTCGGTTCACTACCCGTTCTGCTTCGAAGTATTTTGGCGGCGCGCAAACTAGGAGCCTCACGGGTCCTGGTTGTGGTTGATCCAATTCTCAGGCGGCGGGTTCAGTCCGAGGTGTCCTCCATCGGGCGTCTTCCGGAATCTGTCCAATGGATTGAAGTGCGTGCCGACGTTCCGCTCTCGCAACGGCTACGGATCGTTGCGGCCCATGCGTGCGATGAACGCGTGATCATCCTCGACGGAAAGACGTCGTATCATTTCTCGTTGCTCCAAAAGGCCAAGGAGTCGAACGCCGATGGTATCGATATGGTTCTCGAGAGCGGCGGTAAAGATGTCGGCATTTGTGCGTTGACCGCCGCAACCATTCTCGATTTCGAGAAACATTCCGAGGCACAGGCTGCCACGCTGCAGCAACTACTCGCTCCCGCGGACCGGCGTCCGTCGCTCACTCGCATTTCGGTCGCGGGAGACTTGTGGCAACTCGTCGATACGGAAGAAGACCTTCGCTCCGCCGAAAGAAAACTGGATCGCTGGCTCGTCAAACCCACCGACGGAATCTATGCGCGGCTCAACCGGAGGATTTCCATTCCGATCAGCCGACAGCTCATCAAGTTCCCCATCACCGCCAACATGGTCACGCTCTTCACCCTTGGAATCGGTATCGCTTCCGCTGCGTTCTTCGCTCTTGGCGGTTATTGGAACACTCTAGTCGGCGCCTTCATGTGCCTCTGGGCAAGCATTCTGGACGGCTGTGACGGCGAAGTCGCTCGCTTAAAGTTGCAAGAGTCAGCGTTCGGTTGCTGGCTGGAAACCGCATGCGACTACCTCTTCTATCTGTGCCTCTTTGTCGGGATGACCGTAGGCCTGTGGAGAAGCTCGGGAGCCAGAATGTACGTGCTCTACGGCGGCATGCTGCTGTTCGGATCGATCACAAGCTTCCTCGCCACAGGATGGGAACGACACCGCCTCGCCGCGGATCGTCCCGAGCAGCTATTAAGAATCTGGCAGGCCCACGCAGAGAGCCGGCCATCGAATCCGTTTTTGTACGTCGCCCGGCATACCGAGTTCATCGTTCGCCGCTGTTTTTTTCCATATGCGCTTCTCTTCTTTGCGCTCTTTAACATTATGAATGTTGCGTTTGTTCTCAGTGCGATTGGGGCCAATCTGGTGTGGCCCATCGCGCTGTACTCTTCGCACGCTTTTGCGCGGGCCCGGGGTTCGGCGGCAGGACTTTCTTCTGCTTCCGCGGAAGCCAGCACCGGGATGCGCGGATATCTACCAGCTCAGCCTTAGAGCTCCTTGACTCCACGGTTGTCCTTCGAGAATGCCTTCCGGCGAACCCAATACGACGCAACATCGCTGAGGCAGGTTTGGTTTTTTGAACTGACCTGCTCCTGCATCCCGTGCCGCTCCGCGACAGATCTTCGACAATTTCGTCAATCAAGAGACGCAACAGCGCCCGAAGCGATTCGTCACTATTTGTTTTCATCATCCGTAAGACGCTGAATCAACGCAGTTTGTGGTTTCGCGCTCCAACGCGCAATCGCCTGGAGACTGCATTGCATGGTACGGGTGTGCAGACGACTTTGGTCTTCAACTGCGATTGCTGTCACCAACCGCTGGTTCACCTGGAAGTCTTAGTGGGGATGCTGGATGAGGATCGTCGAGACAATGCAAAAGGCGGATTGGCCAGCGATCATCAGCCGAGTTGTGGGTGTTGCCCTTCTCCTCGCGGGCGTGCTTCTCGCCGCAGGGTTGTGCAACGCAACTCCGCAGGACAACTCCATTCCCAGCATTTTCGATTCGCACTCCACGCCAGCGAATTCGATCCGTCACCTCTCTTTCTTCGTCCTCGGCGTCACCGGACTGATTTTTCTTGTGGTTTTCAGTTTATTGAGTTACGTCGTCGTGAAATTCCGCAGCCGAGCGGCGGACACCGAGCGCGAGCCGGCGCAGGTGTATGGAAGCACACAGATTGAACTCGCCTGGACCATCATTCCGATTCTGATCGTTGTTGTGCTTTTTCTCGCGACGGCGAGGGTGATTCACGCGATCCAGGACGCGCCCAAGCCTGCTGAGGCGGTAGAGGTCACCGCAATCGGACATCAGTTTTGGTGGGAATTTCGCTATCCCGGCGTCGGCGTGGTCACCGCAAACGAACTCCATGTTCCCGTGAGCGATCCATCTCATCCCACACCGACCTTCTTGAGATTGCTTTCCGCCGACACCGATCACAGTTTCTGGATACCTCAGCTTGCAGGAAAGACAGACTTGATTCCGAATCGTGTGAACGAAACCTGGCTCGATCCTCACGAGACCGGCTTATTCCTTGGCCAATGCGCGCAGTACTGCGGGACACAGCACGCGAAAATGCTATTGCGCGTGTACGTGGATAGTCCGGAGGACTTCAATCTCTGGGTGCGCGGACAACAACAGCGGGCGAATGAGGATGCAAAAGAAGACGCAGGAAGACGCGTCTTCGAGAGAACTGCGTGCCTGAACTGCCATGCAATCAACGGGACAAACGGCACCGGGCGTTTTGGTCCGGACCTAACTCACCTGATGAGCCGCCGCACGATCGCGGCAGGCGCTGCGGAGAACAACCCGGAAAATCTTCGGCTGTGGATTCAAAACCCGGATTCCATCAAGCCGGGATCTCTTATGCCGGCCATGAAGTTGAGCGACACCGAACTGGATGCGCTCGTGCGTTATCTCGAAACCCTGCAGTAGAGAAAGAGAGCAGATTCAGCAATGTCGTCAGATGCTATAGCCATTCCAACCGCAGAAGCCGCGGGCCGGCCGTGGGTTGCAACGTTGCACGAATGGGTGACCACGGTCGATCACAAGCGCCTGGGCGTTCTGTACATCCTCTATGCCCTGTTCTTTCTCGTCATTGGCGGTATCGAAGCAACCATCATGCGCATCCAGCTGATGCACCCGCACAACGATTTTGTTTCTCCGCAGGTATTCAATCGCATGTTCACCATGCATGGCACGACCATGATTTTCTTCGTGGCCATGCCCATCATGTTCGGCTTTGCCAACTACCTCGTGCCATTGATGATCGGCGCGAGAGACATGGCGTTTCCCCGTCTGAACGCCTTCAGCTTCTGGCTGACGGCGTTCGGCGGAATTCTGCTTTATTTCAGCTTTCTCGGTGGGAACGGATTGTACGGTGCCGGCAACGCACCGGATGTGGGCTGGTGGGC
>Ga0134124_10001647_pt1 | contig 17953 bp, 13 predicted proteins | sample KB304_FD_96880 | JGI IMG/M metagenome (GOLD analysis project Ga0134124, IMG submission 96880) | Terrestrial soil microbial communities without Nitrogen fertilizer from Kellogg Biological Station, Michigan, USA - KB3-0-4 | ecosystem: Environmental > Terrestrial > Soil > Unclassified ...
AAGTGGGACGGCGGCGGGACGTGCAGCGACTGGACCAGCGCGACGGGCGCTGGCGGACCGCGCGTCGGTCACTCCTGGCCAGCGCAGAGCGGCAAAAATTGGATGCAAGCGCACAATGCGCCTGGCTGCGAGCCGAGCGTGGCCTTGGTGCAGATGGGCGGCGGGAGCGGCAGTGGCATCGGCAACGGCGGGGGTTACGGCGGTTTCTACTGCTTCGCGCTCAAACCCTGAGCTCGAACGCTGCGCGCGAGCGCAGAGCTCAATGCGCGACCGGTGACGCCGCGGGCGACAGCGCCGAGAACGTGCGCCAGCGTCCGGTGCGCCAACGCAGGTAGTTGACGACGCCGCGCGTGGTTTCGTCGAGCGCCATCCCCAGCCAAATCCCAGTCAAACCCCAGCCGAGCAGGGTGCCGAACACGAACGCGCTCGTCACGCCGATGCACCACATCATGCTGCCGCCGACCACGGCGGAGAAGCGCGCGTCCCCGGACGAACGCAGCGCGCCACCCGCGACGATGTTCACGGCTCGACCCATTTCGCCGACGATGGCGATGCCGAACAGCGGCGCCGCCAAGCGCAAGATTTCCGCGTCTTGGGTCAAGAACCCGAGCAACGGACGCTGCAAGACAGTCAGCAAAATCGCGATCAGCAGATTGCCGCCGATCGCCAGCGAGAGCGCGCGGTGGAGCACGCGGTTCGCCTCCTCGAACCGACCCGCACCCACGCGATGCGAGATCGCGATTTGCGTGCCGATGCCGAGCGCAATCGACCACAAGATGGTGCTGACGCTGATGAAGCTGGAGACGTAGGTGCGCGCCGCGAGCGAGCTCGCGCCGTAGGAAATGACCAGCAAATTGATCACGATTTGCGACGTTTGATAGGCAATGGGCTCGCTCGCCGCCGGCAGTCCGATTTGCAAAATCGGCCGCAAACTCGCGCGTAATTGCGACCACGGCAGATGCAGCGGAAATCGGATGCGAAGCTTCAGGTGCACCACGGCGATCGTGAACAACATGCCGAAGCCGAGCGAGATCACGGTGGCGCCCGTGACCGTGCCCACGCTCGGCTGAGGCAGACCCCAAAGCCCTTTGGCCATCGCCGCATTGAGCGAGATGTTGGTCACGTTGGTGGCCACGGCTTCGATCATCACCCAGCGCGTCTCGCCCCGCGAGTTGAGCACGTTGCCGTAGGCGATCTGAATCGCTTTCAAAAACTGAAAGCCGCCGAGCACCGCCAGATACACCTTGCCGTATCCCTCACTCGCTCCGCGCAGGCCGAGCCAACCCGGCAAGTAGGGGTGAAGCAAGAACAGCAGCCCGCTCACTGCAACGCCCACCACCAGGTTGAACGCCACGAGCGCGAGGTAGCTGGCGGGCAATTCACTATGCCGGCGCGCACCGAGCAAGCGACCCGCCACGCTCGCCCCGCCCTGACCGATCGACGCAAACAGCACCACGGTCGCCCCCAGCAGCGGGTTGAGCGCCCCCGCGGCGCCGGCCGCGGCGTCCGAGATGCGACTCAAAAAGAAGGCATCCGTGAAGATCAGCGACAGCGACAGCGACAGGCTGATGAACAGCGGCCAGGTCAGACGCCACAGCCCCGGGAGTTCGGGGTCCGCCGAAGGTGGGGGGGCCGAGGCCAGCGGATGGCTGGCTGAGGGCGACTCGAGAGGGGCTTGCATCAGGCGCAGATCGTGGCCAAACCGGGGAGGCTGGCGCAGCCGGGCTCATAGTGATGGGTTTTCTTCGCGTCACCTACATTTCCGTGATCGATTCCCGAGGGTAAGGCGATTACCCATTGGGATGGGTGAGTTTAGCCTGGCACTGGAAGGGGCACGAGCTGGCGCCGTCGACGACCGACTCGCGGGGGAAAAGCCGGAGGCGCGCGCGCGGGCGCTGGTCACCGAGCATTTCGACTTCGTCTGGCGCTTGTTGCGCCGGCTGGGCGTCCCGCCGGCGGACGCAGACGACGCGGCGCAACAGGTGTTCATCGTCGGCACTCGTCGCCTGGCCGATATCCCCGCGGGCAACGAGCGCACATTCTTGTACGGCTCCGCGCTGCGTGTAGCGTCCACCATGCGCCGCAATTCCGCGCGCCGCGAACGTTTCATCGAGAGCGGCGGCGCCGAATCGGACGAGGTCGTGCGCACCCCGCACGAAGAGGTCGAACGGCGCGAAGCGCTGGCCGTGCTCGACGAGCTTCTGGGCGTCATGGATCACGAACAACGCGAGGTCTTCGTGCTGTGCGAGATCGAAGAGCTCAGCGCGCCCGAAGTCGCGTCGATTGTCGCCGTTCCGGTCGGTACGGTGGCTTCACGCCTGCGGCGCGCGCGCCAAACCTTCAGCCTCGAGCTGGAACGCTTGAAAGCCCAAACAAAATGACCGCAACTGTTGACTCCGAAAGTTTGCTCGACAGGCCCGCCCACGAGCTCGAAGCGCTCTTGCTGCGAATCGCCCGCACAGACGTAGCACCCGCGGCGGCGCGCGAGAGCGCCCTGCGGAGTGTGGCTGCAGCAGCACTCGGTGCGAGCGCGCTCTCCGGCGCAGCCGTGCTCGGTTCGCGCGCTTCGCTGGCGAAGGGCACGAGCTGGCTGGTGGCCAAATGGCTGGCGATCGGCGCAGGCACGGGCTTGCTCGGCATCGGGGTCGTGCAAGGCATCCAAGAACTGTCCGTGAAGCCTGCGCCCGCGCTGGTCGAGCCGCAGCCGTTGGCGAACGGCAACCCTTCGCCGCAACCCGTGCCGCTTGCGGTCGCGCTCGCACCCGCCGTTGCCGCGCCGCAAGCCGAGACCGCGGCCGTGCCGTCAACACCGGTGAGCGCAGCCACGCAGCCCGGCCCATCGGCGAGCGCGCTCGCCCCCGAGCCGCGGAGCACCTCACGCGCGTCCAGTGAGCCCAGCGTCATGGCCTTTCCACCGGCGAACACCAAGCGCTCCCTGACGCACGAGCTGACCTTGCTGGAGGAAACCCGCAACGCGCTCAATGAGCACGCCGTGAGTCGCGCGCTGCAAGCGCTCGATCAATACCGAGCAGAATTTCCGCACGGCTCCATGGCGTCGCAGGCCGACGCCTTGCGCGTCCAAGCCCTGGCAGAAGTATCTGCCGCTCACGAACAAAAACCGTGATCGAAAGCCGCGTCCGAGGAGATTAAGAAGTAGCAGGGCCCGACAGTGGAAACGAAAGATCCGGGCCCGGCCCACGCGAAAGCGAACGATCCGTAGCTGATCGCGTGGATTGGGGGGGAGTGGCACGACGCGCTTCGCGCTACCCGAAAGGGTAGCGAGTACCGGTGGCGGGGCCTGCGGGGAAGAGCAGGCCGGCACGAGCGGTGGGGGGCGGAGGTGAAGTGAAGGGGGGGGCACGCCGCTCAGCGCGAAAAAAGCGCGCGCGCGACACATGGATGAGCCTCTGGTAGCTTTCGCGCGCCGTGCGGACCTCTCTTCGAATTTTCTCCCTACTCGTCCTTTCGCTGTCCGCTTGTGCGGGAAAGGCGACCCCAGAAGCGCCGCCCGCTCACCCGCCGATCCTCCATCGGCCCCGCGGCTTACAGGTCGCGATGGGCCCTTCCGTGCCGCATCCGTCCGCGTCGTCGATCGCGCGGGTGCCTTCGGGCACCTTTGGTCCGTACCTGGGCATGCGTTCGGACGGCGGGCTGGCCATCTGGGCCGCGATGTCGGACGACGCGCGCTATTGGTACGCGCGGCCCCTCAATCAAACCGGTGAAGCGCAGGGCGATGTCGTGCTCGTCGGTGAAGCGCCGAGCGAGTTGGGGTTGGTCGCCTTGCGCCCCCTGCGCGACGGCTTTGCGCTGCTCAGCAGCCACAAGACGAGTGACGGCGAAGTCGTCACGCTGGCGTTGCTTTCCAACGCTGGGACGCTGCGCGCCGGCCCTGTCGCGCTGGGCCGCAGTGCCAAGGCGGTGCTTTGGGTCGACGTTCTACAAAGTCCACGCGGCACGACCGTGCTCTGGGCGGGCAGCGGCGCCGGGCGAGCCGATATCTGGGGCGCCGAGGTGTCAGCCAAGGCCGAACTCGTGGGTTCCCCGCGGCTGCTCTCGCGCGACGTGGGCGCGTGGCAAGCGGTGTCGTTCGGCAAAGGCGTGGCGCTCGCCGTTACCCACGTGGGTAAGGGCAACACGCACGGGCCCATCGAGCTGCTGTTGCTGAGCGGCGCGGACGCGCCAGCGACTGTCTCGATCAACGGCGAGCTGAGTGCAGATCTCGATCTGGACATGGCGTCGCTCGGGGATCGCGTGGTGCTCGCGTGGTCCGATCATCGCAACGGCGAGACGCGCGTGTACACCGCGGCCGTCGACAGCGACGGCAAGCTCGTCGCGCCCGCCGCGCCTGCCACGCCGCCGCTCGGCGAACAGGCGTTGCTGCGCGTGGTCACCCCCGTCGAAGGCAGCAACCGCGCCTACCTGGCTTGGGAAGCGGTCGAAGCGCAGACGGCCACGTACCGCAGCTTTCAAGTCGGCGAGCTCCAAAAAAACGGCCACGTCACCAGCCCACGCGGGCTGTTCGAGTATTGGAAGATGGACGGCTCGATGCCGGAGATCACGGCCACGCCACGCGGCGTCGCGGTGCTCACGCTGGCGCCCATCTGCGAACGCGAGGGTGAGTGCAACAAGGCCTCGACGATCGCGCCCGAGTTCATCGAGTTCGACGCCGGCTTCAACGTTCGCAGCACTGAGCCTTTGTGGCTAGGTGCCGCGAACGCCCCGAGCAGCTTGGCCTGGAATCTGACTTGCCCGAATGCGAGCTGTTTCGCGCTCACCGCCGAGAACCGCGTGCCCTCGCCCGTCGCGCTGACGCGGCTCGAGCACCTTTCGGACGTGTATCGCGCTCCCGCACAGCGCGTCGAGTTACCGCCTCCCCCGCGCGTGATCGGCGATGAATCGTTGGCATCGACGCAGCCGCTTTCGCAGCTGGCATTGACCGAAACCAGTGCCGGCACGCTGCTCGCTTGGCTCACTGATTTCGACCCCACGACGCCCTGGGTCAAGCTGAAGCGGCCCACGGCGGACGGACGGTTCGAGCCGCTCCGCGCGCGGCTCGATTTGCAAGGCTTTGCGGCAAATGCCCCGTTCGCGGCCCTGAGCAGCCCTGAAAATCTGTCGCTGCGCGCGCATTCGCTCGGCGGCATCGCGCTCAGTAGCAGCGCGACGCAAAAAGACGTGCTGGCGGCCTGGGCCGGCCTCGACGGCGGCGAGCCGCAAGTCTTTCTGACCCTGCTCGACCACGCCGGGAAAAAGCTGTCGCAGCACATGCTCACCCGCAAAAAAGGCGACCTGAGCGACATCGCGCTGGCGACCGCGGGCACGGACTACTTGGTCGCGTGGATCGACGAACGCAGCGGCGATCCCGAAGTGTACGCCACCAAGGTCAATCACGCGCTCAATCACCTGACGCCCGAGCAGCGCATCACCCAGGCGCCGGGCGCGGCGACCGATCTTTCGCTCGTCCCCACTCAATCCGGAGCGATCGCCGTCTGGACGGATGCCCGTGACAGCGAGCAGGCAGGCTCCGCAGACATCTTTGCCGCCGCCCTGCGCGGCAGCGACGCAACGCGCGCAGGCCCGGAGGCGGCGCTGCAAAAGACGCGCACGCACTCATTTTCGCCGGTCGCGCGCGCGTATGGCTCGGGCGCGCTCGTTGCCTGGCTGGAAGCCGCGTCCGAGCGAACCGAGGGCGAGCCGGCACACGTCAGCTTTGCGGTCCTCGATGACGCAGGTACGCTCAGCGGCAACGTGCAGAGCGTCAACCTCGGCAGCGGCAGCCCAGTGACGCTCGGGCTCGATTGCGCGCAGCAAACCTGCCACGCGGTGGTCGCGGTCGGCCTCGAAAACCGCGCTGAACTCTATGCCATCCGCTTCCGTGACGGCAAAGTCGAAAACCCGGTGCGCATTCGCACGAGCAACAACGCTCCCACCAGCGTCGCGCCACTGGTGCATGGCAGCGAGGTGTACGTCACCGAGCCCGCGCTGGGCATGGCTCGCTTGCGGCGTCTTCAGCTCGAGTGGTGAGCGTGAGTGAAGCTGCGGCCGAGAGCGCGCGCAGCGCGAGCGCGAGCGCCCACGCGCAGTATCTAGCGCAGCGCCAGTTCGGCTCGCTCGACGGCCTGCGCTGCCTCGCAATCCTGCCCGTGGTTTGGCACCACTCCACCCCTCGACCTTTGCCGGGAATTTGGGGCAAAGGGCCCGCGGGGGTCGATCTCTTCTTTTGCATCAGCGGTTTTTTGATCACCACCCTGCTGCTGCGCGAAAAAGCGCGCACGGGCAGCGTTGCTCTCCCCGCGTTCTACGCCCGGCGCGCGCTGCGCATCTTGCCGCTCTACTACGCAATGTTGGCCGCCTACGTTGCCTTCGCGCTTTCCTTGCCAGCAGAAGCAGCCCAGCGCGGGCACTTCTTCCGCACGTTGCCGCTCTACGCGAGCTTCAGCGCCAACTGGTTCGCTGACTTCAGCGTGTCGCACGCGATCTTGTTTTCGTTCGCGTGGTCGCTGTGCATCGAGGAGCAATTTTACGCATTTTGGCCGGCGATCGTGCGCTCATTTTCGGCGCGCGGGGCAGCGCTCGCGATGTGCGCGTTGCTCGCCATCGACTATTGCGCGGAGCAGAGCGCGCTCGCCGGCTATCCGCGGCGGATCCTCACGAGCTTCGCCGCGCCGATCGGCCTGGGCGCGCTGCTCGCACTCATGCTCGACGCCCGCAGCGTGTTCGACGCCCTCTCGCGCATCTTCGAGCGCACCTGGGTCGCACCGCTCGCGCTTGCCAGCGTGCTCGCGCTGTTGTTCTGGGGTGCCGCGCCATTGCTCCTCTTTCAAGCGTCGCTTCTGACACTGGTTTGCAGCTGCGTGATGTTCGAAGACCATGGTCTGGCTGGGTTGCTGCGCGCGCGGGCCATCCGCTGGGTGGGTGCGATCAGCTATGGCTTGTACCTCCTGAACTCGACGGCCATCGGGGTCGTTCGTCGGGTGTTTCCCGAACACGCCGCTGACTCGGGGTTCGTCTTCTTTGCTTCGCTGCCGCTCGCGCTGGCGCTCGCCGGGCTCAGCCATCGCTATTTCGAAGCGCCGTTCCTGCGCCTGCGCGATCGTTTTCGAGCAATCCCAAAAACTGCGCTAGCCTCGCAAAAATGAGCAATTCGCGAGCTCTGCGCGCGCCCACCGGCCCGATTTGTTGGCTGAGCCAGGATCTTCTGGAGGGGGCGATCGCAGCTTCACACAGCAGCCCGCGGCGGCGCATCATTCAACCGTTTCACCGCCACGAAAGCGCGACGCTTCATCGCATGTTCAATGCCGTGCAGCCGGACAGCTACATTCCCCCGCACCGCCATTTGGACCCGCCCAAGGCCGAGTCCTGGATCGTGCTGCGCGGCGCGCTCGCCTTCTTCACCTTCGACGACGGTGGTGCCATCAACGAGTGCCTCGAGATCCGCGCGGGTGGCGAAATCTTCGGCGTGGATCTCGAACCCGGCGTTTACCACACGTTCTTCGCGCTCGAGCCCGATACGGTCGTGTACGAAGTGAAGGACGGCCCCTACTCACCCACTACCGACAAAGCCTTCCCCGACTGGGCCCCCCGCGAAGGCACGGCCGAAGCCGGCAGTTACCTCGAGCTCCTGCGCAAAGAATTCACGCGCCGAAAGCGGACCGCGTAGCGACCTCTCTCCTCAGCGCTCGATCACGAAATCCGCATAATCCGCGGAGCTATCGCTGCGCGTCTGATCGCCGTCGGTCATGATGCCGACGCCCAGAAAATCCGGCACGGAAGCGGACGCATCAGCATTTTCGAAGTGCTTGCGAAACTCCAACTTCAGATCGATGCGCTCGGTCTTCCAGACGTTGAGCGGCGCGCCGGTCTCGAGCACGACGGTGTTCTGCGCGACGAACGGATTGCTCTTCTTGTCGCAAACCGCGCCCTTCGGTGCGACCGCACTCCACACGTATTTCAGCGTGTACCAACGCAGACCGCGCCGCCAAGACGCGTAGATCACCGCTGCGGAATCGCCCTTGCCGGGTTGGCACTCGTTGCCCCCTTTGGGCAAGGTGACGGCGCGCCAGCGCCAGCTCAGCACGCGCGCAGCGCCACGCTCGGCATCCGGCACCTGCACGGCGAGCACGGTGGTCTCGAACGGCGGATGATACTCGGCGCGAATGAACGGCGGATCGCCGTCTTTGAACAGGCGATAGTAGTTGGTCGGCCCGGACTCCCGCTCGACCACGCGGAACGCGGCGACGGGAAAACGATGCGCGACCGACGGCGCCGAACTGGCTGCGCTCGCGCGACTGAAGGCCAAGCCGAGGCCCGCAAACGCAATCAGCGCCGCAAATCCACCCGCAATGAACCGAGTAGATGACACGTGTTTCACCTAGGGACCCCGCGCTGGAGCACAAGTGCCAACGCCGAAAAAATTCGCGCAGATCTCGCCCCGGATTCGACATTCCATCGCTTCCTCGCTGGGTTCCCCCTCCCCGTGCTCCCAGACTGGAAATGGCCTACGCTTCACGAGTGTTGTTTCGAACCCCGCGAGGCCGCTCGCTGCCCGCCCTGCCGATGGTGATTCCTCTGCTGTTAGCGGCGCTCGCGAGCTGCGGCCACTCCGCCAACAAGCACGGCAAAGAAAAGACCTCGACGACCGCGGTGGGGCCATTGAGCGGCGCGAGCGCGGAGAACGGGCCGCCGCCCAGCTTCCTCCACTACCCCGGAAAAGGCGGCGCCATCGAGCCCTGGATCCAGGAGCAAGTCGAGCTGGCCGAGGCGGCCAAGCTGCGCGTCCTGGTCTACGTCGGCGCGAGCTGGTGTGAACCCTGCCAACGCTTCCATCAAGCCGTCGAACACGGCGAGCTCAACGGCACCCTGAACGGTCTACGTTTTCTCGAATTCGACCAGGACCAGGATGCAGCCGCGCTAAAAACCGCGGGCTACGTCTACCAATACATCCCAGTGCTCGCGCTGCCCGACCCCGACGGCCGCAATCACGGCAAGATGATTTCCGGCTCGATCAAAGGCGCCCGCGCGATTAAAGGGGACCTGGTTCCCCGCCTGCAAGCACTGCTGAACGGCCAAGTCGTCGACTGAGCGACCGCTACTTCACGACGCCGGGGGTGAAGCAGGCGATGTTGGTCGTGATCTTGAAGTTGCTGGCGTAGGTGTGTCGTTCGGCATGGAAGATGTCCATCGGATACGTGCCACCGACTACGATGTTCAGCGCAGCCGCTTGAGCGTCGAAGTCGATCGTGCCCTCTTCGGCGCTGTGCATGCTGCCGAGGTCGAGCGCGAGCTGGCCGTTGACGAAGATCCACAAGTCGTCGTCACCGCGGAAGGTGAACCTCTGCGCGCCCATGTACTTGAATTGCACGTGGACCTCGGTCGTGAACAAGAAGTTCGCGCCCAGGGGGTTGCCAGGCGGGGTGATACCGAAACCCTCGGTCGGAGCCAGCGGGAAGAACATGCTGCTCTCGTAGCCAAAGATCCCGGACCCTCCCTCGGTCTCGGATAGCGGCAACTTCTTTTGGAACGCTCGGTTGATGTCCGAGGTGTTGTACCACTGCTTGAACGAGTCCGCGCTGGCGATGACCGGCTCCTTGGGCTGCCAATCCGTACTGATGGCAATGGGGCTGCCGGCCAACGGCGGATGCCCAACGCGGTCTTTGAACACGGGTTTACTGTCGGTGCCCAACGTGCTCTCGACCAAGCCACGCCGAACGACGTCCCCTTGAAACGTCATCTCGAAATCGGGGTGAGCAGGCTTGGCCGGATCCGCGCTCTTCGACTCGGCGAAGTCTCGATAGATCACGTCGAGCACGCTGCCGCAGTCCGGCGTGTCCGGCATGGCCGTGCTTCCCGGGTCGGTGTTGATCGGCGCGTGGCCGCCGACGTTCAAGCCACCGTTCGAGGTAGCTCCGCCAACCCCTCGATCGGCCTCACTGCCCGGCGCGCTGCCACCGGAGCAAGCGAGCGTGCAGCACAACGACAGAGCACACGGCGCGAAGCGTATTCCAAGCATAGCTAGCGAACGGCTAACACATTTTGGCGCCCGCGCCAGGCTCTCTCTACTCGTTCGGGTTACTCGGCGGCCGTGGCAATGATTCGGAACTCGACGCGCCGATTGTTCTTGCGCCCCTCTTCGCTGTCGTTCGTGTCGATCGGTCGCGTTTGCCCGAAGCCGTTGGAGCCGAGGCGCTCGGGAGCGACGCCGTGCGCGACCAGCCACTTCATCACGGACGCAGCTCGGCGCTTGCTGAGATTCAGATTCGCGGCTGCGCCGCCACGGCTATCGGTGTGGCCGCGCACTTCGAGTTTCGTGACCTCTTTGTGGGCCTGCAGTACCTCCATCACGGAGGTCAATACCGGCTCGCTCTCTGGCGCCAAGCGATCGCTTCCCGTCGCGAACTTCACTGGCTCTAGAATGCGAATCTCGTTTTGTTCGAGGCGCGCCACCGGACAACCGTTGGTTTTCGGATCGTCGGTCTTCGGTCCCGCGGCGTTCGGGCAAGCGTCTTCGGGGTCGATGATGCCATCTTTGTCCGAGTCTTTCGGCGGCGGGCAGCCGTTGGTCTTCGGATCGGTCGTGCTCACGCCAGCTTCGTTCGGGCACGCGTCGAGTTCGTCGGGGATGCTGTCTTGGTCGGAGTCCTTCGGCGGCGGACAACCATTGGTCTTCGGATCCGCAGTCGCGACGCCGGCTTGATCGGGGCAGGCGTCTTGGCCGTCGGCGATTTGGTCGTTATCGCGATCTTGGACCGGACAACCGTTGAGCGTCGGATCAGGGTTACTCACGCCGGCTTGATCGGGACAAGCATCGACCGCGTTGTCGATCCCGTCGTGGTCGCGATCCGGGTCGACAGGCGCGGGAGCGGGCTGCGGCTCTGCGGGCTGTGGCGCCCATTCCAAGGTGCCCACCGCACGCACGTCCGGCGCGCCCACGCCCCGGGTCAGCCCCGGACCAACGCCGAGGCCCAGGCGAACGTCGTGGGTCAGGTAGTGTGCCCCGAACAAGATCTCGACCGGCGTGTTGGCTTTCTGGAACGCTTTGGGTTGCAAAGAGGTCGTGCCGAACAGCTCTGGACCGAACACGAACTTTTGCACGCGCAAGCCCGCCGCGCCGGCGAAGAACAGATCGTTCCCGCTGGATTCACCGTCGAAAGTCGGGTGATCGGCGCGCACCACGAACTCGAAGCGCCCGGAATAAACGAACGGCCCGACTTCGCCCGCTGCCAGCGCGCGCGGGGCAAAGCGAACCTTCCCGTCGCCCGCCAGCGCCGCTTGGTCACCGGTCGGCAAGTAGAGTTGCGCGCCGATCGCGAGCGTGAGCGGCTCCCGATAGGCACCGAACAAGCGAACGTCGGCGCCAGCGCGCAGATCACCGAGGTGCGTGCCATGCGCGACGCTCGCCGTCTCACCGTCGACGTTCAGCGTATCGCCGCCCTGTGCCAGCAAGAGCGGCAGATTCAGCGACAAACGCAGGCGCTCCGCCAGCACATAGCTGGCGCCTAAGTGCGTGTAGAACTGATTCGAGACGAGCGACGCAACTTTGTCGCCGGTCACCTCGTCGTAGGCGACCAACGGATCGTGGGCGTAGTCGGCGACGACGCCCACGGCCAAGCGGTTACTGCCTCGAAGATCCAGCGATTCGGCCACGAACCAATCACTGCCTCGCTCGGAGGGATTGAAGTGACTGATGGCGAATCCCGAAGAGCTCGTTTGAGCGGCAGCGGAGCCAGAGGCAAGCAGGATCGAAACAGCGAAGCGAGCAAAAAGCGCGTGTGGAATACGAGAGCTAGGCACTGGTGGTCTCCTTGCGTATCGCTGCGTTCAATTCGAAGACGGACGACGACGGCGAACGCACGCGCCGAGCAAGGCCGCGAGCGCGATCAACGCCTGAGTGCGCCCCCCGTTCGGAGCGTTCGGAACGGAGCACGAGCAGCCGCCACCTTGCGTGACCACGCCGTGCCCCGAGTGTCCGCTGTCCCCGGTGGTTTCGCCGCCACCGGCCTTGCCCGCGTTTGCGCCGGACGAGTTGCCGCCGAGCCCGTTGGGCGTGCCGCCCTGAGCGGGGTGGGCTTCACCGGCTTCCCCCGCGTCGCCGCTGATCGCGGAGCTACCTGAAGCGCCACCCGTGCTCGCACCGGCTTCGCCGGCCATTGCGCTCGCGTCGCCCCCTGCGCCGCTCGGCGCCCCACTCGAGCCGCTGCCATTGCCAATCCCTGCGTTGCCCGCCAGATTGAGCACACCTGCGCTGCCGCTCGTGTTGAGCCCGGCACCACCATTGCTCAACGCACCCGCGTTGCCACCAAGGTTCAATAGGCCGCCCAAGTTCAACAGCCCTCCCACACCGCCCAAGTTCAACAGCCCTCCCACACCGCCCAAACCCAACTGACCCCCACTGCCCAGGAGGCCAGCGGTACCGGCCGTGCTCGCACCACCACCGGCGTTGCCCGCACCGCCCGCACCCCCGACTGGACAGTCAGCGTTGGTCTTGGGCAGCGCGTTGGCCGCATTCACCAGATGAAACGTGCTGTCGCAGGAGACGTTGGTGAAGTTGGGAGTGCCGTCGTTCTCGGTTGGGATTTGCGCAACGGGCAAGCCGAGCAAGTTGCATTTCGCCGCGCCTTCGTATTGAAACCAAGACACCGGAATGCCGTCTGGCAAGGCTGCGCTGAGAACGGCGATCTCTCCGCGGCCATTGTGGATAAAGCCGTCTGCGCCGGAGCCGAGGGCGATCGTTCCCGCGACCGTCGAGCCCGCCCCTTGTCCGACCTCGATATACCCATCCGAGGGGATTGCGACGTTGCCCAGCGCCGTGAGCGAATACGGAACGCACACGCCGGGCGCAATCACGCTCGAATCATCGTACAGGGCGATCGCGCCGATTCCGCAGTCAGTGAGCGTGGTGACGAGCCCACCACCAGTCTTCGTCACTTTGAGTTCGATGTAGTCGTTGCCGTCTGCGCCGACCTGGTCGTAGTCGATCTTCGTCAGCTCCACCGTGCAGTTCGCGGTCGAAGACAAGACGATCCGCTCGCTGGCTCGAGCCACGCTTTCGGAGTCCCCCGCGCCATTCGTTTCGAAACCTGCAGAACAAGCGAGCATCGCCAAGGCACACAACGACCAACTCTTTCGCATTCGCAACGACATATAGTGACTCCCAAGTGTTGAGAGACTGCGAGAAACCCCTCGCGCAGCCCGTGCGGTGAGGTGCAAGTCCCGCGCCGCCGTTCCAGACGCGATTTCAGTTCTCGACTGAAGTCGCTGCCGGAGTCGGAGTCACCGCGGTCGGCGTCGCCGGCGCGAGTGGCACGGTGATGAACGACATCGCCCCCGGCTGAATCGCAACAGTCACGCTGCGCGCTTCGCCGCCACTCAACGGCTTGAGCGTGAGCGCGACGTGACCTGCGGGTAGATCCAGAGTCAGCGGCGTGGTTCCCATCAGCCGCGCGTTCACGTACACCTCGGCACGCCCGTTCTTGGTCATCACTTGCACCGAACCGGACGATTGCGGCCCAGCGCTTTGCGCAGTGGTTGATGGCGCAGCGCTGGCGGCACGGCGCGCAGGTGCTTGAGCATTGTTCGTGGTGCGCTCGATGGCTGCGGGAATTTCTGGCGATCTCGACGCTTCGACCGCAGGCACCGCAACCACCGGGGGCGCGGCCACCACTGGGGGTGCAGCAACCACCGAGGGCGCAGCAACCGGAGGCAGCGCCTGCGGCGGCGCGTTGCGGACTGGCACAACTGCAGGCGGCGGTGGCACCGGATCACGCCGCAACTCGCGAACGGCCAGGAACACCGCGAATGCACCCGCCAGCAACGTCACTGCGGGCAACGCGCGGTTCCAGCGAAAACCCGAGTCTTTCCGAGCACTGGTGAGCGGCGCCTGTAGGGGGGTCGTCACTTGCGAACGAGCCAGCGCGCTACGCGCAGCGCCTTCGCTTTCGACGCGATTGCTCGTCGGCGGCGCGGACGCGCGCTGCGATTGACGTCGCTCGGGCGGCATGACCGCGTGAGCCAGTTCGACTAACCCGTCCGCGCGCTTGCCGACACCCGGGAAAATCCCCTCCACCCAGTCGGCGACATCCATGGTCGGCACGGTGTCACCGGCTGAGGCCAGGAACGTCTCCAGCGCACGCACCAACTCGCGCGCCGACGCATAGCGCTGCTCCGGGTCACGCGACAACGCGCGCAGCACGATCGCGTCGAGTTGCCGCGGAACTCCGCCGGCAAAGCGAGACGGCGGCGGGATCGGCCGCGACAGCACCGAAAGCACCGTCTCCCCTTCACTCCCGGCGCGGAACAAACGGCGCCCGGTGAGCAGCTCCCAGGTCACGACGCCCAGGCTCCAGAGGTCGGAACGGCTGTCCACCGGCTGCTGATTGAGCTGCTCCGGCGACATGTACGACAGCTTGCCTTTGATGCGCCCGCCCTCCGTGTGATGGCTACGAACTCGTGCGCGCGCGATGCCGAAATCCGTGACGCGCACCGTCCCATCACACAGTACGAACAGATTTTGCGGGGTGATGTCGCGGTGCACCACCTCGAGACATTCACCGTGTGTGTCTTTCAAGGTGTGCGCCGCGTGCAGGCCTTCCGCCAGGTTGGCGATCAGCCGAGCGATGATCGTCGGGTGGCGCGGTTCGGCAATGCGCTCGGGGGTCAGCGCCTTGAAGACGCGCGACAACGGCTCGCCGCGCAGAAACTCCATCGCGATGTAGTAGCTGCCGTCGGCGGCCTTGCCGAAATCGAAGACGCGGCACACATAGGGGTGATTGATGCGCGCCGCGATGTGCGCCTCATCCACGAACATATCGACGAACTGCTTGTCTTTGGCCAGGTGTGGGTGAATCCGCTTCACCGCCACCGTGTTCTGGAAGCCTTCCAAGCCGTGAACCGCCAAGTACACGGTGGCCATACCCCCAGAGGCGATTTCGAGGGCCAGGTGGTACGGACCCGCCATCCCGCTGCTCGCGATCGGCACCGCAGCGGGCGTCGCGGAAGAGCTCGCCAACGCGAATTCTTCGCTCTTCGGGTTGACCCGCGGCAAAGCCGGCGGAGGCTCGACGATGCGGATCTTCGGGGTGTCGGGCGGAAATGTTGCGGCGTTCTTGATGCGCGCGCCGGACACATTCTCGCGAACCGCTGTCGTCGACTCGTCCGCCTCGTTGTCCTCTCGCAGTTCACGATTTGCCATGCGGTTCATGTGCGTCGGTCGTCCCATCCTCGAGCCCCCGACCCCTGGCAGGCTGGCTCAGGACCCGTGAACGGCGAGTCCGATGATTCCATAACAATCAATCATGACAGCAAGTCGATTAGCGAGCACCCGAATGACTAGATATTTTCGAGTGTTGCAAAACTGCCGCCTGTTGCTGAATGACGCGAGAAAAAACCTGCACTCGGCGAGTGCAATTCTTTGCACTCGCCACTGACGAGCACGCCGAAACAGCTAGAATTGAATATCGATGCAGGAGGCCGTCACCCACACTCTACTCGTCGCCGATCCGGAGTCTGCGACGGCACCCTTCCTCCAGCAGCTGCTCGAGCCCGAAGGCGTCCGCGTCGCGCACCGCAGGGATTCACGGACGCTGTTGCAAGCGTTGCAAACCGAAGAGGTCGACGCCATTTTCATCGCGCACGGCTTGGCGCAGCAGGACCCGACTCTGGTCGCGACCCTGACGCAACGCTTCCCAGCCGTCCCGCTCGTTGTGATGTTGCCCAGCAGCTCGAGCGACGAGTTCGGGCGTTGGGTGAGCGCCGGCGCGGCTGACTTCGTGCGCTTGCCGATCGACGCCGAAGAGGCGCTATTCATCGTAAAAAAGCTACGCTTCTTGAATACCGAAGAAGTGCACGAACACGGTTCGCTGCCTTCGGGGGTGGTCGTGCAGTCGGCCGCCATGCGTGACGTCTTCGCGCTGATCGCGCGTGTAGCCCCGGGAGCATCGACCGTGATGATCCGCGGGGAGAGCGGCACGGGGAAAGAAGTCGTTGCTCGCCGCATCCACGAGCAGAGTCGGCGCAAAGATGCGCCGTTCGTCAAAGTGCACTGCGCGGCGCTGCCCGAGCAGATCTTGGAAAGCGAGGTTTTTGGCTACGAACGCGGGGCGTTCACGGGTGCGTCTGCGCGCAAGCCGGGCCGTGTCGAGCTGGCAGAGGGCGGCACGCTCTTTCTGGACGAGATTGGCGATATCTCGCCAGCAGTTCAGGTCAAATTGTTACGTCTGTTGCAAGACCGTGAGTACGAGCGCCTGGGCGGGACGCAGACGCTCAAAGCCGACGTGCGCTTCTTGAGCGCCACCCATCGCAATCTGGAAAAGATGGTCAAGACGCGAGAATTTCGCGAAGATCTGTACTACCGGCTGAACGTGGTGCGGCTCGTGCTGCCAGCGCTTCGCGATCGGCGAGAAGACATCAAGCCGATGGCCCGGCACTTTTGCGCGGTCGCCAACACCGCCAACGACAAGCAACGAAGCTTCGACGAGGACGCGCTGGCCGTCGTGGAAGCCTCCGCTTGGCGCGGCAACGTGCGGCAACTGCAGAACTTCGTCGAGCGCTTGGTGGTGCTGGGCGAACGCCCGCGCATCAGCCAAAGTGAAGTCGAAAGCGAATTGGCGCGGGAAGAGGGCGCGCTCAGCGACGAAAACTCCAACGACATGAGCGTGATCGAGCTGGACGCAGCGGTGCGCGCGGCGGAACGCCGAGCGCTCGAAAAGGCCTTGAGGAAGGCTGCAGGCAACCGCGTCTTGGCGGCGCACTTGCTCGGTGTCAGTCGTCGCACGCTGTTCTACAAGCTGCGCGTTCACGGCATCACTTAGACCTCGACGCACCCAGGCGCTGCGTGGCACCGCGCTTGCAAAGGCAAGGCGAATGAACCACCGCGCGCGGCAGCCTGCCGTAGACACTCGTCCTCTGCGTTCTGACGACATCGCCCAGCTCTCCGAACACAACATCTCGAAGCTATTGAGCGAAAGCCTGGAAGAGGCGCGGGGCCTGCGCCGCGCGAACTTCTCTGCGGCGGCGGTTCCGCTCACCCGAGATCCAGAGACGGACGGACCGTTCACGACGGTGTGCAAGCTCGCGTCGGGCAGCAGCTCGACCATCTACCTGGCCGTCGACCAGCGCGCGGACGCCGCCGAACGGCTGGTGGTCGTCAAACAGTATCTGCGTGCCTTCACGCAAGGCCAAGACTTTGCGGAGCAGTTCAGCCGAGCGCTGAGCCCGGCGCGAGCGCTGAATCATCCCTCGGTTTGCAAGCTGCTCGACTACGGCCGAGTCGGCGGCAGCTACTACACCGCGACGGAATTCCTGCAAGGCGAACCCTTGTCCAATGCCCTCTCGACGCCCGCATTGCAAAACCTCCAGAACCGCTCACCTCGGTTGCTCGCGCACCTGATCGCCCAGCTCGCAGAAGGCCTGCATGCACTGCACACCCTGCACACGGGCCGAGGCGCCGCGAAGCCCGTCCATGGTGACGTCACGGGCCGCCACCTGTTCGTGCTGTACGACGGCCAGGTCCGGGTCACGAATTTCGGCAGCGCGTGGCTGCACGAGCTGTCGGGCGCTTCGAGCGACAAGTCCTACCTTTCGCCCGAGCAGCTCGAGGGCAGCACCCCAGATGCGCGGGCCGATATCTGGGCGTTGGGCGTCGTGCTTTGGGAGCTACTCGCCGGCAAGAAGCTGTTCCATTGCTCTACGAACCTCGAAACAGTGGTCGAGATCCTGGCGCGCCCGATTGCGTCGCCGCGCGCTGACAACCCTCGAGTCACGCCCGAGCTGGAGCGCATCGTGCTCAAGACGCTGGCTCGCGATCCCGACGATCGCTATCGCTCTGCCCGCGAGCTGGCGCTCGATCTGGAAGCGTTCATCGCTCGTAGCGGTGGCCCGGTCGCGCGGACCGAAGTCGTTACCTGGTTGGGGCAGCTGTTCCCCAATGGCGCCGAGCGCTGCTTGGGCCTGCTCGAGT